>Ga0335072_10008019_pt1 | contig 15341 bp, 14 predicted proteins | sample Lox_Sample_21_FD_206725 | JGI IMG/M metagenome (GOLD analysis project Ga0335072, IMG submission 206725) | Soil microbial communities from Loxahatchee National Wildlife Refuge, Florida, United States - Lox_Sample_2.1 | ecosystem: Environmental > Terrestrial > Soil > Wetlands | place: USA... | reverse complement strand
CCGTCGGCCGGCCGGTGATCGCCGGCAAGTACCAGTCGACGAGCAGCGCCGCTTCGGTCAGCAGCCGCTGATCGTCATAGGGCGGCAGCTCCGGCGCGGCGGCGGGATCGAAAGCGCGATGCAGGGCGACGAGCAGATCGATGGCAAGCGCATAGAGCGCCACCTCGTCCGCGCCCTGCGCGAGGAGGCGCGTATAGGTGGCGTCGCCGAAATCCTCGAGCAGAAGCAGCCCCGCAGCGATGTCCTCGGCGAGAATCGCCGGTGCGCTGAGGCCGATGCCGGAGAGCAGCCGCGCGATCATGAGAAACGGGCGCACATCCTCCTGCGGCGGCGGCGCGTCCATCAGCACGGCGCGCCCGCCCGCCCGCTCGAGCCGGTCGTAGCGGCGGAAGGAGGCGTCGCCGGCAAGCTTGCGCCGCGCCGCATCGCCCCAGCCGGAAGCGGCGAGGAACGCCGCGATCAGCGCGGCGCGCTCAGCCATAGAAAACACCATCGAGACGAGACGCCCAGCCCGGCGTCGCGCTGAGCCGGGCGACGCGGGCGGAGGGCGTAGCGCCTTCGGCCAAGGCCAGCAGCAGACGCTCCGCGGGGAGCAAAGGGCCGAGCCGCTCCGGCCATTCGATGAGGCTCACGCCGTCGCTCCACGCCTCCTCGATGCCGAGCTCCCAGGCCTCTTCGGCCGCGTTGAGGCGGTAGAGGTCGAAATGCCATACGGCAGGCCGATCGGCGAAGGCATAGATTTCGACCAGGGTGAAGGTCGGGCTCGGCACCTCCTCGGCGCCGCCGCCATAAGCGCGGATGAAGGCACGGGCGAAGCTGGTCTTGCCGCTGCCGAGCGGACCCTGCAGGCCGATCACGTCGCCCCGCCGCACATGCAAGGCAAGCCGCGCGGCAAGGCCGGCGGTGGCGGACTCGTCCGGCAAATCAAGGACCCAAGCGCGCGCTTCGTTCACCGCCGCCGTTTTATCCCGTCCGGGCGAGGTCCCGCAACTCTTCAGACCGGCTCGACCCAACCGCTGGCGGCGGAGCGGAAGATCGCTTCGAGCGCCGCGATATTGGCGATCATTTCGCTCTGCGGGACGGGATAGGGAGCGCGACCTTCCGCCGCATCGGCGAAGGCTTCGAGATTGGCGCGCACGGCCGACGCGGCAGGGTAATCGTGGCTCTCCGGCGTGCCGCCGCGCCGGCAGCGCGTCAGCGCCCAGCCCTCCGGCGCCTCCGGATGCGCCTTGTCGCGCACCTCGACCCAGCCCTCATTGCCATAGACCGCGAAGCGCCCGGCAAAGGGCGTCGCCAGGATCGCCGAGAGCAGCAGGTTGGGGCCGGATTTGAAGGTGACGAGCGCGCCCAGCGTGTCGCCATTGGCGAGGTTGCTGCCGAGGCGGCGCACGCTGACGAAGACCCGATCGGCGGGGCCAAGCAGCGACACGGCGAGATCGAGCTGATGGATGCCGGTGGCAGTCATCGGCCCGGCCGGCGCCTCGCGTTCGCTCAGCCGCCAATTTGCCGGCGGCAGGCTCAGGAACTTGTCCTGGCTGAAGCTCGCTTCGATCTGCAACAAGGTACCGAGCTCGCCCGATTGGGCGAGGCGCTTCACCTCCTGCATCGGCGGCTCGAAGCGGCGCTCGTGACCGACGGCGAGAACGACGCCGGCCTCGTTGCAGCGCCGTACCGAGGCCTCGGCCTCGACGCGGCTGAGCGCCAGCGGCTTCTCACAGAAGACATGCTTTCCCGCCGCGGCGGCGCGCGCGATCTGCTCGGTATGGAGGGTGTGCGGCGTGCACAGGATGACGCCTTTGACCGCGGGATCGGCGAGCGCATCGCCAAGCTCGAGCGAGGTCGGAAGGCCGCGCTCCGCCGCCCAGCGCAGCGCCCGCGAATCGGCGTCGACGGCACGGCAGACGCGCAGCTTGCGGCTCTCCTGCAGAGTGCCGGTGATGATCCTCCCCCACCAGCCCAGTCCGATGACGGCGACGTCGAGCATCCGCGATCCTTCCTTCCCCCTCACCCTCCCGTCGCTTCGCGACGGGCCCCTCCCTCTCCCACAAGGGGAGAGGGGATACTTCCAACGCGCTCGGTGCGCTCCCTCTCCCCTTGCGGGAGAGGGTCGGGGTGAGGGGGAGGATAGCACGCAGATCCGATTTGCACCCCGTCGCGTCCGCCGCCATGGTAGCGCCGGTGGCAGCCAGGACGGGATGATGGCGGGGGAAGTGCAGCGGGGCGATGTGGCGATCATCGGCGCCGGACCGGTGGGGCTGTTCGCCGTTTTCGAATGCGGCATGCTGAAGCTCGGCTGCCATGTCATCGACGCGCTCGACATGCTCGGCGGGCAATGCGCTGCGCTCTATCCGGAAAAGCCGATCTACGACATTCCCGGCTATCCCGTGATCGATGCCGCCATGCTCATCGACAAGCTTGCCGAGCAGGCGGCGCCGTTTCATCCGCATTACCACCTGGCGCAGCAGGTGGAGCGGCTGGCGCCGTTGCCGCAAGGCGGCTTCCGGCTCGAGACCTCGCTCGGCACCGCGATCGAAGCGCGCGCGGTGCTGATCGCCGCCGGCGTCGGCGCGTTCGGGCCGAACCGCCCGCCGCTCCCGGGCATCGAAGCCTTCGAAGGCAAGAGCGTCTTCTACCTGGTGCGGCGGCGCGAGGATTTCCGCGGCAAGCGCGTCGTCATCGCCGGCGGCGGCGACAGCGCCGTCGACTGGGCGATCTCGCTCGCGGAAGTCGCGGCCAAGGTCATGGTGGTGCATCGCCGGCCGAAATTCCGCGCCGCGCCGGAATCGGCGGCGCGGCTCGAGCGGCTCGCGGCAGAAGGCCGGATCGAGCTGGTGATCCCCTATCAGCTCCACGCGCTCGACGGCAAGCACGGCCGCATCGAGGCGGTGATCGTCGCCGATCTCGATGGCGGCACGCGGCGGCTCGCCGCCGATGCGCTGCTCCCCTTCTTCGGGTTGTCGATGAATCTCGGCCCGATCGCCGAATGGGGGCTGCAACTCGACCGCAACCACATCGCCGTCGATCCCGCTACCTGCCGCACCTCGGCACCCGGCATCTTCGCCATCGGCGACATCGCCACATATCCCGGCAAACTCAAGCTGATACTCTCGGGCTTCGCCGAAGCGGCGATGGCGGCGCAAGCGATCTTCCCGCTGGTCCATCCCGGCGAAGCGCTGCATTTCGAGTATTCGACGACGAAAGGTGTCCCTGGACGATAGCAAGGAGGAAGCGACATCATGGCCACGCAACAGCCGACCACCGCTCGCGATAAAGTTCGCACCGTCGCGCCGAAGCTGATCGATCTGACCGAGAAGGTGCTGTTCGGCGATGTCTGGGAGCGCCCTGGACTGAAGAAGCGCGACCGCAGCCTGATCACCGTCGCGGCGCTCGTCGCCCTCAATCGCAGCGAGCAGCTGCGCGGCCATCTCGAACGTGCGCTGCAGAACGGCGTCACCAAGGACGAGATCGTCGAGCTCATCACCCACATGGCCTTCTATGCCGGCTGGCCCAACGCCATGACTTCGGCGCTGGTGGCGAAAGAGATCTTCGAGCAGCAGCGCTAGCTCAGACTGACCCTGCCGGGCGGCGCAGCCTTTCGGCGGTCGCCGCATCGGCGGGGAAGAGCGCCTCCACCGCCAGCTCCGATACGGTGACGTCGATCGGCGTGCCGAAGACGGTGACGGTGCTGACAAAGGCGAGCACGCCCGCGGGGGTGACGAGCTCGAGCGGCACCACCGGGCTCGGCGGCGCGCGCTCGGGCGCGAATCGTCGCGACAGCGGCGGCTGGCGATAGCGCGCGAGCTCGTCGCGCAAGGCCGAGAGCGCGGGATCGGCGGTGAGGTCGATCTGGCGGTCGAGCCGCGCCAGAAGATGGGCGCGCCATTCCGCAAGATTGGCGATGCGCGGCGCGAGGCCCTCGGGATGGAGGCTGAGGCGCAGCACATTCACCGGCGGCTGCAGCAGCGCCGCCGCAACGCCGGCGAGGAGCGGCGCCACTGCAGCATTGGCCGCGATCAGCGTCCAATGCCGGTCGACCGCGAGCGCGGGATAGGGTTCGTGGCCGGCCAGCACCTGATCGACGGCGCGGCGCACCGCGTCGAGCGCCGGATCGCCGAGCGCTCGCTCGCGAAACACCGGCGCGTAGCCCGCCGCGACCAGCAGCCGATTGCGCTCGCGCAGCGGTATCTCCAGGCGATCGGCGAGATGGATAACCATGTCGCGGCTCGGCAGCGCGCGGCCGGTCTCGACGAAGCTCAAATGCTTGGTCGAGATGTCGGCTTCCAGCGCGAGATCGAGCTGGCTGAGGCGCCGGCGCTGGCGCCATTCGCGCAAGAGATCGCCGACGGGCCGCGCATTGCCGAGCATCGCGCAAACGATAGGCCGGCGCGGCATCGGATCCAATTACCCCTGAGGTAATGGACCGGCGGCTTGCGCCGCGCCGAAGATCGCTCCCGGCAGCGCGCGCGGCACAGGCGCCGCACGGCAGGCCGCAGCAACAGGAGCGACAGCATGACCAATCTCACCGATCTCATCGACCGCTATATCGCGATGTGGAACGAGACCAACGAGGCGCGGCGACGCGAGCTCATCGCCCGCGTCTGGACCGAGGACGCGCGCTATCTCGACCCGGTGCTGGAAGGCGAAGGCCGCAACGGCATCGACGCCATGGTGCGCGGCGTGCAGGAGCGCTTTCCCGGGAATCGCTTCCGCCGCACCAGCGAGGTCGATTCACACCACGACCGCGTGCGCTTCGGCTGGGAGCTCGGTCCTGACAGCGGGCCCGCGATCGTCAAAGGCACCGATATGGGCGTCGTGAGCGAAGGCCGGCTATCGGCGATCACCGGCTTCTTCGATCAAGCGCCCGGTGCCGCGGCGCAGAGCTGAATCGGAGAGCCCTAATCCCCGGCCGAGCGCTGGATTGCGGGCTCGGCCGGGAGCGCCGCGGCGGAAGCCGGGGCGAGGTTCAGATAGCAGGTGACCGTGGTGCCGGTGCCGGGGCGCGAATCCATCTCCACCGTGCCACCATGCAGCTCGATGAAGCTCTTCACCAGCGACAGACCGAGGCCGGGACCGGACTGGCGCGCATTGGGGCTGCCGCGCTCGAACTTCTCGAAGATGCGCGCCTGGTCCTCGCGCGGCACGCCGACGCCGGTATCGGCGACGATGAGCGCGACGCGGTCGGCGGTGCGGCGCGCGGCGAGCGTCACCGTGCCGCCGGACGGGGTGAACTTCAGCGCGTTGGAGATGAGGTTGAACAGCGCCTGCTTCAACCGCCGCTCATCGGCGACGAGATTGCCGATATCGGTCGGGCAGTCGAATTCCAGCTTCAGGCTCTGCTTGCGCGCGCGCTCGCGCGACAGCGACAGCACGCTCGACATCAGGGCATGGATGTCGACCTCCTGCGTCTCCAGCGTCATGTAGCCGGCCTCGATCGTCGCGAGGTCGAGGATGTCGTTGATCAGCGACAGGAGCCGGTGCGAGCTGTCGAGGATGCCGCGGCTGTAATCGAGCTGGCGCGGCGTCAGCTCGCCGAAATATTGGTTGGTGAGGATCTCGGCGAAGCCGATGATGGCGTTCAAGGGCGTACGCAGCTCGTAGGAGACATTGGCGATGAATTCGCTCTTGAGCCGGCCCGCGGTCTCCAGCGCTTCGTTGCGCTCGCGCAGCGCGTGCTCGACCCGCGTCGAATCCGTCACGTCGAGATAGCTCAGCAGCACATTGCCGTCGGGCAGCGGCACGGTCACCGCCTGCAGGATCGAGCCGTCGCGCCGCGCGAGCCGCGTGCTCTCGGACATATGCGTGGTGAGACGCGCGATGATGCGCCGCTTCATCGCCGGCCAATCGCCGCCATCATCATAGAAGGCGCGCTGCTTCTCGATGATCTCGGCGACATGCGGCTCGCCCTGGAGATCGGCGGGATCGAGCTGCCACATCTGGGCATAGGCGGGGTTGGAGAGCTTGAGCCGCCCGTCGCTGCCAAAGACCGCCACGGCCTCGTAGAGATTGTCGAGCGTCTCGCGCTGTACCTCGATCATGGTGTTGTAGGAGCGCTCGAGCGCCAGCTTGTCGGTCACCTCCTCATAGACGAAGGTGAGCCCGCCGAAGGGATGCGGCGAGACGACGAGGCGCAAGGTACGCTCGTCCGGCAGATGCAGCAGCTCCTCCTGCGGCTCGATCAGCGAGGTGAACATGCCGAGCTGCTGGCGCTTGAAGGCGCGGAAATCGGCATGCTCGGGAATGCGCCGGCGCTCGCGCAGCCGCTCCAGCACCTCGTCGAGCGTCGGCTCGGTCGAGAGCCAATCCTCCTCGAGCCGCCACAGATTGGCGAAAGCGGTGTTGTGGAAGGTGAGCCGCGTGTCGGGGCCGTAGATGGCGATGGCGACGGCGACGTTCTCGAGCACATCGGCATGCGCGGCGATGTGGCGCGCCAGCTCCGCCTGGATGTTCTCGAGATCGGTGAAGTCCTGGGCGAAGCCGACGAAGCCGCTGTCGAGCGGCGCTTCGCTGAATTCCAGCAGCCGGCGCGAGCCGGCGATGACGATGTGGTGGCTCTCCGATTGCACCACGGCCGAGCTGCGCGCGCGGGCGGCGAGGGCGCGGCCGCTTTCGCCGATGACGCCGGCGGCGATCTCGCGCGCCTCGGCCAAGGTTGCCGCCGGCGGCGCGTCGACGGCGGCGGCATAGGCGCGGTTGCAATCGACGACCTTGAGATCGGCGCCGCGGCGCCAGACCGGCAGCGGCAATGCATCCAGCATGGCGCGGACCCGATCGCGCTGCTGCATCAGCGCCGCATGCTCGGCGGCCGCGGCGATCCGGCTCGACTGGTCGAGGAAGGCGACGACCGCCGACCGGCCGATGCGGGAGCCCACCGCATCGAGCTCGCGGCTGCCATCGCCGAAGTGCAGGCTCTGCCGGAAACTCGTCCCTTCCGAACGCAGCCGGTCGATGGCGGCCTCGAGCGCCGCCCGGTCCCGGCCCTCGAGGCGCGCCAGGAGATCGGCGAAGCCCGGCGCCGTGCGGCCGCCGAGCGCGAGCGCGCCGCCGAGGAACCGCTCGGCCGACTCGCCATCGCGCCAGCGGCAGAGGGCCAGCGGCAGGGCGCCGAGCAGCGCGTCGAGCTCGGACGCCGCCGCGGCGAAGCCGTCGCGCTCGGCCGCGAGGGCCGCGGCGCGGCGCCGCTCGCGCCCGATCAGGAGGACCGCGCCGGCAATGACCAGGACAATGACGCCAAGACCCAGCAGCGGGGCCCCGACAGCGGCCCCCCCGGCGGCATGGGCGGTTGCCGGCAACAGGAGCGCCGCGCCGGCGAAGCCGAGCCTGGCGATCAGCCGCACCGCTTAACCTCTTGACCTATCAAACACTTCCCCACCGGCGCCGCCCTTTCGCGACGCCGTAAAGGCCCGATTATGCCGTGCCCGGGAAGATTTCGCAGGCGAAAAATATCAGACGCTTAATAGCGTCCCTAATAGCGGTAGTGTTCGGGCTTGAAGGGACCGGTGGCGCCGGTGCCGATATAGGCGGCCTGTTGCGGCGTCAGTTTGGTGAGCTTGACGCCGAGCTTCTCGAGGTGGAGCGCCGCCACCTTCTCGTCGAGATGCTTGGGCAGCACGTAAACCTTGTTCTCGTACTTGCCCTGATTGGTGAAAAGCTCGACCTGTGCCAACACTTGATTGGTGAAGGACGCGCTCATCACGAAGCTCGGATGGCCGGTGGCGCAGCCGAGATTGACCAAGCGGCCCTTGGCGAGAACGATGAGGCGCTTGCCGTCGGGGAAGACGACCTCGTCGACCTGCGGCTTCACCTCTTCCCATTTGTAGTTGCGCAACGCCGCGATCTGGATCTCGCTGTCGAAATGGCCGATGTTGCAGACGATGGCGCGGTCCCTCATCTGCCGCATGTGGTCGAGGGTGATGACGTCGATATTGCCGGTGGCGGTGACGAAGATGTCGCCCTGCGGCGCCGCCTCCTCCATCGTCACCACCTGATAGCCTTCCATCGCCGCCTGCAGCGCGCAGATCGGATCGATCTCGGTGACCATGACGCGCGCACCCTGGCCGCGCAGGCTCGCCGCCGAACCCTTGCCGACATCGCCGAAGCCGGCGACGACGGCGATCTTGCCGGCGAGCATCACGTCGGTGGCGCGCTTGATGCCGTCGACGAGGCTCTCGCGCACGCCGTAGAGATTGTCGAATTTCGACTTGGTGACGCTGTCGTTGACGTTGATCGCCGGTACCTTGAGCGTACCGGACTTCATCATCTCGTAGAGGCGGTGCACGCCGGTCGTCGTCTCTTCGGAGATGCCGCGCACCTCCTTCAGCAGCTCGGGATATTTGTCGTGCAGCAGCTTGGTCGCGTCGCCGCCGTCATCGAGCACCATGTTCGGGGTCCAGCCGCCGGGACCGCGCAAGGTCTGCTCGATGCACCACTCATACTCTTCCTCGGTCTCGCCCTTCCAGGCGAAGACGGGAACGCCGCGCGCCGCGATCGCCGCCGCCGCATGATCCTGCGTCGAGAAGATGTTGCAGGAGCTCCAGCGGATGCTGGCGCCGAGCTCGATCAAGGTCTCGATCAACACCGCGGTCTGGATGGTCATATGCAGGCAGCCGGTGATGCGCGCGCCCTTCAGCGGCTTCTTGGCACCGAACTCCTTGCGCAGCGCCATCAGCCCCGGCATCTCGGTCTCGGCAATGGCGATCTCACGGCGCCCCCAACCCGCGAGCGAGATATCGGCGACCTTGTAGTCGGCGGCAGCAGCCATCCTGATGCTCCTTAGGAAAATCGCGTGCGGCATATAGCAAAGCGCTCGCCGCGGCGGCAAGGGGAGGAAGAAGCTGTCAGCCGTCGGCTCAGCTATCAGCTTAACCTGACGGACGGCGCGCCCCGGTGTTGTCACTGACAATTGTTAACTGACGACCGAAAACTACAGCTGACGGCTGACAGCTGACAGCTGCTTCTCACGCCAACGCATTGAAATCGTCGAGCAGGCTGGCGATGCGGGCGTCGTCGAGCTGGTCCATGATGGCGCGGGCGCGGCGCGTGGCGGCGACGATGTCGAGCGCGCGCACGCGCTGCTTGACGCGGCCGATCTTGCCCGGCGCCATGGAGAGGTCGCGGATGCCGAGGCCGAGCAGCAGCGCGGTGAAGCGCGGATCGCCGGCCATTTCGCCGCACAGGCTGACGCCGATGCGCGCGCGCAGCGCCGCCTCGACGGCGAACTGGATGAGGCGCAGCACCGCCGGGTGCAGCGGGTTGTAGAGATGCGCCACCTGCTCGTCGCCGCGATCGATGGCGAGCGTATATTGCACGAGATCGTTGGTGCCGATGGCGAAGAAGTCGCTTTCCGCGGCGAGCGCGTCGGCGGCGAGCGCCGCGCCGGGAATTTCGATCATCACGCCCATCGGCGGCAGCGGGTCGGCGATCTTGACGCCGCGCCGCTTCAACCGCCGCGCCACCTGCGTCAGCGCTTCGCGCACCTTGCGGATCTCGGCGACGCTCGAGACCATCGGCAGCAGGATGCGCACCGGGCCGTCGACGCCGGCGCGCAGCATGGCGCCGAGCTGGGCATCGAGCAGCGGCCGCTCTTTCAGCGAGAGCCGGATCGCGCGCAGCCCGAGCGCCGGGTTGGGGCTGTCGCCGCCGATCGTCTCGGTCAGCGGCGCGGCGAGCTTGTCGCCGCCGACATCGAGGGTGCGGATGGTCACCGGCCGGCCGGCCATGCCGCGCACCAGGCCGCGATAGGCCTCGTACTGCTCTTCCTCGCCGGGCAGGTCCTCGCGGTTCATGTAGAGGAACTCGGTGCGCACCAGCCCGAGCCCCTCGGCACCGGCGCCGACTGCCTGATCGAGCTCGCGCGCCAGCTCGAGATTGGCCTGCAGCGTGATCTCGACCCCGTCGCGGGTCACCGCCGGCAGGCGCTTCAAGCGGGCCAGCTGGCGCCCTTCGCGCTCCAGCGTTTCCTGCCGCGCCTCATAACGGGCGACGGTTTCGCGCCGCGGATTGACGATGACGGTGCCCTCGGCGCCATCGATGACGACGGCGTCTCCGTTCTTGATCTCGGTCAGCAGCCCGGCAACGCCGAGCACGGCGGGAAGCTGCAGCGCGCGCGCCATGATGGCGGTGTGACTCTCGGGCCCGCCCAGCACCGCGGCAAAGCCGGCGATGCGGCGCGGATCCATCAGCGCCGTATCCGCCGGGGTCAGCTCCTCGGCGATGATGATGGTGCCCTCGGCGACATGCTGCAGCGCCGCATAGGGCGTCTTGGTCAGGTTGCGGATGAGCCGCGCGCCGACGACCCGGATATCTTCGCCGCGCGCGGCGAGATAGGCATCGCCGATGGCGGCGAAGCTGTCGGCGATCTCGGCGATCTCCATCTGCACCGCGCGCTCGGCATTGACCCGCTCTTCGGTGATGCGGCGCTCGGCGCCGCGCACCAGGCGCGAATTGGTCAGCATGGCGATATGCGCGTCGAGGAGATAGCCGACCTCCTCGGCCGCCGAATCCGGCAGCGCCGCGGCCTTGCCCTTGAGCTTGCGCAGCTGCTTCAGCGAGGCGTTGAGCGCGCCGGCGAAGCGCTGCAGCTCGCGCTCGACCTGATCGGCGGGGATGCGGTATTCCGGCACGGCGATGTCGCCGTCGTCGCTGACGAAGGCCGGGCCGATGGCGATGCCGGGCGAGACGCCGAGCCCGTGCAGCACCCGCTCGTCTTCGCCCTGCTCAGTCTTCATCGAAGCCGCCGCAGATCAACTCGGCGAGCGCCGTGACCGCGCGCTCGGCCTCGGGGCCGGTGGCGCGCAGCTCGATAGCGGTGCCGGGACCGGCGGCGAGCATCATCAATCCCATGATCGAGCGGCCGGAAACGGCCGCGCCGTTCTTCGCCACCATCACTTCGGCATCGAAGGTGTAGGCGAGCTTGACGAAACGGGCCGCCGCGCGCGCATGCAGACCGCGCTTGTTGCAGATGGTGACCGTCCGCCGGATGAGGCCGGCGTCGCCTTGGGGAATGCCGTCCCCGTCGCTCATCCGCGAACGTCGGCGAGGAGCTGCGAGGCGACGTTGATGTATTTGCGGCCCGCCTCCTGCGCGCCGCGCACCGCATTGGCGAGCGTCTCGCTCTGCCGCAGGCTCGCCAGCTTGATCAGCATCGGCAGGTTGATGCCGGCGATGACCTCGATCTTCGCCTTGTCCATGACCGAGATGGCGAGGTTGGACGGCGTGCCGCCGAACATGTCGGTAAGCAGGACCACGCCATCGCCGGCATCGACCTCGGCGACCGAGCGCAGGATGTCCTGTCGTCGCTTCTCCATGTCGTCATCCGGGCCGATGCAGACCGCGGCGATGTTGCGCTGCGGTCCTACGACATGCTCCAGCGCCGCGACGAATTCCGCGGCAAGCCGGCCATGGGTGACGAGAACCATTCCGATCATGCGATATCCCTTATCGAACCGTCGGCTTCGCCCGGAGCCGCGGCGACCATCGTTGCCGATTGGTCGAGGTCACGATGGCCAATGCCGACGGGCCGGCCTTGACGACTGAGCCAGGCCGCCAGCCGCTCGGCGACATAGACCGAGCGGTGGCGGCCGCCGGTGCAGCCGACGGCAATGGTGAGATAGCTCTTGCCCTCGCCCTCGTAGCGCGGCAGCAGCGGCGCGAGCCAGGCGCAGAGCCGGTCGAAGAACGGGGCGAAATCGCCGTCGCTTTCGATGAAGGCGCCGACCGCGGCGTCGCGGCCGGTGAGCGGCTTGAGCGCCGGCACGTAATGCGGATTGCGCAGGAAGCGGACGTCGAGCACGAGATCCGCATCCCGCGGCAGGCCGTGGCGATAGGAGAAGGAGGTCACGAAAATCGTGATGCCAGGTGCGGCATCGGGCGCGAAATGCCCATGGAGCAGCCGTTTCAGATCCCCCGGGCTGAGGGCGGTGGTATCGATAACGAGGTCGGCGCGGTCGCGCAAGGGGGAGAGACGGCGGCGTTCCAGCGCAATCCCGTCGGTCACCGGCCGGTCGCCGGCCAGCGGATGACGCCGGCGCGTCTCGGTATAGCGGCGCACCAGATTGTCGTCCTCGCAATCGAGGAAGACGATCTTGAGCGCGAGCTGATGCTCGCCGGCAAGCCGGTCGAGCGCGGCCAGCAAAGCGCCGACGCCGAAATCGCGGGTGCGCACATCGACGCCGATGGCCAGCGGCGGACGCTGCGCCGGCGCGCGCAGCAGATCGGGCAGCAGCGACAGCGGCAAATTGTCCACCGCCTCGTAGCCGAGATCCTCGAGCGCCTTCAGGGCGGTCGAGCGGCCGGCGCCGGACATGCCGGTGACCACCAGCAAAGGCGCGTGCGGCGTCCGGGCCGGCGCGCGCGGCGGTGCGAGCGCGGCGGCAGGCGCGGCGGGCTCGCTCATGATGCGGTCGCGAAGAGGGCAGGCGCGGCGGCGACGGAAGCGCCGAGCGCCAGGCGCAGCTTCGCCGGCGCCGAAGCCTCGAAGGGCGCCAGGCGCAGCAGCGGCACGGCGAGGCCGAGCAGCGCGCACTGCGCGGGCTCGGGCAAGCGCTCGACCGCATCGGGCGCGACGAGATCGACGACGAGGCGGAGCCGTGCCGCGGGCAGGCTGGGCACGCGCAAAATGCCGACGCCACGCACCTCGAGACAGCCGGCGATCGTCGCCGGCGCGCGCATCATCAGCGCGCCTTTGACCCGGCGCAGCTCGGTCTGGTCATCGGCGACAAGGCGCGCCCCGCCATCGATCAGGCGCAGCGCCAAATCGGATTTGCCGCTGCCGGAGGGGCCTCGCAGCAGAATGCCCTCGCCGCCAAGGGCGACCGACGTGCCGTGGACGCGGATCATGGCCGGTTTAGGTGCGCCGCTCCCCGCATAATGTCAATGCCCGCAGCATATGCGGATTAACGCAGCCGGAACGCGTGTCAACCGGTGGTTAGCGATCGGCGCATACAACGCAAGGCGTAGGATCGTTATGGTTTACTGCCGTATCGGCCGCCGTTTTCGGCGCATATGGCGGTAAGGGCGTTCCGCACTGCAACCACAATGAGACAGGGTTTCTCGGTTCAGCCCGCTCCGACGGGCAGCCGCACGGTGAAGCGCGCGCCGATGATGCTGGCATCGACGTCGCGGCGGTTCTCGGCGCGGATCGTGCCGCGATGCGCTTCGACGATCTGCTTCGAGATGGAGAGACCGAGGCCGGAATGCGTGCCGAACTTTTCGCCGGCGGGACGCTCGCTGTAGAAGCGCTCGAAGATCGCCTCGAGCTTGCCCTCGGGAATGCCCGGCCCTTCATCCTCGATGGTGATGGCGACGAACTCGCCGCGGCGCTCGGCGGCGATGTGGATGGCGGCGCCGGGCGGGCTGAAGGAGAGCGCGTTGACGATGAGGTTGCGGAACACCTGCACCAGCCGACCTTCGATGCCGAGCACGGCGAGGTCGCCGGCGGGCGTGCCGACCGGGCCGGGCAAGGACAGCATCAGGCGCGGCGCGCGCTCATCGGCGGTCTGCTGATGCACATCGACCAGCGTCTCCAGCATGCGGCCGATCATCACCGGCTCGAGCTCGACGCGCGACAGCTCGGCATCGAGACGCGACGCATCCGAGATATCGGTGATCAGCCGGTCGAGACGCTGCACATCCTCGAGCACGACGGTGAGCAGCTTGCGCTGCTTCTGCGGATCGTCGACCCGCGCCGCCGTCTCGACCGCGCTGCGCAGCGAGGTCAACGGGTTCTTGATCTCATGCGCGACATCGGCGGCGAAATGCTCGATCGCGTCCATGCGCGCCCAGAGCGCCGCCGTCATCTCGCGAAAGGCGCCGGAGAGATCGCCGATCTCGTCGCCGCGGCGGGTGAAGTCGGGAATCATCACCTGCCGCCCATGGCCGCGGCGCACGCGCTCGGCAGCGGCGGCGAGACGGCGGATCGGCCGGCCGATGGTGCCGGCGAGATAGATCGAGAGCAGCACGGTGACGCCGAGCGCGATCAGAAAGACCTTGAGGATCTCGAAGCGCACCGCGCGCACCGCCTGGTCGATCTCGGTGCTGTCGCTCGACAGCAGCACCACGCCCAGCACCTGCTTGTAGCGCTGCACCGGCACGGCGACGTTGAGCATCAGCAGGCTGCCGCCCGCCCGCTCGCTGCGCACCGCCGAGGCGATGTCGCCATCGAGCGCCTTCTGCACCTCGGCGTAATCGGCGGCGGTCTGCGCCGGCGTCTCGCGGTAGCTCGGATAGGCCCGTTGGCCGGGAAGCCGCTCCACCAGCCAGTCGTAAGCGGCATTGATCATCCGCCGCAGCCCGGTGTCCTCGTCCGGCGGCGGCAGCTCGCGGATCGTCACCGTGCCGCCGGGGCCGCTCAGCATCTGGCTGTCGGCGATCAGCTTGCCGCCGGCGTCGAAGAGGCGCGCGCGCGTGTGCGTCGGCTCGACCAGGCGCTGCATCATCTGGCGGCCGAGCGCGGGCAGCAACTGCTCGCCTTCGCCGAGGCTGTCGATGACGGCGCCTTCGCCGAGCGCGGCGGCGAAGACCTGGCCCTGCGTCTTGAGCGCATCGAGCTGCGCGCTCACCAGGCTCTGCTGATATTCGCCGAGATAGAGGAGGCCGAGGCCGAGCAGGCCGAGCGCCAGGACATTGACGGCGAGGATGCGGCGGGTGAGCGGCGACAGGCGCCGCCGGCGGTGCCGGCGCGGCGCGGCACTGGCTTGCCCCGCCTGCGCTTCCGCGCTGCGCTCGGCCGGAGCGGCGGGCTCAGCGGTCGCGGTAGCGATACCCGACGCCATAGAGCGTCTCGATCTGGGCGAAGCCCGAATCGACGGATTTGAACTTCTTGCGCAAGCGCTTGATGTGGCTGTCGATGGTCCGGTCATCGACATAGATGTGCTCGCCATAGGCGCCGTCCATGAGCTGATCGCGGCTCTTCACATGGCCGGGACGCAGCGCCAGCGACTTCAGGATCAGGAACTCGGTGACGGTGAGGTCGACATTGGTGCCCTTCCAGCTGCATTGGTGGCGCGATGGATCGAGCAGCAGCTCGCCACGCTGGATGATGGGCTCGCTTTCGCCGCTGCCGCGCGCCAGCTCGCCGCGGCGCAGCAGCGCGCGGATGCGCTCGACCAGGAGGCGCTGCGAGAACGGCTTCTTGATGTAATCGTCGGCGCCCATGCGCAGCCCGAGCACCTCGTCGACCTCGTCGTCCTTCGAGGTGAGGAAGATGACCGGCATCGCGCCCTGCTTGCGCAGCTGGCCCAACAGCTCCATGCCGTCCATGCGCGGCATCTTGATGTCGAGGATGGCGAGGTCGGCGGGATGCTGCGCCAGGCCGCGCAGCGCCTCGGCGCCGTCCGAATAGGTCC
>Ga0335072_10008018_pt1 | contig 15343 bp, 14 predicted proteins | sample Lox_Sample_21_FD_206725 | JGI IMG/M metagenome (GOLD analysis project Ga0335072, IMG submission 206725) | Soil microbial communities from Loxahatchee National Wildlife Refuge, Florida, United States - Lox_Sample_2.1 | ecosystem: Environmental > Terrestrial > Soil > Wetlands | place: USA... | reverse complement strand
CGAAGGCACCAGCGAAACCATGCTGGGCCAGTTCATCGAGCAGAGCGGCACGCGCGATCGCGTGGTGCTGGCCACCAAGTTCACCTACAACGCGCAGCCCGGCAATCCCAATGCTGGTGGCAACGGCCGCAAGAACATCATGCGCGCGGTGGAAGGTTCGTTGCGGCGCCTGCGCACCGACTACATCGACTTGTACTTGCTGCACACCTGGGATCGCATCACGCCAGCGGAAGAAGTGGTGCGCACGCTCGATGATCTGGTGCGTGCGGGCAAGATCCGCTATGCGGGGCTCTCCGATATTCCTGCTTGGTATGCCGCGCGTGCGCAGACGTTTGCGGAAGCGCATGCGCTGACGCCGCTGGTAAATATGCAATTGGAATACTCGCTGGCCGAACGCAACATCGAACACGAATACGTGTCGCTTGCGCAAAACTTAGGTCTTGGCATCACCGCATGGAGCCCGCTCGCGATGGGCATGCTCTCCGGTAAGTACAAACCGAGCCAGCAAGGTGGCGAAGGAGATGGAAGGCTCGCCAAAGTCACCAGCGCTCCCGGCTTCGAACGCTTCACCGAGCGCAACTGGAAGATCGTTGCCGAACTGGAAAAAGTGGCAAAGGAAGCCGGCCAAAGCATGGCGGCGGTCGCCTTGAATTGGGTGGCCACGCAGCCGGGCATCGCCTCGGTGATCATCGGCGCGACCAAGCTGGAACAACTCGATGCCAATCTCGCCGCGCTGTCGTTCGAACTGCCGCCCGCGTTGCGTGCACGGCTGGACGCGGTCAGCGCTCCGGAAAAACCGTTTCCTTACTACATGTTTGCCGATATCCAGCAGACACGCATCCACGGCGGCGTGGCTGTGGGCGACAAGCCCGCCGGTTATGCACCGCCTGTATTCGTGCCGAAACTGGAAGCGCGAGAAATCAAAGCGCGCTGATTTGTCTCGCTCCCCCGTCAGGCGGGGGAGCGTTCGCTTGGAGATAAGGAAACGCCATGACCCGTCAAACATCGCGCTGGATCGATGTCGATCACGCACGTCTTTATGTGGAAGAGGCCGGCGAGGGCGACGCCGTCACCATGCTGCATGGTTTTCTCGTGGATAACGGCCAATGGGATGCCGAATTCGCCATGCTGGCTGATACGCATCATGTGATCCGTTACGATGCGCGCGGCTTTGGCCGTTCGATCATCGAACCAGGCCGTTACGCGCATCATGAAGATCTGGAAGCCGTGCTGGATGCGTGTAACGTTCAACATACTGCATTGCTCGCCTGTTCCGGCGGCGCCGCAACGGCGCTCGATTTCGCGTTGGCCCATCCTGAACGGGTGAGTCGTTTGATTTTTGTAGGTGCCGGCTATTGGGGGCGATTCGCCGATAGCACACCTGCCGCACGCGCGTTTTTGCAGGCATTGAAAACCCTGGATGCGAACGGATTGATCGACAGTTCATTGCGCGCTTTCACCGACGGTCCACGGCGAACCCGCGACGAAGTCGATCCTTTCGCGCGTCAACGCACCGAAGCGATGACCACGCGCTTGTTCAAGCGCGAGACTAGCTACTGGACTGATGCGACCAGCGACCAGCGCACTCCTTCGCCAAGCGCAATGGAACGCCTGTGTGACATCGATATACCAACCGTACTGATCGTGGGAAGCGAAGACCAGCCCGAATTACATGCCTTGTCCAAGGAGCTGGCCGATGGAATGCCGCATGCGCAAATGTATGTCGTGCATGGCGCCGGGCATCACGCCAATTTGGAAGCGTCCTCACAGGTGCTTGGCCTCGTGCGCGACGCGTTGTCGGCTAGCGCAGCGGTCGATTGATATGTGAGGGCTATCGAGCCGGACCTGGTTCCTTATCGCTTGTCTGCGGACGACACTTTATGATGGCTGCATTCGCAAAACCCGGCCCATCGATATGGCATCGAGCACTTCCTTTCCCGTCGACGACCTGATCCGTCATGGCACGCCTGAGTTCAAGCGGACCAATCTGGCACTGTTTGCGGCGGGGCTCGCCACGTTCGGGTTGCTGTATTGCGTGCAACCGTTGATGCCGCAATTCAGTCACGAATATGGCGTCGGCGCCGCGACCAGCGCGTTGTCGTTGTCCCTAACTACCGGCGTGCTGGCATTTGCCATGTTGTTCGCAGGTGGTGTTTCCGATGCGTTTGGGCGCAAATCGGTGATGGTGGTGTCGTTGCTGTCGTCGGCGGTGTTGGTGCTGCTCACGGCCATGATGCCCAATTGGTATGCGTTGTTGACCTTGCGCACCTTGCTCGGCGTGGCGCTGAGCGGACTGCCCGCCGTTGCCATGACGTATCTGACGGAAGAGATGCATGCCGAATCGATCGGCCTCGGCATGGGGTTGTATATCAGCGGCAGCGCCATAGGCGGCATGAGCGGGCGCTTGATCGCCGGCGTTGTGGCCGATTACGCAGGTTGGCGTGCTGGCGTCGGCGTCGTGGGCGTGGTCGGGCTGCTCTCGGGCCTGGTGTTCTTGAAAGCGTTGCCGCCGTCGCGTCATTTTCAACCCAGTGCGTTGCAATGGCGCGCGCTTTTCTCGCGCTTCGCCGGCATTTTTCGCGATCCGGGTCTGCCGTGGCTTTTTTCGGAAGGTTTCTTGCTGCTCGGTGCGTTCGTCACCGTGTACAACTATCTGGGTTATCGGCTGTTGGCGCCGCCCTACAACCTCAGCCAGACCGTGGTGGGTTTGATTTTCGGCATCTATCTCGTCGGCACCTTCAGTTCGGCGTGGATGGGGCATCTGGCCGGCAGACTCGGGCGGCGCAAGGTGTTGTGGACGGCTTTCGCGTTGATGTTGATCGGGGTGCTATGCACGGCAACGAAACCGCTGTGGTTGATTATCTTCGGTATCGTGGCGGTCACCTTCGGATTCTTCGGCGGCCACTCCATCGTCAGCAGTTGGGTGGGGCGGCGGGGTGGTGCGGCCAAGGCGCAAGCTTCATCGATGTATCTCTTCAGCTACTACATGGGCTCGAGCGTCGCAGGATGGAGCGGTGGATTGTTCTATGCGGCGCATGGCTGGAGCGGGGTGGCGCTGTTTGTCGGTGTGCTGGTGTTGGCCGGCTTGTTGATCTCGCTTCGCTTGTACCGCCTGCCACCCTTGCCGCAACTGGTGACACCGCCTACGCCGATGAGCAAAGGCGCGATGCCGTAATCGTCTAGCTTTTTACCGCGAGCAACAATTGCAGCATGCGCGGCACCAGCGGCGAGCGTTCGTCTTCGCGGTAGACCACATGGATTTCCGACATGGCATTGGCTTCGGCGAGCGGCACATAACTTACGCCCTCTACCTGAATGTGGCTGCAAGAGTTGGGCAGAATCGATACGCCGAAACCCGCCGCCACCAAGCCGATGATGGTGGATGCTTCGCGCGCTTCTTGCGAGATACGCGGTGCGAAGCCGGCAGCACGACATAGCGTCATGACGTGCTCGTGCACGCCGGCGCCGGCGCTACGGGCGAACACCACGAACGGTTCCTGCGCCAACGCTTTGACCGCCAACTTGCCGCGTGCGCCGATGCGCTTGAGCGCGGGGTGATCCGAGCGCATCACAGCCACCAACGGGTCGCGGAACAAACGCTTCGAGAGCAAGGAACTGGGCAAGATGCCCGGGCGCAGAATGCCAACCTGCAGCCGGCGTTCCAGTAGCGCGTCGATCTGCTGCAACGAGTTCATTTCTTCCAGCTGCAGATGTACCGCCGGGTAGCGTTGACGAAACTCGAAAATGGCGCGGGGAATATCCTGAGAAAGCGGCGTGGTGCGTGTGAACCCAATGCGCAGCTCGCCCAACTCGCCGCGTTGTGCGCGTTGCGTCAACTCCACCGCGTGATCGACGCGCGCGAGAATCTCCCGCGCTTCCTGCAGAAATACACGACCCGGCTCGGTCAGCGCGACACGGCGATTGGTGCGCGTCAAAAGGCGTGCACCGACGGTCTCTTCCAATTGACGAATTTGCTGGCTGAGCGGCGGTTGCGACATGCCCAACCGCTCCGCTGCTTTGCCGAAATGCAGGGTATCGGCCACCGCGGCGAAATAGCGCAAATGACGAAGTTCGATGTGCATGCGCGTGCCTTGTCCAGGCTGTCTTTGCCTAAGCCTACCGGCGTCAACGCGCTTTCGCACCTATTGGCGCTACATGGGTTGCACTGCCGTTTTGGGGCAACCCATCGCCTGCCTTGAAAGATTATTGGGTCGTCGTAGCCGGCTCGGGCTTCAGCATGCCTTTCACGTCCTCGAAATGGCCGTCGCTGAAAGCCGCCTTGACGCCCAGCAGATGCGCCATCAGCGGATACACGTCCACATTCGGGAAGTTGTGGAAACCGATGCCGCTTTGGAACGCTGGGCCATGCGCGATAAATAGGGCTTGCATGCGCGGGTCCGCATTGTCGTAACCGTGTTCGCCAATGCTGATGTGTCCCTGGTGTTTGGCGGCATATTGCGTGGTTGTGATGCGCCAACCTACGTCGGCCAAACACACCAGGCGCGGCACGCGTGCGTTGGCGCCGTAGTTGAAGCGCTTGGGGATGCGTGTTTTATCCCAGCACTGCATGTGCTGTTGGGGCTGCTCCAGTTTTTCCTCGATCGCGTTGAAGTCGTGCTTGGGCTTGGGATTGAAGCCGGCGAGCACGCCGAGGCTGACTTCGTTCACATCATCCATGGAAATCAGCTTGTCGATGAAGACGGAGTTTTCCAGCGGTACGCTGGCCATGCCGTGATCGGCCAGTACGATGATGTTGATTTTGTCCAACAACTGCCGCTGCCGCAGGCCCTCGACGAGACGCGACATGGCCTCGTCCGTGCCTTGCAGCGCCTGGTTTACCTGCGATGAATCCGGGCCGTGATCGTGGCCGGCGTGATCCACAGCGTCGAAGTACAGCGTGACAAACGTAGGGCGCTGATCGGCGGGAAGATCAAGCCATGCGAGCACCTGATCGACGCGTTGATCGGGTGTCACTTTGCCGTCGTATGGTTTCCAGTAATCGGGACGCTTGCCTTGGATGGCCGCTTCCGAACCGGGCCAGAACATGGTGGCCGTGCGCAGCCCGGCGGCATCGGCCGTCACCCACAGCGGTGTGGCCTCATCCCACCACAACCCGTTGCTCACCGCTTTGCGATCGCTCAACGAGAACCTGCCAAGCTCTGGATCGACCATGGTGTTGTTGACCATGCCGTTGTGGTCCGGAACCATGCCCGTGACGATGGCGTAGTGATTGGGAAAGGTGAGCGAAGGAAACGAAGGCTGCATCGAATCGGCATGCACGCCGGTGGAGGCCAGTTGCTGCAGCGTGGGACTGAAGCCTCGACTTATATAGTCGGCGCGATAACCGTCGATCGAAATCAGCAGCAACGGCGTAGCGGCCTGGACCTTCGCTTGTTGCGTCTCGGTGGGTTGCGTAACAGGGCCAGTAGCGCAAGCGGCGATGCTTAGGGCGACGAACGAGCAAAGCAGTAGGCGGGACAAACATTTCATCGGGCGGAATCCGGTTGTATCGACATGCAGCGGTCAATCATGACGCAGATGTGTGACTAATTCAGCATATCCGAGGGCATGATTTCCGGCGCAAGTTCTTAAAGCAAGCCAAAATGGCAGGGCGTGGCTGGGTCTACAATGAACCGGTCCGCCTTATCTCACAGCATATCGGGAGCCGTCATGTCAGCTGTCGAACAACGTCCGCCGTTGCCCCCGTTCACACGCGAAACCGCTATCCAGAAAGTTCGTCTTGCCGAAGATGCATGGAATACGCGCGAACCCGGCCGCGTTGCGCTGGCCTATACGCCCGACAGCCGTTGGCGCAACCGCGCGGAATTTGTCGACGGCCGAGTGGACATTGTTGCCTTTCTTACTCGCAAATGGGCGCGCGAGTTGGATTATCGGCTGATCAAAGAGTTGTGGGCGTTCGAAGGCAATCGCATTGCCGTGCGGTTTGCTTACGAGTGGCACGACGATTCCGGCAATTGGTTTCGCTCCTACGGCAACGAAAATTGGCTGTTCGACGAAAACGGCCTGATGGCAGCGCGGTACGCCAGCATCAACGACGTACCGATCGCGGCCTCGGATCGCAAATACCACTGGCCGCAAGGGCGCAGGCCCGACGATCACCCCGGGCTTAGCGATCTGGGTTTGTGACGCACTGAGCGCGCCGCTCCGACGTGCACAATGCTTACGCGGTCTGACGCATCAGCACTTTTCCGGTGGCCAGTTCGTAGACCGAGCCGACCACTTTCACGGCTCCGCTTTTCACCGCTTCGGATACCACCGGCTGCGCCGATGCGATGCGTGCGACGTTGTAGTCCACATTCGAGCCGATGGCGTTGAACAGCATATGGTCGCCGCCCGCCTGCACCACCTTGTCGATGCCGGGACGCACGGCGTCGACGATATCCCAGATGTGGCCCGGCAACGGGGCAGGGTCTTTGATCTCGCTGATGGTAGCCTTGATCGCGCCGCATTCGGTATGGCCCATCACCATGATCAGCGGAACCTTAAGCACGCCGACGGCGTATTCGAGGCTGGCGAGAATATCGCCGCTTAGATAATTGCCCGCGATGCGCATCACAAAGAGATCGCCCGGACCTTGATCGAACACCAGTTCGGGCGCGACGCGCGAATCGGCGCAACTCACTATGGCGGCGATCGGATACTGCGCTTTCGCGCGTGCGGCACGGCCGACAGAAAAATCCTTGGCATCCAATTTGTTCGCGACATACAGCGCGTTGCCTTCAAGCAGGCGCCTCAATGCGGCATCGGGCGAGATGCCATTTTGAACCGATGGGGTTGCCGCCATGGCACGCCATGGCGCTATCGCGGCGAGAGCGAGCAACCCAAGACCGGCTTCCAGAAAACGACGACGCGATTCAAACGGATGCGAAGCGTGATCGCACATGGCCCACCTCCAATGAGTAGTCAGAACGAACGCGGCGATCTTCTACAACATGAGGCAACGCTTGCCGATGGCGCCGGCAAAACGTTTTGCGGTGACACGCGAGCCGGTATAGATGCAAAAGCCCTGGCTTTCAAGGCTTTTCAGGGCTGTTTCGAATCTCTCAACCAGTTCGCCGCGGCCCGCCCGGCACGGTAGCCGCTGGCGAAGCAGGCGGTCAGCAGATAGCCGCCCGTGGGCGCTTCCCAATCCAGCATTTCGCCGGCGCAAAACACGCCGGGAAGGGCGGTCAGCATCAACGAATCGTTCATCGCCTCAAGGCGCACGCCGCCGGCGCTGCTAATGGCCTCGGCGATGGGGCGCGGCTGCTTGAGGAGCAGGGGAAAGCGATGGACAGTCCTGGCGAGAAGTTCCCCATCCTTAAGCTGGACAGGATCCAATACCTCGCGCAATAGCGCCGTTTTTACGCCAATCATGTCGATATTCCGGCGCAAGTGCTCGCTGACGGTGCGCCTTCTGCGCGGTTTGCATAGCTCGTGGAGAAGCCTCTCCAACGAGCGGTCGGGGGCGAGGTCCAGTTCCAGGGTGACGCGGTCTTGGCGCGCGACGGTGTCGCGCAAATGAGCTGATAGGGCGTAGATCAAACTGCCTTCGATGCCGGCGGAGGTGATGACACACTCGCCTTGCCGCGCATGCACCTGTCCGGAGGCGTCGCGCCAATGCGCAACGACGGATTTAAGCGGAGCGCCTGCAAAGCGCTCACGAAATTTGTCGCTCCAGCCCACATTGAAGCCGCAGTTGGATGGCTGCAGCGGCGCGACCTCGATACCGCGCTCGGCCAGCCATGGCTGCCATGCACCGTCGGAACCGAGTTGCGGCCAGCTGCCGCCGCCCAGCGCCAACACCACGGCATTCGCGCGTATGGATCGCTCGCCGTCGGTGGTCGCGAAGCGCAACGTGCCGTCGTCATGCCAACCCAGCCAACGGTGATGCACATGGAAACGCACGCCGCTTTCGCGCAGTCGATGCACCCATCCGCGCAGCAAGGGTGCTGCTTTCATGTCGCTGGGAAACACTCGTCCTGAGGTCCCTACGAACGTCTCTACGCCCAAACCGGCCGCCCACCGGCGCAAGGCATCGGCATCGAAATCGTTCAGCCATGTGCCGATCCGCGCGGCGCGCTCGCCGTAGCGTCGATCGAAATCGGGGCGCGATTCGCCGTGCGTAAGGTTCATGCCGCCTTTGCCGGCGATCAGAAATTTGCGCCCTACCGAACCCTTTGCGTCGTAGAGATCGACGTCGATGCCCTGGGCGCGCGCCGTTTCGGCCGCCATCAGCCCCGCGGGGCCGCCGCCGACAATGACCAAGGCTGGGCGATGTTGAGATAAAGAATGCATGCGAGGAGATAGCGTAAAAGACCCCGCATTGTAAAAAGAGTCACGCGCGATGTCTGTCGGACGAAAATCGGCGAATCAGCGCTTCGTGTTGCGGGTAACCGCGCAGCAGAGTGTCGGTGTCCGCCAGTTCGAAGGTGTCGAATTCGAAGCCCGGCGCTACCGTACACCCGACCAGCGAGAAGCCCTCCGTGCCATCGCGCTCCGCCGCAAACCAATGGCCGGCCGGCACCACGAACTGAAACGCCGCGTCCGGCGCGCGCAGGCGATTGCCGAGCCGCTGCACGGAATGCTCGCCATGCGGGTCCAGTCGATGAATCAGCAGCGAATCGCCGGCATAGAAATGCCACATTTCGTCCGCGTCGATGCGATGCCAGGCGGAGTAGGCGTGATCGTGGAGCAAGTAGTAAATGCCGGTGGAGGCACGACGCGATGTTGCCGTGCCAGCATCGGTCAATCGCGAGATGTGTTCGTCGCTTTGGTAGGTTTGGCGGTAGAAGCCGCCTTCCGGGTGCGGTTGCAGTTGCAGCGTTTCGATGATGCGCGCGATGGTGGAGTGAGCCATTGTCGTGGTGGTAGCGTCGAGGCGAGATGCGACTTCGGCAAGCATACCTCCGTTGCACCATGCGCCTTCTGAGCGGCAGCGGGGCCAAACAAATCGCCGCGTGCCACGCGATCTTCCATCGCCAGCAAGAACCGCTTGGTCGGCAAGCCGCCACCGAATCCGGTAAGGCTGCCATCGCTGCCAATCACGCGATGACACGGCAATACGATAGGTAACGGATTGCGCCCATTCGCCGCGCCCACGGCCCGCACTGCTTGGGGGTGGCCGATGTGTCGGGCAAGCTCGCCATAGCTGACCGTGGCGCCATAGGGGATCTTTGCCAGCGCCTGCCACACCACGATCTGAAAATCCGTTCCCAACGGATGCAGTGGCAAATCGAACATCTTGCGGTCGCCCGCGAAATACTCTTCCAGTTGCTCACGCGCAAAACGCAGTTTGGAGGGTTCGTGCTTCCAAGCCGCATCGGGCGCTTTCTTGTGCTTTCCGGTTTCAAACCACACCTGGCGCAAACCCTTCGGGTCGGCTACCAGGAGCAATGTGCCGATCGGTGTGGATAGATGGTCGTACCAGATCGGGCTGTCGAGCGTATTCATGCTGTGGCTCTCTGTCGGGGCGCGGCCAGCGGTTTGGGTAGTTCGCTGGCGCTGCGCCATAAATGCATTACCGCATAGGCGCGCCATGGCCGCCATGCTTCGGCGAGCTGCGTGAGCGCTTTCGTACTCAGCATGTCCTCGCCGCGCGCCGCGGCGCGCCGCAAGATCAAATCGGCGGCTGGGAAGGCGTCCGGATGGCTTAGGCCGCGCATAGCCATGTAGTGCGCGGTCCATTCGCCGATACCAGGCAGAGCGACCCAGCGTCGTACGAATTCGTCCAGCGACTGCTCGACGCGGAAATCCACGCGTCCATCCAGCACCGCGCGCGCTACGCCGCGAATGCTTTCAGCGCGTGCGGTAGTGATGCCAAGTGCATTCAGATCGGCATCGACCAGTGTTTCGGGCGAAGGAAAAAGGCGCTCCAGACCCGGCGCCGCAGGCATGGGCAATGCCTCGCCATAACGGTGCACGATGCGCGATGCAAGCGTGCGCGCTGCCGCCACGCTTACCTGCTGGCCGAGAATGGCGCGCACGGCGACTTCAAAGCCATCCCAACTGCCCGGCAAGCGTAAGCCGGGGCGTTTGCGCAACAAAGAACGTAGATGGGCCGTCGCTTGCAACGCCGCATCGATAGCCTGCGGGTCGGCATCCAGATCGAACATGCGCCGAATGCGCGTGACCACCGACAACATGTGCGCGGGCTGCGGGCAGTGCAGTTGCAAGCGCAGCGCATTTTCCTTGTCGGGCCACACGCTCAGCCGCAACCAACCTGGTGCTTGGGCCGGGCCGAACACGCGCGAATAGCTGTCCTCGTCTACCACCTCGATGCCGGGCAGCGCGCGGCCACGCAGAAAAGCGAGCAACGATGCGAAGTCGTAAGGCGGCCGATAGTTCAACCGCAAGCTCAAGCTGTCGTCACTGCCGGCGTGCGGATGACGACGCAGATCGCGCGGTGCGATGCGGTTGGCTTGGGCGAACGCGGCGTTGAACCGGCGCAAGCTGCCGAAGCCCGAAGCGAGCGCGACATCCGTGACCGGCATTCGCGTTTCCGTCAGCAACTGCTTGGCGAAAAGCAGGCGACGCGTGGTGTGCACATCGATCGGCGGTGCACCCAGGCGCTCCACGAACAATCGGCGCAATTGTCTCGCACCCACGCCCACGCGCCGCGCCAATTCATCGACAGGATGATCCTGCAGCAAGCCGGCTTCGATAAGTTTCAGCGCGCGAGTCACCACGTGGTCGCCGCGCTGCCAGGCATCGTTGCCCGGCGCCAGCTCGGGCCGGCAGCGCAGGCATGGGCGAAAACCTTCCGCTTCCGCCGCCGCCGCCGTCACGTAATAGCGGATGTTGTCGCGCTTGGGCGACGGCGACGCCGGGCATACCGGCCGGCAATAAATGCCGGTGCTGCGCACGGCGATGAAGAACAACCCGTCGAAACGCGCATCGCGGCTCAGCCGAGCGCGTTCGCAGGTCTGCGGATCCAGCGCGGGGAGGGTGTGGGTGGCGGCCATGGACGCAGGCTAACACCCCCGCCGGCAAGAAACTCGCCGTTTTCGGACATCAATGCCTGAGCCGGTTCAACGAGGGCAGGACCGGATCTCAGCCCGGCCCGCGCCCGATACCGGTCATGCTGGACAGCACGCCATCTCGGCGAATCAACCCGTGATACAACGCCGCGCCCACATGCGCCAGGAAGGTGAGAAATAGCAACATCGCCAGCCAGGCGTGCGCGTGTCGAAGGATCGCGAACGCCGTTGCGTTTGTGGGGAAAATCGGCGGCAAGCGCAACGAGTGACTCAACATCACCGGATAACCGCCCGCCGACAACATCGCCCAACCCACCAGCGGAATCACCAACATCAGCGCATACAGCAAGTAATGCGACGCATACGCCGCCAGCTTTTGGATAGCGGGCAGATCGGCGGGCAACGGCGGCGGCGGATTGCGCAAGCGGACGATCAAGCGCAGCACCGCGAGAATCAAGATCGCCACGCCAAGCGGCTTATGGATGCGCAGCAACCAATCGTGCCGTTCGGACACCGAAGCCACCATGCCCACGCCGATAAACAGCATCGACACGATCATCACGGCCATCAGCCAATGCAGCACGCGGGCAGTGAGTACGAAATAGTCGGATGAGCGTGTCATCACTTGGCCTCCGGCGTGGTGTTTGCCGTGCCGGGAAGATGCGCTTCCTCGCTGGTACGGCGCAGATAGGACGTGGCGTACGCCGCCGAGCGTGCAGGCAGCAGCGGATCGTCCGAAATCGCGATGCCGTTCGGTAGCACCGTGGGGTCGTAGTTGATGTCGCGGCACGCGCCGCTTGCTTGCGGCTCCGTGCCGGTGAGCACCAAGGTGCCGGCGTCGATTTCGCGTCGATCCGACGGCCATGCCTTCGTCGCGTCGTTCGTCGGATCGCCCGGATTGGCGAGTGTAACGATCAAATGCCAACGTTGCGGTCCTTGTGCGAGCCGCTGCGCCAGATCGGCATCAAGATAATTCGGATCGCTGCCGCCGACCGCGTCGTCGTGTGCGTCGGGCACCATGCGCCAGCGCACCGCGTGTCGTTCGCCATGGGCATCGACAAACTCGAACGCATTCAAGCTCCAGTAGCTTTCCGTCACGTAGCTTGCGGAAGGCCTGGCGGTTTTCACCCACGCAAGGAACGCTCCCGCTTCCGGGTGCGCCGCGAAAAATGCGCCGATTTTGGCGGGATTCGGTTTACCTGTGGAAGGATCGGGTTGTTGCGCTTGCAAAAACTCGAAGAACGATTGGGGCGTGGCCACGGGAAACACCGGCATGCTATTCATGCCAGTGCGCCACTGCTGACCGTTCGCCTGCGTAAAGCGCAGCGCCATGCTGCGAATCGGGGCGCTGCTGTCCGGCGCATATGGGTTGCCGACTGGCACGGCAAAGCGTCCCACCACCGGCGTTCGACCGGTTGCGAATACTTGCGCAACGGAATACGTCTGCGCTTGGCCGTTGCTGTCGAAATACCCCGCCACGCACACGCCTTTGGCGTGATTGCGGCGATAGCCAGGAAACACGCCGGCATTGGCTTGCAACTGATTCACCATGCGTTGCGCGGTAAGCCGATTTGGCGTCAGCCACCCGCCGACATAAGCGAATGCGAGCACGATGATGAGAAGCACGAAGGCGATGACAGCGAACCGTAGAACCATGCTGCGGGTGGAGAGAGCGAGTGGGGCATGCATAGAATCATGTCCTTAGCTTAAAGAATGTCGTGGGAACGTTGTTCCGATTTCTCAATCGCCAGTGGTGAGAGCGCATGTTCATGGTCCTGGCGAATACGTATTGCCGGTTACTTCGAGCGTTGCGGTCATACGGTTACATCGTTGGCGCACACAACTTTTGTGCGGGCACGTCGGTGCTTGCACTGCACATCGCGCCAGGTCATGCGCCGGACACGTCAAGGTGGAAACTGTTGGGCTGCAGTTTCTTCAATGCCGGTTATTTCACCGGTGCCATCAAGTGCTGATAAGGCGTGCCGGCCCACATCACATAGGGCGCGGACGTGTCCGGGTCCGGATTCTTCGGATACATGTCGTAAAAACTGGGATCGGCACCCACGATCATGAAATGCGGTCCGGTCTTGATCCAATGATTGCTGGGTAACGGTTGTTTTGCGTAAGGGTCGGTATTGCTGGCATCGGTACCGCCTTGGAGCATGTACATCACGCCGATTTTTCCGGCGGGCGGCGGTTGATGAGCCATCCACGCCTGCGCCCATGCCAGTGCATTCTTGTCCATGCACATGGGGTCCGGACCGGGTGTCGCGGGGTTGTCCGGCATGCAGGTGTAACCGTTGGTGCCCTGGCGCAACGTGCGCATGGTGCCGTCCGGATTCATGGCGACGATGGTTGCGCCCTTGGCCACGCCAGGCGGTGCTGCATGCATGGCGCTAGCTATCAGTTGCGCATCGCTGGGCATGGGCTTATTGGCTGCCCATGCGCCGCTCGCGGCGACGAGCATGGCAGCGACGACGGTGATGTGGTACCTCGATCCGATCGCACGCATAAGGCCTCCTGCGTCGGTTGAGCAGGCCATCCCGGGTTCCGTCGGCGAGTCTGGACGCCGGTTCCATGGCTGTCAATGCGTCGTGAAGCCTGCCGCCGAAAGCCCTGCTTTTTGCCGCACTGCAGTTGGCGGCCTCGAAACGGGACGACCATAATTGGGGACTTTCCCCTTGGCAGTCGTAGGAATTCCGATGAACGCCCCCACTCGTATCGACACCACCCGCACCATCCACGCGCCGCGCGGCACCGAGCTCACCTGCAAAAGCTGGCTCACCGAAGCCCCGTACCGCATGATCCAGAACAACCTGGACCCCGCCGTGGCGGAAAACCCGGCTGAGCTGGTGGTCTACGGCGGCATCGGCCGCGCGGCGCGCAACTGGGAGTGCTTCGACGCCATCCTGCGCGCGCTGCGCGATCTCAACGACAACGAAACGCTGCTGGTGCAATCCGGTAAGCCGGTGGGCGTGTTTCCCACCCATCCCGACGCGCCGCGCGTGCTGATCGCCAACTCCAACCTGGTACCGGCGTGGGCAAACTGGGAACACTTCAACGAGCTCGATAAGAAAGGCCTGATGATGTACGGCCAGATGACGGCCGGTTCGTGGATCTACATCGGTTCGCAAGGCATCGTGCAAGGCACCTACGAAACCTTCGTGGAAATGGGGCGCCAGCATTACAACGGCAGCTTGAAAGGCAAATGGATTCTCACCGCGGGTCTGGGCGGCATGGGCGGCGCGCAGCCGCTGGCCGCCTCGCTGGCCGGTGCGTGCAGTTTGAATATCGAATGCCAGCAAAGCCGCATCGATTTCCGCCTGAAGACGCGTTACGTCGACGAGCAGGCCACCGATCTGGACGACGCGCTCGCACGCATCGAGACATACACCAAGGCCGGCGAAGCCAAATCCATCGCCTTGCTCGGCAATGCCGCCGATGTGCTGCCGGAACTGGTGCGCCGTGGCGTGAAGCCGGATGCGGTGACCGATCAAACCAGCGCACACGATCCGGTCAACGGCTATTTGCCGCAAGGCTGGACGGTGGAACAGTGGTTCGAACGCCGCAAGAGCGATCCTGCCGGCACCGCCAAAGCCGCCAAGCAGTCCATGAAAAAGCATGTGGATGCCATGCTCGCTTTCCACGTGCAAGGTGTGCCTACGTTCGATTACGGCAACAACATTCGCCAGATGGCCAAAGACGAAGGCTGCGTCAACGCCTTCGATTTCCCCGGTTTTGTGCCGGCTTTCGTGCGCCCGTTGTTTTGCCGCGGCGTGGGGCCGTTCCGTTGGGTCGCGCTTTCCGGCGATCCGGAAGACATCATGAAAACCGATGCCAAAGTGAAGGAACTGATCCCCGACGATCAGCACCTGCACAACTGGTTGGACATGGCCGGGAAGCGCATCGACTTTCAGGGACTGCCGGCACGCATTTGCTGGGTCGGCCTAGGTCAGCGCCACAGACTTGGCCTGGCGTTCAACGAAATGGTGCGCAAAGGCGAATTGAAAGCGCCTATCGTGATCGGCCGCGATCATCTGGATTCCGGTTCCGTCGCCAGCCCCAATCGCGAAACCGAAGCCATGAAGGATGGCAGCGATGCCGTGTCCGATTGGCCGTTGCTCAATGCATTGCTCAACACCGCTGGCGGTGCAACCTGGGTGAGCTTCCATCATGGCGGTGGCGTTGGCATGGGTTACAGTCAGCACAGCGGCGTGGTGATCGTGTGCGATGGCACCGAGGCGGCGGATAAGCGTATTGCGCGGGTGCTGTGGAACGATCCGGGTACCGGTGTGATGCGACATGCGGACGCGGGGTATGACATCGCTGTGCAGTGCGCGAAAGAACAGGGGTTGAAGCTGCCG
>Ga0335072_10008017_pt1 | contig 15344 bp, 15 predicted proteins | sample Lox_Sample_21_FD_206725 | JGI IMG/M metagenome (GOLD analysis project Ga0335072, IMG submission 206725) | Soil microbial communities from Loxahatchee National Wildlife Refuge, Florida, United States - Lox_Sample_2.1 | ecosystem: Environmental > Terrestrial > Soil > Wetlands | place: USA... | reverse complement strand
TGAAAAGTGAACAAGGAATGGTAGCAAGTTAACTAGCTAGAGACTTGTGAAAGATCAATATGTATCCACTCTCCAGAGCTTCCTAATAGGTAGCTCTAGTGTAGTTATATCTCAAAAATATATCTTGCAGCTGAATTTCCTCCAACTTATTCCGTGACGTGGTGATCACTCCCACCAAGAAAAAGGACAAATACGTTCGATGACATATATTCCATGCTCTTATTTGTCCGCCACTGACTATTTGATCTAAGAGAAGAGCTCGTCAACGGTCCAAAAGGAACTGCAGCGTTAGCAAAAGGTAATCAGATACTCAGAAATAAGCTGGCATTTCTTTGTCACATGACACTATAATCTAACGCTTGCTCTCGGATAAACGTCGCCATGTAATTGTCATAGCCGTCATGATAATCGTTATCATATATCATAGCGTAGGATGAACACCCAAACCAGAAAGCAAGCAATCCTCCAGTCTTCAGGCTCAGTCTTAACCCGTGACTTCCCTCTCCAGCTCCGCCTCTCCAATCTCATCCAAAATAACAACCTCCTTACCAAACCCATCTCTTTTAATCTCCACAACCTCAACCCTCCTCCCTGCCCTTGGCCTCACCGTCTCAGCCAGAACAACAGTCTCAATCCCCATTGGACTATGCTCCTCGGGCCCCATCGGTAACGCCTCAATATCAATCTCCATATTTAAAAGACACTTCAAGATGACTTCGCTACCGGCCTTACTCATAACCTCATTAACATATTTGCAGTTCTCCGACGCCACGCATTCCAAACAGCCTTCATGGCAATGGCAAGCTTCGACTCTGCGTATAGCTTGCTTAAGCAACAGATCAATAAACTCGAACGCCTTCGTACTGATGCCCGAGCCGCCCACTCCACCTTTCGCGTCATAAAAGGTCAAGCGCGCAGGACGTTTGCGCTGAGTCTCCTTCTTGGCAAACTCCTTGATACCGATCTTACATTCGGTGCGTACGTCGCCCGGCATGCTGATGACGAAATTGGGCATCAGGCTGAGGATCGCGTGCTCGGCGGCGTGGATCGCTCCGGCCACGTTGAGGCGCCGCTCGACGAGGATTTCGAGAGCCCGCTTGGGCACGTCGAGCCACATGCCTTTGCTGAAGATGATAATCGGAGGGTTGTCTACCTGGACGGCGTCGAGGACGCGGCGCTTCTTGTCGAGCTTGAAGTAGCCGTATACATTTTGTTGGATTTTGATAGTACCGAAGAACGCTCGAGACAGCGTATCGGGGATTCGACGAATTGCTTCGGTCTCGATTGGATCGATATCTGTAAAGTCTCGTTGTTGAGTTGTCCAATCTACCGTGACACGCTCGACCTTGGCCATTTTTCGCCCAGGATTAAAATCTTTCACAAGGTAGGTACTGCCTTGATGTAGGAATATACCACCGTCATATAGTGTAAAAAAGGCCCGTGATGCTTCCAGCTCCTCTAAAACGACATTTCGGCCATGAGTAATGTCTATAATCGCAAAATACTCCTCCTCAGTATCACGAATGGCGACAAATTTAGAAGGATGAGGACGGAACCGCTCACTACAGTGGTAGAAATTCAGCTCATCCTTGACCATGCGCCCTTCAGCGATCTCAGCAAGATTCTCGCCAAAGTATACAGAGTCCTCATCAGGTCGAATCGGCATCTCGTAAGCCGCACATTGGATATGGCCTTCAAGTACTAGCATGTTCTGCAAATCCACCTGTAGCTCGCAATTTGGCTTCGTGAAAATCTCGTCTGGATTTTGCATATAGTATTGATCTGTCGGGAAGCAGTCTCCAAGAAGCACTGATAAGGAGTCTTTATTTCGGCGACCAGCTCGGCCGCTTTGCTGTCGTAGGTTGGCTATAGTATATGGGAAGCCGACAGTGATCACAGCATCCAGAGATCCAATATCCACGCCAAGCTCTAATGCTGAGGTGGCGATGATACCCATCAGCTTCCCCTCGAACATCTCGCTTTCAATTCTGCGCCTATCCTGCGGAGTGTAGCCGCCTCTATAACCCATAACTCTTGCCATACATTCCGTACGCTCAAGGGCAGCCAGTTCCTGCTTAACAGCCCCTACAAGGACCTCGCATTTCTTTCTAATCCGACAAAACGCGATCACACGCACTCCCCGCAGTATTAGCTGACAAAACAGTCTTGCGGCCTCCGCCACGGTGTCTCCACGTCCACTTGCCGGGTCACCTGGATCCTTATAAGGCGTATTCCAGCACAAAAATTCCTTTCGCCCGGAAGGCGACCCATCAAAATCAGTCATCCGGACATCTTCGATCCCAAAGATCGTCTTGAAGTGTTCTTGAGGGTTTGCGACAGTGGCGGAGCAAGAAATGAATTTAATATGGCGGTTTCCTACGGCTGCACATATCCTTCTTAATCGTCTCATAATAAAGGCGACATGGGAACCAAACAGTCCGTTATAAACATGTATTTCGTCGACCACGACATACTTTAAGTTCTGAAGAAAAGTCCTCCATTTCTCCTCTTGGGGTAGGATTGTGATGTGCAACATATCAGGATTCGTGAAAATAATTCTGCCTTCATCACGTATGAGATTCCGATCTTTCATTGGAGTATCTCCGTCGAAGGTTTCCACAACCGTATTCTCCAAGCCTGTCATGAATCTCATCATTTCTTTCAAACTCCTCCGCTGGTCTTGAGCAAGAGCCTTAGTTGGGAAGATGTACATAGCTCTTGTGTTGTGATCCCTCTCTAGTTCATGAAGAACAGGAATCTGATAAATAAGTGACTTCCCAGAACTTGTAGATGTTGCAACAATGACATGGTGTCCTTCATGTAAGTTATTGATTGCCTCAGCCTGATGAGCATAAAGCTGCGTGATTCCTTTAGTGTTGTATAAAGCATTAACCAAATTCTGACTCAATTGGAAATTGAGATCTCCATATATGGCCTCCTGAGGGTCAAAAATCCGGTGACCATCGGGCACAATCTGGCCGGTGTACCACCCACTATCTTTGATCTCGTTGATTATCTCCGGTATACTCTTCCGCTCCTTCGGTATCGTTTTCGGTAAGACACTAAAGTCAGGCCTTGGAGTAGTGCTTCTGGACTCCGACTGTACCGGTATATATGCTTCAGCCTCTTTCAGCAGAGTCTGTTCTGGATCAACGCCATCCGCATTGCAACGATTCAAAAACGTATTAACCGCATTCTTAAACTTCCCATTCCGCTTCTCAATCAGCCCCATCATCTGCTTCTGACTATAAACCGGCATCTTCAAGTCCTCATTCCTCAGCTTCCTATTCGGCTTCGTCACATCCCCGGACTTCTTATGCTGAACATGTCTTGCTAAATCCCCATCCACAAATTCAAACAACAATACTTCCTTCCCAGCGCTAGGCTCGCCAGCCCCGCTTCCAAACTCCTCTACTCCCGTGATGCCGCCCACAGAAGCGTCAGGCGTAGGGACCGTCGGGTGAGACTTCTTACCCTTCGGCCCCTTGAAGAAATCATCCTTTTCGGCGCCCCGAATATCTACTTGCAGCATAGCCTCATCCACATAGGCGAAATTGATGCCTCCGGGACGGAGGGCGACGATGGCAGTGACATCTTCTATCTTCAGCTCGCGCTTAATGTGTCCTTCCACTGCACCCTTAATCGTTTCGAAGGTTGTAGCTAGGTGTTTGCGAGTACAGCAGAACGTGAAGACGAGGTTCAGGGCTCGGTACGTCTGCTCGAGTTTTGTGAAGGATGGAGGCCACGGAAGGTTAGTTGTGACGGGATTGGAGCATGTAGAGGTGTTGCGAGCGAGTGTTGGTTGAGTACTGGACTTTGGTGCTCTTCGTGGCTTATTGCCGCCATCATGGGTCTTGGTAGGGATGGTGGTTGTGCCTACAGCAACCTCAATGGGCGCTGCCGACCCTTCTGTGACGATGGTGCCTTGCTCGAAGCTTGCTTTATTGAGATCTTTTCGTTTCCGTTTCCGGACTATCATGCCGAGATCTGCCGCAGCTTTCATACTATGAACTATGAGAGATGGGAATTACTTTGACACTCATAATTGCAGGTCTCGGGAAACTACATCATTGAGTTTGAAATCGCGTAGCTAAAAGCCATTTTTGGCGCGCTCTACGCGTGCTCACGTGCAAGTTTTCGACTTATTTTCAGATTTCTTGTTACTTATCATTGCTGTACGCCGCTGTATGGTATTTTACCTGCCTTCCAATCTTCTTTCCGAAAGTGGGGTATGCACACGAAAATTCCTAAACCATTGGAGAACCCTTTAGTTTTTCTTGTGGAAAAACCGTCCGTCGCTATGCATTGTGTGCCTAACTCCAGCCATTGAAGTCCGATTAAGACTTCTCGCCAACAAAGGGAAATTTAGTTATAAGAATGATGAGACTTAGACGCAACTCATCATGTTCGATGCCAAGGTCAGTGTAGTCGCGCACTTGTCGAACACCTAGCTAAACTAACAAGCTCGACCTTTGATGTTCACAACTCCTGTTGGATAGAACGTATTTCTGAAGTGAACAATTTAGCATTAACCTCATTCATCTGCAAAAGTTAGCGATGTTTTTGTGACACTTCTGGAACCATACCCTCAAAAGCATATTTACTGGTTTGGCATCCTCAAACGCGGTGAACATTATTTGAGGTGTTCCCGAGGTTGAAGACTTTTCCTCAAACTTCAAGCCCTTGAGGATGACAGTATTCAAAATGACTCGATGGGTATTGTCTTGTCGCATAATCAATCGCGCCGATGTTGGACCAGGTTCGCCTCCCTCTTCATCGCTGTCGTCTTTTGCTGAAGGATCGAAACTGCCAAGAACCGGTATACCATTCTCATAATCGACATATGACCTCGGAACGTTCACCTTCAAATTACCAGCTCCTCGCTCCTTCCAGCCTGTTCCTTTGACGAAAGTAAACAGCTTAGCTCGAAGCTGAAGTAAAGTCGCTTCTCCTTCTTCGCCATCATTGATAGGCACTATTTCCATTAGCACCAAAATATAGGGTCATTGCGTCATAATTTAGAATAAACATACCTCTACTGACTCTATGCTTCTTCTTGTCGTCAACTGAAACACTCTCTTCCTCGTCTGATGCTGCACCACCTCTGCTCTCATCGTCATCCTCGCTGTCTTCTTCTTCGTCACTTTCAGGTGCACCAAAGGCTTTAGCAGGCTTCTCTGATCCTAAAATATCAGGCGTACCCGATGCTGCAAAGCTGGAAAGTTTGGGTCCTGAACCACCTGTAAATCCTGCAAACCCACCACCAAACCTGCCCCCTAACACACCAAACCCAGTCGTGCTCGTACTCCCAAATCCGCCACCAAGTGTGCTGCCTAATGGCTCCGTAGCTGTACCCCCAAACCCTAACGTGACTTGCGACGTGTCTGGAATGACAGGACTACTTCCAGCCAGTGCCCCAAAACCAGATAATTGAGGTGCGGTTCCACTCCCGAAAACACTTGGCTTTGATGCCGCCAGAGCAGCAAATCCCGAGGTACTCGAAGCAGCCAAAGAACCGAAACCAGAATTAGCAAATGCCGAAGCAGATGTTTGAGCCTTGTCCTTAGTATCACTGCCAAATGCTGGTCTGGAAGATACATCTGGCGATGTTTTCGAGGGCTCTGAGACGGAAGTTGTAGCCTTGACCACGCCTGCGGCTTCAGGAACGAGAGGATCCTGGACGTAGATCATTTGTGTTAGTTCACGAATATAATAGGAGAGGACTCTGAAACACCCTGGCATGACTCACCTTGGTATCTATCCCAGTTTCTGCAGCTGTCACTGTATCCACTGATTCATCACGATGTCGCTTCTTCTCTGGTGCTAACCTTGTTGTGCGTCCTCCATTGACCGCGCTGCCGTTTGGTGAGGCACCCACTTCCTCCACACTACCAGCAGCTTCTAGATCTCGCGCCTCATCGTCTTGTTCTCTCCCTCTCTTTTTCTTCGGCGAAGATATACGTTCTTTCATCTCCTCATCCAGGCCCCTCCTCGAGCTGCTCAGGGGCTTCCGAATCTGCTTCTCTGAGGGTAGAAGTCCTGAGACTCTCCGGGGGTTCCTTTTCAGATATGGAAGCATGCTTCAGGTTCTCGCTGGCGGCTTGAGTCGCGGGGTCCTCATTGTCGTCATTGTCGTAGCTCTGCTTATGGGCTTCTCCCCGTTCCATAATTTCATTGTTCGTCATATCTGAACTGTGCTCATCAGTAGCCTTCGTATGCGACCCTGCGGTAATCGCGTCTGCAGGAGCAGTAGGAGACATGATCAAGAAAACGCCTTATCCAACATCAAAGTAGTGAGTCGTCTGCGTATGATGTTCCGTATCTTGTTCGAAATCCCACTATTTCGCGACCCTATCGTAGAATCCTTGATCCGTCCCGCTTCGAGGCTCCTGTTTAGGTCCATTAGCGCGGGGTCATCCCAGTCAAAGAGCAAGACAGAACTTTCAAATAATTAATGGTGTATAGCCTCCAGATCTAGCACACGCGGTTGTGAAAGCTAAGTGAATGTTTCAAGCAGTCTCAGAGGAGTTAGAAATTTATTACCAGCGGCGGAGGCTTCTTGAACCAGCACATGTTCTCAATCTATAATAATGCTACCACAAGAAACTTTCTTATGACGGAGGTGCTATATGAAGGCATGGTTAGTCAAATAGCATTGTCAAAGGTCAGTATCACAACTTAATGAAGAGTTTTCCGAAAGATATAGTTTTTTTTAAAAGTCTCCGTAGCACTAGTCCTACAGTACTAAGTAACACCACGGCCACATAAGGTATAGAGAGGGCACACCACGAGAAGTAAGAGCCGATTCAGGTTGCTGTCTCACTCCGAGGCTAAAATCGAGCCTCCATGGGTCAGAAGGAGGAGACAAGTCAGGATTCAATGATCTCCATTATGACGCCCTACTCGTGATTCGCTTTAGTAATACAACCCACAGAACCTATATGCGCCGGGACGGCTGTGCCAGAAACATCTTCAAATTTCCTTCTCCTCTAGTGTGCGTTCATTCAGCAACTGTTCAGCTGATAAAGCATAAGCATCCAAGACCGATATAAAAGACAAACAACGGATATACGGCAATGCCGACTCTGTTCTTGACGACCCCACTTCCACCGAGAATACTGACACCGGCGGCCAACGACCACCCAACAAGGACAATGTAAATCGGTATTCGAGCAATTCTGTTATGTATAACGACTGAAAAGAGGGCGGCGATGACGAGGGGGAAAAGAGTGTATCCAATAATACAGACGGACTGCGCGAAAGAGCTGTAAGGTCCACTATTAGCTCATTACGAATAACATGAGAAGGATATGCACTCACATATTTCCACCTAATAATTTAATCTGCAAAGTGACGACCGCCTCTCCCAGCCAAATCATCGCAAACACCCCCGAAAATACATCACTCCTCTGATCCGCTTTTGATTGAAAACTTAATAGCAAACTCAACATCAGACAAAACACCAGAGGTCCCCAAAGATCCCAATCCCTTAATCCTGGGCTCATATTTGACTGGCTGAGAAGATTCTCGGCATCCATAACTCTCCCAGCCAGATTCCGTACCTCGTCCCTTGCGCCAGTAAAACCTGCGGCTCTGATGCCTTCATAAGCACCACGTAGAGAGGTTGTGTTGTCGATCATTGAGCCCCCGAAGATGTACTTGGGATACAGCACTTCGCGCAATTTTGACCAAACGGCGAAAATATCTCTCCGGAGGGTGTCCCAAACAGACTCGTCAATTGTATTTGTGGGCGCACGACGGTCTTCGCCAGGAATCGTTGAAGTAAGATAGTTTTCATTTAGAGGCCGTGATGAAGAACCACTGCCAATGCTGCCAGTTAAAGCTGCACGAGACGAATAGTCTCGAGGTTGAAGAGGGTCGTCTAGGTCGTCCAGATTAGCTATGGCAAGGTTAGCTGTACCATTTCAGCAGTGGTTGAAGCTTAGACGTGTAAGAAAATTATAGCATGGTTAGTATCCCATGACTAGAAAGACCTACCATCATCAGGATCAATGAGATCATCTTCCACTTGGGGGCTGTTGTATTGTCCGTAGGGGTTTGATGAAGAGGCCATTGCGTGGCTTGTTCATTCGGTCGCACTCAATTGCGACTGACTCGAGTCGTTATTATCCAGCAGTTTGTGGAGGACTACGAATTGCAAGCCTCAATACGAATACCTGAATTGCTATCTCATTGAAGATACAAGTTCTTATTGCTCGTTGTGAGGTGCATATATCGTAAATGACAAAGTTCCACGGATCCTATTTAGCTTCGCGTCCCAGCTACGGAGCTTAGCTCGATCTAGCTAGACTTTCCTTCATGCCATAAACGGTTAAAGACGGCACGAGCACGAGCACGAGCACGAGCACGAGCATGAGATGAGCAGAGAGTAGAGAGTCTATTGGATTTATTCATAATATTGTTTGACTTAGCATAATTATAAATGCTGCATATCCAGATCCCCATACCCATTCCAATACCTTTCTTTCGATAAAGATTATTGCTCAAAACAATGCTCATAATTGGTGGACAGTCATCCTCAGACCAGAGGCTTAATACCACATGTATCGGACTGGATGCGAGCCGCCGCTCGACCCCTGCCTTTGATTACCATTAGAAGTAGGTATATAGAGACCTCCATGACTCTGTTCTGTCGTTGCCAACGTCGTTGGGAGCACGTATTGCTGCCGAGCATGCTCATACTGAGTATGCCCATTTTCGGTTGCCACAGGTGGAGGAGGCACGGGAATCGTCATTACATTGCTTCTAATATTATTCTGGTTCGCAAATTGCCTATTGCCCTGCGAATGCAGAAATGGCAATTGAAGAGGCAATGTGGGTGGCTTAATTCTCTCCCTCTCAGCCCACCTCTTGACCGCCTGGTTTTCTGGGCCAAGATCATGATTATTCTTCTGCTGTGGGTCCCAAATGGGATAGCCGTACGCCGGGGCAGCCTCTCCCCTTGGTGTACCCCGACTGTAGGAAGCGATATTCCCGTTAATACCGGTCAATGCCCACGCGAAGACAGCTACATCGCGGATAGAGTTCATAAAATCGTCCGCAGATGGACCTCCCAAATTGACTGGAGCATAGTTATTCTGAGGTATGATGGGGTTAGCTCCCCAAGGTGCAGCAAAGAACCCATTAGCATACACTGATGCCAGACGGGGCGGAGCGTATGGAGCAGCTCGAATAATGACCACTAAACCATCAGAAGTGCATGAGATAACAGCTTCGACTTCCATTGGTTGCGCAAATGGACGTGAAGGTGAGCGTTGCGCTCTCCGTTGGTTGTTCACGCCTCGAAGAGCCAACAAAGGTGGTGCCGAAGATGTTGATGAATTCGAATTCGAATGAGCATATGGCCGAGTGTCGAACATCGTATTTCTGGAATCGTTCTCAGATTCTATACTACCACCACTACCACTAGAATATAATTTTGAGTTGGCTTGAGCTGTCCACGTGGCCGCAGTTTGCTGATTATGGCTGTTCTCATTCTGCTCAACACCTTGCATTGGTACATCACCTTCCTCACCTGCGTGGTCACCGAGCTGAACACCGCCATCTTCGGAATCGCTACTGATGTGACTGGCTTCTCTCTCCATTTCGCCTTGATCCAAGTCTTCCGCGCGTCTTGGATCCCTAAAAACGAACCTCAAGTAGGCAATTGAATCATTGGCCTTCGCGCTCTCTAAGCATCGAATGGCATCAGGAAGACAATTTTCATCAATACATTCATAAAAACTCTTTCCGTGCATCTCCTCTGCGGAAACACCAAGAATGTCAGCCACAGCATTTGTCGAGTACATAATAGACAAGGTTCTGCTAAAGCGATTAAGGATCAGAGCTGCTCTAGGTTCGCCTGTGGGAGGCTGAGGCGCAACGGTAAACTTTGGGGCAAGATGCTCCAGCATATGATATCGCGGATCACGCGGCGGAGAAGAAAACAAGCGGCGAACGTTTCTAGCCTCCGCTACTCGTTCTATATAAGTGTTAGGGAGACATAAATGATCTGAATCTCAGGGACTTACGGCTGCTCTTAAGATCCCCTTTGTAGATGCTCGTACACGCGACCAGAACATCATGTACGACGGTAAAGACGCATTCGCAACTTGCCCATGTATTATTTCTAGTCTTGATCCTAGCATAATAGAGTACGGCAGCTTTGTCTAGGCTTACGCTTCGACGGTGCTCGGAACGTGCAAATGGTACGTCATCAACGAAGAAGTAATCGAAGCATGATCGGCCTATTACTTCATACGGCTGATAGCCTAGTATGTCGACAATTGACTCGGATGCGAAGAGGATATTGGCATCAGGAGACAGGTCTTGCGACAGGCTTCGTCAATATTGAAGGCAGAAAAATTACTGTCATTAGAGGTGAAATTTACTCACTGTGAATGGTCATAAAGGTGGTCTCCATCGCAAATTCGGGTTCAACTTAGACGAGCTTTGATCGCTAAAACGATGCTCAGTCTATCTATAGGTATGACTCTACTATACTGAGAGGAGATCACCAGAGCTCTTGGCCAAAGATAGATGAGAATACTCGGGTTTCTCTATGACGTAGACCTAATCTTTCATTCGTTGTGGGTAATCCGAAGCTCTTGTCCAGTCCACCAGCCACAAAATATAGAGAAGACTTTCACAATCCACACCAGGATAGCAATCGTATTTTGAGGAGCATCGAAAAGCAGGAAGACCACTGATATAAAATACCTGGACAGGTAGTGCAGCAAAATGTGGTAGAACCAAAAGCGGTCCTAGATATCTCTGTAGCTATCATGCGAAACTCTATGGCATTGAGGTTAAACAGATAGAATGCGGGGAATCGCCGATGACATATAGCTGAAAGTGTTGTGCAACGAAGCGGGTGCAGGAAGATGTCTCAAGCATGCAGTGTTATCGAGAACAAAAGCTCGGGTGGCTTCGATGTGATTTGGTGACTGAGCCCTTTTTGGAACGTAAAGGTTTGAGTATCCAGGCGGTTGGAGGAAGATATATATGGATTTCGAACGACGCCCACCCCGGTAAGTCAAAGGCCTGGACTACGGAGACTTGATGTTAGAGCAGCCAGCTAGAGGAGAGCAGGTCTTTGAATGTTTGTTGGGCATGACCTTTCAAATATGCGTGATTTGGATGCAGGGTCCTGCGATTTCGAACAAGGAGGCACTACGCACTGGGCAGAATTGGACGCCCTTGGCTTTTCGGCTTTTTCATTCGAGCAGCATGCAGGAATTGCTGTTGCAGGGTCCACGTAGGGAATGTGGAGGGTGGTCGGTGTAGATTGTGGAGAAAACACGGAATGGAAATCAAGTCAAAAGGTATGTTTCAAGAAGCGTGAAAGTCGAGTGAGACTAACGCTACACCCCGGCTCGACTACCTTTCTATCATGGAACTGTGTTAATCAAGCCACAATTGCCATAGTAATGGACCTTCGCTAAAATTTAGGGGGCGCATCACTAAATTACAGGGCTTCATCGCTAAACCACCAGCGTCCCCTTACTAGCGCTGTTCCATGACTTTTGGTACAGAGCTTCGTAGAGCCCTGACGCCAATCTCTAGGAATATTTCCGAGGGCGTTCGTCTTATCGGGTCGTGCGCTGTCTTTCATTGTGTGTTGCAATACTCTAGACCATATTACGTATGTACATACATCTCTAATTCCCATTCTCATTCCCATCAAACCGCATTCAGGGTACTACACTGTAGGTACAGTTACCTGTTCACTTACTATAAGGGACAAAATCTAATGGTAGAACTGACGGAAGGACTAATTAGTGACAAACACAGAACGAGGCACGACCAGAGAATCGGGACATGCTATGTGAGTGATGGCGCCAGGGTACTGTTTCCGCGCTGAGCCAAGTTGCCCATGCGCTATCGTATTCCAGCACGAAGTAAGCCATTGATCAATGGGCGGTCCAGTAATAACCGATACGCAAAGCCAGCATGCAGCACAAGTCAGGGGAATGCTGTTGAGGGCCTTCAGGCCGGTGGGGCTTTGTAGACGTTCACGCCACCACAAATGTTCTCGTGCAGCGTCACCAAGCAAAAACCGGGTTGAATTGGGTAAAAGGGATGGGCTGATCGACATTGATCCACATGCACGCTCGCTTGTTATTACCTCATAGGACAGGTAGCGCGAGCCTTTATTTATTGTGAGGAGTCTCTATGCTTCATACTGTACTATACGAGATATTGTAGATATTATTCTACAGCATGTTCTCACCAAGACAACTCTACGTGCTGCTGCTGGGGATCCCTGCTGAGCACAGCCTTGGGCTTTACCTGAGCATGCTCCTCTTGATGATATGGGCTGACACTTGCTTGATGAGGTCCTTTATGGCAAGCGTGCCGGCAGAATTGTGCACGTTATCATGTACGTTATTCGGCATGCGTTAGGCTGTGCATGAGGATGGATGCGGGACAAACAGAAACTGAGAATTTAAGTATGCCACCATATGGCAGACCTATCCCAAGCCTTGGGGTCGTCGTCAACTTTGCCCACTTCCTAGGATGTGAAGAAGCAATCATGGTTCTGGGTCTCGGAAGTACTAACCCTACCAGAATATGCTCTGCAGGGTATGGAAATAATCTTGGGTGGATTTACCCGCAATCTCAGCCTTTGATCTCTGATGCCATGATACGTCTGTTATCCAAAAAGTGTTTGCGAAAGGACTCTGGGGACCTAGATGGAGATTGCGCACCCAAGAAAGTGTCACTTTTTCACCCTTTCTAGATTTCTATAGCATGTATCTTCTGTTCATTACAGTAGTGCGGAAGTGAGCATCGGGACAAAGCTTTCTCTAGTATAGTAGCTATGGAAGTCCTTCAACTAAACTTCCATCTCCATCCCCTGGCCCTGAACAGTTCATATTCTAGTTTGTCTTCTACTACTTAAACATAAAACAATTTATTCAGTAATCACATTTGATTGTCCCCTCGAGCCAACTATTTAGTGTGGCTTCCTGCGGTGCAACCTCCGACGGTGTCACTCACTCTTCTGCTGCCTCATCAGCGTATCGCGGCAGCTCCCCAAGATTTGGTCCTTTGCAGGATCGCCGCTTACCCCTTTCACACCCATCCCATCCCATTGGTACTACTAAGATGTGTGACGAGCTGCAGGAATGGGAGCTGCCGCATCTGAAGGACACAATACTCCTGAAACCGCACGACCAATATTGGTTGTACGACGCCAAGTTTTACCCATATGCCACAGCGGGTACGGATCCGATTTTCGCCATTGCCAGTATCCGACACGTGATTCAAACCTTCCATGCCTCCATCTAGCCATGTGCTGATTTTCGTTATCTGCAGATCCATGTCTACCGTATATGCCGAGATGGAAGCCGGGACATTCAACTCATCCAGAAGACTGAGGACGAAGACGTGGGTTCTCCTCGTGCGAAGTCCCAGTGCTCCTCAGCTTTGGCAACCTCGCTTCCCAAGGATACTAACCATCGATTAGAAAGACGCGTGTAACAGCTCTCTTGCCTGGTCAAAAGATCTGGACACAGAGGCTCCTCTCATTTGCGTTGCCGGTGGTAATGCAAAGATCAAGATTAGAGACGCGCGAACAGGAACTTTACGAGTGGTATGAAGAAATCACTCTCGACCCGGCTCATCTAATATGACACAGACACTTATAGGGCACGGCGGAGTAAGCGTATAAAGCAAAGTTTTAGGATTCTCGCTGACGATGACGAGGACGTCAATGACTTGGCTATCTCACCATCAAACCCGGAAATTCTGGCATCCGCTTCAGCAGATAACACCATTAGAATATGGAGTCTCAACCCTGCCCACAAGAAGCAACCTTGTGCCGTTCTTTGTGCTGGGGAAGGCCATCTTGACACCGTTCTGTCCATAGTATGTATATGCCTCCATGTAATTTGCACACCACTCTGCTAATGGTGAAGGCCTTTCACGGAACTGGACGATACATTCTCTCTGGTGGCCAAGACCATGTTGTAAATCTGGTATGTACTCAGGTCTTATGTTCATCTACGTACCGGCAATAACAAGATCTAAGTGGACACTACCAGAGGTGCCATACGACTATATTAAGACCCAGAAGCCAATTGTGGTGCATTACCCACATTTTTCGACTTCAGAGATCCATTCTAACACAGTCGATTGGTTTGTCCTTCCACAACACATTGCTATCAATGAATTGACGATGATAGCGTCGCATTTCACGGTGATCTCATCTTATCTAAAGCTTTCAACGAGCATTGTATCGTTCTTTGGCAGGTCACCGGCTTTGATTCCTCCTCCAGCCTACCGGACCCAAGTTCTGCACCGCCCAACTACAAAAACAAACGCGGCACACGATCCGCATTCTCAAGATCATCTGGAACATCCGACTTTCCAAAACAGTATGTACGCCTCCTACAATTCAACGTCCCGGGCTGCCTTGAATTCTACATGCGCTTCAGCCTCTACTCACCTTTTTCGGCTGGAGTCACGCACCCCACTCTCGCAATCTGTAACAGCCGCTCCAAAGTCTTCTTCTGGGATCTCTCCCGTCTTGAAGAGTACTGCAGGTATACCATATCCGCCAAGCATTTAACACAAAATGAGTTCCAGCCACCACTCGCGCCTCCCATCTGGCTCGCCCCTGCCCGATCCATGGAGAAGAAGAACGGCCCGCGCCAAAGCAGCGAGCCCAGCACTGCCGGAGCGGCATCACCATCGCTCCCTCCGTCGAGCCCGGGGACTGTCTTGGGACACTCTACCGAGCCTTCAGCAAGCACAAAGAGAAAATACGCCATGGAAGACCCCTTGGGGATGCTGGAGGCGCACAAGGTGGTGACAGTGCCGAAGTTAAGGTTTGATGGGCGACAGGTGGCGTGGAGTGTTTGTGGGAGATGGTGCGTTGTTGCGGCTACGCAGAATGTGGTCATTGTTCTTCAAAAGTGAAAGGAGGGGAGAGTTAGGCGGAGTTGGGCCCAAGTTGAAGGGAATGCAGTTTTCTACCTGGTGCCTATGATGCTTAGATTGGGGGAGGACCACGCGTAGAGCTGGTCACTAAAGCATCAATGATGTAAGATACATTGGCGAAGGACTCTCCTTTTCACTCATACTCCTCTTTTGAGAGGCCATTCGGGGCGGAAGAATACTGGAGAAAATTAGGTTCCTTACCGTGTACATTAGCTACCTAAAATGATAGCGAGATTCCAACTGCCTGAGTGCCTCCTCTCAGAGGAACTCAGAAGCATTATATACGTCAGGTGGTATGTCTCGGTTGCGCTAATGCCTAGTTTGCGGCCTCTGTGGAATTTGAAGCTTCAGCAAGGTACTCCAAGCCTTGATCCTGAATAAGTGACAATGATGCATGT
>Ga0335072_10008016_pt1 | contig 15344 bp, 16 predicted proteins | sample Lox_Sample_21_FD_206725 | JGI IMG/M metagenome (GOLD analysis project Ga0335072, IMG submission 206725) | Soil microbial communities from Loxahatchee National Wildlife Refuge, Florida, United States - Lox_Sample_2.1 | ecosystem: Environmental > Terrestrial > Soil > Wetlands | place: USA... | reverse complement strand
GGAGCGTACGAATGTTTGATCTCCGAAGTCTTGAGCATAGTACGATTATTTACGAGCCCACTGCGAAAGACGATAAAGGTTTGCTCCATATATCAATGCCCGATCCCAATGCTAAATTTAACAGATCCAAATTCTGCAGGTGGTCGAATAAGCCCAACTTTGGCGCAACAAACGATGTCCTATGCACCGCCTCTATTGCGGTTGGCAGCTTCACCTCATGACACTCACCTCCTTGCCACATTCTCACAAGATTCTAAGATAATTCGAATTCTTGACGTCCGTCAACCTGGACAAGCATTACTTGAACTCCGTGGCCATGCGGCGGCCATTAATTGTATAGAGTGGTCACCTTCGCGACGCGGTACTCTTGCTTCCGGTGCCGACGACTCTCTGGTCTTGGTGTGGGATCTTCTCAGTCAAAGCAGCTCGGTAGTACCACCAGGTTCAGGCGCTAACGGGAGCACTGCGCCTGATAATAGCCGAGGGCCGGTTGCTTGCTGGCGTTGTGATTACGAGGTGGGGAACATCAGCTGGGCGCCACATAGTACGTTGAACAAAGATGGTGGAGACTGGCTCGGGGTAAGTGGAGGTAGAGGGATATGGGGTGTCAAATTATGATATAACATGATGGAACGAGTTTGTCCAGATATGCATTGATAGAAGGTTCTGGGCCCTATATCTGCATTGACAATCTTGGCGTTGGAGGGTTTTTGTGGCGGCAGCATATATCTTCATCATAGTTATGCAAGCACTGGCTGTGCCGGGCGTTGTAAGATGCGTTAAAAATGAAGTTGGGCTAAAAAATAGGCAATTGAACATTACATGTAAATGCTTTTCGCCTCGTCCAGTGAAGGCAAGAAGATCAGGAGGACAGGATCCCTACGAATAGGATTCATATGGAAAGACATTCAAAAATCATGACACATTGCATAGCTAAACGATCTATGATAGATATTCATATGTTCTCTCTGTTGTTACATTATATGTTAAGTCTATTATAATGGAGTGATGACCTCTCCCCCAAATATAGCCGGCCGAACGCCTTAAGTGCAACCTCCAATGCTCCATCTATATGCTAACCGTCCGACTCTAAGAATGCACCTTCTATGATCTCTACAACAGCTTATAAATCACTGCTGATCCCCACGGAGCAACCCAGAATATATCCATCTAATGTGCAATCTCCCCCTTTTCTTCCTCACTCGATCTCCTCTTCTCCACGAAACCTTGCTTCGTTTGATGGATCTGATCCAAACTATACCCCTTCGTAAAGAAGCTAGCAATCATAGCCACACCCGCCAGCGCAGCCATAACAACCCAAATAATCTTCAGCGCATCCGCATAGGCCTGAATAAGCTGAATCTTCGCCTCGCTATCCGCCATCGCGTGGATAATGCTGACCAGAGATGTAGCATCTTGGCTATACTCATCTGCCATGGGAGCGATAAGCGGATACTGCAGGATCTTCTGGCGGATCTGGTTCTGGAAAATGGTGCCACCGACGGCGATGCCGACAGTCTGGCCGAAGGCGCGGAAGAAGGAGAAGAAGGCAACGCCCGAGGCGATGTAGACGGGGTCGACGGCGGCTTGGATCGAGAAAGCCATGGCGGGGAAGAGAAGCCCTAGGCCGAGGCCGGAGACGAGCGTCGTAAAGACCCAGCCTGGAATGGAGATGGTTGGGGTGAGGAGCCATAAAAGGCCCATGCCGGCGGTTGTGAGGACCCAGCCCACCCAGAGCGCCCAGCGGTAGTGGCCCGTGAGCGTCACGATTATTCCGACAACAACGGAGGCGGGTGCGACGGTGAATGTTGCGGGGAAGAGAGCGACGCCTATAGAGTGTTAATACTGACAGGGAAGGAGATTGCGTTGGGATTTGAGAAACATACCAGTTATGATCGGCGAGTATCCTTTAACAGCCTCATAATATAGTGGTATGTAATACAGCAGCGACCACAATATCATGCCATGAATAACAGTTGTGAAGTAGGTAATTCGAAGTGCCCAGTTTGAAAAGATGGTAGAAGGCATCATGGGCTCAATGGCAAAGTACCGTTCGTAGAAGCCAAACACGACGATGCCCGCGATTCCAATGATCAGAGGAACCAAAGTGTGCCAACTAGTCCAAGGATAAGATACGCCACCCCATGTGATCGGGATCATGACTGAGGTTGTAGATGCTATGAAGAGTATTGCACCGATCCAGTCAAATCGCCTCAGCTTCTCTCCAAAAGAGCCAACCACAAAGTTGAGCTTCAAGAAGATTGCTAACATGGCGAAGCCCGCAGCCGTAAGGGGTAAGTTCAGAAAAAAGATCCACCTCCAGGCACCATTTTGTGACAATGCCCCTCCGATAAGAGGACCCGAAACAGAGCCGACGGCCCACATTGAGCTGAGATAGCCAAACCATGCGCCTCTGAAACGGAGTGGGACGAGATCAGTGACAATGATCTCAGTGAGGGCAATGATTCCTCCTCCCCCGACACCTTGGAGTGATCGTCCTACGAGCATCAAGGTGAAGTTGTGCGAGATTCCTGCCAGTAGGGCGCCAACAGCAAAGAAAGCCAAGGCGATATAGAGGAGTGGTTTTCGGCCGAATATTTGACTCATGGATGCGAAAGTAGGCTGAAGAACCGTTGAAGTCAGAAGAAATGAAGTCCCCGACCAGAATGCCTCAATGGCCGTGCCGCCAAGTGCGTTGGTAATGATAGGTAAGGCCACGCTAAGACTTGTTGCGTCGAGAGCGGCAGTGAGGGTGATGGTAGAAAGAGATATGAACGTCAGATAGAATCTCCATGTCGGCTTGAACGTATTAGCACTATCGGGTGATTCTGCCTCTGCAGGGCTTTCCGTCGGAGTTGCATCTCGCATTGCTTCTGCTGGAGCTATTGAAGGTGCTGGCGATGTATAACTGCTAAGATCTTTTTCCCCAAGGTCAATGGCAGCCAAGGAAGGCGACCGAGTACCATCCTGACTTGGAGTCGCCATGGTAGCGAAGAGACAAGCGTATGAGAAGAGCAGAAATCGCAGATAGGATATGTATGGTATCCTTTATATGTGAAGAGTGAATCGAATCTTGCAGATGAACTTTGCAAGTGAAGTGATACAGATGAAGCTTATCTAAGGAAACTTTGAATGAAGGAGAAGCAATTATAAATACCTTCTGGAAGACCTTGATAAATCTCAACACTCGTAGAGTTCTCGGTGCAATGCAAATTAGGTAGTCCGTATGGCGTAACGAAATGGCAATCAGTATTTGGCCGCACGTGTGGATGTCATGGTAATCGAGGCGTTCGTGACGAACTCATATTGGCTGCATGTTTATGCATAGCAAAGTTTCTTACTGCGGTCGGATCAATCAAAAAGGCGAAAGTTCTAGCGGAGGATTTTCGAACCGCTCAAAGTTCTGACTCGGATGGATGTTGCGCCGGGCCGTGCAAAGTGGCTTTTGACAGAACAACCAAAAAACAAGCGAGACCACGTGACATCGTCCGTCCGATCGGCCGTATCATTTCGGCTTTTCGTAAGCTTCTTCGGACTCTACGCATTCAATTCCGTCAGTTCGCATGTAGGGACCCCGTTTCAGGAATGACTTGGCAGAAGGGCGTTCATTGCGTAAACACAAACATTAGTCAATGACGTGGATAGAAAGCCTGACCAAATGCTGTCTTTCTTCGTAACCAGCGCTGGCTTGCGCCAACCCAGTTGCGAATGTCAGAATAAAATCACATTGCTTTCGATGAAAGGTCTGAAAGTGGCATAAGTACAGCGCGCAATAGGGATGCCTTAAGATGCATACCTCATAAAGGACTTCACGCTCTGCGGTAGGGTTGAATGACAATAAGGGGCTTTGCGCGCGTAGGTGGTATACTTAAAACACTGCAGGAGGAAGAGGTGTTTTCATATGACTTTTCGGATCGCGATGTGGAATGACAATTATCCTTTGGACTGCTGCTTTGGGGAAGGGCGTGATCACAACTCGCGAGGATCAAGGTCGTTCAAAGCGTTTGGCACGCTGGAAAGACCCTTGTACACATGCTCATACACACATGTCCGGATAAGCCCTTCGTGATTCATTACCATTATTCTCTTCCAGATCTGCTGCAAATTAGGATACTAAGTTCCATGTATAGACTTCAACTCACATAACCAAAAATTCGAGCTTGCTAAAATAAGACTCTATTCATAGCAATCTTCTCGATCATGCCCTCTGTTCTAGCAAAACCCATCACGAGTACCCGGCTTTTATGCTTGAGACTCTTAAGACTCTTGTCAAGAAGGCCTACGGAATCGAAAACAAGATCGACGCCCATGTCCTTCGTCAAAATAAGGACTTCTTTCTACGAATCGTTTGAATTGGTATAATTCACGCATTCGTGTGCACCGTAATTTCTTGCAATGGCTAGTTTATCGTCCGAACTTGCCATCGCGATAACCCTACACGACACTTACGATCTGAACCGCCATTAAGTCTAGGCAGCCGGCAGCAGCATGAATCAAAACTGTTTCACCTTTCTTTAACTTGCCTCTAGAAATAAGAGCACCATAGCTGACTGCCGTAGCTCCAAGACAAGCAGCATCAGTAAAGTTCCATCGTTCTGGTAATTTTCGAAAATCCGACGCTTTCACCAATATGACCTCTGCAAAAGATCCCTGGCCGCCACCAAAGACGTTATCCCCGGTGAGAATTCACAGGAGTTTGGAGCTGAGACAACGACACCAGCAAAACTCAAGGCCCAATATGAATGGTGGAGTGACAAGAGAACGATTATTCTGATGTTTATCGCGTGTCTGAGATATGTTCTGGTCAGATTCTATGTCATGCTTGTCTAGGCTGCTCCCAGTAATAAAGTACATAATGTTTGCAGAAAAGGCGTGTGCATATGCGGTTCCTTCGAGTCTTGATGAGACATCACAAACGTCGATAACTATGAGCGGGTAATATGAGAAGGTTGAACAGAAACTGACAGTATGGGATAATGGCACGAGCAGCTTAGAGGTCTATAGAAGAGGGGGGGAAATAAAGCTTGCAATGGCAAGTCATGCCTTGATGAGTTGTGAAAGAGATAGAGCTCTCACATATAACAAATCCACAAAATTCAGGCCGGCTACTCTAATATTAACCAATACCTCACCATCCTTTCTCTCAAGATCGGCAACATCCAATACATAGAGCTCATCATAATGCTTCCAAATCGATTAGTGCTCAAATCTCATTAAAATTGGTAGGCTCTATACCTCCACGAAGTTCTTGACAAGCAACGCTCTCATGGTGAATTGAACGTGATAAGTTGCGGAGGAGGCTGAGTTTCTTGCCTTAGAAATAGGGCTTCAAGGCTGAGATTTCGGTACGCGCTGGAGGAGCTTCAAATTCATTGTCCATCAAGGCAGCCTAAATTTCTCACCACCCTACCTTCAGATCTGGCTGTTTGTCTGCCATCTCATTCTAATCTCCTAAGTTCGAGACATGGCGACTACTAATCTGCTTACGACGCAGTTTGACGACTCCGAGGATGAGGATGACAACTTCAATCCAGCACCAGCAGATTTATCAGACGATGAAAACGCTGGCGAAGATGACGATGAGTCGGAAGCTCAAGTGAGGAACGAGGGCGCAAGGAGACGTGTGGCAGAGAATACCTATGATGATGGTGACGAGGAGGAGGCACCGCCTGCGAGGACAAATGGCAAGAGCAAGACTCCTGATAGACGGGGGAACGATCCTGCCGAGTATGGGGAAGATGACGAAGGCGAAGGGGGGGATTTAATGGGCGAAGCTGGTGATGAGGAGGAGGAGGAGGAGGAAGACGATGATGAGGAAGAAGTCACAGTACGTTCAGCTTTTGAGTTCTTTGTTTGAAATTATCACATTACATATGTCCTCAATTGCTATGATGGCAAGCTGCAATCACGAAAAACTCAACTAAGTAATTGGAAGGGCCACCGCCGAAAGCGTCACCGACGAGAGGGCCGAAATCAATTCCTTGATGTCGAAGCCGAGGTCGATGAAGAAGATGAAGATATCGAAGATGACGAAGACGAAATTAATGAACTCAAAGACAATTTTATTGCCGATACGCATCCCGATGATCTTCTCGATCTGCCCGCCGGCGGAGAGACGGATGATAGGCGACATAGGGAGCTCGACCGGAGACGCGAAATGGAAGCAAGTTTGGACGCAGAAAAGCAGGCTGAGATACTACGCCAAAGATACGCCAAGAGTCGTACTTCGAAAATTGGTGGCGATTCGGCGGTGATACCGAAACGCTTACTATTGCCTAGTGTTGATGACCCAAGTATCTGGGCTGTCCGATGCAAGGAAGGTAAAGAGCGTGAAGCAATTTTCTCGATTATGAAACGTGTCGAGGAGAGATTGGGCACAAAGGACGAGTTGGCTATTACTTCAGCTTTCGAGCGTGCCGGAGCTGCGGCCCCTATCAAAGGATTTATCTACGTGGAGGCTCAACGGCAGGCAGAAATCGAGCGAGCATTGGATGGCTTGATGAACGTCTACCCCCGGACCAAGATGCTGCTAGTTGAGATCAAAGAAATGCCAGATCTTCTTCGAGTATCTAAGACAGCTCCTTTAGAACCTGGTGCTTATGTCCGTCTAAAGCGCCCCCAAAAATATGCAGGAGATCTCGCGCAAGTCCTGGATGTCACAGAAAATGGACTGGAAGTACGAGTACGATATGTGCCACGCCTCGATTATGGTCTTCATGATGATGTGAATGCCGCCGGAGATGGTGGTTTCAATGGAAGCAAACGAAAACGCACAGCTGCAGGTCCAAGACCACCGCCACGGTTATTTAGTGATGTTGAAGCGAAGAAACGTCACGCGCGATACCTCCAGGGAAATCCTCAAACAAAGACATGGACGTATATGAACGACGAGTACGTGAACGGTTACTGTGAGAAGGATGTAAAAATCCAGCAACTTCAAGTAAAGGACGTCAATCCAACTCTTGAGGAGGTTACGAGATTCGCCTCAGGCGCAGAAGATGGAACAGAAAACCTCGATCTAAATGCCCTTGCGGCAAGTTTGAAAGCGAGTACTGCAAATGCCTCATATCTTCCAGGAGATGTCATCGAAGTCTACGAGGGTGAGCAGAAAGGTGTTATTGGCAAGGCGGTATCAGTTCAAGCCGAAATCGTTACCATGGCTATCTCAGACGGCCCACTGAGAGGGCAGACTATTGAGGTGCCTATCAAAGGTCTTCGCAAGCGATTCAGAGAAGGTGATCATGTCAAAGTCATCGGTGGCAGTCGCTTTCGTGATGAAGTGGGCATGGTCATTAAGATCGAAGAAGATCGAGTCACACTACTCAGTGATCAGAATAATACTGAAATCACAGTATTCAGCAAAGATTTACGGGAATCCAGCGATTCTGGCGGTGGTGGATCCTTGGGTCAGTTCTCACTTTGGGACCTTGTGCAACTGGATCCATCCACAGTAGCTTGTGTCGTCAAGGTTGACCGCGAGTCATTGGTTGTGCTGGATCAGAACGGACAAAGTCGAACCGTGATGCCATCTCAAATTTCCAACAAGCTTGAAAGGCGAAAGTTCGCTGTGGCGACTGATCGGAACGGCTCCGAAATTCGAGCTGATGATGTTGTCAAGGAAGTCGGAGGAGAGGGCAAATCGGGCAAAATCATTCACATTCATCGATCGTACCTGTTTTTGCACAGTGTAGAGCAACAAGAGAATGCAGGCGTTTTTGTTGTCCGCACTACCAATGTCGCGACTGTGGCTGCAAAAGGCGGCCGTGTGACTGCCACTGCAGGGCCAGATCTTACTTCTATGAACCCGGCATTGAAGAGAAATGGTACTGGCGCTGGCGATATGCCTCCACCTAAGACCTTTGGACGAGACCGTGCCATTGGTCAAACAGTTACTATCCGTCGCGGACCATACAAAGGCCTGTTGGGCATCGTGAAGGAGGCGACGGATACGAGTGCGCGAGTTGAGCTGCATACGAAGGGCAAAACTATCAGTGTGCCTCGAGAGGCTCTTACTTTCAAAGACAAAGTCACCGGTGCGACAGTAAACCCAGATGCAAGAGGCAACTTTGGAGGTAATAGAGGTGGGTTCGCAAATGCAGGAGGAAGGGGTGGCTATGGTGGAGCAACACCCGCTCCTGGCTGGGACGGAGGCAGTCGTACTCCTATGGCAGCAGCTAATACAGAGCGGACGCCAGCTTGGGGTCGCAGTAAGTTAGGGTTGTGGATCATCTGCGTATGTTGCTAACTTTTTTGTAGCTCCAGCCGCTGCCAATGGCGGCCGCACTCCAGCTTGGAAAGCTGCCGGAGATGGTGGACGAACGCCAGCCTGGAATAACGATGGATCACGAACAGTCAATCCATACGATGGCAGCCGCACAGCTTACGGTGCTGGCAATCGTACTCCGGCCTGGGCACCAAAAACTCCTGCCTATACTGGCGGCCAGGATGGCTTTGCTTCAGGATCCAAGACTCCCGCATATGCTGGCAATGATGGCTGGGGCAATACCAGTACCACGCATAGTGAATGGAGCAGCAATACTACTTCAGGAGGCTGGTCTGGTGGCGCCCAGCAAAACTACACATCGTTCGATGCTCCTACTCCTGGCGCGCACATCTCAGCTCCTACACCCGCAGCAATGAACGCTCCTACGCCAGGTGCATATTCCGCACCGACGCCTGCTGCTTCTGCACCTACTCCGGCTGGATGGGCAGGAGGCTGGGGTGGTGCGGCGGAGAGCGCGCCCACTCCGGCTGCTATGAACATGGCGACTCCAGGTGCAGGACAGGGCTACTATGGCGCACCAACTCCTGCCGGCTATGGCCATCCTGAAACTCCAGCGGCTAATTGGGGGCAAGGCGAGGAAGATGGACCTCGATATGAAGATTAGTGATAGTACTAAGCTTGGAAATTGCTCCAGCGGCTTCATTTGAGCCTAGGTGAACATGGGCGGGATTGAAACTCATTCTCTATTTTGATAGAAACGTGCATCATGGGCAAATTTGGTCTACATGGCGTTATCTGAGATGTCGTCAACTTGAGCCCGGAATGTGGCCGGACAAATGGACGGAAAAATAGCATGAAAAATAATATGGTTCCTAACTGGAAATGAGCTTATATGTTAACCTGAACTTGCGTGATAACCATCATTTTCCTTACATTTCTCCCTTACATTTCTTTCCCTCCCAATATCTAGTCCTTAAACCTCGCCGGCGCCCCATCCCTTCAGATTAACCACCACAGGCGCCCTCCCGCTTCGAGTGATGATCCACACAACGTCCTCGTCGCTCTCGTTCACTTCTTGATGTTCGGTCCACGCGGGGATGAGCGCGAAGTCGCCGGGCGAGAGGGCTAGTTTCTTATTCGTAGTGAGATTGGCATGGGTAGCGGGAAAATCGGAGACGTTACCTTGAGATACGAGTTCGTAGATGGTTCTGCGGGAGCGGAGGTAGTGGATGATGGGTCAGTGCTTGCGGGAGCAGGTGCAGGCGTAGGCGTTAGGGATGGGTTGGTGATGATTGCGCCGTGGCCGCTGGCGGCGTAGACAATTGTGTCTGTGCGGCATGTGAGGTGGGTTTAAGGCAGGCATGGGTTCCTAGTAGACGGAAGAGGGATAACGGGGACGCGGGGGGGAGATATACCTTGTTCTCCGTGGTGGTGGACTGCGGAGGACGTGTGCGGCTTGGCGATCATAACTGGGGGCTATGCTTAGCCTGGTGCAGACACGAGAAGTTGCATGAGAGTAGTGGTCAAATAAGGGACGACTTGAACGTGGAGTTGCTCAAATTATGACGGCTGAATAGAACGGGTTTGAGACGCGTATGGCATTAAAATCCCATGAGGTCTTCTTCATTTTTTTTTCATGTAAAGTACCAAAGAAGAGCCCACGGTCTGTGTTGTTTGTTGCATTCGACATTCTAACAATGAATGGGATGAAATTTTGTAATTAACCGGAAATATGGACCTACCTGAAGCACATAAACGGTCAGACATGCCCACTATAGCACTCTTGCGGATCATGCCCTCAGTCTGGCCGGTGCCTTCATCCAGCTCGGTGGATTTGACAACCTGGACCTTCCCCGGACGCAACATGGGTATGATATCCTGAGGATTGGAATTAAAGAGGACATTGTTTGATGCCGAGATACAAGGCTAGGATGTCGGAATATGTTTTGATGGCATTGTCTTGGCAAGGCTGCAAGGCTGACCCACCGAGCACCTCGGTTCTGCGCTTCTGACAGGTTCTAGATTTCTCGGCCCGTTTCCTGCAATCCGGCTGACCGGAGTCAGTTACAAAAAAGAGGCGGCCCCCCTATGTGATCTTTCTGGACAATCTTGCATGATGGTGTATTTCTTGGATATGTCTCTAGGATAAGCATATTACCCACCTTCCCTTCTGGGTCACACGGTATCTCGCTGATGGATGCCGGGCCGTGCATTTCATGCGACAATCGGAAGAAATATGGCCAGCCCATGCGAATCAGCATCTTTCCGCTCCGTTAAATATGCTGGACCCTTACTCTACCCCGCGAGATAAAACGTGGCTGGACTTACCGTCTTCGATAGCCGAATCCTTCCTTCTCTTTGGTCCTTATTTATTATTTAAACATAAGGCTAGCACAGCGCAGCAATGACTAGCCCATAGAAGCAGCTTTAGGCGTTCCTACATCAGGAAGTTCACTTCCCTCGTCGGCGCCATCAACTTTAGACCTTTGTTAGCGTCGGCGCAGGCAGCGAGCAGAACCTCGTGGCATTCATGGTCCGCGTTCCGATGCTCGATTCGCGACGGCACATGCTCGCAGGCTTATCATCCAATCAACGTCCCTGAGGCTTGTGCTAAGGCTTATTGAACTAGGGCGGAACGAGAACTGCATGACGCCTTGATTTGCATAAGATGGCTATGTCACCCAACATATTCGAGAGGCTGTGCCTCCGGTTCAAAGCTGGCGACGACGCTGCATTCATGAAGGAGCCGGTGATGGATAGCACCACAGCTCAGGAAGTGGATGAGGCGCCGCCTGCAATTGTTGTGTCGCGTGCAGCTGTTGCACAAGACTCGTCATCTAAGACGGAGGAGCAGATATGCATCTTAACAGGTATGTTGTAAGGTATAGTCTCTTTGAACTTGAACTATGAAGACCCTTCAGGGTATCTCATGAATAATTCTCCGGTATTCCCTTGCGTTTCGAGACGAAATGGACAATGCAATATGAGTCATATAATAGACGATTTAACGCCTCAATCTTAGCCGAATATATACTCACAATCAGTTCTTATAGGAGATCTGCTTAAACTCCCTGCCGAGATAATCGACCACATCGTTCGCTTCCTTTCTCCAAGGGATCTCAGTGCCGTTGCGGCAACCTGCCGACGACTGCGAGAACATGGCAAGAAAGACCTGAATTGGTATCAACATGTTCAGGACAGCGTCCCTGGTTTCATTTTCAAAAGCCCCGCCCCATGCGCAACGTATCGGGAGCTCTACATTGCTCATGACCCGTATTGGTTTTTGCCCAAATACAAGATCTGGTTTTGCGACTACTTCTTGACGGGCAAGCTTATCATTGTTCGATATGATCCTAGACGAGGCTGCATCGAAGGTTACAGATTGGTGGCGGAGCGCAAGCCCACTGAATTTGAGCCATGGGAGTTTGATGATGAAGTCATCATTCACTCTTTCGAACCAAAGGTGCAACTGCATAAGGATCTACCTATCTTACAACTTGACATACACTCAGAAAGCTCTTTCAGCAACCAACTGGAAGATCAGGAACGCCGGTTCATCCCCGAAATCCCGATGCCTATAAATGATCGTTCTAGGCGAGGCACATATTCCAACCTTTTGCTTACTCGGGCTGTTGATCAGCGCCCAAACATGGCACTATGGCCACCGGAGATCATACCTGCAAAACATCGCATTCGCAATGCTAGTCAAGGCAATTTTAGGGATCCTGGTCATGAGCCAAAAAAGCGGTCAGACATCAGTGATCAGACTTTTCGCATACGGCGATGGGTGCAAATGGTAGGAGGGCAACAAGCACCTGGTGTTCGTCTTGCCGAGGAAGTCACCACTTACTCGACACTGGATCCGGCTCTTTATACCCCTACGGCCGACAAACCTTATAGGGGAATCTGGATAGGGGACTATGCTGGTCATGGCTGCGAATTCCTGCTAATTCATCAACCCGACGATGAAGTCCCATTCGATGAGAGTAGCGTAGTACAAAGGGAAGATGAGACTGAGGAGGAGTTTCTCGCGAGGAAGCGAGAGGAACGAATATATCGAGGGCGACTCGAAGCGATCAAATTGACGGGAGATCCGAATATACCGAGAGGAGAGTATACCTTCATCGCGGATGATATTGGGAAAGATGGCTTTGTACGGGTTGCAAGCGAGGCCAAATTCAAGGGCGCTAGGATCGTGAAGAGTAAAGGTCACGTAGCTGAGCGGTTATACAAGAATGGTAAATTGCAGCTACTTTGAGCCATATCATAATGGATACTAATATCTGACAGATGCGTACATCAACAGCCAGCTCATCATGATATCTCCAGACAGACTTGCACAATTCTGGGTTGGATTTGGCCATATCAGTTACTTTGAAAGAGTCCGGATCGATGAGTTTATATCGCCATTCAATGACCGACGTTATGAGACACCTTCGTGGAGTGGTGGAGCTACAGTACTATGAGTGTACATTTATTTCAGGAGGAGAGCGTTCCAAAATATATGTACATAACTTGCATCGTATATACGGTCAATGTAATTAGTCTAACAAGTCCCAAAGAAGAAAACGTGAAATAATGACCTGTGCACCACACATTCATGGTGGTGAGTTGGTCAAGCAAGAGTGATGTAGCTTGCCGAATCACATGCTGCAGGGTTGTCAAGACATGGGGCACGGAATCGGCTACGTCACGGACATGAATTTATTTCTCCTTCGAATTACGAAACAAAACAGCATCAGCTTCACCCTTTCGGCAGCATATATTGGCCAATTGGACATATACGTGCGCAAGTTTCAATAAAACAGTACAAGACGGCTTACATCTTTTCCAAAAAGAACAAAGCACCCGGATCCCGACAATATGGCACACAATTACGTTCTTCAAGTTACAGCTGGTCCAACCTATGATATGCAGAACCAAAAAGTGGTTGCAGTTAATACTCCCGAACCGCTGTCCTTCTCCACAGAGCATATGGACATAGACCTTAACGTTCGAATACAAGTATGGCCCACATATTGTCAATCACAGTCATAGCTCTTCTAATATTCGTGTAGCATTACCGCGGCCTCCCCCCCTCTTCGCCAGCGACTTCTCCTTACTTCTCCCTCCCACAACACGCCAAGTCGCAAGACCAATACAGCATCGCTTTCCGCTTCACACCGCACATGTCCATAAACGGCGACGACCTAGTTTTTGGAAACGACTTCGACCATCCCATCCGCGACCGCTTACCTCCCGGTTTTGGCACTGCATTCAAGATTGTTAAGTGGGCTATTGATCCTGGCTTGGATGGCGACGTGTATGCCGACAAACCATACCTCTACGGTCCCTTGGCAAGCTCAATAAACACTCTGCGAGTAGGGCAGTCGGCAGTTGGGAAGAAGAAGAAACTAGAACTTGGAGAGGAGGGCGAGGGTATGGTGTTTGAAGAGGGCGGCGAGGGGGATGGTGATGAGCTTAGGAGCGAGAAAGGGGTGCCGGAGACGGATGCAGCGCGGAAGAAGTGGTTTCTGACGGAGGCGAACAGGAAAGATTGGGAGTTTGAGGCAGGGAGGGAACATTGGGGTGATTTCTTTAATCCTTATTTAGATTTCAACGGTACAATGAACCTCTGCTCCTCAAAACTCGTCAGCTGACCTTCCTTGTCCAGATTTCGCCCTCCGTCTTCCTGGCTTTACTCTCCCGATCATGAGATACTGGGACGGCCAAGGCCTCAGGTATGTCATTTCAGAGCTCTCCCACCTCTAAATCATGATTTTCTTTCCTTCCCGCCCCCATTCTTGATTTAAAATGGAGGAACAACACAACAGGGACCAACCACTTAGACAGGCCTGAGCATATAAAGCGCTCACACACGCTCAGATACGTGCTCAAAAATCGAAAAACCGACGTCATCTACCTTGTGGTACTCTTCACACTCTACTTGAAAGAAGACGTCAATGAGGACGGCAGCATCAAGGAGGGCGTTGTGGGTGGGAAACCGCATGAAGGCGCGGCGAAGGGGGTGGAGGCCCACGATGACTATGAGGAGTATAGTGAGCATGAGAATGTGTATGAGAATGGGCATGCTAATGCTGGAACCGCGCCGACGCAGAAGGCGGTTGTGGAGACGAGTGAGGATGATGTGGATTGATCCTTGGATGGGCTTTGTGGCATTTGAAGCTCACGCATGAGCAGTGTAATATTACGCTATACACGTTGCGGGATAGACAAAAATGGCGTTGGGGATACATAAATAGACATACAAGATCTTATATATGGAATGCTTGCACTAGTGGTGTAAGAATCAAGAACATGCACCTTTATACTGCTCGAAACTATTCAACTCATCGCACCGGATTTCAAGTCCAAGTATTAAATTTCGTATGCTGTAGGGTATTCTATTTTAACAAAACTCCTGCTCCCAATGCGATTTCCTGTTTAAAGAAAGGAAAAGGCTGGAGAATGTGCATCTGTACAGAACATTGCGTTCTCATCCCCAACTCAAAGCCTATCTTTAATATCGAACTTCCTCCTTATTCCCTCGCCATACCTATTCAAAATCCAAGCCCCAGGAATACATGCCAGCGCGATGAATCCAAGGAGACTGTTTCCCCACCCGAGGCCAAGAGTCTCGTACATCTTCGGTCCAGCCAGTGGCAGCACGGCGCCCATGACGCTACGTATCAATGTATTAGCTGCCAGAGCGCTCGCAGCATAGGCGGTAAAGGCGTCTATCAGGTACGTTGAAACACACATGAAGACTGCCAGGTTGCCGACACCAATGAGGCACGTCCCGAAAATAGGGACGATATACTGGACTTTGTGGTACGAGGTCCAGCCGTAGATAAACAGGCCTACTGGGATCAGAGTGGCAGTGTATACCATGGGCGGGAGACGGTATTCGGGCTTCATCTCGCCCGGGGTGCCGTCCGCGTTTGGTTTTGTTTTGGCTTTGAGGATGCGGTCGGAGGAGACACCGACTATGCCGAGGCCAAGCATGGAGCCGAGCCCTAGGCCGAGATAGGTGAGGCCGACGGAGCCGGAGGAGAAGCCGTATTGGCCTTCGAAGACGCCGGTAAAGGTAGTGAAAAGAAGGTAGAGGTAGCCGTAGATGAGGCCGACGTAGATGGACATG
>Ga0335072_10008015_pt1 | contig 15345 bp, 11 predicted proteins | sample Lox_Sample_21_FD_206725 | JGI IMG/M metagenome (GOLD analysis project Ga0335072, IMG submission 206725) | Soil microbial communities from Loxahatchee National Wildlife Refuge, Florida, United States - Lox_Sample_2.1 | ecosystem: Environmental > Terrestrial > Soil > Wetlands | place: USA... | reverse complement strand
CTGCGGCAGACGGTCGTCGCCGATACCAGCTGGCGCACCGACCCGCCCCGCTTCCCGGTGCGCTGGCTGATACCGGCCCTGGCCGTCATGGCGGCGACCGTCACCGTCGGCGCGCTGCGCTACCCCGGCCTGCCCGCCCACGTCGTCACCGGATCCGGTCACCGGGTGCCCAAGCTGACCGTCAGCGTCCTGGTCGTGGCCGGCCAGCTGTACTTCACCACCGTGTACAGCGGGGTCATGCTGATCGTCCACCGGTCCCGGCCGGACATCGAGGCCGCCGACCCCGCGGTCTCGACGCTGCGCTACCGCCGCTTCCTCGCCGCCTTCACCCGCGCCCTGCTGACCATGGCCGCGCTAGCCGACACCGGCCTGCTGCTGATCGCCCTGCCCGACTGGCAGGTCTACCGGCTCCCTGGCGTCGGCCGGGCCCTGCCCGTGCTGCCGTTCGCGGCCGGCGTGCTGCTGCTGGGGGCCGTCGCCGCGCGGACGGGCCAGGGCGGGTCGCGGCTGAACGGCAACGTCCGCGGCCTCGTCCAGCCGCCCGGCACCGACCGCGACGACGACCGCTTCTGGAAGGCCGGCCTGTTCTACGTCAACCGCGACGACCCGTCCCTCGTGGTGGGCGCCCGCTTCGGCGTCGGCTGGGCGCCCAACCTGGGCAACCCGGCCGCGTGCCTGATCGTCGCCGGGACCGCCGCCGTGGGCCGGCCTGGCGGTACTCGGGGCGGCGGCGGGAATGTGACCAGGCGCGGGATCGCCGGCGGCGCCGGCCCCCGAGCGGCTCGTTTAGTCCTGGCCGAAACGCCCCACGAGACGGGAGCTCACGCCATCGGGATCGAGGGTCCGCGCGACCAGGTAGCCGGCGCCCATCCAGCCGCGCCGGGTCCACTTGCCGAAAGACAGCCGGGTCCCGGGCGCCCCGGCCGCGGCGGGCAGCATCTTGACCCGCTCAAGTGCTTCCTTGACCCCGCGCGGGGACAGCGGGCGGGCGTCGGCGAAGGCCTGCAGCAGCACGGTCGCGAAGTCCCGGTTCATCACCGGCACGCAGTACTGCGGACGCCGCCCGTAGGTAGCCTCATACCGGTCAAGGAACCGCTGGCCCACCTGGTTTCCCTCGTCGTACTGGTCGATCCCCGTCCAGCCGAGCAGGGCCTGCCACATCCGGGAGTTGATCCACGCGTTCTGGAACGCGGTCCCCATGAACCGGGGCGGGTCCCAGCCCAGCGCCCGCAGCGCGGGGTTGACGAAGACCGCGCCGAAGCCGAAGCCGCAGTGCACGATCGCGCCCGCCTTGGCATCACGGAGCCGGCGGACCGCCTCGCCGACATCCTGCGCGGTCTGCGGGATCGCCTCCTCGGCGACGATGCGGATGCCTTCCCGGCGGCAGGCGCCGCGGAAGTTGCTGATGTAGCTGTGGCCGACCAGCGACTGCTCGACCAGCGCGCCGACCTCGGTGTGCCCGCCCTTGGCCAGCAGTTGCGCCCAGAACACCGGCTCGTCGGTCATCGATCCCTGCGGCAGCGCGAACGTCCACTCCCCTAGCCAGTCCTCGGTGCCGGTGCAGCTGATCGCGGGAACCCGGAAGCGCCGCTCTATCTCCTCGCGGACCGGGACGGTGTTGTCGGTGATGGAGGGCCCGAAGACGGCCAGGCAGCCCTCATCGGCCAGCTCACCGTAGGCGTCGATCACCGCCTTGACCGTCCCCTTGGGCAGGCCCTCCACCTCGCGGAACACGATGTCCACCGGACGGTCGATCAGGCCTTCCTCCAGCCCCTGGCGGAACACCAGCTCGAACGGCCTGGTCAGGTCATCCCGCATTTCTGGCGGGAAGCCATCCGGGAGCCTGAAGTCGAACAGGTAGCCAAGCTTGATCGGCTCGGTGGTGCTTTCGTAGGCCACGTCGTCCTCCGTCCGCGAACACACGCGGTTGTGTGAACCTTATATTTGTTCCATATGCTAGAGTCGGCTTCCCTTCCGCAGAAGGGGGTCATGGCATCGTGCCGGCTGCCAGGATCTCAGCCGTGCCCGTCGGGGAGATACGCGCCGATCAGCTCGGCGAGGCCCGCGGCCACCAAGGGATCGTCGGTCAGCGGGCCGGCCACGGCGGCCAGCGCGGCGTCCCGCAGCGTCAGTCCCTCAGCGGCCAGCCGGGCGGCCGCGATCAGCACCCGGGTGGACGCCACCTCGCGGAGCCCGGCGGTCTCCAGGGTGCGGATCGCCTGCCCGAGCCGGACGAGGCCGGCGGCGGTGCCGGGGTCGATGCCGGCCTCGGCGGCGATGATCTTCTCCTCGGCCTCAGGCGGCGGGAAGCCGAACTCGATGGCGATCATCCGCTGGCGGGTGGAGTCCTTGAGGTCCTTCAGGACGCTCTGGTAGCCGGGGTTGTACGACACGACGAGGCAGAACCCCGGTGCGGCATCGAGGGTGATGCCCAGGCGGTCGATTGGCAGCTGCCTGCGGTGGTCAGCCAGGGGATGGATCACCACGGTGGTGTCCTGGCGAGCCTCGACGACCTCGTCGAGGTAGCAGATGGCTCCCTCGCGGACGGCGCGGGTCAGCGGGCCGTCGACCCACTCGGTGTCCCCGCCGCGCAGCAGGAACCGCCCGACCAGGTCGGCCGTGGTGATGTCGTCGTGGCAGGAGACGGTGATGAGCGGCCGGCCGAGGTCATGGGCCATCGCCTCGACGAACCGGGTCTTCCCGCAGCCAGTCGGGCCCTTGAGCAGGACTGCCATGCCCTGCCGGAAGGCCGCCTTGAACACCAGTTCCTCGTTGCTGACGGGCACGTAGTACGGCCGCGTCGTCCCGGTCATGCCGTCCTCCTCCGGGCCGGCCCGAGCGCGGCGCGAAACAGCGGGCCGACCACGGCGGTGAGCTGGCCGGGGCGGTCGATACGGGCGTGGGCGGCGGTCCCGAAGACCCGTCGCAGCGAGGCGGGGTCGGTGCCGGCCCCGACGCTGAGGCACAGGCAGCCGATGCCACGGCGCCGCGCCTCGGCGAGCGCCCGCCGGGAGTCGGCCTCGCCGTACGGGCCCTCATAGCCGTGGTCGTAGGCGAGGCCGTCGGACAGCACGACGAGCAGTCGCCAGGAGGCGCCGCCCCGGTCCTCCAGCACGGCCGCGCCATGCCGGATGGCCGCGCCCAGCCGGGTGTACGCGCCAGGGACGAGGCCGCCGAGGCGCCGCATCTCGAGCGCGCCCAGGCCGTCGTCGAACCCCTTGACGCGGACCAGGCGGACCGCCGTCCGCCCTTGCGAGCAGAAACCGTAGAGCGCCACGCGGTCGCCCAGGCCGTGCAGCGCGGCGGTGAGCATGGCCGCCGCCGCTCGCTGGCGCTCGTGAACCGAGTTTCCCCCGGCCGCCGGCCCGCCTGTTCCTGGTTCGGCCGCTGAGGCCGAGATATCGAGCAGGACGAGCACGGCCAGGTCGCGGCGGCGCCGCTGCGTGTCGACGTAGACGGGCTGGTCGCGCGGCGACCCGGCCAGCCCGTCGACGCGTGCTTCGACGGTCGCGTCGATGTCAATGTCGTCACCGGCGAACTGGCGCCGGCGATGTTCCAGGCCCGTTCCCAGCCGGGCGAGCGGACGGCGCAGCGCGCGACCATCCGGGATCGCCAGTACGGCGTCATCGGCGGGCCGCGGGCCGGTCTCGCTGACCGTGCACCAGCCTGGCCGGTAGCGCTGGCGGTACACATCCCACTCGGGGTAGGCCTGGCCGCGCGGCCTGGCGGTCGCCGGCGCCCGCCCGTCGTCCCCGCCCGCCACCCCGGGCACCAGCCCCCCGCGACCTGTCGACTGCCTCGACCGCACGCGGGCCGACGCCGCTGCCCCCAGGGGGCCGCCGCCGTTGGCCGGGTCGCGCCGCAGGCGCAGCATCCGCTGCAGCAGCGGGGCGAGGGCCCCGCGGCCACCGACGGAGCTCGCGAAGAACTCCAGGCGCGGCCCGGGTTCGCCGCCGTCGCCATCCTCGTCCAGCTCGCGCCGCGGATCGCCGGCCGGGGCGGGGCGCTCGCCCGCGCGGACCGGGGAACCCGGGCCGAGGCGGTCGCGGCCCGCGAGCAGGCGCCTGGGGTTGATCGCCCCGAAGCTGCGGGGCGGGACGGGGAGCGGCTCCCGGCTGAGCGCGACGGCCAGGGACGCGGCCGGGGAATCCCCGCGGGTCGCGAGGTCGTGGTCGATAAGCGTCCGCGCCCGGGCCGGCAGGAGGTAGCTGTTGGCCATGAGCGCCCGGTGGCCTTCGACCGCGAGGTACCGGCGGGCCCGGGCCGGCCGCCCGGACAGGCGCCGCGCTATCCCGGGCTCCAGGCTCCCGGCGGCCAGCAGGGATGCTTGCACGGCCAGGTCGGTGACCGGGTCGGCAGCATCCGCGGCCAGGTAGATGGTCGTGCCGTCGGTCCACGGGCGCTCGCCGGTCGCCGCCGCCGCCACGGCTACCGTCCGGCCGGCGATGCACGAGGCCAGCAGCCCGAACCGGTCTGGCCGCCGGCCGGCCGGGAGGCGGCCGGTGATCAATCGCTTCGGGACGGCGTGGCCGGGTCCCGCTCCGGGCGCAGGGCGCGTGGCCGGGGCAGGCCAGTCGCGGCACGGGTCAGGGAATGGAATGCCGAGGCCGGCAGGAGGCGGCTGGCCATCAGCATCACGCGGGCCTCGCTGCCGATGGCCTGCCGCACGAACGGGGCGTCCTTCCCCAGTGCCTTTTCCAGGGCGACGGCGAACTGCTCCGGCGGCTTGGCGCTGCGGATCACCCGCTCCCCGGCCCGGTCAAGCGCGGCATGGTGCGGGGCGTAGGGTCCCTGCCGGTCGGCGTGGCTTTGCGTGTAGCTCTCGTCGTAGACGTCGGTGCGGAAGGTCCCGGTGGTCAGCACGGTCACGCCGAGGCCGAAGGGCGCGATCTCCTGGGCGAGGGCCTCGGCCCATCGCTCGATGGCCCCCTTGGTCGCGGAGTACAAGCTCGTGGCCGGCATGCCGCGGATCCCGCCCACGCTGGAGACGACCACGATCCGCCCGCGTCCGGCCAGCCGCATGGCGGGCAGGATCTCCTTGGTCAGCCGGATGGGGCCGATGACGTTGGTGGCGAAGATCCGCTCGGCGAGATGGTCCGGCACCTCTTCGACGCAGCCCACGGTGACGTACGCGGCATTGTGCACGACCACGTCGGGCGGCCCGGCCGCCTCGATGATGGCCCTCCCCGCGCTGGCGATCGAGTCAGGGTCAACCAGGTCCAGCGACACGGCCGTCAGGCGGGGATCACCAGGAGCGGCCCCGGTCACGGCGCGCAGCCGCTCCAGGCCCGCGTCGGGCGAGCGCATCGCCGCGACCACGCGCCAGCCCGCGGCGTAGAGCCGGGCGGCGGAAGCGAAGCCAAGGCCACGCGACGCCCCCGTGATCACGACGCTCCGGGCCGGCGGGAGCGCCGTGTCAGGCTGCGCTGCTTCAGGCTGCGCCGCTTCAGACATGGCCCGCTCCCGAGCAGCGGCCACCGCTGGCTGGCAGGCTGACGGCGGGCCGTCCCGCCTGGGCGCTCTCCCAGCGCGACCAGATCCCGGCGGAGTACGGGCCCGGCTGGCCCGCCTTCTCGTAGAAGCCCTGCGGATCGTAGACCTTCGCCTCGGGATACGGCCACGGGCAGGCCACCGACGTCGCCGCCCCGGTGTCCTTGATGACGACGAACCCGGCCCCGTACCCGGCGTAGGCGATCATCAAGATGGCGAACATCACCGCGAACGTGCCGAGCGCCGGGTGGCCACGCAGCACCCGGACCCGCTGGGCCAGCTTCTCCGCGTTGGTGCGGCCCGTGTCGTCCCGGTACAACAGCAGCCCGGCCGGGATCATCACCAGGGTGACCAGCGAGGACTCCCACAGCAACGGGAACTGGAAGGTCGTGCCGGTGAACACCGAGCCGAACGGGATGACCTGAGCGTAGATGTACAGCCCGCCCCGGATGCACAAGATCTCCATGATCGCGTCGTAGGCAAACCCGATGACGTAGATCAGCACGGCCAGGGAGATCAGCGGGTGCCGCCAGGCGAACGAGCCAGGAGCCGTCCGGGCCTGGACCCGGCGCAGGATCCAGATCGCGGGGAAGAACGGGCCTACGTAGAAGGTCGCGTACCCGATGACCACGAACGGCTCCACCGTGGGCGACAGCGACACCAGGGGCCAGTTCACCGGCCAGTGCCACAGCTGCGGGTTGTATACCGCGTACGGCGCCCAGTTCATGATCGGGTCCATCCAGACGATCGCGGTCGCCGCGAAGACCATGAGCATGACGGGGTGCCGGGGGTAGCGCCGCCAGAGATAGGCCAGTGCCGCGACGACCTGGACCACCATCAAGGCGGTCCCGATCTGCATGAGGTCGATCCAGTGGGCCCAGCCGAACAGGAACTGGACGGGACGCGGCGCGCCGTGCACCGCCGGGTTCGCGATGCGCGCCGCGTCGGCGCCCCGGCTGAAGGTGGAGGCGGCCAGGCCCACGAGGGCGAGGGCGCCGGCCCAGGCCGCGACAGCCCGCCAGCGTCGCGCTGGCCCCGGCCGGCCGTCATGGACGGCCCTGCCCGCCAGCTCAGCGACCGCGGCTTCCTTCTTGCCCGGTGTCGTCACGTCCTGAGCCCAGACCGGAGCGCAGCACGGGGCGGGAGCTGAAGACTACTGCTTTGGTGGGCCACGTCGCTCTCCGCTCGCAGGTTGCCACAAGGGATGAACCTTATATTTGTTCCATCATGCTAGAGACTGGCCTGTCGGCCCGTCAACGGAATGCCGGACCGGTAACCCGCCCCGGCGGGCACGGCTCGTTGACGGCAGATCACGGGAGGTCCTACTCTACTTCGGAACGAATATTAGGTTTCTGGCCTCCCGGGAGGAAACCGTGGACTCGTCCGCGCAGGGCACGACCGACAGCGAAGCCGCAGCCCAGGAGCGCCCAGCGGGCGACGACAGCGACTTCGAGGTCTTCGATGACGCGGTGGCCGGCGACGCCAGAGACCCCTACCCTGAGCTGGCCGCCGCGCGAAAGGCGAGCCCCGTGCAGCGCCTTGAGATGTCGAACATGCCGCACGACGACGCCAAGCCGGTGTTCTTCGTCTACCGCTACGACGACGTCCTGGCCGTGCTGCGCGATGGCGAGACCTACTCCTCCGGCCAGATCATCGAGCTGATCATGGGCGACGTCATGGGCAAGCACATCATGCTGGGCATGGACGACCCGGAGCACCGGCGCTACCGCGCGCTGGTGTCGACCGCCTTCGGGCAGAAGGCCATCGTCCGCTGGGAAGCCCAGCTCGTCGAGCCCATTGCCAACAGCCTTATCGACCGTTTCTCCGACCGGGGGCGCGCTGACCTGGTCCGGGAGTTCACCTTCCCCTACCCCACCCAGGTGATCGCCGGCATGCTCGGGCTGCCCCGCGAGGACTACCGGCAATTCCAGCGCTGGTCCATCGAGATCCTGAGCGTCTTCACCAGGCGCGAGGCGGCGATCGCGGCGTCCGCCGAGGTGAAGGGCTACCTGGCCCGGATACTCGGCGACCGGCGGCGCGAGCCGCGCGACGACCTGATCAGCGACCTGGCCAGGGCCGAGCTAGACGGCGAGCGACTGTCGGACGAGGAGATCTTCTCGTTCCTGCGGCTGCTGCTGCCCGCCGGAGTCGAGACGACCTACCGCTCGACCGGGAACCTGCTGTTCTCCCTGCTCTCCCGGCCCGGCCAGCTGGCGGCCGTCCATGCCGACCGGTCCCTCATCGCGCAGGCCATCGAGGAAACGGTGCGCTACGAGGCGCCGCTGCTCAACATCACGCGGATCGCCACCCGGGACACCGTCCTGGGCGGGGTGGACATCCCCGCGGGCTCCACGGTGATGCCGATGCTGGCCGCCGCCAACCGGGACGAGTCCCGGTGGGACGACCCCGATCAGTTCGACATCTTCCGCAACGCCCGGCCCAGCGTCGCGTGGGGCCAGGGGCCGCACATCTGCCTGGGCATGCACCTGGCCCGCGTCGAGATGCGGACCGCGCTCACCCTCCTGCTCGACCGCCTGCCTGGCCTGCGCCTGGATCCCGACGGCGACGACCCGCACATCCGCGGCCAGGTCTTCCGCTCCCCCACATCGCTGCCGGTGCTCTTCGGATAGCGACCCTCGTTAGCCCGCCCGGGGTAGCCTGGCGGCGTTCCCGGCCCGGCCCGCGCGGTGCCGGCCTGCATCCCCGCGTTGCCGTCGTCGCAGGTACGTCAGCCATGCGGTACCGGCAACAGGCGCGGTCTTTGACCCAGCGCCTCCGCAACGGGCGGGTTGCCTCTATCCAGAGCCCCGGGCCCCGCTGAACATGCCGAATTGACGGGCTCCCAATGCCAGACGGCATGGCACCGCGGAATGCGCGATAGCCTTTCGGCTCGCGACGCCGGGCGAATCACGGTGCGCCGACGGCGCGGTACTGTGGCGCCATGTCGATCACGAGCCCGCTTGGCCGCGGGTATACCGAGCGGATGCCGCTCGTCCTTGTGCTTGACACCTCAGCCTCAATGGGATACCCGGCGCAGGCGCCGCGGATCGCCGAACTGAATACGGCCTTGCGGGACTGGTTCAGGGATGCTGCCGCCGACCCGGCCCTGCGGGAACGGCTTGAGGTCGCCATTGTGACCTTCGACTCCGAGGTCCGGTTGCTGCGGCTGACGGGCTCATCCGAGCCTGGCGCCTTCTCCTTCGTTGAGAATGTCACGCCGCCTGAACTGTGCGCGACTGGACTAACGTCTATGTTGGCGGCAATGGATGCCGCCATGCGACTGGCCATTGGGCGTACCGCTGAGCTGACGGCGGCGGGCATCCCCAGTCGCCGGCCGCTTGTCTGGCTCGTGACTGACGGGGCGCCGAGTGACGCCGACGGCCAGCCCGTACCTGACGGCGAGGTGGCGGCCGCTGCCGCACGACTGCGCGACCTCGCCGAGGAAACGGCGGATGGCCCTGGCTGCCTGTGCTACGCGATCGGCGTAGGCGGTGCCGACATGACGACGTTGAGCGCGCTCGTGCCTGGTCCCGCCATACCGCTGCATGACTTTAGCTACCGGCGGATCCTCGGCGTGGTCACCGAGAGCACGGTACGGCAGGGGGCTGGGCCGGCAACCGGCGAGTACGAGCGGACACGGCAGCTGGCCGACCGAGCGCGGCGACTGCGCGCCCTCGGAGACGAGATCGGGTGACCAGGCTGCCCGCCCTGGCCGCCCGCCTTGCTTGCCTGCCGCGATGCGGGTGACAACCGGCCGAGGCCAGGTACACGACCTCGGGCGGCAACTCGGGGAGGGCGGCGAGGGCGTGGTCTACGAGGTCAGCGGGCTCCCACTGGTCGCCAAGCTGCTCCTTGACCCGGCGGATCCGGCGCACCTGGTGCGCCGGCTCGACGCCCTAGTGCGCCGGGCGAAATCACCGCGGACGGCTCGGCTGCTGGCCGGGACGCCGCCGCGCGTCGCCTGGCCGGTGCAGACGGTCCGGGCATTGTCGTCGGCCGGGCAGGTCACTTCAGTGCACGGATTCCTGATGCCCGACCTGCGCCGCTGGTTCCGCCCGCTGGGCCTGCCGCAGCCGGGGCCGCCGGCGTGCGGGCTGGCCGCCGCCACCTGGGAGACTTCACTCGTCAGGGCCGGGAGCCTCGCCAGGCTGGTGGCGGATCTGCATGCGGCAGGCTACGTCGTCGGCGACCTCAAGCCGGGCAACCTCTGGGTCGATGACCACGGGAACGTCGCCGCCTCCGACGTCGATTCCCTGCAGTTCTCCGACGGCAGCGGTACCTTCCCCTGCCTCTCGCGCACCCCCGACTACACGGCCCCCGAGTGCACTGCCGATGCCGCCGCGCTGCCGGATCCGGCGGGCGACAATTTCGTCCTCGCCGTGGTGATCTACCAATTGCTGATGGCCGGGATGCATCCGTTCGCCGGAATTCCCGCCGACGGCACCCGCTATATGTCGATCGACGACAATATCGCGCACGCCCGTGCCAGGGTCGTGCGCCGGGATGCCGTGCGACCAATGCCCGGATCGCCGCCTTTGTCGGCTTTGCCGCGACGGTTGCGTGATCTATTCACCGCCTGCTTCCGGGACACCGGGATCACCGGACGGACGGCGCGGCCCGGGCCGCTCGACTGGGCGGCAGCGCTTGACGCCGAGCGAGCGGCCGGGCGGCTGCGGACTTGCCCCGCGAATCCGCGACATGTGTTTACCATTGAGCGCCCATGGTGCCCATGGTGCGATATTTCCGTTGGCTAAGTAGCGAAGTCGTCCCATCACGGCGGCAATAGCGATCCCGGACCGCGTCCCTGGTGGCACGCGTCCGCAACTTCCTCATATACGGATAAAGACCGGCGCTGACTGCGGCCGCAAGCGGCATGCCCCCGCTAAGATATAACCATCTGGGCGGTATCTTCGTGCTTGCGTGGAGTGGGGAAGTGAACTCGCTTGGCTGGGGTGCGCTTTAGTCGCGTTCTCGACCACTGCGGTGTCCTCGGACCGGGAACGCGGGCGGTGATCTGGGTGCAGGGCTGCCCGCTGCGCTGCCGGGACTGCATCGCGGCGGAGACCCTCAGTTTCGAGGGCGGCAGCACGATGACCGTTTCCCGGCTGGCCGAGTGGCTCACGTCGCTGAGCGACGTCGAGGGCGTGACGTTCTCCGGCGGGGAGCCCTTCGCCCAAGCCGGCTCGCTGGCACAACTGCTTGACGCGGTGCGGGGCTCGCGACCCGGCTTCACCGCCATGTCCTATACCGGATTCACCCTGGCCGCGCTGCGTCGTCACGGCACCCCCGGACAGCTGGCCCTGCTGGACCGCCTGGACCTGCTGGTTGACGGCCCGTACCAGGTGGCGCGGCACGGCGACCTGCGGTGGCGGGGCTCCTCCAACCAGCGGCTCATCGCCCTCACCGACCGGTACCGGCACGTGCTGGCCGAGCCCGACGTCGGCGCGGGCATCGAGTTCACGCTCGGAAACGACCACACGCTGTCCTGGGCCGGCGTTCCGGCCGTCCCCGGCTTCCGTGACCAGTTCACGGCGGCGCTCGCGGCCAAGGGCTATGGCCTGCGGGTGACGGAGCGGGCGGAGGGAGCACAGGACCATGAGTAGCTCGCCCAAGTTCACCATCATCGACATCGCGATCGAGCTGGACGCGGCGCACCGGGCGGGCATCGCCCGGCGCGCCGCCGCGCGCCGCGACCGCCAGGAACGGCGCGACGAGGAGTTCCGGCAGTTGCGGGCGGACCGCGCCGAACGGGCGACGGCGGAACAACGGGCGGCCATCGAGGCCAGGCTCGCCTCCCTCAGCGTCATCATCGCGGCGCTGGATAGTGCCGATCCCGCCGGAGCGCGAGACGCCGCGGTGCTCGCGGCCGACCTCGCCGCGTTCCAGCACACGGTCACCTCGGCGGCTGGCGGCGCGCTCGCCGCCAGCGCCCGCGAGGCCGAGCGGCTGCGCGAGCGCGCCATCGCGCTGCGCGGCCAGGCTCAGGGCGCGTCCGACCAGGCGGCGGCCAGGCACGCGGTCCTCACCGCGCTACGGGAACGGCTAGCCGATCCGGGGGCCGAGGGGCGGCTGCTTGACCCCGCCGGGTACGACCGGTGCGACGGGCTGCTCAACCGGCTCGCGGCGGCGGCGCGGGAGGAAGGGGTGCGCTTCGAGGCGCTGCGCGGAACGGCCGAGCATGCCCTGACCGGGTACGCCGAGCGCGCCGTCACGGCGATCGGGGCGGCGCGGGCCGCCCGGGCCGAGGCGGCCGACCTGCTCGCCGCGTTCAGCGCCGGGGTGCGGTCGGCCGCGACTGACGCACGGGACCTGCACGACGACGACCTGTCGACCCAGCTTGAGGCGATGCTCGCGACCGCGGCCGACACGCTGCAGGCGGCCATGGCCAATCCCGCTGAGGCGGGGACCGCGCTGGCCCGGGCACGCGACCTCGCGGCATTCCTGCCCAGTGCCGAGGCCCGGCTGGACGACCTCGCCGCGGCCTACGAACGGCGGGCCGCGTTCGCCGGGACGCTCAAGGAGGTGCTGGCTGAGCAGGGCATGTCCTTCCTCGGCACGAGCGAGACCAGGGACCGCTTCATCTTGCAGTTCGAGCGGCCTGGTGGCGCGCTCTACACGGCGGCGGTCGATGACGGCGCCGGCAACGAGCTCGTGCTCTCCTACGCCATCGACGGCGAGGCCGACATCCCGGTGCTGCCCGAGCCCGGGCAGGCGGTCTGTGACCAGACGGAGGACTTCCTCGACGCCATCCACGCGGAGCTGGCGCACGACGGCTACCATGCGGGCGAACTTCGCTGGGCGGGCAAGCCGACGACGCCGCGGGGCCGGCGCGCCCGGCCCGCGCGGACTGAGTCTCCCTCGAGGCAGCGCAGGATCCGGGAGGGGCCGTGACCGGCGAGCCGGGCGGCGCCCCCGGTGCTGGCCGCACCGCCAGCCCGCTGCTGCCGCTGTGGGTGCTAGCCCTGGACTGGGAACTGCGGCGCGGACGGCAGGTCGTCCTGCACGGAGAGGTCAACGACCGCTTCTGGCTCGACGAGACGCCGGTGAGCTTCCGCGAGCTGATCACCGACTACCTGCTGACCACCGGGGCGGAGATCCTCGGCTGGTGGGACCCCGTCGATGGCCTGACTTTCCCCGTCGACGGGCACCAGGAGCAATTCCGCCGGGCACTCGCGGGGCGCGAGCCGGCCCGGGACACGCCGGACGGCCAGGCCGACGACGACGGGCCAGGCCCGGACCCCGCGGCCGACCCGGACCCCGGCGAGCAGCTCAGCCCGCGGCGAGCACGGATCGCGGCCAGCCGGGAGCGGGTCGCCGCGGTTCCCGACCGGCGGCTGATGACCGTGCACGACGTGCTTGGCGCGGTGCGCCGGGTGGCGGCCATGCCGGAGGTCGCGTCCGCGTTCGTGCTGCGGGACATCGACGCGGTGCTCCGCCCGGAGAACGAGGACTCTGCTACCGAGTACCTGAGACTGCGCGCCGCGATGGACGAGGCGGTGGTGCCGCGGACGCGAGGCGAGGCGCCACCCCATGCCCGCAACCCGGTGCTCGTCGTCACGGGCGACGCTGACCGCATCCCCGCGTGGTTCATCCAGGAAGACCCGAGGGTGCGGACGCTGCGGGTCGCCCGGCCCGACCCGTCCGAGCGCAGGCTCTGGCTGTCGATGCTGCGCCCCGGCTTCAACGGGGCGGACGGGGACGTCGACCTTGAACCGCTGGTCGGTGCGACCGAGGGCCTGGCCGCCTGGCACCTGGACGCGCTCGCCCGCACGTCGGTGATCCGGGCTGTCCCGGTCAGGAAGGTGACCCGCCTGCTTGACGCCTATCACTTCAACGTGCAGACGAACCCGTGGACGCAGCTCGACGCGGCGATGATCGGCGGCAGTGCCGATGCCCTGGCCAACCGCGTGATCGGGCAGGACGCGGCGGTTAAAGCAGTCTCCCAGACCCTGCAGGCCGCGTACGCCGGGGTGGACTTCGGGTCCTCGGGCGCGGGGCGGCCGCGCGGGGTGTTCTTCTTCGTGGGCCCGACCGGCGTCGGCAAGACCGAGCTGGCCAAGGCGGTCGCGGCCCTGGTCTTCGGCGACGAAAGCGCCCTGGCCCGGTTCGACATGAGCGAGTACGCCCAGGAGCACGCGGCCGAACGGCTAGCCGGGGCACCGCCCGGTTACGTCGGCTACGAGCGGGGCGGCGAGCTGACGCGACGGGTACAGGAGCGGCCGTTCAGCGTTTTGCTCTTTGACGAAATCGAGAAGGCCGACCCGGCCGTGCTGGACAAGTTCCTGCAGATCCTGGAGGACGGAAGGCTCACCGACGGTCGCGGTGAGACCGCCAGCTTCTCGCAGAGCCTGATCATCTTTACCTCCAATCTGGGGGCCAAGAGCATGTCCCAGCTGCTCACCGCGGCACCTGGCGGGACCCCCATCTCCTACGACCAGATCGAGGCGCACTTTAGCCGGGAGGTGGAGCGGGCCTTCCGCGAGACGATCGGCCGCCCGGAGATCTACGGGCGGCTCAAGCCTGGCGTTGTTGTCTTCGACATGCTCCGGCCCGAGCACGTCGCCGGGATCACCCGGCGGCTGCTCGCCCAGCTCACCGAGTCGGTTCACGAGCGGCACGGCGTGACCCTGGAGGTCGATGCCGACGCCGTGCTCGCCTGGGTAACGGACCGGATGAAGGACCCGGACAACCTGAGCCTTGGCGGGCGGCAGATCCGCAACGAGCTCGAGCAGGTACGTGCCGCTTACGTCCGCTACTACGTTGACAAGCAACCGAGGGCGGGCACGATCGTCCGGCTCGGCGTCGATCACACGGGCGGCTTCAGCATCACCCCGGTGGCGGGTGACGAATGACCACGGCGGCCATTGACCTGGGCGGTACGTGCCTACGGGTCGCCTATCTCGGCCCGGAGGGGTTCACGCTGGTGCCCGCGGCAGGCGAGACGGCGGCGGTGCCCGCGCGGGTCTGGCTCGCCGGGCCGGGCGACGCGCGGGTCGGCGAGCTCGCCGCCGCCGGGCCGCCGGATGAGGTGATCACCACGGTGCGCGCGGACTTGCTCGCCGATCCTCGGTCCGGCGCGCGGGACCGCTACTATCACGGCCGCTATGAGCCGCCGCTGGCCGTAGCCGGATACGTGCTCCGGGACGCGGCGCGGCGGGCCGCGCTCGCCTCCGGCAGCGAGGTCAGCGCCATCATCGTGGGCGTGCCCGCCACGGCGGACGACTTGGCGTCCATGCGGCGCGCTGCCGCGGCGGCGGGCCTCACCGTGACCGGGGCGATCGCCGAGCCGGTCGCGGTGGCGCTGCACTACGGCGCGGTCGCCAATGGCGTCGACCATGTCCTCGTGGTGGCGGACGTCGGCGGGGCTAAGGTCGACGTCACCGTGCTCCGGGTCGCCGACCGGGTCGTGACCGTGCTCGGCGCCGCCCGGCGGCCCGCGGGAGAGGCCGCGAGCCTGCCAGGCCTGGTGACTGGCCTGGTGACGGAAGTGATCGGGCAGGCCATGGGCACGACCGGGGAACGGCCAGAGACGGTCTTGCTGGCCGGCGGATCCGCCGCGCTGCCCGCGGCGGGCGACGCGCTGGCCGCCCGGCTGGGCCTGCACGTGCGGGTAAGCCAGCCAGAGCTCGCCGTGGTCCGCGGGCTGGCGCTCTCCTCGGACTTCGGGTTGCTCTATGTCACCGGGCTTGGCGGGGACCCGCTGAGCCTCCCGCCGCCGCTCGTCCGGCCGCACCAGGCGCCCCGCCCAGCGGCGGCCCTGGTGGCCGACCCGCTGCCGGTGCCGAGGAACCCGGCCGGGGAGACCGTCGCGCCGGCCAGCGATCCGCTACCCAAGGCAGGGGACCGGGCCGAACG
>Ga0335072_10008014_pt1 | contig 15346 bp, 9 predicted proteins | sample Lox_Sample_21_FD_206725 | JGI IMG/M metagenome (GOLD analysis project Ga0335072, IMG submission 206725) | Soil microbial communities from Loxahatchee National Wildlife Refuge, Florida, United States - Lox_Sample_2.1 | ecosystem: Environmental > Terrestrial > Soil > Wetlands | place: USA: Florida... | reverse complement strand
CTCAGTGGCGAGCACATCCCGGCCGAGCGCATGGTCGTATTTGCGCGGCATGCAAAAAAGGATCTTCCCGCCGACCTGACCGCAACAGGCGAGGTAAACGGGGTGTTCACCGTGCGCGAGTCGCTGGGACAAGCGCCGCAATGGTCCGGCGGAGGCCAAACCACCGACCTAGGGCTTCGCGCCATCGTCCTGAAGCAGGATCTGGAACTCGGACAGGTAGAGTTCGGAATTCCGCAGAATCAGCCCAAACCTGCAAAACGCCGGGGCGCGAAACCTCACGCTGTGACGCCGACCCCGCCTTCGTCATTCGAACTCGTTGTAAAACCGTTTGCCGTGCCGTTGGGGGCAGCTTCGCCGGCAACCGCAAGTGGAGAATTCGATCGATTGGGCTATCAGCTTCATCTGTCGGGTGGGGCTGAATTGGGTCGTCTGCTGAATGTCGCACAGGCGGTCGGCATCGGGACGCCCGGGGTCGGGCTAGCGGGTGAGGCGCAACTGGACCTTGACGTCAACGGCAACTGGACCGGTTTTGCTCAGCCGGTACCCTCGGGCAAGTTGCAGGTAAAGACGGTTACCGCTGAATTGCAAGGTGTCTCTGAGCCGCTGCTGGTGAACTCCGCTGCAGCGGTGCTGCAAAGCCAGCTGGTAAAGCTGACGGCCTTCTCAGCAGGATTCGCCAAGGGCGGACAGCTTAGCGGGACCGCCAGTTTTCCCGTCCACTGTACCGGTCCAGAAAACTGCCTGCTTCAGTTCGATGTTCGCGCTGAGGACGTGACGCTGGCTCGACTCGATCAGCTGCTCAATCCTGCCTTCAGCCGCCAACCCTGGTATCACCTGCTGGCGATCGGGCGTCGCCATAATGACGCCTTGATCAAACTTCGGGCCCAAGGTCGCTTCGTCATTCCGAAACTGGAATTAGGCCCAATGACCGCTACCAACGTCAACGGGTCGCTCGAGCTCTCCGCCGGCAAGCTGCGTATTCCCGAGCTGCGTGCAGACTTCCTCGGCGGCCACGAGGATGGTTCCTGGCTGGGCGATTTCGTAACTTCGCCGCCTCGGTTTATGGGCAATGGAGTGGTCACCAGGCTGGCAATGTCTCAACTCGCGACTGTCATGCACGATAACTGGGCAGCAGGTTCGGTGGGCGCGGATTTCAGCCTGGTGCTGGCCGGAATGACGCCTGCCGATCTTCTCAAGAACGCCAGTGGGACCGCCGATTTCACCTGGAACAACGGCGTACTGCGGCATGTGTCGCTTGATAGCCGCGGCACGCCGGTGGCATTTTCCATCTTCTCCGGCAAAGTCGCTTTGCAGGACGGAACCTTCACCGTGAGCAATGGCAAGATGCAGTCTTCCGGGGCCAGCTACAGGGTGCAGGGCAGCGCCTCCTATGACCGCAGTCTGAAGGTCACGCTGGAACGCTCCGGCGGGCAATCCTACGTGGTCTCGGGAACACTCGATAAACCTCATGTCGAAACCGTTCCCATCACCGCAGCTGAGGCGGCGCTGCGATGAAACGACGGTCGCAGTTGCCAGTTGCTGTGACGATCCTGATTTTTGCCTTAGTTGGGGGCGAGTTTCTGCTGAGAGCCTCTTCGTGGGGTTCGTTTGAGCAGGGTGTAACGGGGAACCAAAGCTCTGAATTCCGCTCGATGGAGCACAAGATCGCCTACCTGAAGCACAACGCGGCCCGAACTCATCCGGATCCCAAGCCGACCGAACTGACCGAGTCGGAAGCAAACGCTTATTTCAACCAAGGCGGAGTAAAGCTGCCGAAGGGCGTGAGCGGCGTTCATCTCATGGCCAAGCCCGGTCAAATTGACGGTCGCGCGGAAGTGGATTTTGAGCAGATCATGCAGGGCCGCGGGGCGGCCAATCCCTTGTATAGCCTGTTCAGCGGCCAGCACCTGGTACACGCGGTCTCGGATGCCAGCGGGAGCAATGGCATTGGAAGCATTCACGTGCAGTCCGTCGACCTTGACGGCGTGCAGATACCGCAATTCGCCCTGGAGTGGTTCGTCCAGCGTTACCTCACGCCGAAATACAAGAACGTTGGCATGACCAGCACGTTCAAACTGCCGCTGCGCATCCAGAGCGCCACAGTGGAGGCCGGGAGGGTGACTCTGATTCAACGCTGAAACCAGTCCCACATTGACTTAAATCCTTGCAACGTCCAGCCCTCCCGTCACATCTAAACCTTGACAATGATTCACTCAAGTTCTATAGTAGCTGTGCTATAAGGAACTTAGGTTGCTGATCTAATACATATTTTTCAGCAACTTACAAAGTTTTGACCCTGAAGGAGGGTGGCTGCAATGGCAAAGATTATCGGAATTGACTTGGGTACCACGAACTCCGTGGTCGCCGTCATGGAAGGTGGCGAGCCCAAAGTCATCCCCAACGAAGAAGGCGGGCGGACTACGCCCTCGGTCGTCGGCTTCACGAAAAACGGCGAGCGGCTGGTCGGCCAGGTCGCCAAGCGCCAGGCCATCACCAACCCGGAAAACACCATTTACTCCATCAAGCGGTTCATGGGCCGTCGCTTCGACGAAGTGAACGAAGAGATGAAGATGGTGCCCTACAAGGTGGTGCAGTCGGGCGATCACGTGGCGGTCATCGCGCAAGGCAAGGAGTACACCCCGCCGCAGATTTCCGCGTTTATTTTGCAGAAGCTCAAGAAAGCCGCCGAGGACTATCTCGGCGAGACGGTGACCGAAGCGGTGATCACCGTCCCGGCCTACTTTAACGACGCGCAGCGCCAGGCGACGAAAGACGCCGGCCAGATCGCGGGCCTGACCGTGAAGCGCATCATCAACGAGCCGACGGCGGCCGCGCTGGCCTACGGACTGGACAAGAAGAAGGACGAGACCATCGCCGTGTATGACTTCGGCGGCGGCACCTTCGATATTTCGATCCTGGAAGTCGGCGAAGGTGTCATCGAGGTGAAGTCCACTAACGGCGACACGCACCTGGGCGGCGACAACATCGACCAGCGCATTGTCGATTGGCTGATCGACGAATTCAAGAAGGACGAAGGCCTTGACCTTCGCGCCAAGGGAAACGAAATGGCGCTGCAACGTCTGCGTGACGCGGCCGAGCGCGCCAAGATCGAGCTCTCCACCACGATGCAAACCGAGATCAACCTGCCGTTCATTACGGCCGATGCGAGCGGACCCAAGCACCTGGTGAAGACGCTCACTCGCGGCAAGCTCGAAGAAATGGTGAAGGACATCATCGATCGCTCGATCGGCCCCTGTAAAGCCGCGATTAAAGATGCCGGCGTTTCGCCCGACCAGATCAATGAAGTGGTTCTCGTTGGCGGCCAGACGCGTATGCCGCGGATCCAGCAGTTGGTCAAAGAGCTGTTCGGCAAAGAGCCGCACAAGGGCGTCAACCCTGACGAAGTCGTCGCGGTCGGCGCTGCGATTCAGGGCGGCGTACTGGGCGGCGAGGTAAAAGACCTGCTGCTGCTCGATGTGACTCCGCTGACGCTGTCAATCGAAACGATGGGTGGCGTGGCCACGCCGATGATCCCACGCAACACGACCATCCCGACCAAGAAGTCGGAGATGTTCTCGACTGCGGCGGACAATCAGACCTCGGTTGAGGTGCACGTGATGCAGGGCGAGCGTCCTATGGCGCGCGACAACCGCACGCTTGGCAAGTTCCACCTGACCGGGCTGCCTCCGGCTCCGCGCGGAATACCGCAGATCGAGGTTACCTTCGACATCGACGCCAACGGCATTCTGAACGTCAACGCGAAGGACATGGCGACGGGTAAGGATCAGAAGATCACCATCACGTCGTCTTCGGGTCTAAGCAAGGAAGAGGTCGAGCGCATGGCCAAGGACGCCGATGCACATGCGGCTGAAGACAAGGCCAAGCGCGACGAAGTCGAGGCGCGCAACCAGCTTGACGGCATGGTCTACAGCATCGAGAAGATGCTGCGCGAGCACGGCGACAAGATCTCCGGCCAGGAGCGCAGCGACGTGGAGAACGCTCTCGCCGATGCCAAGAAGGCGCTGGAGGGAACGGACGCCAAGGCGATGCAGAGTGCGCGCGACCGCTTGCAGGCCGCGTCGCACAAGCTGGCCGAGGCCATGTACAAGGCGACCTCAGGACAGGCGACGCCTCCGCCAACCGGCGGCCCGACTCCGGGTGGAGACGGCCACGCGACAGGTGGTGATCAGCAGAAGAAAGACGAGGGCGTCATCGATGCTGAGTACGTGGATGTGGAGGAGAAGAAGTAACTAGCAATTAGCAGTTAGCAACTGGCTAAAGCTGGTGGCTAATGCCTCTGATACGAGAACGTCAAAGAGTACGGGGCGCGTAAGCGCCCCTGCTCACAAGAAGCGGCCGGAAGGGCGGCACAAGCCTAGCCCAGGGCGTAAGCCCTGGGTCAGGTCGGAATTTGAATCCGAGTCCCTTCGGGGACGACACATGACAGCGGGGCTTCAGCCCCGCGATAACGAGGACTCCCCAGAATCGAAGGAACAATTGAGGTTTGAAGTAAACAACCAGTCGTATATGTTGAGTTTCAATCGCGAAGACGGACGATGGTATCTGCTGACGCCGAGTATTGCAGGCGGCATCAAGGCCATCCCGGTGATCAACGATGACGCGGGTTTCGTCCAGAATTTGGTGATCCCGGTCACCGACGGCGGACAAGCAAGCATTAACTGATTGGCCGAACCGGCTGTTGCAACGATCGAGCAAATTTTGCCGACGTTGATTGCGCACGACCGAGTCCCGCAACGCGGGACGGAATAACTTAGCCCAGCACGGAGCGAAGCGGAGTGCTGGGTAGGCGTTATTGATAAACCCGAGTCCCGTAGGGACGGCACAAAGCAGGTCCCTCGACTCGCGTCCGCCCGACTCGCAAAGGAAGCGAGTCGAAAAGCGCGGCGGCCGCTTCGCTCGGAATGACAGAATTATTAGGAGTTCTGATTGCGGCGCGGCTGAAGCCGCGCCCCTTCGAACTGATTGATCGCTTGCGGTCGCGGCGCTTCGAATCACGCCGCTTCGGGATTTTTGCTAATTGCTAGCTGCTGACGAATGGCAACCACGACCCAAAAGGACTATTACGGCTCGCTCGGCGTCAAGAAGACGGCGTCAGCGGAGGAGATCCGCAAAGCCTTCCGTAAGCTTGCGCGGAAATACCACCCCGACGTCAATCCTGGGGATAAGTCTGCCGAAGAAAAGTTCAAGGCGCTCTCCGAAGCCAACGACGTTCTCAGCGATCCCAAGAAGCGCAAGATTTACGATCAGCTCGGCTTCTACTCCGACAACATCGATCCTGCCGCGGCCGAAGCGTATGCGCGTGGCGGCGGGTTTGGTGCGGGTGGATTCGGAGGCCCTGGTCAAGGAGCAGGCACTCGCACCGGTGGTGGATCACGCACCTACACCCAGGAAGTTCCCTTCGACTTCAGCGGATTCGACTTTAATGACTTCGCCGAAGGCGCCGGCGCTGCCGGACATCGCGCCGGCACGGGCGGCGGTTTTCGCGACATCTTCTCCAGCATCTTCGGTGGGCGTGGCGGTGCGGAAGCGATGCGCCAGGCCGAACCTGGAACCGATCTCGAGTATCAGGTGAACGTGGGGTTTTGGCAGGCAATCCGCGGCGCCGAGCTGCAACTGAATGTGCCGCGTCTGGAGGTCTGCGGTAATTGCCACGGCCAAGGCTATATCGAACAGCCGGGCGAGTGTCCGCAATGCCACGGCAAGGGCACAATCTCGCAGAAGAGCGGAAGCATGAAATTCAATGTGCCCTGTCCGCGCTGCGGCGGCAGCGGCAAGAACCGTACCGTCTGCCCTACATGCCATGGCGAGGGACGTGTCGAGCGTACCGAGTCCATTAAGGTACGCATCAAGCCCGGCACCCGCGATGGGCAGCGGATCCGTCTGCCCGGACGAGGTAACGCCGGCACGATGGGCGCTCCCGCGGGCGATCTTTACATCGTTGTGCGCGCGGGAGAACATCCGATCTTCAAGCGCGTAGCCGACGACATTCATCTCACCGTTCCGGTGAGTCTGATGGAGGCCGCGCTGGGGGCAAAAGTCGAAGTGCCGACGATCGACGGTCGTGCCCTGCTGCGAATTCCGCCCGGAACACAATGCGGCCAGAAGCTGCGGCTGCGCGAAAAAGGCGTACCCTCAGCGGTAAAGGAAGGTCAGCGCGGGGACGAGATCGTCGAGATTCAGACGGCTACTCCCAAGGTCGGTGACGAGCGCTCCAAGGAGATTTTGCGCGAACTGGCGAAACTGAATCCGGAGGATCCACGGGCGGAGTTGTGGAAACAGATCGGGAGTTAGCGATTGCGCCGGCCTGAAAGGCCGGCTCGACCTCTATGGCCAAACGAAAAAAACAAGGCGCCTACATGATCAGCTCCGTCGCGGAGATGTATGACATCCATCCCCAGACGCTCCGTCTCTATGAGCGCGAAGGGCTGCTGAAGCCGTCGCGTACCGAGGGCAACACGCGCCTTTACACCGATGATGATCTTGAGCGTCTGGAGTTGATCCTCTCGCTGGCGCGCGATCTCGGCGTGAACATCTCAGGCATCGCCATCATTTTGCAAATGCGCGAGCGTATGGAGGAAATGCAGCGCCAGATGTCAGAATTCATCAGCTACGTGCGAAACGAGGTGGTCTCACGTGCGCAGCACGCACAGGTCGATGCCGAGCGCGGGGCCATTGTCCCGATCCGGCATTCTCTGGTTATCAAGAAGAAACAATAGCAACTCAGGCCGCGAGCGCGGGAGCCTCTCGGCTCCTCTCTTTGTCGCTCCTCTCAAAGTTGGCATTAAAAGTCGTTAACAACCGTCCCTCCCAGTTGACTACCTCCTGCTATTGGTGAATCGTTAATAAATACGACCAGTCCGCCCCGGCGCGATTTGCGCGTCTGGCGCGCAGGTAAGGAGTGCTTATGTCCACCGTTGCCCCCGAAGTCGATACCGAAATTGCTGCCATCAGCGCCTATGGCCCAGCACGATCCACCGTGCAGGGCGCGCCTCTCAGCCCAGACGAGTTGCGCAAAACCGAAGCTTACTGGCGGGCTTGCAATTATCTCAGCCTGGGCATGATTTATCTCATGGACAATCCTCTGCTCAAAGAGCCACTGCGCCCGGAACACATCAAGAATCGGCTGCTGGGACATTGGGGATCGAGTCCTGGGCTGTCGTTCGTTTACGTTCACCTCAATCGCATCATCAAGAAGTACGACGCGAACATGATCTTCCTCGCCGGCCCGGGCCACGGGGCCCCCGGCGTACTTGGTCCGGGCTACCTTGAGGGCACATACTCCGAGGTCTATCCCGACAAGAGCGAAGACGCCGAAGGACTGCGCGAGTTCTTTAAGCAGTTCTCATTCCCTGGGGGAATCGGCAGCCACTGCACGCCGGAGACACCGGGATCGATTCATGAAGGCGGCGAGCTCGGCTATGTGCTATCGCACGCCTGTGGCGCGGCGTTCGACAATCCCGACCTGGTCGTTGCGGCGGTCATCGGCGATGGCGAATCTGAGACTGGCCCGCTCGCGACCTCGTGGCACATTAACAAATTCCTCAATCCCAAGCGCGATGGCGCAGTGTTGCCGATCCTTCATCTCAACGGCTACAAGATCAACAATCCCACGCTGCTGGCGCGAATCCCGCATGAGGAGCTGGAGAAACTGCTCCGCGGCTATGGCTGGACGCCGTACTTCGTCGAGGGCTCCGAGCTGGACAGCATGCACCAGGCGATGGCTGCTACCGTCGAGCATTGCTTCCAGGAGATACGGAAGTATCAGCAGGAAGCTCGCGACAAAGGCAGCGCCACGCGCCCGCACTGGCCCATGATCGTCCTGCGCTCACCCAAAGGATGGACCGCACCAAAGGAAATCGAAGGCCACAGACTGGAAGGCTTCTGGCGCGCGCATCAGGTGCCGATGACAAATGTCAAGAAGGATGCGGTTCAACTGCGCGCGCTGGAAACCTGGATGCGGGCGCAGGAGCCGGAGAAGCTGTTCGACAAGAACGGAAGGCTTGCCGCCGAATTTCGCGAGCTTGCGCCAACCGGCAATCGCCGCATGAGCGCCAATCCTCATGCCAACGGCGGTCGTGTGAAGCGCGCTCTGCGTCTGCCCGATTTTCGCAAGTATGGCGTCAGCTTCGATAAGCCCGGACAGACCACGGCAGAGAACACCCGACCGCTGGGCGTTATGCTGCGCGACGTCATGAAGTCGAACCCGGTCAACTTCCGCGTCTTCGGCCCGGACGAGACGACTTCGAATAAGCTCGACGCTATCTACGAAGTCAGCAAGAAATTCTGGATCGAGGATTACTTCCCCGAAGACGCCGACGGCGGGGAGCTCGCAACCGACGGCCGCGTGATGGAGATGCTCAGCGAGCACACGATGGAAGGCATGCTCGAAGGCTACCTCCTGACCGGTCGCCACGGATTCTTCTCCACCTACGAGGCGTTTGTCCACATCATTGACTCCATGTTCAACCAACACGCGAAGTGGCTGGAGATCTGCAACCACCTGTCATGGCGCGAATCGATCGCATCGCTGAACCTGCTGATCACCTCGACCGTGTGGCGGCAGGATCACAACGGCTTCACCCATCAGGATCCCGGCTTCATCGATGTGGTAACGAACAAGAGCGCCAACGTCACGCGTATTTACATGCCGCCTGACGTCAATTGCCTGCTCTCGGTGGCCGACCACTGCCTGCACAGCCAGAACTATGTGAACGTGATCGTCTGCGACAAGCAGCTGCACCTGCAGTACATGACGATGGAGGCGGCAATCACGCACTGCACCAAGGGACTTGGCATCTGGGACTGGGCAAGCACGGACGAGAACGGCGAGCCGGACGTTGTCATGGCGACGGCCGGCGACGTTCCGACGATGGAAGCGCTCGCCGCGACGGTCTTGCTGCGCCAGGCCTTCCCCGACATCAAGATCCGCTTCATCAATGTCGTCGATCTCTTCAAGCTGCAGCCCAGCACGGAACATCCACACGGGTTGACCGATTGGGAGTTTGACTCGCTGTTCACCCTCGACAAGCCGGTGATCTTTAATTTTCACGGATATCCGTGGCTGATTCACCGTCTGGCGTATCGCCGGCATAATCACGAGAACATGCACGTGCGCGGCTACAAAGAGAAAGGCAACATCAACACGCCTCTGGAGCTGGCGATCAACAACAACATCGACCGCTTCAGTCTGGCCATGGATGTGATTGACCGCGTGCCGCGACTGCAGAAGATCGGCGGCCACGCGAAGGAGCGCTTCCTGAACGAGCAGATCGCGTGCCGCAATTACGCGCACGAGTATGGCATCGACAAGCCGGAAGCCGCGGCGTGGACCTGGCCGTATTAAGGCAGTTTCTAGTTTCAGAGTTCCGAGTTCAGGTTCTGGCACCCCCAAGGGTCGAGTCGATAAGCGCTCGCTTCACGACTCGAAACTTGAAACTAGCTTGGATGTGGTTCGCCCAGAATCACGCGCACGGTATCGCGCGCGATCAGCAGCTCTTCATTGGTGGGAATCGCGTAGGCCAGCAGCTTCGAGTCCTCGGTGCTGATCGGTCCTTCCTTGGCGACCGTCTTTTCATTTTTCGCCTGATCGATGGTCAGCCCCGCCCACCCCATCCCTTCGCTGATGCGCGCGCGGACCTCAGGTGAATTTTCTCCGATGCCGCCGGTGAAAACTACCGCGTCCGCACCGCCCATGCTGGCCAGAAACGCTCCCATGTATTTCCGCGCGCGATAACAAAACACCTCGACCGCCAGCCGCACGCGCCGGTCATCATGCTGTTTCAGTTCGGCAAGCAGATCGCGCATGTCGTTCGTCAGGCCGGAAATCCCCAACAGGCCCGACTGCGTGTTCAGCAGCGACTCGACTTCGGACGGCGACAGTCCCTCCTTCGACGCGATCAGGTTCACGATCGAGGGATCCAAATCGCCCGAGCGCGTGCCCATTACCAGTCCCTCCAGTGGTGTCATCCCCATCGACGTATCGACCGACCTCCCGGCCTTGATCGCGGTTGCCGAAGCCCCGTTTCCGAGATGAAAGGTGATGATGTTGGTTTGCTCGCGCGTCAGGCCACGCAGCGCGCGATAACGAAACGCGACGTACCGGTGCGAAGTGCCATGAAAGCCATATCGCCGCATGCGATGACGCCGATAGAGATGATAAGGAATTGCATACAGGTAAGCCTGCTCGGGAATGGTGTGATGAAAAGCGGTGTCGAAGACAGCGACCTGTGGCACGTCTTTTCCGAACAGTTGCCGCGCCGCCACAATGGCTTCGAGGTTTCGCGGATTGTGCAGCGGCGCCAGATCGATGCAGTCTTCAATACCCTTCATCACCTTGTCATCGATGAGGGCAGACTCGCTGAACAACTCTCCGCCATGGACAACACGATTGCCAATCGCCTGTATGTCCGCAGTGCTCTTGATCTCATCGATTCCGGACTTGTCGGAAGCGATGTACCGCACCAGGTAATCCAGCGCACTAGTGACGTCGCGCAGCGGAGCGGTGAATTTATGCTTGGTTCCCTCGCCCGCCTGAATCGTGACGATAGCTTCGCCGCCAAGCCGCTCCACTTCCCCCTTGCACAGCCGCCGGTCCTGGTCGCGCTTGATTCGATCCAGATCAGTGGCAATGATTTGAAACTTCAAGCTGGAGCTGCCGGCGTTCAGCACAAGAACGTTCATGGATGGTATTCGCCTCGAATTGAGTATGGCACGCCGCCGTCCCCGCGGAAGATCGCCCCGGCAATTCAAGCCTCTGTAAACCTGCGTTCACTGCCCGGAACCTAATAGATGGAAAATCTTGCGGATAGCGGCCGCGGGAATGAAGGTGCTTGAAGTGAATTGATCGATGGCCGCGAGAGCTGCATACACAAATACGCCATATCCAACAGGAATCCGACAGGAGTGGAACTTGCATCGCCATCAACTCTGATTTTGGCAACGGCAAGCCTGCAACCTACATCATTCTGAGTGTCTACACTCCTCCGCGAGATGGGAGATCCTCTCTTGAAAGGCTCTATTCACATGCGCCATTGGCTAGCGATACTGCTCTGCTGCTGCGTTTTCGTAATTGGTGCGGCGGTAGGCGTCACCGTGACCTCACGTGCAGGCTACACGGGCTTTTCTTCGCAACAGCGGGCCGCGGCTTATCTCAACCAAGCGCAGGGCACGGAACCCAAGAACAACGGGCCTGCGCCCAGTCCTAATGCACTGGGCTTCGCGCCGGTACTCAAGCCTGCGCTCCCGGCGGTGGTGAGTATACTCTCCTCCCGCGTCGTCAACGTACCGCAAAATCCGCTCTTCAATAATCCTTTTTTCCAGCAGTTCTTCGGCGGACAGATGCCGCAGCAGCCGCAGCAACAACGGGAAGAAGGACTGGGGTCGGGAGTGATCGTCACCGCTGACGGATACATCCTGACCAACAATCACGTGGTGGCCAAGTCCACGGAGCTGAAAGTCATGCTGCCTGACAAACGGCAGTTCACAGGCAAGGTAATTGGCACCGACCCGCAGACGGACATCGCCGTAGTGAAGATCGACGCGACGAATCTGCCGACGCTGAAACTGGGCGACTCCTCGAAGCTGCAGGTTGGAGATTATGCCTTCGCTATCGGCAATCCGTTTGGAGTAGGCGAGACGGCGACGATGGGCATCATCAGCGCTACCGGAAGGAACGGGCTGTCCATCGAAGACTACGAAGACTTCATCCAGACCGACGCGTCCATCAATCCCGGCAACTCCGGCGGCCCATTGTTGAACGCTTATGGAGAGATGATCGGCGTCAACACCGCCATATTGGCGGGGGGCGGCGGCGGTAATCAGGGCATTGGCTTCGCCATTCCGATCAACATGGCGAAGTATGTGATGGAGCAGATCCTGAAGCACGGCAAGGTGGTGCGCGGCTACATCGGCGTCGGCATTCAGGAGGTCACTCCGGCTCTGGCCAAGGCCTTCAACGTTCCACCTGAAAAAGGCGCCCTTATCGGCAATGTGCAACCGGGCAGTCCGGGAGCAAAGGCCGGCTTGCAGCGTGGCGATGTGGTCACTGAAATTGATGGACAACCGGTCACCGGACCCAATGAGCTGCGACTCAAGGTAGCGACTTTGGCGCCCGGAACCGCAGTACACCTGCAAGTGATGCGTAACGGCCAGCCTAAGGACATCACCGTTACCCTTGGTGAAAGCCCGAGGTCCAAGACGGCGGGGACTGCTGGCGCACCGTCCGAGAACAACACGCTGCGCGGGATCCAGGTTGATCAACTCTCGCCCGATGTTCGGCAACAGCTCGGTTTGGGCGAGAACGTGAAAGGTGTGGTGGTAACAAACATCGCCGATAACTCACCCGCCGCCGATTCCGGCTTGCAACCAGGTGACGTCATCGAGCAGATCAACCGTCAGCCGGTGACCTCGGTCTCCGACTACCAGCGACTGGCATCAACAGCCGGGAGCAACACGGTCGTTCTGCTGATTAATCGTAAAGGCAACACGACCTTCCTGGTCGTGCAGCCGGAGTAACAACATAGCGGCTGGCGCGATTGATCTCATCAAGCCAGCCGCTCTTCCAGTCGCGAAACTATTTTACCGGCGCCAGTACTTCATCTAGTCGATCCGTCGCGCCGCTCACGCGCTCCAGGTGCGGATAGCGCAAGCCGCCATGGTAGTCGATCGAGACGGTGCGGTACTCATCACCGCGCTTCAGCAGGAGCTTGATCGGCGCGCTGCTCTTCTCCGCTGCCAGGATCGCATCCCGCAGAACTTGCGGAGTGAACTTCTGATCGTTGACAGCTTGTAATTGCATGTCGGGCGCAACACCAGCCTTGAATGTGGGGCTGTCCCACCAGACCTCCTCAATATCGCCCTCCGGCTTGACGTAAATTCCAAGGGACGTTACAAAGGCCACGCCGCGCGAGTGGTCTGCCTTCTTCAGCCAATCCGGCTCCATGTCGTTGTAAACCAGCTTGTAGCCGCCCTGGGTGAAGCCATTTTCCGGAACGTGCGGATTGACATCGTAAACCCGTTCACGGAAGAAGCTGGCCCAGTCGTACGGCTGCACAGCGTTCAGAGCCTTGACCAGATCGTCAAACGTGTACGTCACTGTGACGTAGCTGCCGTTATCGATTCCGTAGAATTGCTTGGCGAAATCGTCGAGCGACTTCTTGCCGCCGCTCAGCTCGCGGATCTTGGTATCAGCATCCAGCCAGATCAGGTCGGACTCCGGATAGTAATCGTAGGAACGCTGCCAGCTTCCCCAGGTCTCAGGACTGGCACCGTGCGAAGAGATGATGGGCTGGTTGGTGGTGTCTTCCAGTGAACGCCAGGTGCGTCCCGGACTAGTCTCGAAGTCGGCAGCGTACATCGCCCATACATCGCGCGCTTGTTCGGGAGTACGCATGCCGGAGCGGGCCGTCAGCACGTTGCCCCAATAGTCCGTTAAGCCTTCATAAACCCACAGGAGGCTGTTGCGCATGGGAACGTTGAAATTGGGGGTCCACAGATCGGCCGGGCGGCGAAACTTACCGTTCCAGGAATGCGTGTATTCATGTGGCAGCAGCGCGCTGCCGCCCACACCCGCGGCCCAGTCCGTGAAGTAATTCGCGCGCGCGCCGTCCTCGCTCGACTGGTGATGCTCGAGCCCCTTACCGCCGATGGTGTCGCTCACCGACAAAAGAAAATCGTAGTGACCGTAGTGATGAGAGTTGAAGAGCTTCTGCGCCTGGATGACGAGGTTCTTGTGATACTGCAACACCTCGGACGAGATGTCCATGTCCGCCGGCTTGTCGGCGAAGACGTCAAGGAAGACCTGGTTATCGGGAGCGCTGGAGATGTCCAGACGCTTGTAGTTGATGCCCGCATAGAGCGGAGAATCGACCAGTGTGTTCAGCGTCGTCTCTTTGAAGTGAACTTCACTGCCGTTCTGCGACGCGGTTTCCAGCGCACAGGCAAACTTCCATCCTTCGGGCAATCGAATCGAGGTATCGAATTTGATGTCGCGCGAGAAGTATCCCGCGGGATAGAGGAGGACGCTCTGCCAGGTGACATCGGCAAACTTCTCCGAGATGCGGCCACGCCTGGCATCCATTGGGCCGAGGAACTGGAAGCTCGCCTCCAGCGAGGTCGCGCCCTGCGGCACATCGAGATGGAAGGCGTGCATCTCGACCTTATCGCGGACCCAGGGAACTCTCTGGCCATTCGCGGTAATCACCAGCCCAGCGAAGTCCCCTACCGGATTCGAGGGCGAGTGCGTGCCGGGAATCCATGACGGATACAGCAGCGTAATCTTGCCCGGCTTAACCGGAATCGTCTCCTGCACTTTGAAAATGCGGTCGTTGACATTCGTGGCATCCACGCTCAACGAGATCGTGCCGGCGTAGGGTGTGTCTTCGGGCGCGACAACGGCTGGCGGCAGCGGTTCGGGCTGCGGTCCGGGCGAAGTCTGTGCGTGGAGTGGAATGCTGAGCGCGAGACAAAGGGCGCCAAGGACCGCAGCGGCGCTGCGGCTACGAAACAGCGATTGTGACATGTGTATCTCCGTCAAGTGAAGACAACAATCTATACCAATTCCATGGGACGAGGAGAGCCCAGGTTCCGATAGCGAGTGCCTTCGTAGGCATCGCACACAGGCAAATACGATAAGCCGGGCAGAGCGGTTCCCTGCTGTCAAAATCCTGCTGCTAATTCTGCGAAGAGTGCGCGATTCTAAAAGAACGTCTTTTTGAATTGCTCGTTGCGCTGGCGCGCCTGCTCCAGCAGTTGCTCAAATTCCTTTTCGCCGCGAAGCGACTGCAGCAGCGGATCCTGCACGAAGTATGGGTAGCAGAAGAAACCGCCCCCAATGCTGTGCCGCAACATGTGCAAGGCCGACGACTTGTCGCCCAGCACGGCATAAGCCTGCGCCACCTTGTAAATGCCTTCGGGATCGGTTACGCCGCGCTCTTCGATCTTATCTTCCGTATCCCGCAGCAGCGCCAGCCCGCGCGCATTGTCGTGCTTGATCGCAAAGCTAAGCGCCTTGCCGACGTCGGCCGGCAGCAGAGCCGGACTGCGATCGTAAGCCCTATCGAAGTCGTGCGCCGCCTGGTCATTTTCCCCCAGATAATATTCGGCGAGTCCGCGATAGAAGAGAATGTACGCCGAATCATTGGCCGGAAGGCTATCGAAAAACTTCTGATATTCGCCGATATACAAATAGCTGTTGATCGCCGAGCTGTTGATCTTGACTTGCGGATTGTTCTGGCGTGCCTTTTCGCATTCGTCCAGCGATTCCTTCAGCATGCCGGCGAAACGGTAGGCATAGCCGAGTTCCCAGTGTGCTTCCGCATTGTTGGGA
>Ga0335072_10008013_pt1 | contig 15348 bp, 9 predicted proteins | sample Lox_Sample_21_FD_206725 | JGI IMG/M metagenome (GOLD analysis project Ga0335072, IMG submission 206725) | Soil microbial communities from Loxahatchee National Wildlife Refuge, Florida, United States - Lox_Sample_2.1 | ecosystem: Environmental > Terrestrial > Soil > Wetlands | place: USA: Florida... | reverse complement strand
CGATGGCGGCGAACATTGGGAAAAGGTGCTGTTTAAGGACAACGACACCGGCGCCATCGACATGGCGTTCAAGCCGGACGATCCGAACACGATCTATGCCGCGCTATGGCAGACGCGCCGTCCGCCGTGGAGCGTGTATCCGCCCTCCAACGGACCGGGCAGCGGCTTGTATGTATCGCATGACGGCGGTTCGCATTGGACGCAGATCCAGGGCAACGGCTTTGCGGCGCATCCTGGGCGCATTGGCCTGGCGACTGCGCTCAGCGATCCCAAGCGCGTCTATGCACTGATCGATGCGCCTGACGGCGAAGGCGGCCTGTACCGCTCGGATGATGCCGGCGCGCATTGGAAGCACGTCACCGACGATCAGCGCATCTGGCAGCGCGGCTGGTATTTCAACCGGCTCACGGTCGATCCGAAGAATGCCGATCGCATCTATGTAATGAACACCATCGTGCTGCGCTCGGATAACGGCGGCAAGCAGTTCATCGCACTGAAGGGCGACCCGACGGGAGACGATTTCCACGAGATGTGGATCGACCCGACCAACTCCAACCGGCAGATTCTCGGTGTCGACCAGGGCACGCTGATCACCCTCAACGGCGGTGCGACCTGGAGCAGTTGGTACAACCAGCCGACCGCACAGATCTATCACGTCAGCACCGACAACCGTTTTCCTTATTGGGTGTATGGCGCGCAGCAGGATTCCGGCGCGGTGTCGCTGCCCAGCCGCAGCGGCAGCCACGACGGCATCACCATGCAGCAGTTCCACGAACTTACGCCCGGCGGCGAAAGCGACATGATCGCGCCCGATCCAGACGATCACGACATCGTCTACGGCGGCCGCGTGGACAAGCTCGACATGCGCACCGAACAGGTGCGCAATGTCGATCCCACGCTGGCCTACCCTGCCGCCCATTACCGCGCGGCCTGGACGCTGCCGCTGCAATTCTCCAAGCGTGACCACAAGGTGCTGTATTTCGCCAACCAGCGCTTGTTCCGCACGTCGGACGGCGGCGAACACTGGGCGCCGATCAGTCCCGACCTCACGCGTCCGGATGCGGGCATACCTGCCAACCTGGATGCCACCACGGCCGCGGACGACAACCATGTCGACAAGCAGCGCGGCGTGATCTACACCATCGCACCCTCCCCGCTCGATGCGAAGGTCTTGTGGGTCGGCACGGACGACGGCCTGGTGTGGCGCACCGATGACGAAGGCGCGCATTGGCGCAATGTCACGCCCAGCGCCTTGACGCCCTGGTCGAAGGTGGGCGGCATCGAGCTCTCGCACTTCAGTGCGGAGGTGGCGTACCTCGCCATCGATCGCCACCGGCTCGACGATGACGCGCCGTATATCTATCGCACCACCGATGGCGGCAAGAGCTGGCAACGCATCGACAATGGCATTCCGTCCGACAGTTTCGTCAACGTGGTGCGCGAAGATCCCCTGCGCAAAGGCCTGCTCTACGCCGGCACCGAAAAAGGCATGTTTGTGTCGTTCGACGACGGCGCGCATTGGCAATCGTTGGAGCAGAACCTGCCGTCCACGTCCGTGCGCGATATCGACGTACACCAGGATGACCTGGTAATCGCCACGCATGGCCGCGGCTTCTGGATCATGGACGACGTCACGGCGCTACGGCAGATGGAAGGTGTAAGCACGCAGGCGGTAACGCTGTTCAAGCCGGCCGATGCGTATCGCGTGCGCCATCCCGAGTTCACCGGCACGCCGATGCCGAAGGATGAGCCGCTGGCGGCCAATCCGCCCGATGGCGCCATCATCGACTACGCGTTGCCGCAGCACGTGAAAGCTCCGGTTACGCTGACCATCCTGGATGCGCAAAACAACACGGTGCGCAGCTTCAACAGCGAGGACAAGCCGCCGATGCTCGATCCGGCAAAGCTCGAATTCGCGCCGGAATGGGTACCGATTCCCACCCCGTTGTCCACCACGCCGGGCATGCATCGCTTCGTATGGAACCTACGTTACGCCGGCAAGGGCGAAGAAGGACGCCATCATCAGAAGGATGGCGTGTGGGCCGTGCCCGGCCGTTATACGGTGGAACTGACGGTCGATGGCCGCAGCTACCGGCAACCGCTGACCATCAAACCCGATCCGCGCGTGACCGTGTCGGTGGCCGCGATGCAGCGCGAATTCGACTTGGCGACCAAGGTGGAAACGGTGGCGGGTCAGGCAGCCGAGGCCAGCGCGGAAGCAAAGCAGCTATTGCAAGCGTTGGACGATCGGCAAGCGCATGCCGGCGGCGCTTTGCATGAGCAGATTGCGGCGTTGATCGCGCGTGCTTCGGATGTTTCAGGTGTGCCGGTGCATGCCGATCCACGCAACAGCATCGGCTCACCGCCACGGCGTACGGACAGCCTGCAGGCCTTGTCGACAGACCTGGAAACGCTGCTTACCGCGGTGGATGGCGCCGATGCGGACCCGAGCCCGGATGCGCAGACGTCTTATGCAACGCTATCGAAGACGCTGACGGCGACGATGGATGAATGGCAGGCGTTGAAGCAGCATGACTTGGCCGCACTCAACGAGAAGTTGAAGGCGGCGGGGCAGAAGGTGATTGCGCTTTAGCCACCCTCATGAAAAACGGATGCTGGGGTGAAAACCCCAGCATTTCAGTACATGCAGATGGCGCTGGCGTTTTCACCCAGGCCTACGCGCTCGATGAAATACTGAAAGCGACTGGCGAGAAACCGGCGGCGATAACGAATTAATCATTACCGTAAACGTCACTCCCTTTCCAGGGAGAAGCAATGCTCCGAATTCAAGAAACCTCTGATCCGTTGAGCCATCCTTGCGTTTACGCGTGAGCCATCCCTGCGTTCGCGAGTGAGCCACCCGCACGTTCAAGAGTAAGCGGAGAGGGTAAAACGTGAGAGAAAACACGGCCAGCTCCAGCTCATTTCCTACTCCTCTCGCTCGCCCCACCTCACGAATCCTACGTTACCTCGCTTGAGCTCAGAGTGCCACGAAGGAAAGAAATAATCCCTCACGCAAACATCGTGTGCGTCGCCTTGCAGCCAAGCCACAGACTCATATTTACGCACGTAACGTAACAACGCTAACCAGTAGTAGTCCAGCATCAAACAGCACACACGGCATGACCTTATTCATGCGAGAACACCTTGCCCAAAGATGCCATTTTCGCAACAACTTACAAAAAGAGCTCCGGATATCAGGCCATTCCTACACAGTGCATGCGCACACAGCCCACTGTGCATGTATTTAATTGGCGCGCCCGTCAAGCACGACAATCATGTGTGATTCGCTGAAGCAAGAGCATTCGCTGTTGACAACATACCTTGGCCTTTCGACTATCCGTATCGACGAAATTATTTCGTCAATCATTTAAGACCATGGAGGCTTACTTTGAAACTGGGCAAAGATCACCCAAAACACTCGTCAGTCCGAATCGCTGCCTTATGCGCTCTGCTGGCCTGCGGCTCGCCAGTGATGGCACAGTCTGAAGCGGCACCATTCGTTCCGTTCCAGCAATTCTTGCAAAACGTCCGATCAGCCAACGCTGCAAGCGTCACCGGCATGAAGACAAGCTCCGTACAAAGCACCGCGACGTTCGAAAGCATGCGTCAATACATATTGGATACGTATCAGAACACGCATGTCGGCCAAAGTTTCGTGTTGGGTAATGATCAATACGATTGCATCCCGGTGCTTGAACAGCCCAGCGCAAGCCAGCTCGGGCTTGCGCGCATCGCCTCGCCACCACCCCCATCGGCAGCTCCTGAAGCAATCGCCGGAGGCGACAGCGGCCCCAGCCCCAATACCACCGCGCAGGCCATGGCTGAAACCATACCGGTAACATCGCAACTGGCTGCCAGCGACAAGATCGACGCCTATGGCAATTCGCGCAGCTGCGCGGCGGGAACCATTCCTATGCGTCGCATCACTCTGGAGGAAGTGTCGCGCTTTCCTTCACTAAAGGCCTATCTCCAGAAAACTCCGGATGGCGCGGATCGTTTGGCCACTACGCAGATGTACCCATCGCAAGCTGCGACACAGGCCGTTAGTAAGCACACGTACGCCTACACGTATCAGAACGTCGCCAATCTTGGCCAGACCACTACCGTCAATTTGTGGAGCCCCTACGTCGATACGGCGGCGGGCCAAATCTTTTCCCTGGCGCAATCCTGGACCACCGGTATCACGGATACGGGTGTCAATCAGACAGTCGAAGTAGGTTGGCAGAATTATCCAGCTCACTACGGCGACCAGCGATCACGCCTGTTCATCTACTGGACCGCGGACAGCTATCAGTACACCGGCTGCTACAACCTCGATTGCGCTGGTTTCGTGCAAACCAATGCCAACTGGTACTTCGGTGGACCGTTCCCCAACTACAGCACGCCGGGCGGCGCGCAATACGAATTGCGGACGATGTTTCAACTATATCAAGGCAACTGGTGGCTGGCCTTGGGGACGCCGGATAACATGACGTGGGTGGGCTACTATCCAGCCACGCTGTTTGGCAATGGTCCGATGCACACAGGTGCCCAGCATATTGAGTTCGGCAGTGAATCGGTGGGTTCGACGACATGGCCGGCAGAAGGCAGCGGCAACTGGGCAAGCTCAGGGTATAGCTACGCTGGCTATCAGCGGCAAATATGGTATTACGCCCCCGACAACACAGCGCAGTGGGCTAGGCTGAGCGTTGCACAGCCGTCGCCGAGTTGCTACAGCATCGCCGGCCCCTATTCCGCACCAACGAATTATTGGGGGATTTATTTCTACTTCGGCGGCCCCGGCGGAACTAGCTGCTGAGGCATGTGCTGGACTAATTCCTAAAAAAGCCGCGCCCCTCCCCTGCCCGCAGGGGAGGGAAAGTTTCATTCCGCCTCTCTGCAAACAAGAAGTAAAGAGCTGTCAACGCGCCGCCAACCGCGCCTGCACTTCCGCATAGATCCGCGCACGCTTGGCGGAAAACCAGCCCAGCACACCCGTTACCGGCATCGGCTGCAAACCGGCCAGGCGTGCGTGCGCCACGCGCAGCAGATGCGCGCGGTGAAACTCCGCAAACACCTCCGCCAGCGCTGGGGTCTGGAACGGCGTTTCCACGAATTCATCCATCACGGCACCAAGCACCGCGGCCGCACGGCGCGCGATATCCGTGTTGGCTTTCAAGACGCTCGCATCGCTCGAAGGCGCGTCATACGCGCCTTCGATGGCGCGGGCAAGCTGAAGGAATTCCGTGGCATGCAATGGTCGGCAATAGATCGGCGTTTTGGTACGCGCCAACAGCCATGCCTGATCCACGCGCGCCAGCGCACCGGAATTGTTGGTGGCGATATCCAGCGCGTCGTTATAGCTGTAGCCGTATTCACCCATCAGCTCGATGGCCAGTTCCTCGCGCACCATCGGTTCGGCGCGGCGCACACCATCGCGGCCGTACCAGCGGATGTATTCGGGCGTCACCTGCATGAAGCTGCCGCGCGGGGGGCGACTGAACAGCCGATCTTCCACCTCGCTATGCAGGTAGGGGTGCACGGCTTTCATGCCGGACGCGCGTGCTGCCAACACCCGGTCCATCAGCACTTCGGCCGTGACCAGTTCGTGGTGGTAGTCGTCGTACAAGCCGTCGTCGTCGACATGGGCGAAATACACGAAACGGATATGCCGCACCACGCGTGCCGCGCGGCGCGCCCGCTTGGCGGGATCGCAAAAGCGGCGTTTCCACGCACGTCCGTCCTGTACGGTGTGCGCGCCATGAGCCGACGGCAAATCACTGAGCAAGCGACCCACTTCGCGATCGGAAACGTGGGCGGTATTCATGGCATCGCCAAAAGAATGAGTCGGACCATCCGATTCACACACATCGACATCCTCGAACTGCGAGCGCATGGCCACCCAAGCCGCTACTCGGCGCATTGAAGAATCCTGTCGTCTTGTCCACGCATGACCGCACGCGGCCACGCGCGCAGGAGCACACGCTCCCACACGCTGTGGACAGCCTTGCGAATACCTTCGCGGTGAACGGATCAGCCGGTGGGGAAGCCGGCCGATGCCTCAAACTCCTTGCGCCAGGCATGGCCCGAATCGTTCGACACGAGCGCCAACGCGCTCATGCGAGATCCGTACGCATCGAAAACCATCGTGTAATCCGCGAATGCCAGAGGGGGAATTGCTCCGCGGAATTGCACGCGCTTATACGTTGTGCCGTGCAGACGGCAAACAGGCATACGCGCCCTGGGAAGCGCACATTATAACGAGAACAGGATCACAAACGTTAAATCCATGACCTATGGCCCATGCTTTTTTTAGGCATACGTATGCATACGCACGCGTCTGGATGCGCTAGGCCGATGGCGGGCCTTTCAGCTCCACCATGTTGCCTTGCGGATCAAACAGATAAATGGAAGGGCCTTCGCCCTTCGCACCATAGCGGCTGCCGATCTCGCCCACCCGCACGCCATGCGCCTTGAGGTGCGCCAGGATGGCGGCCTCGTCGTAATCGGCCACGCTAAGGCATAGATGGTCCATGTTGTGGCCTTCCGTACCCGGCCCCTTGCCGCCATAACGGCCGAGCTTGCCGTCGATATTCACCAGGTCGATCAGCGAGTTGCCGGCACGCAGTTGCACCAGGCCAAGTTCGTCCTGGCGGCGCTCTACGATGCAGCCAAGTACGTCGCAATAGAACCCCAGCATGGTCGGCACGTCGTAGGCGCGCAGGACCACATGGTCGAGTTGCTCGAGGCGGAAAGGTGGTTTGTTCATGATGTGTACTCGCCAATACCGTACCGCTGATGCTAGGCGGGGCACATTACCTCAACCGGGAGTCATGACGATTTAAAACCTGCGCCGCAGCGTATAATCACGCCCTTGACGTAGCTGGTGGGAGAAGCGGGCAAACGCCCGCTGCCGAAGGCGCAACGCCCGTAATCGCTCAGGCCCCATACCGCCATCTACCCAAGACTCTGGAGAGACCGGTTGAATCCGGCGCCGAAGGGGCACGAAGACCCAGGTTCCACCGAACCTGCGGCTTCCAAACTCTCAGGCAAAAGGACAGAGGGGCGCCCCGCGTGCGGCCTGCACGTTTTCTTCGGACGCCTCTTGCCCATGACCCAGAACTCTTCCCCCTCGCTGCGCGAACTCGAGCATCACGACGCTTTCATCGAGCGGCACATCGGCCCCAACGATGCCGAAATTGCGCAGATGCTGCACGCCATCGGCTACGACTCGCTGGAAGCAATGACCAGCGCCATCGTGCCGGGCCAGATCAAATCGCCGGCGCCGCTGGCGCTGCCGCAAAGCGTCACGGAAGAAGAAGCGCTGGCGAAGATCCGCGCCATCGCACGCAAGAACAAGGTGTTCAAGAATTTCATCGGCCAGGGTTACTACGGCACGCTCACGCCCAACGTCATCCTGCGCAACATCCTGGAAAACCCCGCGTGGTACACGGCGTACACGCCTTACCAGGCGGAGATCTCGCAAGGCCGCATGGAAGCGCTGATCAACTTCCAGACCATGGTGGCCGACCTCACCGGCATGGACATCTCCAATGCCTCGCTGCTGGATGAAGCCACCGCCGCGGGCGAAGCAATGACGCTGGCCAAGCGCTCGGCCAAGTCCAAGAGCAACGTGTTCTTCGTCGCCAACGACGTGCATCCGCAGACACTGGAAGTGCTGCATACGCGTGCCGATGGCATCGGCATCCAGCTGCACGTGGGCGAACCGTCCGCAGCGGCCAGCGTGGACAGCTTCGGCGTGCTGCTGCAGTACCCCAATACCTATGGCCAGATCAGCGACTATCGCAGCGTGGCCGAGGCGGTGCATGCGCGCGGCGGCATCGTCGCCGTGGCCACCGACCTGCTGGCGCTGACGCTGATCGCCTCGCCCGGTTCGTGGGGCGCGGACATCGTGATCGGCAACAGCCAGCGCTTTGGCGTGCCGTTCGGCTTCGGCGGCCCGCACGCTGCCTACCTTGCCTGCCGTGACGCGTACAAGCGCTCGATGCCGGGCCGCCTGATCGGCGTATCAGTGGATGCCGAAGGCAAGCCGGCCTACCGCCTCACGCTGCAGACGCGCGAGCAGCACATCCGTCGCGAAAAGGCTACCTCCAACATCTGCACCGCGCAGGTGCTGCTGGCCGTGATGGCCAGCATGTACGCGGTGTACCATGGGCCGGACGGCTTGCAGCGCATCGCGCGCCGCACGCATCGCTTTGCGGCGATTCTCGCGACCGCGCTGCGCCGTGCCGGCCTGACCGTGGGCACCGATTTCTTCGATACGCTGCACATCACCCAGGTCGACGCCGATGCGATCCACGCCAAGGCGGTGAGCCAGGGCATCAACCTGCGCCAGATCCATGGCCAGAGCGTGGGCATCAGCCTGGACGAAACCACCACGCGCGCCGACGTGCTCGCGCTGGCCAAACTGTTCGGCGCCGAAATCGTCGACATCGACGAAGCCGACGCCAGCACACCGGACGAACTGCCCAAGGCACTGCTGCGCCAGGAAGCCTTCCTGCAGCACCCGGTGTTCAACACGCATCACAGCGAACACGAACTGCTGCGCTACATGCGCGCCCTGGCCGACAAGGACCTGGCCATGGATCGCACCATGATTCCGCTGGGCAGCTGCACCATGAAGCTCAACGCCACCGCCGAGATGATTCCGGTGACGTGGCCGGAATTTTCCAGCATCCATCCGCTGGCGCCGGCCGAGCAGACACAGGGCTACAAGCAGCTGATCGATGAACTGGAAGCGATGCTGGTGGAATGCACCGGCTACGACGCAGTGAGCCTGCAGCCGAATTCCGGTGCGCAAGGCGAATACGCCGGCCTGCTCGCCATTCGTGCGTATCACCGCTCGCGCGGCGAAGACCAGCGCGACATCTGCCTGATTCCCGAATCCGCCCATGGCACCAACCCGGCCTCCGCGCAAATGTGCGGCATGACGGTGGTGGTCACCAAGTGCGACAGCAACGGCAACGTCGACCTGGAGGATATCCGCGCCAAGGCGGAAAAATATTCCGATCGCCTCGCCGCGCTGATGATCACCTACCCCTCCACCCACGGCGTGTTCGAGGAAGACGTGGTGCGCATCTGCGAGATCGTGCATCAGCACGGCGGCCAGGTGTACACCGACGGCGCCAACATGAACGCACTGGTCGGCCTGGCCAAGCCTGGCAAGTGGGGTTCGGACGTTTCGCACCTCAACCTGCACAAGACCTTCTGCATTCCGCACGGCGGCGGCGGCCCGGGCGTGGGCCCCTGCGCGGTGAAGTCGCATCTGGCGCCGTTCCTGCCGCGCACACTCGGCGGCGAAAGCAAGGTGGGCATGGTGAGCGCGGCCAGCTTCGGCAGCGCCAGCATCCTGCCGATCTCGTGGATGTACATCACGCTGATGGGCCAGCAGGGCCTGCGCAAGGCGACACAGGTGGCGCTGCTCAATGCCAACTACATCGCCAAGCGCCTGGCCTCGCATTACGAAACGCTTTACACCGGCCGCAACGGGCTGGTCGCGCACGAGTGCATTCTCGACCTGCGCCCGCTCAAGGACAGCACCGGCATCAGCGCGGAAGACGTGGCCAAGCGCCTGATCGATTTCGGCTTCCACGCTCCCACGCTGAGCTTCCCGGTGGCCGGCACGCTGATGGTGGAACCCACCGAAAGCGAATCGATGCACGAGCTGGATCGCTTCATCGACGCGATGATCCAGATCCGCGACGAAATCCGCGCGATCGAAGACGGCCGCCTGGATCGCGAGGACAACCCGCTGAAGAACGCCCCGCACACCGCCACCATGGTCACCGGTACGGAATGGGCTCACGCCTACCCGCGCGAACTGGCCGCCTTCCCGCTGCCCAGCCTGAAGCTGCAGAAGTACTGGTCACCGGTGGCGCGCGTGGACAACGTGTACGGCGACAAGAACGTGATGTGCGCGTGCATTCCGGTGGATGCGTACAAGGAAGAGGCGGAGGCGTAAGCCGCTTCGGCATCATGCGAAAAACCCCGCGCAAATGCGGGGTTTTTTGTGGGTGGATAGCTTGCGCTGTTTTTAGCTGGATCGGGCGAGCTTACGGCTGGCCTCGCAAGCCAGGCTACGGACTGCCGGATGGCTTGGCAGCGGACGCATCCACCTGCTGCAACGAGCCGACCGTGACGTGCCCGGACCATCCCTCGAAAACGGTGTCGGCCTGGCGGTCAATCCTCGTGACCACCTGTTGCACTGGCGGGCAGCCGGATGGATTGACCGTCTGCCGGTCGAGCGTCGACATGCCTTCCAGGCAGAACTGGTTGCTACCTTTGTTCATGCGCGCCAGCCACTTCATGCCCTCGATATAGCGATCTTCGGCGCGCTTGGCGGCAGTCGCATCGCCGTAGATCGGCCGCATCTTTTCCAGCAGATCGTTCGCGGCATGGCGCTCTGCCTGAGTCACTGCCTTGTGAAGTTCTTCGTAAGGCGACTGGAAGCGCGAATTCGGCCGTTCCGCCGCAAGCGCCAGCCATGCCAGCGCAAGTGCGCGATTTCTTGGCTGGTGATCGCCATTCAGCGCCATCACCGCCAACACGTACTGGGCGGGTTTACTGGCCCAGCTTGCTGCCGTGGTGAAAAAACGCACCGACTGGCCGTAATGGTGCTGGCCGTAGGCAAGGCCGCCGAGGCAATAGTAATAGTCGCCAGGCAGGAAGCGCTCTTCACCGATGACGCAATGTGCGGCGGCGAGATCCGCATCGCTGGGGACGTTATTGGCACTGCTTGACGATGGCGGGGCTTGTGAACCCTGTGCCTGGGCCCAGGCCGCAACCGGCATGCTCAACAACACGGCAATGGCTATGTGACAGCATCTCTTTGACATGCAAACGCTCCCTGTATGTAAAGGCAGTGCCAAGATAAACGATCCACGGCGCAGAATGATGACACACGCGTACCTATAGGTTGGAGTGAGCGGCACGCGAACCCCAACACCCCACGCCACTGCAAGCCACTACAAACCAGGTTGCGCCGGCACAGGGCAATGCAAGCTGGCGCAGATCACGCGCAACAACTCCGCTTCCGCCGCTGTCACGACGCCATCTGCGCGGATCGCGCCGAGCAAGCTCTGGATGACGATTTCCTTGGCCGCCGGCATCAGGCCATCCAGGTCATCCAACGCGCGGTCGAAAGGCGCCTGCCAATCCAGCGGCAATGTCTGCCACGTGGCGGCGGCGCCAGGAAACGCCTGATCCATCGCCAATAGCCATGCCCGGCGGGCAGCGGCGTCATCGGTGGCGCCATAGGTCGCCACCACCGCGCAGACCAGCGCCACGCTGTCGCGGCATGCGGGCAGTTTCTTCTGTCCGTCGACCGGCGCGCTGCGCGGCTTGCAGGCTTCGAGCAGATGCATGCGCAGCAGCCGCACGAGGCAGTAATCATCCAGGTCCACTTGCGGGTCGATGCTGACGACCGCATCGAGCGTTTGCAGTAAGGTTTGTTGGCGCCCTGGCGTCAATTGCTTGAGCGCGGGAAAGGCCAGCGACAGCAGCGGCATGTGCGAGGTTGCCGGCAGCGCTTGCACTTCGGCAGCACGCTCGCTCACGGCTGCTTGCACGTCATCGCCGAAAGCATCCGCGACCAGCTTTGCCTGTTTTGCGCGCAGCTCCTGCTGCTTGGACGTGGCCAGCGCCAGCATCATGGCAAGTGCAGATTCCGGCTGCCGAACGGCCTCTTTCAGTCGGGCAAACGTTTCGCGCGGCGAAACGGCGGTGGATTGAACTGCATCCGCTGTAGCAACCTGCGGCACCGGTGCGCCCTGCGCCGCAACTACCGCCGCTCCGATGGCCAGGCCACCAGGCCACTCCAACGGCGGCAGCTCACGCTGCACGACTTCCTGTTTCTCGTCACTCTTCCCAACAGAAACTTGGACCTGCGGCTTGAGCTTGGCCAACTCCTGCTCGCGGAAATACGGTTCCAACAGACGAATGCGATTCATCAATGGCGGATGCGTGGCAAACCACGCGCTGAAGTGGTCCACATCGCCAAGCATCATGTGCGCGATTTCGTGGCGATTGACGGTTTGCAAACGCGAACCTTCCGCCAGCACGGCAATCTTCTTCAATGCACCGGCAATGCCGCTAGTCTGCCGGGTGAATTGCACGGCGCATGCATCGGCCAGCGTTTCGCGCGATCGCGCGACGGCGGCCTGGATCAAGCGGCCGAAGAAATGCCCGATCGAACCGATGACCATCAGCGCAATGCCGATCAGGAACCAGGCCGATAGCCGGTCGCGGTCGTCCTCGCTATCCCAGATACCGGCATTGCCTCTGGACCACGTCATCTGCCGGCCGATGATCGACAGCGCCATGATGCCGTACAGCAGCCCCATCAAGCGGATGTTGAGCCGCATGTCGCCGTTCAATACATGGCTGAACTCATGCGCGATGACGCCCTGCAGTTCGTTACGTGTCAGATGATCCAGGCATCCTTGCGTCACCGTGATGGCGGCATCGGAAGGCGAATAGCCGGCTGCAAAGGCGTTGATGCCAGGCTCATCCGGCAACAGGTAGATATCGGGCACGGGCGTACCGGAGGCAATCGCCACTTCCTCAATGACATTGCGCAATTGACGCAACGCCGGATCTTGCGTATCCGGCGGCACCGGCTCTCCGCCGACATCGTCCGCCACCGCCTTGCCGCCGGCGGAAAGACTGCTGATGCGATACGCCGCGCAGCCGGCAATCAGGCCAAGCACGGCAATCGTGCTGATGGTCAAAAGCGACGCGTGCGAGATCTTCACCCAAGGCCCGACCACCACCGCCACCAGCATATCCACGGCAGCCACGATGGCGAGCACGGCCGCGATGAAAAGCACGACCAGCACACGGGTGCTTTCCCGCACGTGCGCTTGTTCCGCAAAAAAGTCCATTCCGCCCCCGAGTCTAGGAACGCTATATGTCTACCGGCGACGCCGACCGATCAGGCGAAAGAAACTTTGGGCGCGTCGCGCACGGCCGCGTCTTCAATCTGCAGCGGATGGGCCTGCGTGAAACTGAAGCTGTTGGCGACGAACGAGCTCGGGAACATTTCGCAACGGTTGTTGTAGGTCATTACCGCGTCGTTATACGCCTGCCGGGCGAACGCCACGCGGTTCTCGGTGGACGTCAGTTCCTCGGAGAGCTGCGCCATGGTTTCGTTGGCCTTCAAATCCGGATAGGCCTCGCTGACGGCAAACAGCCGGCCGAGGCTCTGGTTGAGGCTGGTTTCGCTGGCGGCGAGCTGCGCCATCGCCGCGGAATCACCCGGCTTTTCCTTTGCGTCGGCCAAACCTTTTACCGCCATGTTACGCGCCTGGATGACCGCTTCCAGCGTGCCGCGTTCGTGCGCGAGATAGGCCTTGGCGGTTTCGACCAGGTTGGGAATCAGGTCATGCCGGCGCGTCAGCTGCACGTCGATCTGCGCAAACGCGTTCTTGTAGCTGTTTCGCGCCGTGACCAGGCCGTTGTAAAGCGAAACGACATAACCGACGACCAGCACGATCAACGCCAAAAAGACGAACAAACCCATGGATATTCCCCCTTAGCGGCGCCGCCCTGCGCCATTGCAATGAGCATAGCATAGGGTCTGTCAGGGAGAATGTGCCGGGAAAGGCCTGAAATCACCGGCGTTTTGCTGACGCGCCGGGTGCCGGATCAAGGTCGCGGCGCTTTTCGTTTTGCGGGTAACAGGTTCGTGCATGGCAAGTACACGCACCGGCAGCAGGCATCCGCGCGCTAGCCGTATTGCGGCACAGCCGCCGGTTCGTAGCGATTGCGCCCATTGCTTTTGGCGCGATACAGCGCGCGGTCGGCCTCATCCAGCATGGCCACCGGGTCCATCGGCGTCTGCGCCGTCTGGGTGGCGATGCCGATGCTGACCGTGACATATCCCGATGGACAATCCGGGTGCGCAATCTGCAATCGCTCGATCGCTGCGATCAAGCGACGCGCAACATCTTGCGCAAGCTTCGCCGTGGTATCCGCCAACACCACCGCAAATTCCTCGCCACCATAGCGCGCCACCAGGTCATTGGCGCGCACGCGGCTGCTGCTCAGCGCAACAGCCACTTGCACCAGACAGGCATCACCGGCGATATGGCCGAGGCTATCGTTGTATTGCTTGAAGAAGTCGATATCGATCATCAGTACCGAGCAGTAGTTTCCACTTATGCATCCTTCTTCCAGCACCTCGCGCAAGCGCGTATCGAGCATGGCGCGATTGGCGATGCCGGTGAGCGGATCGCGTCCCACTTGCTGTTCCAGCCGCCACGCACTCCGGTTGAAGGCACGTTGACGATCCAGGTGACCGCTTTGAATAAACGCCATGCGCAAGCCATAGAACAATACTGCCGCGCAACCCGCCAACAAGCTGGACACAAAACTGACGCGCGAGGTGCTGATGCTGAGCATCACCACCATCATCGTCAGGATGGTCGGCGCGAACGACGCGATGGTTTGTGACACCGCCAGCGAAGGACGGTACGCACGCAACCAACGCGGCGGCTGCCGCACCGCCACCAGTACGACCAGCGCATGAGGAATATCGATCAGTGAGCCGGCCCACCACGGCAGGCCGTGCATTTCGATGCGGTTGTAGATGGCCGCAACCGTGGCGTTGACCAGCAGATGCGCGCTAGCCGCGTAATAGAAATAGCGCCAACGAAAACTGCGCGCACCAAGCAGACGCAGGATCGCCATGGCGGCCAGAGAGAAGTCGATCGCATCGGCCAGATAGATCACCACGTAAATGCTGGTGGGATCCGATGCCTGCGGGCCGCTGAGCAACTTGGTGAAAAACAGATACAACAATGCCGCCACCATGCAGGACAGCAACAGGTCCAGCACCGCCACCCCGCGCGTTTCATCCGGAGCGAACGAGCGCGTGACCATGAACATGCAAGGGATCACGTACAGGCTGGAAAGCACCGTGGCCAGTGCCGCCAGGTAACCGCTTTTGTCACCGAGCGTCGCGGCCAGCACGTTGGTGGCCGCCCAAAACACTTGCATCGCCAGGGCCAACCCCATCAGCAACCACGGCACGCGGAGCAGCGCCGGGCTGCGCCGATAGCGCATGAAAACCGCCCATACCGCCGCCGCCATCACCGCGATCATGAGCCATTGCGGCAGCGCGGCTTCCGCATGACCACTCCATTTCGCCAACCCCAGATGGGCGATCAGCAGCACGACGACTAGCCAGACAGCGAGCAAAACGATTTCCCCTGAAACGCATGGCAAGAGTGGTATGAGGGCGGCTATGGACAAAATGCGTCACGTCGAACGGCATGCCGTCCCTCCATCGGCGCACCCGTCCCGGCCCTTGGCGCCATGGATACCTTAAGGCAACACTGAATAAGT
>Ga0335072_10008011_pt1 | contig 15348 bp, 15 predicted proteins | sample Lox_Sample_21_FD_206725 | JGI IMG/M metagenome (GOLD analysis project Ga0335072, IMG submission 206725) | Soil microbial communities from Loxahatchee National Wildlife Refuge, Florida, United States - Lox_Sample_2.1 | ecosystem: Environmental > Terrestrial > Soil > Wetlands | place: USA... | reverse complement strand
CAGAGATTGTGGTGCGGGGACAAACACGGACCTCGCCGCCGCGGGTGAGATGCAGGATGGTAGTTTCTGCTCCGGCGGTCAGCGACGAGCCGGCAGCCAGCTTGCTTTCGGCTAAGACTACCGCGCCTGGACCACCCGTCACCGGAACGGCCGCTGGAGTAACTGCTCCCAGAGCAACCGTCTTGGGCGGTTCGGCCGTAGGAGTCTTTCCAGCATTTATATCCTCGGCCGGTTTAAGACGAATCATGAGGCGGTTGCCGGCTGCATCCCAGGTGTAGCCGTAGGAAACGTCTAGGTCGAGCACGACCCGCACCACTGGTGGATCGCTCTTATATTGCTCAGCTCGAATAGCAAGAATATTGTCTTTCAGAACCGGAATTTTCTTCTGCTGCAATCCGTCCCTGGAATTTGGCAGATCGATTACCAGCCGGGAGGGAGAGTCCAGAGGCTGAATCGCCGGGACCAGTGGGCGGGTGGAGAGAATCTCGACCGCAGGAACGCCATGCCGGTCGACGACCCTGACGCTGGTTACAGTTGCCACCCCGGATTGCGCCCCGCCCCGATTCTCCGGTGCCGCCCGTTGCGCAGAGGCTGCCGTGATGGCCAGCACCGCCAAGAGCACTGGTTGAACAAAATGGACAGCGAATCGCGGCAAAGACATCCCCTGGAAGCGGCCTGGCTTTAAAGGAAACATTACCACTTGTGTGAAACCTAGAGAAGTGACGGCGCTGGCCAGAGCAGGTGCACCCGCGACCGCTACCGAGACGGTTGAGACGCGGCGACCGGCGGCGGTATCGCGCGCCGCGGTCATTCCCACGCCAGGGTGCGGTTACGACTCCGGTACAAACTCGTACTCCTCGATGACTGCGGCGACAGCCATCTTGCCATCGGAGGCGTTATTTTCCACTCGCACGACATGGCCTTTGCACTGGACACGGATGCTCTCAGTTAAAGTGATCTCAGGTGGCAGCGTAAGAGTAAAGCTCAAAGGCGACCCCTGCGCGATAGGTGAATCCAGATAAAAACAAATCCCCCGAGCGCTGACATCACGGATTTGGGCAGGCTCGCTCTGTCCCGAGCTCTCCCCGCGGGAAACAGCAACCGGAATGCGGAGTGCGAAACGTCGCGCGGCCCTTTTTTCCTGCTGGGCTTCTGTCATGCGTTTCTCCCCAAGTTGAAGTGGGCGCTAACATGCACGAAAGAATGAAGGTTAGCCGTGCTCTCAGTCAATACCACGCTTGGGGAGTCGCGTGGCCCTTTTCGGTAGCCAGGGGCTCGAACCCGCGAAAAAGGCGCAAATCTACGCATTTCCGGCACCACCTTTGTGCATTCGACGCCATAGCAATCAACCGGTTACTCTGTAGGTGGGAAGGTTCTCTTGGTTTTCGTGCTCGACAATTACGATTCGTTTACCTACAACCTGGTTCAGTATCTCGGAGAACTCGGCGCCATGGTGGAGGTGCGCCGCAATGATCAGGTCACGGTGTCGGACGTCGAAGCCATGCGCCCGGAGCGTATCGTAATCTCCCCCGGACCGTGCACGCCGCAAGATGCCGGTATCAGTATCGACCTCATCCTGCATTTCGGCGGAAAAGTTCCGCTGCTTGGCGTCTGCCTCGGCCACCAGGCGATTGGTGCAGCCTTTGGCGGTCGCGTCGTGCGCGCCTCTCATCTCATGCACGGCAAAACCAGCGCCGTGATGCACGACAACAAGACGATCTTCCAGGGGCTTCCGATGCCCCTCACCGCAACCCGATACCATTCGTTGATCGTGGAGGAAAATCATCTGCCTTCTCAGCTCGAGGTGAGCGCATGGACCACGGAAAAGGACGGTTCCCGCACGATCATGGGCTTGCGTCATAAAGAGTTCCCGATCGAAGGTGTGCAATTCCATCCAGAGAGCGTGCTGACCGATGCAGGGAAACATCTGGTGCGAAATTTCCTGGGCGGCCACCTTCAATAGTCAGCCATCTTGGCCGTGTCACCGGCCGGCCCCCTGCGCTTCTCTTAGCTCCCATCGGGGAATCCTCCCCGATGCAAAACCATTGGGTAGTGCGGAAGTGTGTCGGGTTTGCGCACCGAGGCTCGCCACCCTTCGGGATACGGTTCCAATCCCCCGAAGAGCGGGGACGAGGTTGAGGCAGATACTCCCACGAAGCCTTCCAAAGATCGGCGAAGAGCGAGAACCGCTTCCTCGCCGAAGCGCGACTTCCAACGCTGCTCAATAGCGCGGATTGATTTTCCGTACACGTCTTTTGCTTCCAGTCCGGCTTTGGTAAGGCGGATGGCCTTGCCACGACCCCCGGACGAATCTGCCTCCACGGCGATCAGCCGTTTCCTGGCGAGCAGGCCCAGCGCCATGCTGATTGCCTCCTTCGAAACGCCACTCAAGACCGGCAGATCACGGACGCGAACTTGCTTTTCCTCAAGCACCCGCAGAACGTTAGCGCCCATCGCCAGCGATACATCCGAACCGATCTCAAAATCGATGGCGAACGCCAGCAATACTTGAGACAGAAGCGCCGATAACGGCAACCCGTCTTCCGCATGGTGGCGGGCAGCGGTTCTGGGCTTGTAATCCGAGTCTTTGCTGAAAAGTCCGAATCCCAGAATGGGGAGACAGTCCGGCAGATCGAGTTCGACCTGTCTGGCGACCGCCCACAGCAATTTCCGCAGCCGTTGGACGTTGTCCTCGCCAAAGCGCTCCTCCCACCGTTTCTCGATCATGCCGAATAAAGGCCGCCAGACCTCTCGCGCTTTGCGGCCCGCAGGCTTGGCACGGATCAGCCAGGTGGAGCGCGGCGGCTTGGGACGCGGATCGGCGGGATTCGGTTCGATCGCGATATAGCCCCATCTCTGCATCCCGTTCAGGTTGGTTTTCGTGCGCGCACGGTGGTAAAGCTCGCGCACCGGGATTCCGTCGTCACTCACGAACTGCATGCAGTTCGCCCACATCACCAATGACACGAGCCATGGGCCGTGAACCGACGCGCCCCCAGATCCGTGCCTTGTCGTGCGGTGGACCATCTGCCGCTCGAACTCGTTGTCAAATTCGATAGTGAAAGCGACCAGAACTTGCGAAAGTAGTGCCGACAAAGGAAGATCGCCGGGCTCGGCATCCGCATGCGTGCGCGTCATGGATTCTGATGACATTCGAAAACGCCAGCAGGCGGGCGATCGCGCCGCCCAAAACGGCGGATGCGCTCAGCCTGCTCTGGCGATTTCCACCGCTTTGAGCAGCGCCTGGGCTTTGTTCATCGATTCTTCAAATTCGCGAGCGGGATCGGAGTCTGCCACGATTCCGGCGCCTGCCTGCAGGTAAGCGTGCTTCCCCTGCATCAGCATGGTTCGAATCCCGATACAGGAGTCCAGGTTGCCGGCAAAGTCAGCATACAGAACCGATCCGCCATAGATCCCACGGCGCACCGGCTCGAGTTGTTCAATGATCTGCATCGCGCGGACCTTCGGAGCCCCGCTTAGAGTCCCCGCCGGAAAACAAGCAGCGAAAGCATCCAGAGCATCGAGATCGCGTCGCAAAGTTCCCTCCAGGGCGGAAACCAGGTGCATCACGTGGGAGTAGCGCTCCACATACATCAGGTCTTTGACTTTAACCGAACCGAACTCGCTGACTCGCCCCAGGTCGTTACGGCCGAGATCGACCAGCATGACGTGCTCCGCGCGCTCTTTCTCATCGTTGCGCATCTGTTCTTCCAGGCGCAGGTCTTCAGCCTCATCGCACCCACGGGGATGCGTGCCCGCAATCGGCCGGTACTCCAGTTTCCGCCCGCTAACCCTCACCAGCATTTCCGGCGAAGAGCCCAGCACGTGCGTCTCTCCCATGCGCAGGAAATAAAGGTACGGGGAGGGATTCACTTGCCGCAGAGCGCGATAGAGATCGAACGCCGCCACACGGGGAATGAAATCGAGCCGCTGCGACAGCACAACCTGAAAAATGTCGCCCGCCGCGATGTACTCCTTGCAGCGCTCCACGCCGCGCAGAAAACTCGCGCGGCTGGTGCCGGCATGCACCTTGAGTGGAGGGGCGCCGCGCGTTTTCGGCTTGCGCCACAATGAAGGCCGCAAGCCCGCGCCCAGCTTTCTTTCGAGCCTTTCGATATCCCGCACCGCCCGCTCGTAAGCTTGTCGCGGACTCTCCCTGGAAACATCAGCGGCGGCCACAATATGAATCTGATGGCGCAAGTGGTCAAAAGCCAGCAAGCGGTCAAAGAACATCAGCTCGCAATCCGGAAGGGCGAGGTCATCTTTCGCACGCTGTCCGATGTTTTCCAGCTGGCGGACGACATCGTAAGAAAAATAGCCGACGGCGCCGGCGGTAAACGGCGGCAGTCCAGGCACGATCGCGGGCCGGTGATCTCGCAGCAACTGTTTCACAATTTGAAATACATTCCCGTCCAGCCGCTCGCGCCGCCTTCCACGGTCGATCTCGATCATGGAACCTCGAGTGCGCAGGCGCATGTATGGCCGCGCGCCCAGGAACGTGTAGCGCCCAATTTGTTCCCCTCGCTCCACCGACTCGAGCAGAAAAGCATGGGGTTCGTTTGCGGCGATTGCCAGAAATGCGGAGACCGGCGTGAGCAGGTCGGCGCTGACCGACCTCACCACCGGCACTAGAGTGGCTGCAGCAGCAAGGGATGAGAATTCTTGAAAGCCAGGTTGCCCCATGAGAAAGGCGTCCACTTCGTCCGGACGCCCCGCCTCTCATTATAGGGGAGGGCCTATGTCGTTCCTCCCGACGAACCATCGAGTGAATTGACGGCCACCCGCGCCCGTCGGAAGATACGAGGATAGATGCAGGCAGCCTCGACCTAGGCCGGAGCCCTATGCGAATCAAGTTCTGGGGTGTGCGCGGTTCCACGCCCACCCCGCAGCCGGAAAACATGCGCTATGGAGGAAACACCTCGTGCGTTGAGGTCCGGCACAAAGACCGCATTTACATCTTCGATTGCGGCACTGGATTCCGTGTTCTCGGCAATGAGCTGCAAAGCGAGTTCGCAGGCCGTCTTGCTTCAGCCCATGTTTTCGTCTCGCATTTCCACTGGGACCACATCCAGGGCATGCCTTTTTTCCGCCCGCTTTACGACAATGCTGAGAGCAGGTTCTTCTTTCATTGCTCCAGCCGTACCCGAAGCCTTAAACAGGTGATGGAAGAACAAATGGCGTCGCCTTACTTTCCCGTAGATATCGGCGAAATGAAAGCTCGCCGCGATTTCTACGAGATCGAGAGCGGGCGTGTGACGCTCGAAGATGGCATTCAAATGCAAACCGCATGGCTCAATCACCCGCAGGGATGTATGGGGTTCCGGCTCGAAACAAAAGACGGAATTCTGGTCTATGCCACCGACAACGAACCGGGTGACGCCGCATTTGACAAGGCGGTACGCAAGCTGGCGGAAGGCGCCGACATCCTCATTTACGACGCGCAATATCTTCCCGAGGAATATCAGGCCCGGCGCCGCGGCTGGGGACACAGCCATTGGCGCGAAGCCGTCAACGTGGTCATGGAAAGCGGCGCCAAAGAACTCATCCTTTTCCATCACGATCCTGACCACACCGATACGATTATCGACAACCTGCTGGTTGAGGCCCGCAACCACTATCCCAGAGTGCGGGCGGCAGCCGAGGGGATGGAGCTGGTCCTGGAAGCCGGCTAAGAACCGGCCCTGCCTTCTTTGGGAAGCCGGATTGGTGTCTTCTTAGGCTACATGGTTTCCGCATCTTGCCTCACTGCCGTTCCACCCCATATACTCTTGAGCGTTTGTCCGCAAATTCAGAGGACTTGCCCGGCGCGGCTCGCGCTCAAACCGCCATCATTCCGGAGAGATTTATGACGACCTTGACCGCCCCCCCGCACGTCGATAAAGAAACCAACCCCTGGGAGTCGCAACGTGCGCGTTTTGATTTGGCTGCTCAGAAACTCAACCTCGACGAAGGCCTGTGGCGGGTTCTGCGCTACCCCAACCGCGAAATCACAGTGCACATTCCGGTTTCCATGGACGATGGCCATCTTGAGGTCTTCACCGGATTCCGCGTGCAGCACTCGATCGCCCGCGGTCCGGCGAAAGGCGGCATCCGTTATGCGCCCGACGTTACTCTGGACGAAGTCCGCGCTCTCGCCAGCTGGATGACTTGGAAATGCGCCGTGGTCAACATTCCCTTCGGCGGCGCCAAAGGCGGCGTGATTTGCGATCCCCACAAAATGTCGATGGGCGAACTCGAGCGTATGACCCGCCGCTACACGGCAGAGCTGATCGAGTTCATCGGCCCGGAAAAAGACGTCCCGGCCCCCGATGTCAACACCAACGAGCAGATCATGGCCTGGATGATGGACACCTATTCCATGCACATGCGCCAGACCGTCACCGCGGTTGTCACTGGCAAGCCGATCAACATCGGCGGCTCCCGGGGACGCCGCGAGGCCACTGGCCGTGGCGTGATGATCGTCTGTGACGAGGCCATCCGCAAGCTGGGAATCGCTCGCGACAGTTGCCGCGTGATCGTGCAGGGCTTCGGCAACGTGGGCTCCAATGCCGCACTGTTGATGCACGAGGCAGGTTACAAGATCGTCGGCATCGCCGAGGTTGGCGGAGGACTCTACAACAAAAATGGCATCGATCTGAAAGCCCTGGTCGAATTCCGCCAGAAGAATGGCACCGTGCACGGCTTTCCTGACGCCGAAAAATACGACGCCGCGGAACTCTTAATCACCGATTGCGAAATTCTCATCCCCGCCGCCACGGAAAATGTCATCACTACGCGCAACGTCGATCGCGTGAAGTGCCGCATCCTGGCCGAAGGCGCCAACGGCCCAACCACATCGGCGGCCGACGATGTCTTGACCGACAAGGGCGTGTTCGTCATCCCCGATATTCTCGCCAACGCCGGCGGTGTGACGACCTCGTACTTCGAGTGGGTGCAGGACCGGCAGGGCTATTTCTGGAAAGAGTCAGTCGTCAATGAGCAGCTCGACACCATCATGAAGTCTTCGTTCGAGGACGTCGTCCGCTATGCCGAAACCCACAAGGTGAATAACCGCATCGCGGCCTATATGCTGGCGATTGATCGCGTGGCCTACACCATCCGCCAGCGCGGCATCTACGCGTGAGGAGGATCGATGAGCAAGCTCCGGATACTCTGTGTTTTGGCGATGTTTGCCGCAAGTCTCGGGACGATGTCATCGAGCTTCGCCTTTGCGCAGACGAAGGAACCGGGGAGCGTTCCCGAGGTGAACGCACCCGCTTTGAAGGTCACCGAGAAACTCGATATCAACAGCGCCACGGTTGAACAACTCGACTCTTTGCCGGGCATCGGCACAGCGTACGCGCAGAAAATTATTGCCGGCCGGCCCTACCGCACCAAACTCGATCTGGTCCGCAAGAAAATCATCCCCCAGGCCACCTACGACAAGATTAAGGGTCGGATCATCGCCAAACAGGCAAAACTGGCGCGCTGAACGCCGCGCCAATCGAACCAGCCGCGGTGAATCCTGCAGCCCGGGCGACCCGTCGGGACATTTTTAGAAACTACCTCAGCGTCCTCCGGAAGCTCGGCGGTTCGAGCTTTTTAGCGAATTTTTAGCACCGCCGACCCTGCACTTCCTTCCATTGCGTTCGGCTTACTCGTGGAGCATAATCAAGCTGGCATCTCCCTTCGCCGATTGGGAAAGCCCTTGTGGCCGCGGTGAATCTGCCTAACTCCATTACGCTTAGCCGCATCGCCAGTATTCCTTTGCTGATCTGGATTCTCTCTAGCACCCATTTCACCAGCGTTCATGGCGAGAAGGAACTGCTGGCTTCAGCTTTGTTCATCGCCGCCGCGATGACGGATGGTATCGACGGGTATCTTGCGCGCAAGCGCGGCCAGATTACCACCATGGGGATTCTGCTCGATCCGCTCGCCGACAAGCTTCTGATCGCCGCGGCGTTTGTTGTGCTGGTGCAATTCAATCCCAGCCTGGTTCCCGCATGGGTGGCAGTGGTTGTGATTGGACGGGAATTCCTGGTTAGCGGCTTGCGCTCCATCGCGGCCTCGGAAGGTTTCACAATTGAGGCCAGCGATCTGGGCAAACTGAAAATGGTGGTTCAGATCGTTGCTGTGGTAGCGGTGATTCTCGATCACCGCTGGAAGGAATGGCCGGTTTACGGCAATTATGTCTTTCCGATTCACTGGATCGCCTATCTCGCGATCTGGTTCATGGTTTGTGTTTCGCTAGTGTCAGCGGCTGATTATTTTGCCGCCTTCTGGTCGAAGATCGACCGCCGGGTGGTGAAACGCCGGCGTCGCGCATTCATTCTCAGCCGGCGCAGAAAGCCCCGGCCGGCGCCGCAGCAGGCAGACGGCGATGTCGCTCCCACCATCTGATTCGCCGGGCGCGGCGGGCTCAACTCAATCTGGCGCCTCGAGTGGGGAAGCCACACCCACTGCCGCAGGCGAATTCTCACCCCAGGAGCGGGCAATTCTTCTTGACCTGGCGCACGAGTCGATTCTTTCCGTGCTGGAGGAGCGGACGATTTCCCTGAAAATCCCCACCCGCCACCTCGCCGAGCCACGCGGAGTTTTCACCTCATTGCACCTCGCAGGACAGCTGCGTGGTTGCGTCGGCTATGTACTTCCCACTTGCGCTCTATACCGCGCCGTGGCCGAAACTGCACGCGCCGCCGCTTTCGACGACAGCCGCTTCCCGCCGGTAATCAAAGAAGAAGCGCCTCAATTGGATGTGGAGCTGAGCATCCTGTCCCGCCCGGAACCGATTCGCGCTGAAGAAGTAGAAATTGGCCGGCATGGGTTGCTGGTCAGCTTCCACGGCCGGCGCGGCCTGCTGCTGCCGCAGGTGCCCATTGAGCACGGATGGAACCGCGAAACCTTTCTCGATCAAACCTGCCGCAAAGCCGGCCTGCCCGACGACGCCTGGCGTAAGGGCGCAGCTCTGGAAGCTTTCACCGCAGAGGTTTTCGGCGATAAGGGAAAAATGGGTTGATGCAGATGCGGCAGAGAGGCTGGCTGGAAAGCCGCAGGGCAGGACCTTGTCCGTCCCGACAGCCGGCCTTCCGATCCGATTGACAGAATGTTTACAAAAAACCTTAGCTTCCTGTGATAACTTTTGCTCCAGATTGTCGCTTTCCCAAATGAGCGGCAAAGTAACGGCTTGCCAGAGCCGCTGATTCCGGCCAAAACTGGCTATTTCACCAGGATCAAGGAGCACACCATGCGACGTTTCACACTCGCGCTAGCCTTGGCAACCGTGGTGGAACTGGCGGCTCTCGCCAGTGCCCAGACCTTCTACAGGTTTCAAACCGTCACCTATCCCAACGACACATTCGTTCAATTGCTCGGCGTGAACAACGCGGGGCGAATTGCCGGTTACCATAACTTCACCCTGAACCAGGGCTTCACACTTATTTTCCCCGCCCGCGAATTCGACACCGAAAACTTCCCCGGTTCGGTCCAGACCCAGGTGATCGCCATCAACAATACGGGGCTCAACGCCGGTTTCTACATCGACACTGCCGGGATCACTCACGGGTTCATCGATAATCACGGCAACTTCACCACGGTCGATTTCCCAGGAACGAATTTTAACCAACTTCTTGGGCTCAATGATGCCGGCGAAGCCGCCGGCTACTATCAGGATGCGCAGGGCGTTTTCCATCCTTACATCTACTACGGCGCGGGCCGCTTTACCATCGTCTCCACTCCCGGCGTGAGCGCCCAGGCAACCGGCATCAACGATCTGGACCAGATTTCCGGCTTCTATATCGACGGCTACGGCCAGACCCATGGCTTTCTGGAACTGGTCGACGGGTTCGTAGTTACTCTGGACTTTCCCGCCTCCGCCTCAACCATGGCCCTCGGGTTGAACAACAGGCATCAAGTTGTCGGAACCTACACGGACAATTCCAACAACACGCACGGCTTTGTTTACAACAGTGAAGCTTCGAGATTTCACGAGGTGAACGATCCGCTGGGGCCGAACAGCACGATCATCAACGGCCTGAACGATAAGGGCGAGATCGTGGGTTTCTACGGACCATCGGACGCAACCATCGGCTTTGTGGGGAGGCCGGTGATCGATTGATCAGCCAACCCTGACACTCTCCCCACGCAGTCTGTGGCAGGGCGGGCTTTCTTTTCGACTCAACCGGCTGCAACGGTCCTGTTCCTGGGCCTGTTCCGAAGTCAAAATGGCGAAGCACGGCTGAGAGCAAAACAAAGCCGGAAACGGTTGCCCGTTCCCGGCCGGTTGCGAGTTTCCTCAATGGCTTATTGCGCCTGCTGGTCCAACTCCACGTCGTCACCTGAATGCACATCTTCCAGCGCGAAGACAATCATGCCCGTGGAAGTGGTTGGGGTAACCCCGATGATTACAATTTCACCCACCGCGCGGCGGGGCAGATCGCGCACGTGAATCTCGGGGCCGTTGGTTCTGGGGTCAAGAATGCTGTGATCGACCGAGGGCTGCTTTAGCTGGGTGTCTTCGCTGAGCGCAGCTCGGAAAGAGAGCGAATCCACCGGGTTTTTCAGGTCAGCCTCATAGTTACGCACGGCGCGGAAATAATCGCCCACCTTCACGCCCTGATTTGCGCCGACGTTCATATAGACCTTCTGGCCGGTCCCCAGTTCGGAATCGAAGTCCTTGGCCATGACGATGCGGCCGGAGAGTTTATTGCTCGCGGGGAGGAAGCGGTCGAAACGCTGCGGGGCATGAAACGATACCATAGGCTTTTCCGCGAACGGAATCGCCGTGTCTCCCGGGTTGACCGGATCGCAGGAATACTCGACTTGTGCGATCGCGCTCTTGTTGCGCGTATCGATCACCCGTACCCTGCCCACCTCGGCGTAGGGCTGACCTGTCTCCTTCAGCAGCTTCTTTTCGCCGGGATACACTTCATATTCGTCGATATCGCGCAAAGCGCGCACAATCGAATATTGTGCTCCAAGCGTGTATCCTGTTCCTCTCAGGAAGATCATATCGCCGTTAACGAACTTGGTGGTGCTGGGCGTTTGCAGGCCTCCCTCCACAAAGTTTGCATCAGGCAAGGTCTGCTTGCTGATAAAACCCGCACAGTAGATATCAGCATACGATGGCGTCTGCACACGCTCCGTAGGGAAGCTGTTGGAAGTAGGCAACGTGCCCTGCGGAGAATTCTGGTCCGGCGAGCTTGCGTCAGCCGCAGATTGACCCCAGGCAGCAGTGGCGAGCAACAGCAATAACAATCCTGTTTTCTTCATGTTACCTCCGAGAGGAGCCGGCACACGGCCCTTCCCTAGTCCAGAGAACGGCAAGAGTGAAGGAAAGCCTTCCAGCGGAAAGTAACAAGGGGGTAAGTAAGGGTCAAGGTTACGAGGGTGTGGTGCGAGGCACAGAAAAAGTTTCTGCCCCGGAATTATGGTTGCAATCTGCGCTTACACCCCTGTAATATTCGCGCCGAATCAATTGATTCGAGATGACTTCTGCCCCTGGCAATTTCTTGCCTCGATTGCTGCCCCGGCGCCTGCCCCGCGTGTGTGTGGCTGTAAGTGCCTCCGACGCCGCTCAACTCATCGAGAAGGCGGAGGCATTAAGTCGGGATAACTCATTTCTGGAATTGAGGTTAGACTATCTTTCCCGGCCCGCGCTGGTCCTTCCCAGGGTCAGGCGATTCCTCGAACTCCACGCCGGCACCGTCTTGGTCGCCACCTGCCGCCGCGCCGCCAGCGGCGGGAAGTTTCGCGGTTCGATCGCCTCGCAACTGGAGATCCTTTCGAAAGCCGCGGCTGCCGGGTGTCGGCTGATTGATGTTGAACTGCAAACCGCGGTCAGGTGCAAACCGCAGCAAGTGCAGAAGTTGCGCAGCCGCTCCGGCTTGATTCTTTCCTTTCACGATTTTCGTGGAACCAAGAAACTCGATGAGACACTGCGCAAGATGCTGGCCCATCCAGCGGATTTCTACAAAATCGTGAGCACCGCAACCACGCTCTCGGACAATGTGACCATGATCAAGTTCCTGGAGCGCGAAAGTGACAAGCACTCCCTGGTGGGGCTGTGCATGGGCGAGCAGGGCATCATCAGCCGCGTTCTTGGGGTGCACTGCGGCAGCGTCTTCACTTTCGCTTCCGTCGGCCCAGGAGAAGAAACCGCCCCGGGGCAGGTTTCGGCGCAAGCCTTGCGGACCGTCTACCGAATCGAACAGGTTGACGCGGCCACTCGTGTCTACGGAGTGGCGGGCGACCCGGTATCGCATTCCTTGTCGCCCACGATCATGAATGCCGCCTTCCGGCGCGAAAACGTGAACGCAGTCTACCTCGCGCTACATGCCAAGTCGTTGAAGGATCTAATGACTTGTGTGCGCGAGATTCCGGTTCACGGCCTCAGTATCACCATGCCCTATAAGCAATCTATCCTGCCCCATCTGGATAACGCCGACTCGCACACCAATCGCATCGGCGCCTGCAACACCGTCGTCCGTGCGCAAGATGGGAAACTTTACGGCTTCAACACCGATACCTCCGGCATTGTGCGCCCCCTGGAGCGCCGCCTGAGCACTCTGGAAGGCGCCAGGATTCTGGTTTTGGGTGCGGGCGGTGCAGCGCGGGCCGCCGTCTTCGGACTCAAGGAACGCGGAGCCGAAGTTTATATCCTGAACCGGAGCACGGCCACCGGGCAAAAGCTCGCGCGGCAGGCCCGCGCCCGCTCGGTTAAACGACAGGATCTCAAAAAGCTCGCCTTTGACGTGATCATCAACGCCACACCCATCGGCATGGGAAATACCCGGGAAAGCCCTCTCCAGGAGCAGGAAATCAATGCCCGCTTTGTTTTCGACCTGGTCTATGACCCGGCCGAAACGCGATTGCTGAAGCTCGCCCGCGAGCGGGGAGCGCAAGTGATTCCGGGAATAGAAATGTTCGTTCACCAGGCTGCTCGCCAGTTTGAGATCTGGACCGGCAAGCCCGCACCCCAGGAAGAAATGCTGCAGGTTGTGCTCCTGGAGTTGCAGGAGCGCGCTGCAAGAGCCGCCTCTGGCCGAAAGACAAGCTGAGAGAATCACTTACGCGGAACGTTTACTCATCTCCCCGCTGCCAGGCGTTTTGCCGTGGACCTTCGAACCACCGGGCTGTTACCGCTCCGAAGATGAACCCGCCGACGTGGGCCAGGTAGGCCACGCCGCCGGTCTGCACGTGCGCCACTGCGCCGGCATGGACCAGCTGTGTCAGGAACCAAAAACCGATCAGAAGGGCGGCTGGAATAAATGTGATCTTGATGAAGATGAAGATAAACAGAACAGATTTAATCTGGTCGCGTGGATAAGTCATTAGAAACGCGCCCATCACCGCCGCAATCGCTCCGCTGGCTCCCAGGTTCGGAATCGCAGAATGGGGATCGGCAAAAACCTGGGCGAGCATCGCAATCACCCCGCCCACCAAATAGAAAATCAGGTATCGGCCCCGGCCCATCGCATCTTCGATCTCGGGACCGAACGCCCAGAGGAAGATCATGTTGCCGATGATGTGTGACCAGCTGCCGTGCATGAACATAGCAGTGAGAATCGTGATCAATCGATGTCCTGAGACAATTTGGGCCGGGATTGCGGACCACCGGGTGACGAAGGTTTCGCCACGCATCAGCTCGAGCAGGAACACGCAGACATTCACGACGATGATGAGAGCGGTGACGACCGGCATGCGCACCGGGCGCCGCGACGCATCGCTTAGCGGGATTAGACCGCCCATGCCACCCACCCTCCGTTGTCTATGTCAATTGCAGGACAAGAATCTCCTGCCGACGGGAAGAGGCAGTCATTGTACTCTCTTCCCGCAACGCGACTGTCTGCTGCCGGTCCGTGGGCTATTGGACCGGACGGCACGCAGACCTGACCCCCGGTCGCAGAGGCTTGCCTTCCGAAGCCGTCCGGATGCCTCGTGCTACAAAAAAGTTGCAATTCTCGTAGTGACCGAAGTAATATCAGGTACGGGGCATGATAACGAATTGCCCGCAAGGTCTTAACCCTGTACCGCCCGTTCCTTACTTCCAACTCGCAGTCTAAAGCTTTGGCGAAAAACTAACGAGGTGGCGAGTTCCGCCTCCGTCCCGGTTCGGAGAGTCCAACATGGCGTGGTACGCATACTGCCTTACCGAGCACCATACCCTTCCCAATGGCACTCGTTCCCGTCGCCCCTTCCTTCTGGACGGAATTCAGGGCGTCAACGGGGCTGCGGTACTCAGCTACCCCAGTGGGGAGTTTGCGGTCATAGTCAGCGAATATGACCAGAACCTCGGCCCTCTCGATCAACAGGCCGCCATCGATCATGCCCGCGTCGTCGGGAGTTGTTTCCGCAATTCTACGGTCCTGCCATTCAAGTTCGGCACCATCTTCGAAAGCGACGACGCCCTGCGTCAGGCCGTCCGGGTCAACCGGCGGGCTTTCGGCATGAGCGTGGCGCGACTGAAAGGCAAGTCCGAAATGCACATCAAGCTGGTAGTCCGCGACGGCTCATTGCGCGAGGCCATGATTGATGTCGAACTCCCTGACACCGTTGGCGGTGATTACCTGGCCAAACTACGGGTAAAGGCTTCCCGTGAACGCGAGCGCCAGACCAAGGCGCGCGCCCTGTCCGTCCAGGTCCATAAGCTCTTTAACCCGCTGGAAGAAGAGGTAAGTTGCAAAAAGGTTGCGCCCGAGGGCATGTTGATCGACATTGCCCACCTGATCGACTCCAAGTCGGTGGAGAAATATCAGAACCGCTACAATACCGCTGCCAAGCAGTTGAAGAATTGCGAAGTGGCGATCAGCGGGCCGTGGCCGCCTTACCACTTTCTGCCAGGAAAATTGCGCACCGTGGCAGGTAACAGCTAGCCGCTGCTGGCCTGGCTGGGCAAACGAGGCTACCGGCGCGGGGTTCAGCGGGATTGTATGCTTCACGGCTCAGGCCAGGCTCATGCACCGAATGTGCATCGTTGTGCACTTGTGATCGGCCTCAAATACCGTTTTGGAACAGTCCCACCGATTCACTGGTTGCCTGTAAGTTATTCTAAATAAGCCTCTTAGGTAAATACTTCGAAAGCACTAGTAAGTCAGCCCCTTTTGGCTCGGCAAGTGCTCCTTTCCATGCAACAAAAGAGGCCGCAAACTCACAAAATGACCTTCACTCTCTTCGATCTTGCTCGACTTTTCCCGAATGGTTGTTCTGTTCTGCAGAATAGCCTCTTGCATCGCCTTTCCTGACATCACCTTCCATCACCTTGCCTCTTTGAATCGTGGCCCCAGAAATGGGGCCGCTTTTTTTTGGGCCGGAGGGGTCGGCCTTCTGTGTTGGCAAATCGAATCTCAGATACACTGTCGCAACCACCATGCT
>Ga0335072_10008009_pt1 | contig 15349 bp, 10 predicted proteins | sample Lox_Sample_21_FD_206725 | JGI IMG/M metagenome (GOLD analysis project Ga0335072, IMG submission 206725) | Soil microbial communities from Loxahatchee National Wildlife Refuge, Florida, United States - Lox_Sample_2.1 | ecosystem: Environmental > Terrestrial > Soil > Wetlands | place: USA... | reverse complement strand
GCGCGCTTTATACCGCGTTTTTCAAGGACGCCATGTCGATCACGAAGCGATAGCGCACATCGCTCTTGAGCATGCGCTCGTAGGCTTTGTTGATGTCCTGGATGTCGATCATTTCGATATCCGCGGCAATGCCGTGCTTGGCGCAGAAATCCAGCATCTCCTGCGTCTCGGGAAGGCCGCCGATCAGCGATCCGGTAAGCGTGCGCCGGGCGAAAATAAGGCTGCCGGCATGAACCGGCGGATCCACCGGTTCGACCAAGCCGACCAGCACGTGCACGCCGTCGAGCTTCAGCGTGGCCAGATATGGATTGAGATCGTGCTGATGCGGCACCGTGTCGAGAATGAAATCGAATTGTCCGGCAACGGCTTCCATCTGCTTGGGATCGGTCGACAGCACCACATGGTCGGCACCGAGCCGGCGGGCTTCCGCTTCCTTGCCGGGCGAGCGCGTAAAGAGGGTGACATCCGCGCCCATGGCCTTGGCGAATTTCAAACCCATGTGGCCAAGGCCGCCCAATCCGACCACCGCGACTTTGTGGTCTTTGCCGATCTTCCAGTGGCGCAGCGGCGACCACGTCGTGATCCCTGCGCACAACAGTGGCGCGGCGGATTTCGGATCGACGCCTTCCGGTACGCGCAGTACGAATTTGTCCGATACCACGATGCGTTCTGAATAACCGCCGTAGGTGACGGTTCCGTCGTGACGATCGATCGCGTTGTAGGTGAAGGTGGGTGATTCCTTGCAGTACTGCTCCAAACCTTGCGCACAGGATTCGCAGTGTTGGCAGGAATCCACCAGGCAACCCACGCCCACCACGTCGCCCGCTTTGAAGCGCTTCACTTGCTCGCCGACCGAGATCACGCGTCCAATGATTTCGTGACCGGGCACCACCGGATAGCGGGCGCCGCCCCATTCGTTGCGCGCAACGTGGATGTCGGAGTGGCAAACGCCGCAATACAGGATGTCGATCACGACATCGTCCGCGCGCGGGTCGCGTCGTTCGATACGGTGGGGCGCGAGGGGAGCGGTGGCAGACGGCGCGGCGTAGCCGCGAATGCTGGTGGCCATGTGGTTCTCCAGGGGAAAGGGGGCGTGCGTAGAAGTGAAAGTATGCGCAGTGAAGCAAAGTGTCAGGTAATCGAATCCTGCGAAATGCTTGCCCGATCCTGCAAATCCTATGTGAAAAGCTCGCCAAGGCCCGCAGGAACAGGCAATCTCTACACGCGACTGACATCTGTGTTTCCGCATGAATACTCAGCTTAAGCCTATCGAGATGCCTTCCCGCCTAGACCGGGATCGCGAGGAATTGACAGCTATCGTTGAACGATACGCCCGGTCCGAAGGCGTCACCGCCACCGACTGGCCGGCGCTGTCGTTCTTTCGGGCCGATATACCGAGCGACCGCAGCTGCGCCTTGTACGAACCCTGCCTGGGGCTGCTGCTGCAAGGCAACAAACACATCCTGGTCGGCGGCGATCGCTACGAGCAGGAATACGGTCATTACCTGATCAATTCGATCGACGTGCCCGTGACCGCGCAAGTCGTGCGTGCCTCGCCACAGCAGCCTTGCCTATGCATCACATGGCGGCTCGATCCCGTGCGCATCGGCGAATGGCTGTCCGAAGTGAAGCTGCCAAAGCCTCCCACCGCCACCGCGCGCGGTCTGGCGTTGAGCCCGGTGAGCGAGGAAGTGATCGATCCGCTGCTTCGCCTGGTACGTTTGCTCGATTCGCCCGACGATCTGCCGCTGCTCGCGCCATTGATCGAGCGCGAACTGATTTATCGTTTGCTGACCGGTGAGCAGGGTGCGCGCTTGGCGCAAATCGCAGCGGCGGGTGGGCAAGGGCAGCAGATCGCACGGGCCATTCACTGGCTGAGGCAGCACTATAACAAGCCATTGCGCATCCGCGAGCTCGCCAGCATGGTGAATATGAGCTCGTCGTCGCTGCATCATCATTTTCGCGAAATTACCGCGATGAGTCCGTTGCAGTATCAGAAGGTGCTGCGCTTGCACGAGGCTCGCCGCCTGCTGTTGACAGAAGGATGCGACGTGGCCACCGCGGCGCACCGCGTGGGTTACGAGAGCCCTTCGCAGTTCAGTCGCGAATACAGCCGCCAGCACGGCGCACCGCCGCTGCGGGACGTCACCCGGCTGCGGCAGGTGGGTGCGTGTCCCGTGGTTGAGGTAAACGGTATCGCCTGAACAAGTCAGGCGATTTCCACGTCACTTTTCCCGCATCACCATCAAGCGGATCTCGGTCATGTCTTCGATCGCATAGCGCACGCCTTCGCGCCCGAGTCCGGACAGTTTCACGCCGCCGTAGGGCATGTTGTCCACGCGGAAACTGGGTACGTCGTTGACGATCACGCCGCCTTGCTCCAATTCGTTCCAGGCGCGCATCGCATGGTCCAGGCTGTCGGTGAAAATGCCGGCCTGCAATCCGTAATCGGAGTCGTTGACCATTGCGATGGCGTCGTCGATGTCCTTGAACGGGGCGAGCAAGGCAAACGGGCCGAAGGCTTCGTTGCGATTGACTTTCGCGTGGCCGGGAACGTTCTCCATCAAGGTCGCTTCCAGCATGTTGCCGTGGCGCTTGCCGCCGCACAGGATCTTGCCGCCCGCTTGCTGGGCTTCGTTGATCCAACCTTCCAGCCGTTGCGCCGCAGCTTCGTCGATCATGGGGCCGAGGAATACTGTCTTGTCCTTCGGATCGCCGGCTTTGAGTTGCTTCACCGCTTCGACGAAACGCGTTTTCAGTTCGTCGTAAATGGACGCGTGCGCGTAAATGCGCTGTACGCTGATGCAGCTTTGTCCGGACTGGTAGAACGCACCGAACACGAGCCGTTCGATCACTTTGTCAAGGTGCGCACGTTGATCGCCGTCCACGATGCACGACGCGTTGCCGCCAAGTTCCAAGGTCACTTTTTTGTGCCCTGCGCGAGCCTTCAGATCCCATCCGATCTGTCCGCCCGTGAACGAAAGCAGTTTGAGACGCTCGTCTTCCACCAGTGGCGTGGCGTGCTTGCCATCCAGCGTGAGAATGGAAAAAGCGCCTTTCGGCAGATCGGTTTCCGCCAGCACTTCGCCGATGATCAACGCACCGATCGGCGTCTTCTCCGACGGCTTCAGTACGAACGGACATCCTGCCGCAATCGCCGGCGCGACTTTATGCGCGACCAGATTCAACGGAAAATTGAACGGCGTAATGAACGATACCGGCCCCAGCGGTACGCGCTTGGTGTAACCGTGATAGCCGTTCAGCCGCGAAGCGAGTTCGAGATTCAGCGTTTCGCCATTCACGCGCACGGCTTCTTCGGCGGCAATGCCAAAGGTTTCGATCAAGCGGGTGACTTCGCCGGCTGCATCCTTGATCGGCTTGCCGGCCTCCACGCATAGCGCCATTGCCAGTTCGTCATACCGTTCTTGGAAGCGCTTCACGCAATGTTGCAATACCGCCTGTCGCGCCCAGGGGCGGAAGTTTTTCATTGGATTTGCCGCCTGCACGGCGGCGGCTATGGCTCTTTCCGTCGCACCGTCGTCGGGTACGGCGACCCGCGTCGCCACCTCACCGCTGAATTTGTCGTACACCTCCATCATGGTGTCGGAGGTTTGCGGTGCGTTGGCCAAAAAATACGGATACGTTTTGTTGAGCATGGTCACTCCTGAACCGCAGCGCTAAGGCGGCGGATTTCCTCGTCGAGTACGCGATGGTTGTCGGAATAGTCGATGGCAAGGTCGATCAGGTGCACGCCGCCTTGTTCGAAAGCGCGCTTCAACGTCGGTAGAAATTCGTCGGCGCTTTCAGGGCGATGTCCGTAGGCGCCGTGTGCTTGCGCAAATTTCACAAAATCCGGATTGCTGAATTGCATGCCGAAATCGGCAAAACCCATATCCGCCTGTTTCCAGCGAATCATCCCGTAAGCATCGTCGCGAAGAAGCAAAATCACCAAGTCGAGTTTCAGGCGTACGGCGGTTTCCAATTCTTGCGCGTTCATCATGAAACCGCCGTCGCCGCAAATCGCCAGCACTTTGCGATCCGGATAGACCATCTTGGCCGCCATCGCCGAAGGCAAGCCTGCACCCATCGTGGCCAGTGCATTGTCGAGCAGCACCGTATTGGGTTGCCGCGCCTTGTAATAACGCGCATACCACAGCTTATACATGCCGTTGTCCAGGCACAGAATGCCGTCGTCGGGCATGTATTGGCGTGTGTCGTGCACGATGCGCACCGGGTGCATCGGGAAACGGTCTTCGTTGGCGTATTCCCCCAGTTGCTGCTGGAACGCTTCGCGTACTTTGTCGAAGTAGCGAAAATCCCAATGTTCCTGCACGCCGAGCGCGTCGGTCAGCCGCTCCACCGTGTGCGCGATATCGCCCACCACTTCGATCTGCGGAAAATAAACCGTGTCCACTTCCGCCGAGGAGAAATTGATGTGGATGACGGTACGCCGCCCGCGCTGCATGAAGAACGGCGGCTTCTCTACCACATCGTGCCCTACGTTGACGATCACGTCGGCGGCGTCGATCGCACGATGCACGAAATCGCCGTCGGAGAGCGCCGCGTTGCCCAGCCAAAGTGGGTGATCCTCATCCACCACGCCTTTGCCCATTTGCGTGGTGAAGAAGGGAATGCCGAGTTTGTCGATAAAGGCGCGCAAGGCGACGGCCGTGCGCTGGCGATTCGCCGCCGCGCCGATCATCAAAATGGGGCGTTTGGCGTTGCTGATGGCTTCGGCGGCTTGCACCAAGGCCGCATCGTCGGGCGATGGCCGACGTGCATATTCGGTGGGCAACAGGATGGCATCTTCGATCGTGTCGCGCGCAATGTCTTCGGGCAATTCCAAATGCACGGCACCAGGGCGTTCTTCTTCCGCACGACGGAAGGCTTCGCGAATGCGTGCGGGAATCGTCATGCCGGACACGATCTGCCGTGTGTATTTGGTGAGCGGCTGCATCATGTCCACCACATCCACCAGCTGAAACAAGCCCTGCTTATGCGTGCGAATGGGTTTCTGGCCGGTGATCATCAGCATCGGCATGGCGCCGAGCTGGGCATACGCGGCGGCGGTCACCAGGTTGGTGGCGCCGGGGCCCAGTGTGGAAAGTGCAACGCCGCATTCGCCGGTCAACCGGCCCCAGGTTGCCGCCATGAATCCCGCGGCTTGTTCATGACGCGTCACGATCAGGCGGATCGAGGATTCGCGCAAGGCTTCGACCAGGTCGAGGTTTTCCTCACCGGGTACGCCGAAGATGCAACGCACACCTTCGGCCTCCAAGGCTTTTACAAAAAGGGTGGCAGCCTTCATGCACCGTCTCCAGCAAGATGACAGATGCTATATGTACCGCAATGTTCGATTCGAGTGGAAAAACGTTTAAGTCGTGTGAGGAATGAATGCTTACTTTTTGGCGACGCGCAGCGGAATGTCGCCATCGGCAAGGCGGGCGCGCAAAGGCGTATCCACGGCCATATGTTGAGCCGAACGAAGTACCTTGCCCTCGCTGTCGAACAAAATGGCGTAACCGCGCTCCAAGGTCGCGAGCGGACTGACCGCGTGCAAGGCGCGCGCCGTCTGCTGCAAGCTTAGGCGTTCGCGTTCGAGTTTATGTTCGATCATGCGTCGCATATGCAGAGCGTGCTGCTCCAGTTGTTGCCGCAGCATGACAAGTCGCTGGCGCGGATGCTGCGCCAACAAGCGCGCTTGCAAACGATCCAGGCGCACCGCTTTTTGAGTGAGCTGCGCCGTGCGCACCGCCAGCAGGCGGCGACGCAAATGCAGCAGACGTTCGCGGTCGCGCACCAGCCGCGCTTGCGGCCGTTGCGCCTGCAGGCGTGCAAGCAGGTGATCGATGCGTTGCACGTTCGCGTGCAGGCGGCGTTCCTGGATGGCGGCGATGCGTTGACGCCATTGATCGAGGTGTCGCCGCTGAGTAAGCAGGTCCGGCACCAACAGCTCCGCTGCCGCCGATGGCGTCGGCGCGCGCAGATCGGCAACGAAATCGGCGATGCTGAAGTCGATTTCGTGCCCGACTGCGCTTACGACGGGCACCTTGCTGGCGTGAATGGCGCGCGCGACCTGTTCGTCGTTGAACGCCCACAAGTCTTCCAGCGAACCGCCGCCGCGCGTGAGCAGCAGCACATCGTAACGGCCGCTGGCCGAGGCTTTGCGCAACATCGAAACGATGGCCGGCGGCGCTTCGCGGCCTTGCACCGGCACGGGCAGCACATCCACTTCGACCAAGGGCCAGCGACGCGCCATTACACTCAACACGTCGCGAATCGCCGCACCCGTGGGCGAGGTGATGACACCGATGCGTTGCGCAAAACGAGGCAGGGCGCGTTTGCGTTCCTGTGCGAACAGGCCTTCGGCATCCAGTTGCGCTTTGAGCCGTTCGAACTCGCGTTGCAAGGCGCCTTCGCCAGCCGGTTCCATATGTTCGACAACGAGCTGGAATTCGCCGCGCGGCTCATACAAACCGACGCGCGCACGCGCCAGCACATGCATGCCATCGACGGGCTTGAAGCGCAGCCACGAGCTTTTAGGTTTGAACATGGCGCAACGCACCTGCGCCGCGCTGTCCTTGAGGGTGAAATACAGGTGCCCGGAACTGGGGCGAGCGACGTTGGACAGCTCACCTTCGATCCAGACCAACGGCAGCGCGTCCTCCAGCAGACCGCGCACCAGCCGGTTTAGCGTGCTGGGCGTAAGAATGTGCCGGGGCGGCTGGCCTCCGGCATCGTCGCTAAGGTCTTCGGGCGAGTGCATGGAGGCGGGAGACTAGCACGAATCGTTTGAAGAACATTTCATTGCCAGGCAATTTGCAGGCCATGCATCATTCACTTGGTGTAAGTGATTGATATGGATAAAGGATCATCCGAAAAAGCGGCAGCTGACCGTGGCTTGGACGCGTCTGGCACATAGCGTGAAGGGTGTTCGCATTCCGTTACTGTGTTAGCTTCGCGGGCCATTTTGACGGTTCCTGCTGACAACTGCGTCTGCGATCCCTGGCCAGCCTTTGATGCGTTATCGGAAAGACATAAGTGGCCTGAGAGCCGTCGCGGTAGTGCTGGTGCTGTTGTTTCACGGCCGGCTGGCCGCGTTTCCCTCCGGGTTTATCGGCGTGGATGTGTTCTTCGTGATCTCGGGGTACCTGATCACGTCGATCATCCAGTCGCAGTTGAACAAAGGCAGCTTCTCGCTGGCGGATTTCTACGTGCGCCGCTTGTGGCGCATCCAGGTGGCGTTGCTGGCTGTGGTGTTCGCGACGCTGCTGATGGCTTTGGTGTTCTACTTGCCGTCGGATCTGAGGCCGTATCTGAAGTCGGCCATGAATACGGTGGGTTTCGTATCCAATCGCTATTTCGCGCGCACGACCACGGCCTACGCGGCCACCGATTCGGAAGTGCTGCCGCTATTGCATACGTGGTCGCTGGCGATCGAGTGGCAGTGGTATTTGATCCTGCCGCTGTGGCTCATGCTGTTGCACCGGGTGATGTCGCCGGCAAAAGGTAAAGCCGTTGTCGGCGTCATGACGGTGTTGATGACGGTGGCAGGCCTGCTGATCGTTCGCGAAAACGGCAGCGATGCGTACTATTTCTTTACGCCGCGTGTCTTTGAATTTCTATTCGGCGCCTGCGTTGCGCTGTTTACGTTGGGCCGGCCGCCGCTACGCCATAACGTGTTGACGAACGTATTGGGCTTGGCGTCGCTAGGCGTTGTGATCGCCGTTGGCATGTTGGGCGGTGTGATTTCGAACTACCCGAACGACTATGCCGTGTTGGCCAGCGCCGCCAGCGCGGGGGTGATCTGGGTGGGTGCCAACGAGCGCACCTGGATCGCTCGCGGATTGTCCTGGCGCGTTCCGGAATTTCTCGGCGAAATTTCCTATTCGCTCTATCTGTGGCATTGGCCGGTTTTCGCACTGGTGCGATATCTGGGTTTGCATGAAGGTTTGGGGTTGCTGTTGGTGTGCTACGCGCTGACCCTGGCGCTCGCCTACGCGTCTTACCGCTACATCGAAGAGCCTTATCGCACGAAGCGTCCGGGTTTGCCCAAATCGTTGCTGTGGCTGGTGTTGGTGCCAATGCTGATCGTGTCGGCGATTTATGGCGTATGCGATCGCCTGCATTTTCTGCCCGGGCGATTCGGCAGCGAGATGGTGCGCCTTGATCAAACCCTGCAACGCTACACGCCCGCAAACCGTCAACGCTGCATGCAAAGCGGGGGTACGCGGATGGTGGATATGAGCGGTTGCATGCTGGGCGATACCGCGGCCTCGCACACGGCGTTGATGATTGGCGATTCCTATTCCAACCAAAGTTGGAATTTCGTCGATGTGCTGACGCGCGAGGCGCATCTGTCGGTCGCGGCCGTGTCGACGCCTTCGTGTTTGTCGTTCCCGACCATTTCCATGCAAGGCTGGTGGAAGATGACCGATGCGCAGTACCAGGTGTGCGTCGATCACGTGAAATCCGATTACCGGCGGATTGAATCCGGCCACTACCGTTACGTGATCATTGGCGAGAACTGGCGTTATTACGATCCTGGCGCCATTGTCAATGCTTCAGGCGACGCGCGTTCGCCGCAACTGGGCAACGCGCGTTTGGAGCGTGCGATGCGCCAGGCGCTGAACGCGATCGTCAAGACAGGCGCCACACCGGTGTTGCTTGAGAGCCCTGCGTTGATGCCGCCGGACTACCTGACCTGCTTCTATCGAGACTTCAAGCTGCGTAAACCGTCACCGGCCGATGCGTGCCCGGTATCGGAGCCGGACGACGACACGGCGCGTTGGCTCAATGGGTTGTTTGCGCGGTTGAAGGCTGCGTATCCGACCTTGATCGTGATCGATCCCAAGGATGCGCAATGCGACGGTGATCGTTGCCGATCCACCCTCGAAGGCATTCCGGTTTACCGCGATGCGGGGCACATCACCGATTACGCTTCGTATCGATTGGGTCAGCTTTATCTGCAACGAAAACCCAATCCGTTCGATAGCGCGCCGCCTTCGAAGTAACCGTCAGAGTTCGTCGGAATCGTTCATGTCGCGAACACGCCGCCGATAGCTTTGGCGCATTCGCCAGGCGCGAACGCCAGTGTTGATCCCAAACCAGATGGCGAGCGCGGCTATCGGCCAGCCGATCACGACAGGCCAAAGCGCGGCGACCACGGCGAGCGCCGCAAGCAACAACGTCGCGCCGACGAGCGGGCCGGTTTCGTTGTCGGCCAATACGCGCCGTTCGTTCAACGCCGCGCCCACTGTATTGGCGATGCGCAAAGCGCCGGCCGCTGCACGGCTGGAACTGCCGCTGCCATGCCGCGGCGGCGGCCGTGACTCGGTGCTGCGCACGCGCTCGCCGCGTCGATAGCGGCGTGGAGTAAGCACGATTTCCGTCGCGTTCGCTAGGTCTTTTTCGTATTGCTCGGCAAGTTGCGCGGCGAAGCCGACATCTTCGATCGCCACGTCGATCTCGCGATTGCTCAACCAGCTGGCGAGATTGAGATTGGACGAACCCACGCGCGCCCATTGGCCATCGGCCACGGCGGTTTTCGCGTGCAGCATCGAACCGTTCCACTCGAACACGCGAATACCCGCCTTCAACAACGGCCGGTAGCCGGAGCGGGACATGCCAGCGACCATCGGTATATCGCTGGTGCCGGGCACGAGCAGACGCACATCCACCCCGTCGCGCGCCGCGGCGGAAAGCGCTTGCACGTAAGGCGCCACGCCGACGAAGTACGCATCGGTCAGCCACAGGCTGCGACGCGCCATCGCCGCGATCAGCTGATCGAGGCGATACATGCCGGCGGTGGAAGGTTGCGTGGCGATCACGCGCAGCGCGACGTTGCCGACGGGGGCTTCTTCGGGCAGCCGTGCGAGAGCCGGATGCGACCCGCCCGCGGCAAGCCAGCTATCGGCAAAGGCAGCCTCCAGTTCCAGCACCGCCGGGCCGTATAGCGCCACGCCAGTGTCGCGCCACGGCGCTACGTTGCGTTTGGCATCGCCCAGCCACTTCGCGCTGATGCATACGCCGGACAGAAATCCCAACCGGCCATCGATCACCAACTGCTTGCGATGGTCGCGGCTTATCCAGCCCAAGGCTTGACCGAATTGCGGTGGGTTGAAGACGCGCACCTCGCCGCCGGCTTCACGCAGCGGTCGCCAGAATGACGAACCGGACTGTCCGAGGCATCCCAGCCAGTCGGCGATGACCGCGACATAAACGCCAGCGCGCGCGCGCTCGACCAGCGCGTCCCGAAAGGCGCGGCCCACTTCGTCGTTGCGGATGATGTAGTTCTCCAGCAGGACGCGCCGCTGCGCTCCCCGGATGGCGGCAAGCCAGGCGTCGAAATGCGCTGGCGCATCGATCAGCAGCTGAACCTTGTTACCGCCGATCAAAGGCGCACCGGCGGTGCGGCTCAAGGCCTGTTCGGCCAGCAGCCGGCTGGGTGTGGGCGGTGGCGTGGTAACCATTCGGAGCCAGTATATCGATGGGGTCGATGGGGCGGCATGCGAAGCGCCCGGCGCTTCTGGCATGATCGGCCCATGTTGCCAGAGCAGCGCTTTACGGACACCGACGCTTGCGCGCAGCTGATTGTCGAGCGGCTGGGCGCGGACTTGCGCGTGGCCGCGCCGCTGGGCCTGGGCAAGCCGCATGGATTGCTCAACGCGTTGTACAACCTGATGCTGACCGACACATGGCGGTCGATGACCTTGTACACCGCACTGTCGCTCACGCGACCACAACCCAGGCCCGGCCTGGAAGCACGTTTTCTCGGTCCCTTTCTGGAACGTCATTTCGGCGCCGATGCCGTCGATCCTCAGTACGCGGTCGATCAGATGCATGGCAAGTTGCCGGCGAATGTTGCCGTGCATGAGTTTTATATGCAGTCCGGAGCGCTGCTGCAGGCCGGTGGCGCGCAACGCAACTACATCAGCCAGAACTACACGCACGTCGCGCGCGACCTGGTCGTGCAGAACATCAACTTGCTCGTGCAGCTTGTCGCTCGTCGCGAAACGCCATCGGGCGTGCGTTACAGCCTCTCGTGCAATCCCGATCTCACGCTGGATTTTCTCGACCGTGTGAAAGCGGCTGGCAAGTCGCGTCCTTTGTGCGTCGCTGTTGTCCATCCTGCGCTGCCTTATATCGGCGGCGAGGCGGAAGTGCCGCAAGATTTCTTCGATATCGAATTGGCGCCCACGCCGTCGCCGCCGTTGTTTGCAGTGCCCAGATTGCCGTTGGACGCCGTCGAATATGCGCTGGGCATGCACGCCAGTACCTTGGTGAAAGACGGCGGTTGTCTGCAGATCGGCATCGGCGCCTTGTCCGACGCCTTGGTGAAAGGCTTGTTGCTGCGCCATCAGGATAACGTTGCGTGGCGGCAGGCGCTGGTGGCGCTCGATCCTCGTGGCGCATCGCATACGCAGGCAACTCGTATCGGCGGTCTGGGCAGTTTCAAAACCGGTTTGTACGGCTGCAGCGAGATGATCATGGACGGTTTCATGCATCTGGCGAAAGCGGGCGTCGTCAAGCGGCGCAGCTGGGACAACCTCGCACTGGAACGCGCGGCGGCAGCGGGGCGTCTGCCCGATGATGTGCCGGGCGGGCATTATTTGCGCGGCGCGTTTTTTCTGGGATCGCGCGATCTTTACGATTGGCTGGAGACCACCGTCGGCAGCGACGAGGATGCGATCGACATGTGTCGCGTGTCCAACGTCAATCAGCTCTATGGCGATCACCAGCCGCTGGCCATGCTGCAGCGTCGCGGGGCGCGTTTCTTCAATACGTGCATGATGTCGAGTTTGCTCGGTGCGGCGGTGTCCGACACGCTGGAAAACGGTCACGTGGTGAGCGGCGTCGGTGGGCAGTACAACTTCGTGGCGATGGCGCACGAGTTACCCGACGGCCGTTCCGTTCTGCTGCAGCGATCCACGCGGCAGGGCAAAAGCGGCGTGGAAACCAATATCCGCTGGCAGTACGGGCAAACCACTATTCCACGCCACCTGCGCGATATCGTCGTTACCGAATACGGCATCGCCGATCTGCGCGGCAAGAGCGACAGCGAGTGCATCGAAGCGATGCTGGCGGTGAGCGATGCACGCTTTATCGACGCCTTGGCGGCGGAAGCCAAATCGCACGGCAAGCTCGCCGCGGATTTCAAGATTCCCGATACCTGGCGGAAACACCACCCCGACACCTTGCGCGAAGCGCTCGCCAAGCCGACACGCAAAGGGCATTTCCCCAAGTTTCCGTTCGGCAGCGACTTCACCGAGGTGGAACAGCGCCTGCTGCCCGCGCTGGAATGGCTGAATGCGTCCAGTGCAAGCTGGAAAGGGCGATGGAACCTGTTTAAAGCGTTATGGAAGCCCGGCGAGCCGAACGCGGAAGAAGCCGCCGCGCTGGAACGCATGGGTCTCGTATCGCCGACCAAACTTGCCGATCGCTTGCAACGTCGTTTGTTACAGGCGGCGTTGCGTCGATAGCGTTCTTGGCGTGTGCGTTTGTAAACCTGCGTGGCCCGAACCGGATGTGTTGCAATGCCTTCGCGACGAGGCAGGGCATCGGCGCGATCCTCGCCCGGTGGCGCTGTTCTTGAGCAACTACGCCCCATGGAAAGCGCTGGCGCTCAATCCGAATGCGTAAAGGCTTGCCCGTCCAAAATGCGTTGTGCAGGAATGGAAGGCAGATTTCGCCAGCGATCCTGCGGGAATGATGCAGTGCTCAGTCGCGCGACGTCGCGAAGAAACAGGCTGCGCGGTATTTCCTCCGCGCCTAGGCCGAGCAGATGCGGATTGCTTACCTGCGCGTCGATAAGTGGAAAATCCCACTCTCGCAGCAGGGCGGCGAGTGCGCACAAAGCGAGCTTCGAGCCCCCGCTTAAGGCGCTGAACATCGACTCGCCGCAAAACAATCGCCCCAGCGATACCCCGTAAATGCCGCCGACCAGCCGATCCTGTTCCCACACTTCTACGCTGTGCGCGTGACCCATGTCGTGCAATGCGCCGTAAGCCTGGATCATCGCCTGACTGATCCACGTACCGGATTGATCGGTACGCGGTGCGGCGCACGCGTCCATCACCTGGCCGAAAGCGCGGTCGACGGTGATCTGCCACGTCGTGCCCTTCAGCGCGCGACGCAAGCTGCGGTTGGGATGCAGGTGATCCGTGCGGAACACGCAACGCGGGTCGGGCGACCACCACAAAATCGGCTCGCCCTCGTTGAACCAGGGAAAGATGCCTTGCGCATAGGCGGTGATGAGGCGCAGCGGGGAAAGATCGCCGCCGAACGCGAGCAAACCGTTGGGTTCGATGAGCGCCTTCTGCGGATCGGGAAAGTGATCCGGCGTGTGATCATCGAGCCTAGGCAGACGTATCATGGTGGGCGTAGGGGCTGTGGCCGAGCAGTTCCTCGGCATAAGCGTCCATGTCTTCGCACTCGTGTGCAAGAGCGCGGCCCACAGCGGCGCGAAAATCCTTGTTTACCAAGTAGTGGCGCGAATGCGTGCGTACCGGCAGAAAACCGCGCGCAAGCTTGTGCTCGCCTTGTGCGCCCGGCTCGAAACGCTGCAAGCCTTGCGAAATCGCGTATTCGATGCCCTGGTAGTAGCACAGTTCGAAATGCAGATCAGGCAGCTCCACACTGGCGCCCCAATAGCGGCCGTACAACGTGCTTGCACTGCGCAGCATCAACGCCATGGCGGCGATCTCGTCGTCTTGATAAGCCAGCGCAAGCTGCACGCTGTTGCCCAATTCCTTGCGCAAATACTGGAAGAACGCGTCGGTAAGTGCCGGGTGATTGCCCTTGGCGTCGAACGTGGACGTATACAGCGCATGTATCTGTCGCCAGTCGCGGGCACTCAGTTCCGCGCCGCCGACCATGCCGATGCGTAAGCCGTGCGCCGCGACGCGTTTGCGTTCGTGCCGGATGTTTTTCCGTTTTTTATGATTCAGCGCGGCAAGAAAGGCCTCGAAATCGGCATAGCCTTGGTTGTGCCAGTGAAATTGCACGTCGCTGCGCGCCATCCACGCGTCGTTGAAAGCGGCAACGTCGGTGTCGCCTAAAAAGTTGGCGTGCACAGACGACAACTGCAGGCGATGCGCTTGCTGTTGCATGGCCTCGACCAGCAGCTGCTGCAGTGCGGGCGCTTGTGTCGCATCGGTTCCCGCCAGCAGGCGCGGCCCGGTAACGGGCGAGTAGGGCACGGCATTGAGCAGTTTGGGATAGTACTGGCCGCCTGCGCGTTCCCAGGCGCTGGCCCAGCTCCAGTCGAACACGAACTCGCCATGCGAATTGCCTTTCACATACAAGGGCGCCGCGGCGATCAGCGCGCCGGCGCGATAAAGGCCCAGGTGGTGCGCTTGCCAGCCCCATTCGGGGCGAATGCAGCCGGTGCGTTCGAGGCCGGCTAGAAAAGCGTGCGAGAGAAAGGGGTTGTCGTCGGGACGCAGCGCATCCCAGGCCATGGCGGGAATGTCGTCGATGCTGTCGTGGAAGCGGGCTTCGATCACGTTCTTTTTTCGGCTACCTATCCGGGAATATCTACGCAATTTCCGCAAGAGTTTCGTGACGCCTCATGTCATTCCGGCGCAGGCCGGAATCCAGTCCAAACATGCGTCCGAAGGACACGGCAACTTTATGCTGAGTGCTTCGCACAGCTTATTCAAACTGGATTCCGGCCTGCGCCGGAATGACGGTGAAGTAGGAATGACGGTGAAGTAAATGTCAGTCTTGTCGCTAGGCTGTCTCGTTCTTAACGCGCGGCGAAAGCCGTTACGTCACACCGACTTGTTCTGATCCAACCAACGCTCCGCATCCAGCGCCGCCATACAACCGAAGCCGGCCGACGTCACCGCCTGGCGATACACGTGATCGGCCACATCGCCCGCCGCAAAGACGCCGGGAACCGAGGTCATCGTCGCCATGCCTTCCAGGCCGCTGCGAATCTTGATGTAGCCGTCGTGCATATCGAGCTGACCTTCGAAGATGCCCGTGTTCGGCGTATGGCCGATCGCCACGAAGAAACCCGTCGCCTCGATATCGCGCGTGGCACCGCTGTTGATGTCCTTCACGCGCACGCCCGTCACGCCGGACTGATCGCCGAGTACTTCGTCGATGGTGTGATTCCATACCAGCTCGATCTTGCCGGCGGCGGCTTTTTCAAACAGCTTGTCCTGCATGATCTTCTCGGCGCGCAGCTTGTCGCGACGGTGCACGAGGTAAACCTTGCGGCCGATGTTGGCCAGATACAGCGCTTCTTCGACCGCCGTATTGCCGCCGCCGACCACCACCACGTCCTGATCGCGGAAAAAGAAGCCGTCACAGGTGGCGCAGGCCGATACGCCCTTGCCCT
>Ga0335072_10008008_pt1 | contig 15350 bp, 10 predicted proteins | sample Lox_Sample_21_FD_206725 | JGI IMG/M metagenome (GOLD analysis project Ga0335072, IMG submission 206725) | Soil microbial communities from Loxahatchee National Wildlife Refuge, Florida, United States - Lox_Sample_2.1 | ecosystem: Environmental > Terrestrial > Soil > Wetlands | place: USA... | reverse complement strand
CATCGATATAACACTTGCTAGCATCACCAGTCTTTGCACTCCAGGCGCACCCAATCTCAACCCTTCCCGCGCAAGTACAATCTACCACCATCTCGTCAACCTCGCCAACACGATCCTGACCTCACACCGCCTCAAACTCCAAGGCCATTTCCACGTCGTCGTCCAAACTCTCCAATCACTTCTCCACTGCCTCTTCATGCCCTCCTCCACCGGGACCTACAATTCTACAAAGGGCCATTCCTTCCCACCATGGCTCACCCCCAGCCCCAGCACCCGCACTCTGGACACCGCCCATGCGGAAGGCTTCACCCGTCTCCTGACTCTTATTTGTGACCCATCTGTCTCCGCTGTCTCTCGCCCCTCGAGCTCCTCTCTGAATTCAGCGACTAAAAAAGCGAAAGCTCTTGCGGGTCAACATATGCCGTTCGTGCTGTCGGCTTACATCCGCGCTCAGCTTGACATGTCGCTCAGCATGAAACAAGGGATCAGAGAGGCGCTCGTGCCGGGATGGTATGCCATCTTTGACACGATGACGGTGGAGGGCAGGAAGGCACTTGGAGAGGGCTTGGATGCTAGCGGGAGGGCTATTTTGTCGGGGCTCGTGAAGGATTGGCTGAGGTTTGGGAAGTGGAATGGTGGTTGAGGCCGGTTTGCCATCCTCAGTGGATAGAGTTGCAGCGTTTGTTTTGTGCTGAGTTCAGGATTGTGAGTTCTACTATAATTTTAGGGGAGCATATAGACAGGCATGAGTACTACTACTATTACGGGAATACAATACGATACTCCCGAGGGGGAAAAAAAAAAAAAATTCAGACAATGTTATTGACAATATCCGCTTTCACAGCCGCGGAAAACTGGTGGGGGATCCTAAGAGGCATCTCCACATCCAGATACTCAGAGTAAATCATATTCAGTTCTCGTCCTAGGAAGCCGACATAAAATAGATCTATACTTTTTTAGTTGGCATTCCTTGCACATCCATCCACATGTTTGGAAAGCCGAGGTTGAAATTTCTAGGAAAAGCATAGGTGAGATGTCGGGAGTTGTTTGGTTTCGGGATTTCCTGCATGTGCGTGCATATCGGCGTGGCATCCTGGTTTTCGAGGAAGATATTTAATGCAGAGGATGAGGGGCGTGTGGGTGGCTGATTGTTCTTGCGGATGATGGTTTATGGAGTTGCAGAATTAGAATGCACCGTGGGAGGCAAGTTTGTGGTGGTGGTGAAGAGGGGGTAATGGGATAATGGGTTTATGGTTTGACGGCAGAGCGGAGAGTATATTTTAGGACGAGAAAGGATGTCCTGTCTGGACGGTGTGTTTAGGGATATGCCTAGATGATGGATTAAGAAGTAGGAGTGCGGCGTAGGAGACGGATAGAAGGATGCGGGGTTGGAATTTGGTGGTTCAAACTCCGGAAGGTGAATAAGCGCATGAGTGACAAGCAGCGCCTGTCCATCGCTACCTTGGGTTTAGAGAGATACGGTGCCTTATGTTAGGTATTGACATAGGCGTACGGATGTATTCTTTCGTGTTTCATGGTTTGCTGGGTGGACGGATGGGCCTTAAGTAAATGCATAGCCATATATATCTGGGCCGTCGACGATGACTGAAGGTGTTGACGTAGGTGTTGAATACGTTGAGCGCCGCCATGCATATGAAGTGTTGGTTTCTCGTGTGGCCTTGATAAGGCCTAGTTTGCATGTTAAATCGTGTAACATCATCGTTCGAAGTGGTCATAGCATTTGCAATCGCAGCAGTCGCAGCCGTGGAGAACTTGAAATATGTCAAACGGAGGAAAAAGCATGGCAACATGTAGCGAGAGTGGTAGTTACAGGGACCCGTGCGAGTATTTTCGCCCAGGGACTAGCGGCGTGGACTCGGAAGGAGGATGGCGAGATAATAATCCTTCTGCAAAGGAGTCGGGTGGAAAGGAGATATGTAAGTTTAGAGCATGGTATGGCGAATGGCATGGTAGGGCCAGGGGTAGGGATGATTTGCATGCACGTGGCCGAGATAAACTTTCTAAGAGATCATGACGTTTGATTGTACGTGAGTCCTGGGTTGATTTGAGATCTGGATCTGGAACGGTTCGGATTGTTACGAGGGATGAGGATCATATTTATTGCTTATCGTGGAGATAAATTCGTCGTCAAGGGGCAGGGTTCGAGAGAATGGTCCATTCATATTGGGAAATAGGAAATTGTGGATGACAAAGGTAGTAAGAATCCAACGGGAGCCGGACAGACCAGGATGCTGCCCTGGAATTGATGACGGGTCCTCGGTATTGGGAATTGTATCATGTACACGCCTTGCGATCGTTCTTCTGGAAGATTTCCGTCGCTCGTAGACTTTTAATTTTTCTATTTAATTTTCATTTTGGTGTTAAGACGATGAAGTATCAAAGACGCTGTTTGCATAAAGTACTGTCCACGAAGCCACTGCAGGCTTTAGGCTGCAACAGGTTCGCTTGGCATGGACAAGTGGACGAGTTGGGCAATGCTGCCGTGGCTGACTGCGTGATCTACAGCCTACTGCATCGCCGACGCATCCGTTGCTCAGGCACGTAAATACTTCGATACTTACTGCCGCATGGATCCTGAGACAGCATTGTGGCAAGGGGACTGTGTGTATGAGGTGCAACCCACCCACATGAGCGCAGACTTTTCGGCCTCGACTTCGGATAATAATGATGATAATGATGATGATGATGATGATGATGATAAGAATAATGATCGGGAAGGATGAAAGGAAGCGAGTCAAAGAGGAGGGAACTTGATACTGAATTTGCCGCATCAAAATTCAGTTTCACCCCAAAGAGGAGTAGCATGAGTCTCACATTGCGTGCTCACGAGTTATGAAAGACAGGGTATCTCGGTTTTCTTGCACAATCCCCACATTAATTCTTCGCGGCAAGTCGTTTTGGTCGCCCGTCCCGGATGATGTTCGCGGAGCGAGGAGCGCGGGGCTTGAGAAGGAGAAGGAGAGCAAGGGGTCCTTGATTATTTATTCGAGAAGAACGAGACTCACAGACGCCTCCCCTCCCGATTGAAAGAGAAAGGGAGACAAGCGTGCCGCCTTTTTCGGACTATCCGTTGCTGCAAGGCCTGTACCTTGACACTTAGGCCAATGACAGACTCTCTACTTCAGCCAGACGCGCATCTTCCGTAGATTGCAAGTCGACCTTTATCTGTAATCACTCGGCCAAAGACCCAATTGAGGGCGTGCCCCTCCCCGCCGCCATTTCTAAATAGTCCAAGCTGGACCTAGTAGTAGAGGGCAGGGATTATTAGGAGTATCATTTCTCATTTGCACAGCATGCACACCTCCAGCTCGACCGCATATTTTGTAGGCAAAGCATCAGATAGCCTTCGAAAGCCACCAGCCAAACTGCAATCTGCAAGGGCACCCCGACGCCGGATTGCCTTTAGTTAACTACACGGCGCAAGCCATTCCTCAAGAACAATCCTAATTCACAGCTTCATCTCCAATTGCACACTACTACTTATATCGACCTGAGATAGAACGTTCGCCCTCTACATTATCACGTACTCTAGCGCCTTAATCTCTTCCCCTCTAGAGACTCAAAACCCCGTTGTGGTGCAGTACCCCTGACCGAATCCGGCAGCTTGCAGGTTTTCGCTTCCGCATTGCGATGACCCCAATAATTCTGTTTGCACAAAGTATCTTTTAAACAATACATATTCTTGCTCTCATTTTTTTGCGGCGCTTTTATTGTGTTCGTCAGATACAGGACGGGCGTCAACTTGGTGCAACTAGGAGAGCTTGCGCCTACATTCAACTGAAATGCGAGGCTAGTAGCGCTAATCTCTGTAGATAGCTGCTGGGCGGAGAATCGAGGTATGTTTCGGGAAGGAACTTCGATATGCTGTTTCAAACTCCCTTTCGTCCATTCAAGAAGTGTTGACATGGTCTACATTATCTCTGAGTGAAGAAAATTGGTCACCGTTAGGCACGGCTGGCTTCAAATCCCATCTAAAATTGCGACTTCAGCATTATTGCTGCTCGCCTCGCATGGATCAGCACTGCCGCATTGACGCTTGATTGTCGATCTTACAGATCTTGTAGCGCCAATCTTCATATTCACAATGGTCACTGTTTCGTCTGAATTATACTGACAGTCACAGTTGTTGTAGAGTCGCTTACCACCCGCTCGACCACGAGCCTCTCCTATCTTGACGCCTCGCAACGACTGATACTTCTTTGCAAATTATCTCGAATTGGCACGTAGTAAAGCTTGAATTCATTTTGCGATACCTGCCAGGCTTTTGCTGCCCCTTACCGCGCGTAGCCCCTAAACGAAGTTCAACATGATGCCTCAAGATGCTATACCTATGGCATCTCGCGCTCGGGCAGAGTCTTATGTCCCATCCTCGCCTCAACCCAGGCATTCAAGAGCAAATAGTATTTCGAGCGATCGACCATCAATGTCTAATTATGGTGGTTTGCTCTCACCACCCACATCGATTAATCCAGAGCCTATATATATTGCTGCATCAGCTGCCTCACAAATCGTCACCCATGACCATGATAGCCAGTCGGACTCATGGCTTGATCAACATGGCATCGAGCCGTCTGGAGAAACAGCATTGGTAGCTCCTAAGGCACTGAAGCTAGTGAACAATTTTCTCGACCAAATTCTGTTTAATTTCTTGTCCTTTTCACGGTCGACCGCCCTCGCCTCTCTGCGACCAGCTGTGAGTGAAGTACTGAAGCCGAAATTAGCCAAAGATGCAATAGGTCTTGCGGATGGAGAACTACAAGAATATTTGGGTGGTGGCGAGGATGAGGAGCTACTCGCATTTCACAACGGTCTGGAGCCGAGTGGAGACTGGGACTTAGAACTAGTTTGGAAGCGGACACGTTTGCGGTGTATGGTCTACTCTTCGCTCGGAGATATGGAAGAGGAGGATGAAGATCACTATACTGAGCTTGAGCAGCTAGATGGTCCACCAGGGTCCAATAACCGGTTCTCTAATAACCCTGGAGTAGTGTCACCAGCAGTTGCAATCTTCCTTACCTCAATATTAGAATTCATGGGTGAGCAGGTCTTATTGGTCGCTGGCCAAGCTGCTTATCATCGTTTACGCGCAAAGTACGAAAGAGAGGAAAGAGAGGGTACAAGCACACATGGCGATATTGCTGATCGCGTTGTGGTTGAGGAAACAGATATGGAGAAAGTTGCTCTGGATAGGACGCTAGGACGACTGTGGAGGGGATGGAAGAAGCGCATACGATCTCCTACACCTTCTATGTCTATTGGACGTTCATTTTCCAGGGAGTCATTACGATCTCGAGGCCATAGCAGGATTAATAGCACAAGCAACCTGCGGGTTCCACAAGTCGAAGATGTGTTGAAGAAATTGCCTACAACTGAAACATCTATGGATGAGTATGCGGCAAGTGTTCCACTACCCATACATGATGACGACGTGCGAGAGATTGAGATTCCGGGCGTGGCATATCAAAGCGATGATGAAGATGATGAGCAATCAGAGGATGAAGATTTAGGGCGGCCGCGTCCTAAGAGTTTATTCATCTCTCGCGACTTGAAAGAGACTTTGACCCCACTTTCTTCGCAGTCTGTTTCTCCTGGATTTCTTTCGCCAAACTCTCGGAAGCGGTCGAACTCTATGCCTACTCCTGCAACTTCAATCTCTCTATCTCTTTGGAAGAGGTCTAAGGCGTCCCAGAATGATATAGCAACTCCAGAAGAAATGGGAGAGGTTCAGGAACGGAAGTCAGAGGAGCCGTCGCATGATCAGCAAACTCAAGAGCCCATCAATGATCGAACTGGGGAGCATGGAAAGCCGAGCCAGCAAAACAATAAGGAAACGTTTGTTGGAGTTATTGCAAGCACTGCCGCTATGGGAGCTGCTGCAGTTGCCGGAATAACGGCAGTTGCAAAAGGCGGAGCTCCTGAAACTGACCAGACGACGGAAGAAGACTCAGATATGGAAGATGGCTTCATAGAAGAGCCTCAAATTATGACGTCTTCTCGGATTTCGATACCTGGCGGAGACTCAAGGCCCGGAAGTATTCGTTCTCAAAGTGTACACTCCCTAAGACTTGTAGACGTATCCTCCCCCCGCAGCCCTACGCGATCACGCCATGGATCTGTAGGTTCAATGGACCAGATAGTTACTGTACATCCTGCTTCGCTGTCCAGGTCTGCCAGCCTTCATTCCTATGTGGCACACGAAGTGCAGATTCCTCGAGGTACGAGTCCGATCTCAAGAGTTGCAACAAATAGCCCAATTGTGAGGAATGGATCATCTATTAGCTCAAGGCAAGCCAGAAATAATTCTCGTAATTCCATCTCTGAACTAGAGGAACAATATATTGATCCGCCGAGGAGTACTCCTGCCACTCCTAGCGCCATTCCAGAGCGGTCTCCTCTCCGCGAAGCCATGGCAACCGCATCGATTCAAGCTGCATCTATCTCGCGTCGCGAAAGTGAAAGGTCTCAAATACAGATAGGGACACAGCAACTTGGAGATCGCACGTTTGCTCTCGTTAATCCGGGAGCCAGGTCAACAAGGGAGACAACCGCCATAGAGACTCGGAATCTGTCCAATTCAGCAACAGGTACACTTTCTACGTCAGTGATGAAGAGTCCTGATTCAGGGATACCCGCACTCAGTCCGTTGCGCAAGACAAGGGAAGGCGCGCGTGATACGTCACATGAGCATTCTTCCTACGTCAAAGTTGGCTCGCCTCCGAGAACCAGTTCAAAATTTCCTCCGAACCAGCAATACGCTGATGCCAACGGGAGACCAGAATCACCTAGAACTGCCCGCGGTGTTGCGGCGGAGCGGAGTCGAGCATCGCCTACTCAAGAGCATCGGGATGGCGATGTCACCCCCAAACTGGAGATATACAATAAGGCCGGCCGCAAAATTCACACATCATCTTCAAGCACATCATCTGGATCTCATAAACTAAGACCCATTCGTACCTCTGAAGACGGTATGCCAAGCTCGGGTGAGGACAAAGGCAGGAGTTTTGAGGAGCTTATTCAGAGTGATCAAACAATCCAATACACGCTAACGCCTCAAACTATGCGTGAGCTTGAGGTTAGTTGTCAACTTTCGTTTGCATTTAGAACTGAGCTAACTTCAATAGTCTCCCGAGTCGCCTCGTAATGCTCAACCTCCCACCGTGTACACCAAGGGCGGTGATAGACCACGCACAAGTTCATCAACTTCTAGACTTGTGGCCTTGAACTCCCATCCTTCTCCCACTACTGAAAAGGCGCCCCGTGGTATCCCGCGACCAACCACTGGAGCCAAAGTACGTACAGGCGCGCCGCAGCAGGCTAGGGATGCTAGAGTTGAACGGGACTCGATTGGAGATTTCGCAGAATTCATCCGGTCCACTGGACCTCCTGGAGCGTCCTATGACGATATAATACCCAGATCTGTGCCGGCAGTCAATGCACATCGGGGACAAAATGGCACCGTGCGAAATGCCAGCGCTTCGTCGCCTCGAGTTGGGGCTTCCCCAACGACACCAAAAAGATCTCAATCTTCGGCCACTCGCCGCTTACAGGCTCGTGAAGCGGTCGTTCCGCAAAGTGGCAACTCGTCTGACCTGATTGACTTCATCCGCCAAGGCCCACCAGGTGAAAAGACTCATGATAACCCTCGCATTCCTAGGACCGTCGCGCCGTTCCGTACTACCATGGATTCTGACCAGATGTCAGGTGCTGGTGGAGCTAAAGCCTCTGAACTTACCGGTCCAGACCCTCGCCGCAGCCAAGCTTCAGTGTCAAATGAGAATTCTATGCGTTCGGTAGAGTCTTCCGTCACCTCGCAGAGTGCCTTGCTGAATAATCATAACTCGAAGAAATCCACACCGCCTCAAAAGTCTAACAACTTTGGTGATGATGACATGGTACCAAAGCGCAAGACGCGGCGGGTCAAGGATCCTTATGCAATTGATCTTAGCGATGAAGAGGATGAGTTTGATGCTCTACCAGCAAAGCCTGTGAGCCAAGAAGAGAGTCTCGCCGAGTTTCTAAGAAATGTACCTCCTCCAGCACAGTCAACCACAACTCCTATTTTTCGGGCTGCCGACAAGCCTGTTGCAAAGAAGGCAAGCGCCCCAAGCTTAATGGCCCGCCTCTCCCGCAATTCCATTTCGCATTCTAAACCTACTTCGGCTCACTCATCCCCCCAGTCTACAACAAGAGCAAACAATAATGCTCCCCAACATATTCCAATCTCCATCTCCAAGACAGTAATTACGCAATCTTCGGCATCTTCGCCTGCCTCTAATAAGCGCGTTAATTCGACTGTGAACTCAAATTACGTCTCCCGCCTTGATTCGGAGCGCAAGCCCGGCAAAGTTCAAAAATCATACGAGCCGAGAGAAGCAGTGAGCTCTAGGAGACCCGTTCGAACGGAGACGAGTGACTTGGCAGACTTCCTGAGGAATACTCCGCCACCTCCTAGCAATGGACCTCAGAGACTATCTATCGGATCGGAGCTCAAGGAAGAAGGAGGAGGGTTTGCAAGAATGTTTGGCAGGAGGAAGAGGGCCGCTGCTGCTTAAAATATCTGTAGAAACGATCTCGCAAGAGCAAATACGGTATCTCTTGATATCTAATCTCATATCGAGTTTTCACCAAACCGAGCGTATCGGCGTACTTGGACCCTGCTTGTTCACGGATAAAAAAAAATGAACCACCCCTTCTACCGACATATTTAATCTTCAATCTTATGTACCTAATTCTATCTAGGTTTACAAATTTTGTGCACACATTTGCAGGCATTGGCGGGGTTTTTTTTCTTTGGTGCTTTTGATTTCTTGCAGCGAACGAGCAGCTGGTGCCTGCCCTTCTTCAGCTTGGCGTACCATACCTCTGGGTGGGAATTTTTGAACTTCCATCTGTGCATGGATTTGCTTTTGCTTGTATGTATCTTAGTTAGATACCATCTACCTTCCCAGCTCATGAATGGAATGATATGATTCTTGGATTCTTTGGTCTTTGTGCTCTATGATCGCCCTGCTTCGTGATATCAATATCAACGGTCATTATCTGTATCAGGTAGAATGTTCACTAATTTACGAGACAGGGTGGAGACGTTTATGTTTCTCTGCTAATATCTTATTAGAGCAAAGCTTGCTCTGCTATACAGTATAATACAATTGGCTTTCAAGGTCCAGTATGGAATAGAGCAGGAATCCAGACAGCCTTCTTTTCCAGTGACTAGAGAGTCATGTATGGATATTTCCTCTACCACAGCATGTACCTCGAACCATTATGAAGAGGTTTACCTCATAGTCCTGGAAACCACCTGCTGATTTGCCTCTGCCAGATGAAGTCAAGACGACTAGAGGCGCCCAGCTAATTGTTTATACAGGTAGAGCAGAGTGCAATGGAGGAGGAGGTAAAGGCGTGATTTGATCAGAGAGTAGACTCAGTCCTTCTGGTTGCGCTGACGCTTACCTCTTGGTGCCTTTGAGCTGCCAAATCTACCTTGAGCTGGACCTCCACGCGCGGGTCCTTGATTGTGATTACCACGAACTTCTGGTACCCGGGCAGGGAATTTGGGGCCGCCGCTCCTACGGTCATAAGGCCGGTAACCGTCAAAGCTGTCATCCATCCTATAGTAATTGTCTTCAGGTCTAGGCTGATATCCCTCATCATGGAAGCGTGGAGGCGGACTGAAAGATCGTTGGCGTATATGGCGTGTTGAATCGTCGCGAGGACGATAGGGGAACTCATGCCTGTCTTCAGCATAGTTCTGCTGTTGGGGAGCTGGCCGTACAGCACGGGATGGGTGATAACGAGAGTCAGGTAGTGGATGTCCAAATTGATGATGGGGAACGGAATCGTTGTCTTGTCGACTCTGTTCAAACTTGATCTGCTGTTTGCCTCTGGGATTCGGTCGCGTGGGCTTGGTGACTTTCTCTCGGATGAAGGGGATATTTTCATCATCATCCTGGGGCATGACAGCTCCATTCTGCGCACTGCCTCTAATATTGAAACTCTTCTTCCCCTTCGTAGAGAGGGGAAGACTATAGTCTTTGCCAGCGGAGAGGGCATGATTTTGACTTTGAGGATCAACGTACCGCCTCCAATTAATTATCGACCAGGAATAACCTTCAGTATGAAGAGGGCTATGACGAATACCACATTCAGAACCAAAATGTCCCGCTGCACCACAGGAATAGCAGTGGATAGGAATGTCAGCTACAAGTTTTGTGGTTTTAAGCATGCCCGGTTTGAAGCTTCGCCATATAAAATGGCAAGTTGACTCGAGATGTTTGCTGGACTTGCAGATATCACAACATAAAGACTCATCAGCAGTCGCCGCCAACTTCTCTGGACAATCAGACCTTTGATGGCCACGCTCATGGCACCTCGTGCAGCGCTGTCTTTTCGGGCATCCATCAGTGAAATGTATACCATGAAGGCCACAGGAGGCACAAGTCAACGAAGGACAGTCTGAAGTCTCATGATCTGTCTGTGCGCAGGTTAGGCAATAATAGACAATGGGAGACCCCTCACTGGACCAATGATAATGGTGGATGAGCTCGAGCTCAGACGGGTGGTATACCGGCTTCTGCTCAGCAGCTCCTTGATCCGAGGTATGCGCAATGCCCAACATAGCTTCTACATCAGGCTCTTCAGAGCGCATAAATTGCCTTTCGTCTGATAACTCTGCAAAGGTCTTATGTGTGCTATCAGCAGTTGCAGACTTCACTCTATGTGCATGCCTGGTGTCCAACAGACGCTCCAGAGGATAAGGCTCGGGATCCTGCGATTTCTCGACTACTTCGCAAGACTGCATATCCAAATTCGCAGGCAGGTCTTTCGATGAGTCGGGCCAAAGATTGCCAGATTCCGACTGCCACGAGACCTCGTAATTCTTTGATTCTGCTGGCGAAGTCTTGTTTTCTGCTTCCGTGGCTTCTTCTTCTACTTTCCCGCTTTCTTTTGCGGCTCTCCTGGCTCCTCTCAGCTGCGCATTTGCTTTCCTTGATTCTTCTTTCTTGCTTTCTTTTTCTGCTCTCCTAGCTTCTGCTTCTGCTTTCCTGGCTTCTGCTTGCGGTGCTCGTGCTTTCTCTAATTCTGCTTTCCGAAGGACATCTTTCCTTGCTTCATCAAGAATTTTCACGCAGGCGCTTTCGGCTTTCGGGCCCACGACATGTTTATTAGAGCAGACTATGCTTAGCAAGCGATCAGGTAAATGGCCATAGAACAGTCTCAGATATTCCTGAAACGCTCTTACAAGTAGCTTATAGTCCATAACCTCTATTAAGGACTGATTCTCCTCCAAAAAAGCAGTGATGAAACTGTGTGTAGGGTTACGAAAACTTAGCTTTGCAAGTTGTACGAACGGCAGATCTTTGTGAAGCTTTTGCGGTAATTTAAATGTCTGTCCCATCTCGCTGAAGTTGAGCGTGGTACCTGCTACGAGACGTGGCATCAGATTTTTGCTGTCTTCTGGTAAACATTTAATAATCTCCTCGGCCTCCTTCTGCTTTGGGCGTGTGCCAAAAGATGACGGTAACTGATCAAGCATTTTGGACCGTCTTATGGACCTTTTTGCCTCCCGTCTCGCATCCTCTTCGAGGATTCTCCTCTCCCGTTCCAATTTTTTCCCAAGTTTCTTTTCAACCTTACTAAGCCGTTTGAACTCCTTTTTCCTCTCTGAGTTCGATCTCATGTCTATTATTTCCTCTGAACTGTTTGTTTTGGCGTTAACTGTCCCAATATTCAGACCATCCAAGGACTGCTTAGTGGAAGCTGTCTTCGAAGCGGTGCTGGATACAGCAGCTGTATCAACCTCTGGACTGGCGGACGTCTGAGGATTTACGCCCACCTGAGTTGCCATTAGCTGTGATTGGGGTTTGCGTTCAGCAAAAGAGGTACGAATCGTAACTGGAACGCCTGTATTCCACGCTAGAGGAGGATCAATAGCGCTGCCTGCATCAGCGTGGCCATTGTCAGAAGAATCTGTAGAGTCGTCTTTTTGTGAGGAGTAGGCCGATTCAGGGCTGTCGCTGATGATTACAATATCTGGGGATGATTCAGTCGCACTGTTGAGCTGATGATCACCTCCCTCACTATACCGCGTGCGCTTTTCGCGAGGCTGATTGTCTTCGTCCGACGAATCGTCCTCGATGTTGACAGCATTGTCATCTGCGGCAGCAAATTGATTGAATCCACGCTTCCTGCCAACAGACGACGGTCTGGAGTCTGGTTCTTCGGTGGAAGCCGATGAAGTCATAGCAGTGGGATATGGTACAGAAAGCACTGTGACAAATTGAAAATTAATTTGTGATCATTAGCATCAGCATATCTTCACTCCGAAGACAACGAGACTGCTGTGTGACAAATGAGTTGAAAGAAGCTCATGATCGTTCAAGGAGTGTTGTGTTGTCCTATGAAGAGTCGAGGCAGGTGTCTAGGGAGGTTGCTGTTGCTAAGTCGAGAAATATTTGCTTGGACATCGAAAGAATAATGACGCGCTTCAGCTTGGACAGTTTGACAAGGATCCGGTCCGATTGCAGGCGACATATCCCGGAACCTCAAAACATATTCCTATTGCACATTCTATCCTTTACTCAATATTTACACCACAGCTACCTATCAGCCACGAGAGTGCATCTCTGCTCAAGCCCGACTAATCCTCACAATAGAAGGCTTTGCAGGATCAAGTCGCCTCTCATCGATCCAAGGTGAGAAAGAACCGTCCACTTAAACTACCCAACGAATCCTGAGTACCTCTGGTACCGTCTTACTTGCATTTGTCAGCTATAGATTGCGTGTGCCAGTCAATCATCGTGGAGCATAGTGTTGACATCAGGCAAACAGGTTGCTTCGATTCGACATCCTTAGACCCTTTGTCGGCCGGCTTCGCTCACGGCCTAAATCGAGGCATAAGTACATGCTCTTCTGAGCGCACCCCAACCTCAACTGTGTCTTCATCAAATACCGCCAAACTGTCTTCGCCAATACTCCTCCCTCGCACCGTCTCCTACGACGCGAGTTCCAAACCTCCACGTCCAAGCGGCACATATCGAGCCATGACAGAGCATCAAACGGGGAGGAGGAGACGGTCGAGTAGTTTGTTGTATCAAGAACCTCCAGAGACGATAGAGCATATGAGTGACCAGGCTGCTTTACCAAATCTGAACGCAAACTGGGTTAATGCAAAGGGTCAGTCCTACACAAAACTTCCGCGCAGGCCAGGCTTTAAAAGCGTTAGGCTTTGTGATCTTTAGCACGGTTCCTCAGCGACAGCATTCTACATTCAAGACTGCCAGTCTCTTTTGGCAGTATAATGCTAACAGGTTCTATATTTAGGCGCCTGGACTATACACGTAGTCATTATTGCGTGCCTCAAGATCTTCTACGACATAATTCCAGGAGTTTCACAAGAAACATCTTGGACCCTGACGAACATATCATATATGTTCGGCTCATATTTGATGTTCCACTGGGTTCGGGGGGTTCCATTTGAATTCAACGCTGGAGCTTATGACAATCTCAATATGTGGGAGCAGATCGATAACGGAGACCAATACACACCAGCGAAAAAGTTCCTCCTTAGTGTCCCAATTATTCTATTTTTACTTAGCACACACTACACTCATTACGACTTTGCTTATTTTACGATCAACTTCTTAGCAGTGTTGGGAGTTGTCATACCTAAACTTCCTTCAGTGAGTTAATATCTAATCCGGTTGTGACAGAGAATTTCCTTAAGTTGCTAACTACTATTTTAGAGTCATCGCATGCGGGTTGGTCTATTTTCTGGGGCTCCGGAGGATAGGTAGTCTTTGTGTTATTCATGGTTCAGGCGTTAGGAAAGTTCCTCGACAGAGGCAGTGTTTCAAGTCCAAAATCAGAAAGATGAATATCCTCCCTTGCGAGGTATTCTCATAGCGAGGTCTCTACTATAAGCTGAAAGGATATGTTCGTGCCACTTCAAGCTACCTCAGAGCTCTGGTTGGAATCGAATGTGCAGCCTTGGCCCTCGCTTGATGCTTTACGGCTATCCCGAAATTCAAAAACATAGTCTGGGTATTTCAATTTTGCCACCTATCTCACATTTTTCCCTACTCTCTACTCGGTAAGTTTTGGGACCTCACTAGTTGTGTCATTTGATACTCAATTAAACCTTTTCATTCCAAAAATAGGTCTCGTAAAAGCCGTCCGGCTTTAAGAGTTAACGACTCCAGCCTAATTCCCAACATCTCTGTCGTTTCCCTTTTTTTAAGGCACTCTGACCTTAGTATGCGGAGAAAAGAAAAACGAGGTAAGATATGGATGAAAGAAGATCAAGTCCTTAAAGAATCAAGGGTACTTGATGGAAGTCTTCTCTCAAGTTCTTCGGTTTTATTTCTCTTTCTTTCCTGGCCATTCAACATTCGTTTTTCCAACTTTCGCTTTCAAGTATCAACCTCTGGTCGTAACTTCAATCAATCATTTCTCAGTATTTTAGGCATAAAATGAAGTTTTCTTCCTCTCTTGTTATTGCTGTCGGAGCCAACGAGGCACCGGGCCTGCGATCAAGACAAGATCGACTGTCAAGAGCGCCAGCAGAGCATCATGACCAAGGTGAGCCCCAGAGTAGTTCGTGCCTAGCTTTAGCGTAGGCCCCTGTTTGGGTGCCTACTGACTCGTTTAGGTAACAGATAGAGCACATTAGTGCATAAATACTAGGTCTTAGGCTCAATATAGTACTGGACAAGGCTTTGCTCCCTATGCTTCCGCACTTGTCAGTGTACTTAACCTCGTCCAAAAAGAAGCGAAATTTTATATTTCGCACTCCTCCCGCTGACGCTTCTCATAATTTATGCTCCTGCTCCTGCTTCTGCTTCTCCCTACTCCCTCTTACGAGATAGGAATTAAGATGGGCCTCATTGACCTTCCTGTCGAGCTCATGGAGTTTATAGTTGATTACACCATTCCGAGAAATTGGAAATATTATTCAGATAGACAGTGGGTACTCAATCTGAGGCTTCTCTGCAGTAAGCCATTTATTTTGTCGTTCCATTTTGTCGTTTCACAGCTGAGTTCTTCTGTCTCTTTCATAATCGTTTGATTATATCGTTTCACTCTATGCATTCCGTAAATTAGACATCGAGGCAAAGAATGGAGAAGGTACAACAGCGCTACACCGAGTAGCCGCGGAGGGCACGAGGCGGTGGTCAAGCTGCTAGTGGAGGCCGAGGCAGACGTCAACGTGAAGAATAAAGTTGGAGATACGGCGCCGTACTATGCCCCTTGTCACTATGGTTCTCCCACCAGTCCCTCAGATCGTCTCTACCTATATCACCTACTGCCCAATCGCTACCACCTTCACCATC
>Ga0335072_10008007_pt1 | contig 15350 bp, 15 predicted proteins | sample Lox_Sample_21_FD_206725 | JGI IMG/M metagenome (GOLD analysis project Ga0335072, IMG submission 206725) | Soil microbial communities from Loxahatchee National Wildlife Refuge, Florida, United States - Lox_Sample_2.1 | ecosystem: Environmental > Terrestrial > Soil > Wetlands | place: USA... | reverse complement strand
TCAGGCGATGCATGATCTGACCAAGGCCAGGCAGGAAAGCGCCGTCGCGATCGCTCGGGACGTTTGGCCACGGGCAGCATGATGACGGCAGGGCACAAACGGGTCTGGCGATGCAGGCCACCGCTTGTCTCGGGCACCAGTACGGCTGAGGTGACGCCTCAGATCGACGATGTAATGATCGCTTCCGAGGGGACCAACGAAGGTGGCCGTGAGAGCGACAGCACAAAGTAGTGGCCAGGGGACGCTGTTCGAGGAGCGGTTCCTTGGGCGGTACGCTGGTTCGATCATGTCCGATCGGACCATCGCCCTTGTCGAGCTTGTCGCAAATTCGTGGGATGCCTACGCGACAATAGTCAACATCCAGTGGCCCGATCGTGGTACGGCAATTCCGCTTCGTATCGAGGACAACGGGATCGCCATGACGCACGCTGTATTCGATGTTCGCTGGCGAACTCTGGACTACGACCGAGTTGTCCACCAGGGGTCCGGCGTTTGGCTCGGGTTGCGGCTTCATGCCGCGAGTCTCGCCCGCCTCCGGGCACGCAGACAGGCCGGGCCACAGTGACGATGCCCCGGGCTGGCATCTTGCTTGCAACGGTGAACCCATCATCGGAGGGGAAGCTGTGAGACACCTGATCCCGGCCGCCATTGCGGCGGCAGCCTTTGCCTGTTTTTGCGCCACTGTGCCCGCGGGCGCCGCAGATGAGACGGTGAAGATCGGCATCCCGGTCGGTCTCTCCGGCGCCAACAGCGTTGTCGCACCCTCGGTGGTGCAGGCCGCCAAGCTCGCCGCCCAGGAAATCAACGACAAGGGCGGCATCATGGGCAGAAAAATCGATCTGGTCGTCGCTGATGACGGCAGCGGCGCCGACGGCGCGGTGAAAGCCTTCACCTCGCTGATCTTCCAGGACCATGTGAACGTCATCATTACGATGGAAACCAGCGCGGCCCGCAATGCCGGCCTGCCCGTCGTGGCCCGCGGCAAGACCCCGTTCCTATATACGTCGTATTACGAAGGCCGTTCGTGCAGCCCATACCTCTATGTCGATGCCTGGGTGCCCGATCAGCAGGTCGCCTCGATCGTCGACTACTTCATGAAGGAGAAGGGAGCGAAGACCTTCTTCCTGGCAGGCAGTGACTACGCGTTCGGCCGCGGCATGCTGGAATTCACCCACAAATACATCACCGCCCACGGCGGCAAGGTCGTCGCCGAAGAATACCTTCCCATGGACGCATCCGACTGGACGCCCGTGCTCAGCAAGCTGCGCGCCGACCATCCGGACGCCCTGATCACCTCCACCGCGGGCGGCGCGCCCAACGTGACCCTCACCAAGCAGCTTCGGGCTGCCGGCATCAACGTATTGTTCGGCAATCTCGGCGTCGATGAGGGCACCGCAAAAGCGATCGGTCCGGATGCCGCCGGCGTGTATATCTCGCAGTCCTACCTCACCACGATCGCCGACCCGCAAAACCAGGCCTTCAAGGCGGGATTGGAAAAGATGTTCGGCAGCGACATGAAAACGCCCAACGACCTGTCGGAACCCGAATATGACGGCATCTATCTCTACAAGGCCGCCGTCGAGAAGGCCGGCAGTTTCAATGAAGCGAAGGTGCTGAGTGAATTAGGGAAAGTGTCCTTCACCGGCCCACGCGGGACCATCACGATGGACAAGCAGCACCACGCGCCGCTGACCATGTATCTCGGCCAGGTGCAACAGGACGGCAGTGTGAAAGTGATCCAGACGTTCAAGAACGTCGATCCGGGCCAGCAATGCCCCAAGCTTAAGTCGTAAATTCGGCATGCGGCGGCGATGGCAATCCTCTTTCTCGACATCATCACCACGGCAAGCATCCTCTTTGTCGTCGCCGCCGGCTTGCTCATCGTCTTCGGCGTACTGAAGATCATCAATTTCGCCCATGGCGGATTCCTGACGATCGGCGGCTACGCTGCTCTGGTGACCACCCAGCTCCATTGGAATCCCTGGATGGCGCTGCCCGTCGCATTGCTTGCTGGACTTGTCCTGGGCGCGGTCGTTGAGCTTCTGGTGGTCCGGCCGCTCTATGCCCGGCCGCTCGATGCGATCCTGGCAACCTGGGGCCTCAGCATCGTCGTGGTGCAGATGATCACCATCGCTTTCGGCCGAGGCACCAACTTCGTGCAAAGCCCGGTTCAGGGAGCGATTCCCATCGCGGGTGACACCTACTCCCTGTATCGCCTGATCATGCTGGGTGTCGCGATCATCCTCGGCGCCGTCATGATCGGCATTCTTCAGGGAACGCGTCTGGGACTGACCGCGCGCGCCGTGATCATGAACGAAAACCTCTCGCGCAGCCTTGGCATCAACAGCGGACTGGTGCGCTTCGCCACCTTCAGCATCGGCTCGGGTCTAGCAGCGCTTGCCGGAGCACTGATCACGCCGTTGCTCAGCGTCGATCCGCTGATGGGCGTGCCCTGGTTGCTCAACGCCTTCATGCTGGTGATGGTTTCCGGCACGTCCCTGATCAGTCTCGGCGCGGCCTGTGTGGTTCTGGGCGGCGCGCAGGTTGCCATCAGCACCTACAGCAGTCCGGTCCTCGGCGCGCTCTCCATCGTGGTTCTCGCTGCCGTGCTGCTGCGCATCCGTCCCGCGGGTTTCGCCCGTGCCTGATTCCGCCGCACTCGCCTATCCTGTTCGCCTGCCCTCGCAGCGCAGCCGGATAGAGCGCCGGCTGTTGCTGGTTTCCAGTATTGTCGCGCTGGCGCTTGCCGCCGCCGGACCGCTGGTGCTGGACACCTACTCCATCAGCATACTGATTCGCTCGTTCCTTTACGGCGCCATCGCCGTGACGGTGGACATTCTATGGGGATTCACCGGCATCCTGTCATTCGGACAGGCGGCCTTCTTCGGGATCGGCGCTTACGCGCTCGGCCTCACCGTCACGCAGTATGATTTCACCGCGCCCGTTGTCACCGCCGCGCTGATCGGCGGGCCGCTCGTCGCCGCCTTGGCCGCCGGCATCGTCGCCTGGCTGGGCTTCGGGCCGAAAGTCTCACCCTTATATATCTCGGTGATCACCCTCGTTTTGTCCGTGATCTTCGTCCAGGTGATCTACTCTGGCGGCGACTTCACCGGATCCAGCAGCGGTCTGTCGAATTTCGACACGTTCGATATCTCGGTGGAGGGCTGGTTCCGCATCGCCGGCGCCTTCCTCGTCGCCGTCACTGCCGCCGGCTGGATCTTCGTGCGCAGCGATTTCGGCCGATTGCTCGTCGCGATTCGCGAGAACGAGCAACGTTGCCGCTATTGCGGCATCGGTACCGTGCGCGTCAAAGCCGTATTGCTCATTGGCTCGGCCGTTATTACGGCGCTCGCGGGCTTCGCATATGCCGGCTACAACGACGTCATCGCACCGGATCTCGGCAACTTCCAGTTCGGCACACAGCTCGTGATCTGGGTTGCGCTGGGCGGCCGCGGCACGCTGATCGGCCCCGCCGTCGCCGCCGTATTGATCGACTTCATCAGCGCCTGGCTCAGCGGCTCGCTGCCCTTCATCTGGCAGCTTATCATCGGGCTGGTCTTCATCGTGGTGATCGTGCTTCTGCCGCAGGGCCTCGGCCCCGCCGTGGCCGACCTGTTTCGCCGCGGCCGCACCAGGTCTGTCGCCGCGCGCCTCGCGCCTCTGCCGGATGCCGATGTCGCCGGCAGTGGCGCCGTGCCTGCCATCCAGGTCGAACGCGTCACCCGCAACTACGGCAGCCTGCACGTCCTGCAGGACATTACGTTCACCGCCGGCGCCGGCGAGCTGGTCAGCCTGGTCGGGCCCAACGGCGCGGGCAAAACCACCTTGATCCGCTGCCTGTCCGACGGCCAGGAACGCAGCGCCGGCCGCGTGGCGATCGAGGGCAATCCGATCGGCCGCCTCCCGCCCGAGGCATGTGTGCGCTTCGGCCTCGGCCGCAAATTCCAAACGCCGAACGTGTTCGATGCGCTCACTGTTGCCGAATCCCTGCGCATCGCCCGTTCCCGCCAGGAACGTTTGTCTGTCATCCGCACCGCCGACGAAGTGCGCCTGCCCGCCGCCGCGATGCGCGTTGTGCAGGCGACCGGACTGTCATCACAGCTTGGCACGACCGTGAAGCATCTCTCCCATGGTGCGAAGCAGGCGCTCGAACTTGCCATGGTCCTGGCGATGGAACCGCGCGTGCTGCTGCTGGACGAGCCCACCGCCGGCCTCACCAAATCGGAACGCAGCCTGATCGGCGAAGTCCTCGTCCAGCTCGTCCGCAACCACGGCCTTTGCATCTTGCTCATCGAGCATGATCTGGAATTCGTCCGCGAGATCAGCTCCCGCATCATCGTGCTGCACCAGGGCAGCATCGTCATGGATGGAACAGTGGAGGAAGTCACCAATTCAGAACTGGTCCGCACGATCTACACCGGCGAACCGCACGCGGTCGCGGCATGAGCGAAGCCCTCGCCGTCGAGACGCTGACGTCCGGCTATGGCGAGGCCATGGTGCTGCGCGACGTCAATCTTCGTGTCATGGCTGGCGAGGTTCTCGCCGTGCTGGGCAAGAACGGCATGGGCAAGACCACATTGCTCAAGACGATCATGGGATTTCTGCCGGCCTATCGCGGCCGGGTCAGCATCTTTTCCAAGCCGACCATCGGAGAGCCGCCACATCATCTTGCCGGACGTGCGGTTGCCTACAGCCCGCAAGAGCAAGCCATTTTCCAGGAACTGACGGTCGAGGAAAATTTGAAGCTGGGCCTGGGCCGCCGCGCCCGTTTTGCCCCCGAGCTCAAGCGCGTCGCCGCGTTTTTCCCCTTCCTGGCCGAGCGCCGCCGCCAGCTCGCGGGTACCCTCAGTGGCGGCGAGCAAAAAATGCTGATCATGGCGCGCGCGCTGATCGCGCGCCCGAAGCTGATGCTGGTCGATGAAATTACCGAAGGCCTGCAGCCCTCCATTATTCTCCGCCTCGCGGATGTGCTGCGCCGGGAGAAGTCGGCGAACGGCACCGCCATCCTGCTGATTGAGCAAAACATCTCGTTCGCCCTCTCGATCGCCGACCGCTACGCGGTACTGTCGCGAGGCGAAGTCGTCGACGAGGGGGACGCACGCCAACCCGGTGCCGACACAAGCATCGCCGAACATCTGTCGGTCTGAGAGACGAGGATGAATTACAATACCTTTTCCATCGTCGCCCGATGCCCCCGCAGCGGAATGCTCGGAGTTGCCGTCAGCACCGCCGTACCCGCGGTCGGAGCAATCTGCCCCCGCATCATCCCGGGCGTGGGTGCGGCTTCGACTCAGGCCTGGGTCAATCCCTATCTCGCGATCGATGCTCTCAACCGCCTGCAAGCCGGCGCCGACGCCCCCGCCGCGCTGGCCGAGGCGCTGCGCGCCGATGATGCCCGCGACGTTCGCCAGATCGGCCTGGTCGATGCCGCCGGGCGTGCCGCGAGTTGGTCAGGCCCTGCCTGCACGCCCTGGTTCGGTCAGCTGACCGGTGAGGGCTGGGCCATTCAGGGCAATATGCTTACTGGTCCCGAGGTCCTGGACGCCATGCGCGACGCCTTCCTCGGCGCCGAGGATGCTGCGTTTCCCGAACGCCTGGTGCTGGCGCTCGAGGCCGGCCAATCCGTTGGCGGCGACAAGCGCGGCAAGCAATCCGCCGCCGTGCTGGTGTACGGGGTTGAGGACTATCCGGCCGTCGATCTCCGCGTCGATGAGCATTCATACCCGGTGACGGAACTCCGCCGGGTGTGGACCGTGTTCCAGGCCCAGACCATGCCCTTCCTTCAGGGCATGCCACGGAAGGGCCAGCCGCCTCAGCCTTCCCCGGACGAGGTTGTCGCCTTGTTGCTCCTGCCGCCGGCCGAACGCCCGGGTGCGGCGCCAGCTTCCGATCTCTGGATCGATATACTGGGCATCGATGTGCCGCCGCAGCGCCGGGCTGAATTGCTCGCGGCGTTCAGCACGATCGGTGCGGAAATCCGGCGTCTCCGCGGCCTTGATCTGACCGATATCCACCCCGCGGTGGTGTTCCGGCCATGAACCTCGACTTCGCCACCATCACCGATCTCACCGCGGGCCGCCTTGCCGCCGTCACGATCACCGAGCATGTGCTCGACCGCATCCGCCGCCTTGACCCCAGCCTGCACAGTTTCATCTGTCTTGCGCCCGATGCGCTCGAGCAAGCGCGTCAGGCCGACGCCGAGACACACGCGGGCCGGTCGCGAGGGCTGCTTCACGGCATTCCCATCGGAATCAAGGACAACTACCTGACGGCCGACATGCCCACGACGGCCGGCACCACCGCGCCCGGCGTGGACTTCCCCCGCACCGATTCCGCCGCCGCTGCCCGCCTCCGCGCCGCGGGCGCCATCCTGATCGGCAAGACCCGCACCCACGAATACGCCTGGGGCACGGTCACACCGCCGGTGCGCAACCCCTGGGACCTGTCCCGCATCCCCGGCGGCTCCAGCGGCGGTTCCGGCGCCGCGGTCGCCGCCGGCCTCTGCCCTGCCGCCATGGGATCCGACACCGGTGGGTCCATCCGCATCCCTGCCAGCCTTTGCGGCACCGTCGGGTTGAAGCCAACCTTCGGCCGCATCAGCCGCACCGGCATCGTCCCGCATAGCTGGTCGCTCGACCATGCCGGGCCGCTCACCCGCAGTGTGGCCGATGCCGCGCTGCTGCTTCAGGTCCTGGCCGGCGAGGACGCCACCGATCCCGCTTGCTCTGCCGCGCCGGTTCCGGACTATCGCGCCGCCCTCAACGAACTGTCGGTCGCCGGCTTGCGCGTCGCTGTGATCCGCAACCATTTCTTCGGCCGCAACCATCCGGACGTCGACGCGGCGGTGGAGACCGCCATTGCCTGGTTCGGCGGGCAGGGCGCCGTGATTCGCGACGTCACGTTGCCCAATCTCGAATACGGCCTCGGCGCCATCTTTGCGATCGAGCTTGCGTCCTCGGCTGCCTATCACGACGTCGCGCTGCGCGCTGGCCGCACCTCCCTCTTTTCCGATGATGTCCGGCTGCTGGTCGAGATGGGCCGGCTTGTCACCGGCGCCGACCTGATCAAAGCCGAGCAATTCCGCCAGGTGCTGAAGCAGAACGTCGCACGCATTTTCGCCGAGGCTGACGTCATCCTTGGCCCCACCGAACCAGTCACCGCCCCGCGTATCGGCGAGACGCACGTTGCCGTCGCCGGCGGCGAGGAAAGCGCGCTCGCGGCAACCTGGCGCCTGACCTACCCGTATAACCTGACCGGCCTGCCGGCGATCACGCTGCCCTGTGGTTTCGATCCCGCCGGCCTTCCCATCGGGCTGCAGATCGCCGCTGCCCCCTTCGCTGAACCCATCCTGCTTCGCGCGGCCGCAGCCTATGAGGCCGCGCACGATTGGAAAGACCGGCACCCCGCAAATGCCTGACCCGATTATTGCCGCCGCCATCCAACTCGAACCCCGAATTGGCGAGCCGGAGCGCAATCTCCGCCACAGCCTCGAGATGATCGAGCAAGCCGCAGACCAGGGCGCCACACTCATCGTCCTTCCCGAGCTGACCAACTCCGGCTACGTATTCGAATCTGTCGAGGAAGCGCGCTCGCTGGCAGAGCATTGGCAGAGGGGTCCTTCGGTCACCGCCTGGGCCCGCACAGCCTCCGCCCGCGCGCTGACCATCGTCGCCGGCTTATGCGAGATGGACGATGACAGGATCTACAACAGCGCGGTTGCCATCGGGCCGGACGGGGTGCTCGGCCGATTCCACAAAGTCCATCTCTGGGACCAGGAGAACCGGTTCTTCACCCCGGGCGATCTTGGATTCCCGGTGATCGATACGCCGTTCGGCCGCATTGGGATCGCCATCTGCTACGATGGCTGGTTCCCCGAATCGTACCGTGCGTGCGCTCTTCGCGGCGCCGATGCTGTTTGCGTTCCTACCAATTGGGTGCCCATGCCGGACCAGCCTGCGGACCGCGAGGTCATGGCCAATACGCTGGTGATCGCAGCCGCTCACTCCAATGGTTTGTTCATCATCGCAGCCGATCGCGTCGGCATCGAACGTGGCCAGCGTTTCCTCGGCAACAGCATCATTGCCGGCCCGACCGGCTTTCCCATCGCCGGCCCGGCTTCGCCGGAGGAAGAGCAAATCCTGCTCGCGCCCATCGATCTGGCCCGCGCCGCCGCTGCCCGCCGCCTCAACAGCTACAGTCATCTGCTGGAGAACCGCCGTCCTTCGCAATATCAGAGCGATTGTCATGGGGATGCCCGGCAGCCGCCGGTCTAACGCGAGCGGGGACCGTGTCTTGGCGCGGAATGCTCCTCCAGGCTGATGCACTGGCGGCGATGAACGAGGAGCGCCGAGAAGTTTCCCTGCTGTTGCTCAAATTGCGCACCAGTGCGGTCCGACCCGCGCTGTCGAATTGCGGCCGACCTCAGCGCCGTATACGGTTCTGCACAGCGCTGAGACGCTTACGCTCTCGCGAGCAAGCGGGAAATACTCGGAGGAGGAAAGTCATGACCGATTTGCCGAAGCGGACACTGGGGCGAACCGGGCTGCAGGTCACGATGCTCGGCTATGGCGCAATGGAACTGCGCGGTGCCCCGCGAGCGCGCCCCACAACCGATGAGCAAGCCGAAACCATCCTCAACGCAGTGCTCGATGCGGGCATCAACTACATCGATACCTCGATCGACTACGGCGTAAGCGAGGAACGAATCGGCCGTTACATCTCGCATCGGCGATCCGAGTACTACCTCGCGAGCAAATGTGGTTGCGTCGTGGGCGCCGCGACAGCTCCAGTCGGCCAGATCAGCCAGCATGTCTATACGCGCGACAACATCATCGCCGGTGTCGAGCAAAGCCTGCTACGAATGAAGACTGAGTATCTCGACCTGGTGCAGTTCCACATCTCGCCGTCAAGGCGAACATTGGAGGAGAACGGCTCCGTCGAGGCTCTGATGGAACTAAAACAATCAGGCAAGGTAAGATTTATCGGCATGTCGGGCACGCTGCCTCACTTGATGGACCATATTGCCATGGGCGTGTTCGACGTGTTTCAGATTCCCTATTCGGCCATGGAACGCGAACATGAAGCTGCGATTGCTGCTGCTTCCAATGCCGGGGCGGGCATCGTGATCCGTGGGGGAGCCGCGAAAGGTGCGCCGCCGGAGGGAAAGCAGAAAGGGATTCAGTGGGAACGATGGCAGCGCGCGAAACTGGACGATTTGCTCGTCGACATGACAGCGATGGAGTTCACCCTGCGCTTCACCTTCACCAATCCCGATCTGGACACGACGATCGTCGGCACTGCGAATCCAGCGCACCTGCACGACAACGTCGCGATGCTGCAAAAGGGCCCGCTGCCTGCCGAACTGTACGCCGAAGCCAAACGACGTCTTGCCGAGGCTGGTTCCAAGCCCGCGCACGCATGACCGCCTGCCGGCGATGAGCGGCCATTCAGCACCGGCGCAGATGTGCCAAATCCATTCGTCTCGTGCGGAGCAATCTTGGCGTCGGACCGGTTCGCGCCTGGCGCCGTCTGTGCTAGAGCTACCCAGATGGACGGCCACGATATCCTTGGTCTGCTGGCGCATCTGCGCGTCCGGCCAAACCCGGACGACCAGCGCCTGACTGTGAACCTCGACAGCATCGACCATACAAGCGCTGCCGTCGAAACCCGTGTACCCGTAGAGAAATCCCTGACCCTGTTCCTCAATGGGCAGGAGATCGTCACCGCGATGACGATCGGCGACTATCCGGAAGACCTGGCGGTCGGGTATTTCCTCAACCAGGGCATGCTGCGGCCGGACGACGAAATCACCGGCATCGATTACGATGAGGAACTCTCGGTGGTCGTGGTGCGCACCGCACGCAAGACCAATTACGAGGCGAAGCTTCGCAAGAAGACGCAGACCTCCGGCTGCGCGCAGGGCACGGCATTCGGCGACCTGATGGACGTGATCGAGGGGATGCGGCTGCCGGCGGGCGAACTCCGCACGTCCTGGCTGTATCGGTTGAGCCAGACGATCAACACCATCCCCTCGCTCTACCTCGAGGCGGGCGCCATTCACGGCGCAGTGCTGTATTGCCAGGATGAGCCGCTGATCTACATGGAAGACGTCGGCCGCCACAACGCGGTGGATAAGATCGCCGGCTATATGCATCGCCACGGCATCACCGGCGGCGACAAGATATTCTATACGATCGGCCGGCTTACTTCGGAAATGATCATCAAGACCGTACGCATGGGCATTCCGATTCTGGTGTCGCGCTCGGGCTTCACCGCGTGGGGCGTGGAACTGGCGCGCAACGCCGGCCTGACGCTGATCGGGCGCGCACGTGGCAAACGCTTCGTTGCGCTGTCAGGGCTGCAGCGGATCGTGTTCGACCAGAGCCTGGATTTCGTGGCCGAGGAAAGCCTGCGTCACCAGCACAAGGCGGCGGGCGATGACGCCTGACCCGACAGTTCCACCGACAGTGGGTGCGATACTGGCGGGCGGTCTGGCGCGGCGCATGGGCGGCGGTGACAAGCCATTGCGCACGATCGGCGGCCGCACGGTGCTGGCGCGGATCGTCGGTCGCGTCACGCCACAGGTCGCGCGCCTGATTCTCAATGCAAACGATGATCCGCGCCGCTTCGACGGCTTCCGACTGCCGGTCGTCGCCGACAGCCTGCCGGATCATCCCGGGCCTCTCGCGGGTGTGTTGGCCGCGCTGGACTGGACGGCCGCGGCTGACCCGTCCATCGCCTGGGTGGTGACTGCGCCCGGCGACGCGCCGTTCGTGCCGCGCGACCTGGTGGCGCGGCTGCACGCCGCGCGATCAGGCCGCGGTGCGATGTTTGCCTGCGCTGCATCACAGGGGCGCACGCATCCAGTCATCGCGCTATGGCCCGTTGCAATACGCGACGAACTGCGCCGTGCGGTCGCCGCGCAAGGCATTCGCAAGATCGATCTTTTCACCGAGCGAAGAGGCGGCTGTGCCGTGGCGGAATGGCCAACAAACCCTGTCGACCCGTTCTTTAACGTCAACACGCCGGAGGACCTGGTCGAAGCGAGTCACCTCGCCGAGGTTTATTCGAAGCTTTGAACCTTCAAAGCAAGCCTTCGTACGGCAAATCCGCGCCTGGCGGCAACGCGGCACCGGTAAAGATGCGTCGTGCCGCGCCGGGCGGCAGTGCATCCATTGCAGGCTCGCCCGCTACGAGCCGTCCCAGCACCGGCAGCATCGTGGTGTCGGCAAGATCGGCCAGCCGCACGGCATAGCCATCGACCGCGGCGTTATCGAACGGAGGCAGATCGACGGTCGCGATCAGGTCCTCGGCGAGGATGCGGCCATCGGCCTCCTGCAACGGCACGTTCTCTGTTCCGGCGACACTGAACACGTCCGCCGCAATCCGCCGCAGCGCCGCATCGATCGAGAGCAATTTGCCACCAAAGGCAAAGCAATGGTCTGAAAGCTGTGCCACGCCTATCCCCTAACCGGTACGCCGGCCGGACCAGTCCACGCTGTCGATCGCAACGGCGCGCGCCTGCACCGCGTCGGCGATCGCCTCGATGTCGTCGAGATGATGTAGGGGAATGGCCAGTCCACGCAACGGGGCGTCCGAAGCGATGGCGACGATCGACGGATCGTCCGGATGTAGCAGCGGCTTCGCGTTCGCCGTGCGGTGGACTTCAATCTTCGGATGCGGCGCGCGTTTGAAGCCTTCCACCAGGACCAGGTCCACCGGCGACAGACGTGTCAGCAAGTCAGGCAGGCGGGGTTCGGCTTCGCCGCATTGCTCATGCATCAGCGCCCAGCGTAGCCCCGAGGCGATCGCTTTCATGTCGCCGCGCGATCTATGGCGCGCCAGGCTCAATCCCGGCGATTTCATCCGGATCGAGATCCGGCGCGGGGTCGTCGAGACGAAGGTCCGTGCCGATCGCGATGTGCCGCAAGGCATGGTGTTCATGCCGTTCTGCTGCGCCGAGGCCGCGATCAACCTGCTGACGAACCCGGCGCTCGATCCGTACGGCATGATCCCAGAGTTCAAATTCTGTGCCGCGCGTGTCACGCCCGTCGTAACGAACGTCGAGACCGCGGCGGAGTGATGGCTCCTCGTCTCTTGTGCGCGGAATAAGCACTGGCGTCGGTATTGCTCTGTGCCCGCGCGACCGGGATGGCTGATGCTTGTCCCACATTCCCTCAGCAGGGTGGCGCAGTCAATGGATGTGCAGCTTTCGCATCTTCTCCCAGAGTGTCGTCCGCGATATGCCAAGCAATGCGGCTGCCTTGGCGATCTCTCCCCCAGTCTGGCGGATCGCTTCCTCGATATGGAGCCGTTCGGCCCGGTCACGCGCTGCCGCGAGGGTCGCTACCCGGTCGTCTTGTTCATCACGCAGCGATTGCTCCGGGAACAACATGCGGGCCGAGATTTGGGAAGCGGCGGCCGCCAGATCCAGGGCGCGCTGAACGCGATGCCGCAGTTCGCGGACATTCCCCGGCCAGTCGTAGTCCAGCAGCGTCGTCACAGCGGCGGGTGTCAGAATCGGGATTCGATGCTCCGCGATACGTGAGAAGTGTGCGATGAAATGCTCGGCGAGCGGGACGATGTCCTCCCTCCGCGCTCGTAGCGGCGGAATGCGCAATTCGGTTGCATTGAGGCGATAATAGAAGTCCGCCCTGAACCGGCCCTCCTTTATCAACGTCGGTAGGGCGGCATTGCTCGACGCGACGATCCGAGCTTCGGAGATCATTGGCTGCGTGGCGCCGACGCGAGTGAAGTGCCCGTCCTCCAACAAGCGTAGGAACTTGCCCTGCAGCAGTGGCGACAGCGCGGAAATCTCATCCAAATACAAGGTCCCCGCGCCAGCTTGTTCGACAAGGCCTACCAGGGCAGTGCGCGAGCCGGGAATGGCGCCGCGGTCATGTCCAAAGATCACGCTCTCCGCGCGCTCATTCGGCATCGTTGCACAATTTACCACGACAAATGGCAGGGTCCTGCGTAGCGATCCATCGTGAAGCTGGCGTGCCGCGACTTCCTTGCCAACACCGGTCTCGCCCAGGAGCAGTACGGAATCCGACTTATCCATGACGGCAAGCAGCTCGCTCTGTACACGGCGCATTGCCGACGAACCACTCAATGCTTGCCGACCTGGTATATCGCTGCCGGCGGTGACTTCCCTGGCGCAGAACAACGCGATTTTGCCGAGGAGCGCATCCACCTCGAACGGCTTGGTGATGTAGTCGTTGGCGCCAGCCTGGATCAGCCGCACGGCTTGCTCGACTTCGCCGAAAGCCGTGATGAAGATGACGGGTGTCGTTCCCAAGGTTGGGAGTGCCCGCCGGAACAGTTGCTCGCCGCTCAGGTCGGGCAGGCGAATATCGCACACGAGAACATGGCAGCTTGCTTCCGTGAGGTGAGCGAGCGCGGCTTCGCCCGACTGCCACCAGCAGGTCCCGTAGCCTTCCAGCCGCAGTCGTTGGACCAATGACTCTCCCATGATCGGATCATCTTCGACGATCCCGATCAGTGGCTGGACGCCATCGGACATGGTGCGGATGACCGGTTGTGGGGAAGCGGTCATCCAACCTCCTGGCGTGTGGGCGTATCCACGGGTAAGGCCACGACGATCCTCGATCCGGTTTCGCCCGCGGCGGCGGTGATCCGGCCACCAAGGCCGCGCACAAGGTCTCTTACCACACGTATCCCAAGCCCCCGTGGAGGGTCTTTGGCGTCGAGGGTACCAAGTTCGGTCAGTGCCGCGACCACCGAAGCGGGCAGCCCGGGTCCGGCGTCGCTCACTTCCAGCCGCAATTCGGGCTGTCGCGTCTGGTCGCTGCCGCGCGCGACCGATACCTCAAAACCGACGTGGCCATTGGCAGGGGAGGCTTCGCATGCATTGAGCAACAGGTTCAGAGCGATCTGGCGGGTCTCGGTCGCATTGACGCTTATGTCGCCATCGATGGTGCTATGCCAGGAAAGATGCAGCCCTCGCCGGGCTATTTCGGGCGCGATCAATATCCGCAAGTCCTCAAGATCGCCAGCGGTGAGCTTGCGGCCGTCCGCCGGCATGCGATGGAACGCCAGAACGGAACCCACGACGTCCCGGATGCTCCATAAGCCTCTTTCGATCAGATCGAGGGCTTGCGAACGGGCATCGGGGTTGTCGCCAAACTTGCGCACGGTGTCGAGCGCCGTGGCCATTCCCCCGAGCGGGTTTCGTACTTCGTGCGCCAGTGTCGCCGCGAGGCGGCCGAGGACGCTTTCGCGTTCTCGCTCCGCCAACCTGCCCGCTAGCGCTTCCCGCTCTCCGAGGGCGTCGATCAGGTCATTGTAGCCGCGCAGGAGGCGGCCATACTCACTTGTATTCCGCGGCAACATGCCGACCGGCACGCGATCAAAGAGTCCGGCCTGCGCACGCCGCAGCCGGTCGGTTAGCAGGCGCACCGGACGGACCATGCGATGCACGACCAGGAAGCCGATGCCCGCGGCTCCCAAGCTCGCCAGGACAGTCGCAATCATCAGGCTCCGATGCAGCGCCCTACGCTCTGCGAGCAGTGGTTCGAGGTCCAGGGCGACGAAGAGATCAGCGACATGGTTGCCGTTGCGCACAATCGCGCGTGACGCCCAGCCGGTACCTGTCTTTGAGTCGAATACAAAACCATTGTCCCGTTCGAGCTGTTGCTGGAGCGTCGGATTGTGCAGCGGGCTGACCCCACTCCTGTCGCCATGCGAGCCAGAAACATCAGCGAACAAACTACCATCGGGAAGCAGCACGATGGCGCGCTGCTCACTCATCCCCTGGTGAAACCACATGGACCGGCTGAGCGATTCGATGGTGTCCGGAAGATTGCGAGCCAAGACATGCGGATAGATCGTGGTGGCGATCCCGTCGAGGTAAACCGCCTCAATGCGGCGAACCCCGATCTCCTGTTCGCGCGCGACCGTAGACATCATGAAGTGTGAGCCCAGCAGCGCGACGACGAGGATCAGGCCACCGGAGACGATCGGCACGCGTGCCGAGAGCGGCAGCGGCCATGCCAGTCGCCAACCGGCGGCAGCCCATGCAACGGCAGCAGGCATCCAGGCGGCGCGTGGAGAATCTTTGACCTCACGAAACCGTGATATGTTCGGAATCCCTGACGTGTTGCGCCGCAATAAGTTCGGATAACCGAACACCGATCCGCCGGCACGCCCAAGAACCGTTCGAACAGCGATCATCCCACTTGTTCCTCCAGGAGAACGTATGCGGCCTCCGGCAATTCCAGTTGTACGTGTTCTTCGGCACAGCAGTACCGTCAAGCGCATCATATGCCTTGCTTCCCTTCAAACGGAAAGCAATTGTCGCCGCCCACACCAATAATCGCTGCCGACTC
>Ga0335072_10008006_pt1 | contig 15350 bp, 13 predicted proteins | sample Lox_Sample_21_FD_206725 | JGI IMG/M metagenome (GOLD analysis project Ga0335072, IMG submission 206725) | Soil microbial communities from Loxahatchee National Wildlife Refuge, Florida, United States - Lox_Sample_2.1 | ecosystem: Environmental > Terrestrial > Soil > Wetlands | place: USA... | reverse complement strand
ACGGTCGAGACTCCGCTGCTGCTTGAGCGGTCCGGGATCGGGCACCCCGACACCCTGGGGCCGCTCGGGGTCCCGGTGCGGTCGGCAAGTCCGAAGGTCGGCGAGCACGTCATCGAGCAGCGCGCCGTCGTCGTGCAGGCCCGGCTGACCGACGACATCGGCCCCGGGCGGCGGGTCGCCTCCCTGGGCGGCCAGGCCAGGGAGGCCCTGCGCTACCTGCGCGGCGGGCGGGGCACGCTCGCCACCGCCGGCTACGACCTGGTCTGCCAGTTCAAGTCATCGCCTGAGCTTTCCCGGCCGGACGTGCACGGGCTGTTCACCCCGATGGCCATTGACCCGGCCAGCTCGGAGCTGAAGCTGGCCCCGTACTCGGGCGTGCTGTTCGCCGGGTACGTGATCAGGCCGCGGACGCCAGGAAGCGTGCACGCCAGCGGGCCTCGCCCGCAGGACCCGCCGCTGATCACGGCCCGGTGCCTGCGGGACCCGGCCGACCGGGCGGCCACCGGGGCGGTGCTTGGCGTCGCGCGGGCCGTGCTGGCCGGCGGGCCCCTCGCCGCCCTGATCGGCGACGAGGACTTTCCCGGGCCGGCCGTGGCGAGCCCCGAGGAGGTCGTCAGGTACGCGCTGGCCGCCGGGACGGGGATCTACCACGCGGTCGGATCGGCGGCCATGGGCCCCGGCCAGGACGACGTGGTCGACGCGACGCTGCGGGTACGGGGCGTGTCCGGGCTACGCGTGGCGGACGCGTCGGTGCTGCCCGTGCAGGTGTCGGGGGGCATGGCCGCCCCGGCCATGGCCATCGGCTGGCGGGCCGCCGACCTCATCCTCGGCTCGTCATTAACCGGGCAGTCCGCCCCGCGGCTGGCATGATATGACGGTGCGGCAAACACTGGTGAAAGCGGGATTACCATGGCGATCGAGTACGCGGCCGGGCCGGTCACGGTTGACGCGGCTCAGCTAGCGCCCTGGCACGGGTCATCCTCGGCGGACGTGCTGACCCTGGACGGCCCCTGCCCGGTCTGCGAGGACGCCACCGAGAGCCAGATCCCCCGCCGGCTCAGCGCCCTGGAACGGGTCGGCCGGCCCGCTCCCCAGCCGCTCAGCGTCCAGCTGTCCTGCAACTGCACCGAGGATCATCCCGGGCGGCCCGCCGACGTGAGCAGCGGCTGCGGGCGGACATGGTTCGCGGTGGCGGTGATCACCGATGACGGGGCCGTGACCCTGGCGCCGCCGTCGGCGTCCACCGACCCGACCCTGGAGGCGGCCGCGCAGGCGCTGATCGCGGCCGGCCCCAGGCAACTCGCGGATGTCCGCAACGCCGCCGAGAAGTGGATCGGCGGTGTGACCGCGCTGTTCGGGATCTTCGGTGTGGCCAGCGTCGTGAGCGCCCGCACGACGCTGACCGGGCTGGCCGGGGGCTGGCAGGCGGTCATCGGCATCGGGGCCGTCTTGTCGGTTGGCCTCGCCGGGCTCGCGGTCTACTGGACCTACCGCGCGGCCTACGGCTGGCCGGTGACCTATCCCGTCAGCAACGACGAGGAACTGCGCGCCTGGTACACGGCCCAGCAGGCCGCTCCGCGCGTTCTGGCCGCATTCCTGAGGGACGGCATGCGAGCCGCGGGCGGGGCGCTCGTGATGCTCGTGATCACGGTCGGGCTGCTGTGGTACGCGCCCGGGCAATCGCCCACGCTCCCCTTCGTCCAGGTGACGCTCAACGACGGGTCGCAGGTGTGCGGGACGCTGCTGCCGGCCACCCCCGGGGCGACCCTGATCCGCCGCTCGAGCGACGGCACCGCCATGGACATCACCGCCCGCGCGATCGTGTCGGAGACCGTGGTGACGGCCTGCTGATCGCACCGCTAGCGGCGCCGGCGCCGCGGATGTGATCATCGTGGGTGTGACTGACGCCGCCAATCCCGCCCAGGGGCCGCTCGCCGGGGTCCGCATCGTCGAGCTCGCCGGGATCGGGCCGCTGCCGCTGGCCGGCATGCTGCTCGCCGACCTGGGCGCCGAGGTCGTCCGGGTCGACCGGCCCGGCACCCTCGGCATCATCCCGCCCGAGTCCGACATCACCAGCCGGGGCAAGCGCTCGATCATCGTGGACCTCAAGCACGAGCGCGGGCCTAGCCTGGTGCTTGACCTGGCATCCCGGGCCGACGTCCTGCTGGAGGGGCTGCGCCCCGGCGTCACGGAACGACTCGGCATCGGCCCCGCCGAGTGCTGGGCACGCAACCCGGCCCTGGTCTACGGTCGCATGACGGGCTGGGGGCAGGACGGTCCCCTGTCGCAGGCGGCCGGCCACGACATCGGGTACATCGCCATCACCGGGGCACTGCACGCGATCGGCCGGGCCGGCGGGCCGCCGCAGGTCCCGGTGAACTACCTGGGCGACTTCGGTGGCGGGTCCATGTTCCTCGTCCTCGGCGTGCTCGCCGCCCTGTGGGAGGCGCGCGCGTCGGGCCACGGCCAGGTCGTGGACGCCGCGATCGTCGACGGGACGGCCTCCTTGCAGGCGATGACGTACTCGCTGCTGAACGCGGGCCTGTGGCGAGACGAGCGCGGGGTGAACTTCCTTGACTCGGGGGCGCCGTACTACGACGTGTACCAGACATCGGATGGCCAGTACATGGCGGTCGGCGCGATCGAGCCGAAGTTCTACGCGACCTTCATCGGCCTGCTGTTCGACGGCGCGACGCCGGCCGACTTCCCGCAGCATGCCCAGGGCGCGGACGCCGAGCGAGTCCGCTCGGCGATCAGGGACCGGTTCTCATCGCGGCCGCAGGCGGAATGGGCCAAGGTCTTCGAGGGGACGGACGCGTGCGTGGCCCCGGTAGTGTCCCTGGCCCAGGCGCCGGCCCACCCGCACCTGGCCGCCCGGTCCACCTACGTGTCGCCCGGCGGGATCACCCAGCCGGGCGTGGCGCCTCGCTTCTCGCGGACGCCGGGGTCGGCCGGGCCGATCGAGGCTCCCGGCGGGCATTCGCGATCGGTGCTCGAGCAGTGGGGCGTCCCCGACCCGGAGTCACTGCTAGCCGACGGCGTGGTCCACGGGCGCTGATCAAGCGCCCGGCGGGCCCGCCGTCCCCTGCCCCTGCCCTGCTCCGCCTAGTGGCGGTGCATCATGCCCTTGATAGCGTTCTTGCCCTTGGTCATGGGGGTCTCGCCGGTCGGCATCTTCCCCTCCGGCGTGGCCTGGTCCATGAGCTTGGGCAGCGCCTTGGCGACATGATCACAGATCTGGTCGGGCTGCATGTGGGTCTTGTCCGACATCCGCTGCAAGGCGGCCGGGTCAACCACCTGCTTGATCTGCTCGCCAGAGATGGACTCGTTCTCACCGGTCCCGATCCACGACTGGACCTGCTGGCCCAGGCCGGCGTCGGTCATTCGCGACACGATGCCCTGCATGCCGTGGCCGCCGAACAGTTCCCCCATCTGGTTCAGGGCAGCCTGCTGGCCGCCCATCTTGCTGATGATGTCCTGGATTCCCACGTGTATTCCCCCCGTTGGTCACCGCGATGCGTATTCACTACATGACGCGGCGCGGTCGATAAGGTCACTACTTCCCCAGCTGACTCATCTGTAACCCATCGGAGGAAAAGGCCAGCGGCCGGGCGGGTCACCCCGCCCGGCCGCTGGCTGACCAGCTCGCGGTCAGGAGCCCGGCGCCTGCGGGATCGGCACGATGACCATCCCGTCCGGCTCAAAGCCGTCGTCGTAGTTGAGGTTGTCCGAGCCTGGCCCGGCCAGGTTCAGGTCGCTGACCACGCTGTCGTCGGACGTCTCGATCACGTCCACGTAGGCCGAGGTCTGCTGGGCCACGTACAGCTGGCTGCCGTCCGCGGTGAGCGACAGGGTGTCGGGGTCCCCGGTGACCGCAATCGTGTTGACGACCTTGTCGGTCGCGGTGCTGATCACCGATACCTGGTTGGAGTCGGTGTCGGCCACGTAGAGGGTCGAGCCGTTGGGCGCGATGACATCGTCCCAGGGCAGCTCGCCGACCCCGATCGTGGCCTTGACCCGGTCGGTGGCGGCGCTGATCACCTTCACCGAGTTGCCGGTGGTGTCGGTGACGTACACGGACTTCCCGTCGGGCGAGACCGCGATGCCGCGCGGGATGCCTAGCCCACCGATCTGCGCGACCACCCGGCGGCTCGAGGTGGAGTACACCCACAGGCCATCGTTGGTGGCCACGTAGGCCCGGGTGCCGTCCGGCGAGAACGCGACCTGGCTGGGCGCGCCCCTCAGCGGCAGCTTGGCGATGACCTTGTTGGTCGCGGTGTCGATCACGTCGACCCCCGACGGGGACGACGGGGACGTCTGCGGCCCGGTGTCGGCCACCCACACCTGGCTGCCGTCCGGGGTGAGCGCCAGGGCCTGCGGGAACAGCCCCACGTTGATATCGGTCTCGGCCGGGTTGTAGTTCTTCGAGCTCAGGGTGGCGGCGTTGATCACCGCGACCTGCGAGTCGCCCGCGTCGGCGAAGTAGAGGGTGTCGCCGTGAGCGGCGATGCCCTCGTCGGTTGACGAGTAGTCCTGGTCGCTGGAGAAGCCGGGAGCACTCGGGTCGCCCACGTTGTAGGTCGTGTAGTCGACCGAGCAGTTGGACGTGTTGATGATGCTGAACCCGTCCCAGCCCGCGTCGGCCACGTAGGCCGCGCCCGCCGGCCCGGTGCACGCGGCGTCGAGCAGCTTGGCCCGGGTGGCCGCGCTGATGGAGCTGGACTTGCCGGGGGTGGCGTTCCAGGCCCGGCTGGCGCTGCTGGCCGCGTGCGCACCCGGGTGAGCCAGGGCCACGGCGGCCACGGCCGCCGCGCCAAGGACGACCGCCGAGCCGCCCGCGATGCTGGCGTTCCTGATCGAGCGCTTCATTGTCGTCACACCTCCACCGCGGTCGACGGGGCAGCCGAGCCCCGCACCGGCTTGGTCCCGTGCGGCACGGCCGGGAACGACTGGCTGGCGGTCGGGATCGCGGGCAGCGGGAACTCGACCGCCGCCTTCTCCGCCCGCTCCAGTTCACCGGTCGTGTCCGGGAGCCGCGGGAACCGGCGGCTGGGGACGGCCCCGAGCGCGCTGGTGAGGTCCCCGCTCGTCTGCCGCCGCCAGGCCGAGATGTTCGGGTTGACCACCCCGGTGACCTGCTCGAGGAACTGGATGACCGACGTGTGGTCGAACGTGTCGTGGCAGACGTAGCCGCCCACCGTCCACGGCGAGACGATGATGCACGGCACCCGGAAGCCCAGGCCGATCGGCTCGCTGATCTTCGTGGACGGCGAGTACGCGTTGCTGACCGAGATGAACTCCCCGGCCGTGCCGGCCGGCGCGGTCGGCGGGGTGACGTGGTCGAAGAAGCCGTCGTTCTCGTCGTAGATCAAGATGAACACGGTCTTGGCGAACACGTCGGGGTTGGCGGCGATCGCGGCCACCTTGCTCGCGACGAAGTCGGCCCCGGCCGCGGGCATGTAGTCCGGGTGCTCGGACTGGTAGGACGGCGGGATGATCCAGGAGACCGTCGGCAGCTTGTCGTGCATGGCGTCGTACTCGAACTGGCCGGGCTGGAAGATCCGCATCGCGCCCTGGTAGAGCTGCGAGGACGTCGCCGCGTTCTGGTACTGGTCGAAGTACTCCATGACGTTCATGCCGTAGTTGTCGATCTCCTGGTAGATCTGCCAGGAGACCCCTGCCTTGGTCAGCAGCTCCGGGTAGGTCGTCCAGGAGAAGCCCTCAGACGGCACGTAGTTGCTGTAGGTCGGGCCACCCTGCCCGCCCTGCGGGTCGACCTGCCCGGTCATCAGGTAGAGCCGGTTCGGCCAGGTCGGTCCGAGCATGGCGGCGTGGTACCCGTCGCAGATCGTGAAGGCGTCGGCCAGGGCCCAGTGGAACGGGATGTCGTCGCGCTTGAAGTACGCCATCGTGTACTGCCCGGCCGCGCCCTGGTAGCTGAGGCTGGAGTCGCTGAACGGCAGCGTCGGGTCGGTGGCCGAGGTCTGCGTCAGCACGAAGGAGTCCATCGCGCCGTTGTTCCAGCAGTCGTGCAGCGGCCCCCAGCTGTGGCTGTTGGACGGGATCTGCATGGCGTTGGAGGAGTGCGTGTCGGCATGGAAAGGCAGCAGGTAGCCCTGGGTGTTACCGGGGCTGGTGTCCTTCTGGTAGAAGACGCTCGACGACACCGACTTGTCGGCGAAGCCGCGCACACCGGGCATGGCCCCGAAGTAGTGGTCGAAGCTGCGGTTCTCCTGCATCAGCACGACGACGTGCTCGATGGCGGAGAGCGGGGAGCGCTTGGCGGCGAGCTGGGCCGGCGTCTTGCCGTCCAGAAGAGTTCGCAGGCTGGGCGGGAGGGCAAAAGAGCCCAGGACAATCCCGCCCGCCGCTGCCATCATCTGGCGGCGGCTCACCTCAATAGTCAAGTCAGACCTCCTGTCACCGAAAGGTGGACGAGTGCGGAAGCAGCACTTGCTTTCCGAGACAGGCCAGCGAACAGCGGCCAGGCCACCCGCCCCTCTTGGAAAGTTCTCTGACCCCTCAGGACGGCAATATACGCCGTGCCGCCGTTCACGAATGAACGGGAAGAAACTCCAGGATGAGCGTTACGCAAATAATGGCTTCGGCCGGCACTTGCATTGGTTACAGGCCCACCATCAGCCCCATCTGCTGGGCCCCGTACTCGAATAGCTCCTCGGCCGGCTCAAACGACCCCACGAACTGGCCGAACAGCTCGAAGCTGATCATTCCGTACAGCTGCGCCCAGGCCAGGATGCCGCGCAGCAGCACGTCGGCCTGCACGGAGCCGCCCAGCAGCGCCACCAGCGCGGCCGCCTGCCCGGCCAGCCCGGCCGGCACTGGGACGTCGCCCGCGCCAGCCGTCCCGTCCCTCTCCCCGGACCCGACCCCGTCGAGCAGCGAGACCAGCGCCAGCGGCACCCGGCTGGCCGGGCCTATGGTCGCCTGCGGCGCACGGTAGCCCGGCACCGGCGAGCCGTAGATGAGCGCGTACTCGTGCGGGTGCTCCAGCGCCCAGCCCCGGATGTCGCGGCACAGCACCAGCCATCGCTCCAGTGGCCGCGCGTCCGCCGTGCCCGCGGCCCGCTCGGCCACCTCGCCGACCGCGTCGTAGGCGTCGATGATCAGCGCGGTGAGGAGGTCATCCTTGCTGGGAAAGTACCGGTAGAGGGCCGATGACGCCATGCCGAGCTCACGGGCGACGGCCCGCAGGGACAGCCCGTCCGCCCCGACCTGCACGAGCTGCCGGCGCGCCTCCTCCTTGATGTCGGCGGTCAACGAGGCGCGGGCACGCTCCCGCGCTGTCATGGATGCCTTTCCAGGGGGCATGACCCGCACCTCCGAGATCATTGGATCGAAACGAGAGCAGTGCTCTTGACAACCGCCACCTCGACGGTGTTCACTGATCTTAACAGAGAGCACCGCTCTCTACATAGATCAGGAGCCTGAATCATGAACGCCGAAACCCGCTACCTCAAGCCCGCCAAGGCGAGCAACATCTTCAACGACTCCGTCGGCTGGCTGACCCGGCGGGGCATCAGCGTCTACGGCACACGGATGCTGTACGTGCGCGGCCGCAAGAGCGGCGAGCTGCGCAGCCAGCCAGTCAACCCGCTGCCCTACGAAGGCCAGCGCTACCTGGTCGCGCCGCGGGGCACCACCCAGTGGGTCCGCAACATCCGGGCCGCGGACGGCCAGGCCGAGCTGCGCCTCGGCCGCAAGGTCGAGCCGATCCGGGTCATCGAGCTGGCCGACGATGACAAGCCCGCGCTGCTGCGCGCCTACCTCAAGAAGTGGGCGTTCGAGACCGGCGTCTTCTTCGACGGCCTCACCGCCAAGTCCAGCGACGAGGAGCTTCGGGCCGCCGCCCCCGGCTACCCGATCTTCCGTATCGAGACCCGCTAGCGAGGCCGGGCCAGGAAAGGCCTGGCCTCCTCGGCTTACCCCTCGACGCCGTACTGCTCGGCGAGCTTGTCCATGAGCACGTCGAGCTCGGGGTTGACGACCTGCCGGGCCGGGTCGGCGAGATGCCAGTCGGCGATCTCCCGCGCGCCCTGCTCGAACGGCACGGTGGCGTGCCAGCCCGGCACGATGGACCGGATCTTGGAGTTGTCGAAGGTCATCGAGTGAGCCTTGTCGCCGATAAGGCCGCCGCCCCACTCCGGGTCAGCGACGGCGATCGCCTCTGAGGGGACGTGCACGATCCGCGGCTTCACCCCCAGCGCGGTCGCCAGGGCGTGGGCGATCTGATCCCAGGTCAGGAAGTCGTCCGAGGTGATGTGGAACGCGTCGCCATAGGTCCGCGCGTGCCCGAGCAGCGGCACGAAGGCCCGGGCAAAGTCCGTGTTGTGCGTGACCGTCCACAGCGCCGTCCCATCGCCGTGCACGATCACCGGCTTGCCGGCCAGCATCCGGGCCAGCAGCGTCCAGCCGCGCTCCAGGATCGTCTTGCTCGCGTCGTAGGTGTGCGAGGGCCGCACGATTGTCACCGGGAACCCGTTGTCCCTGTACTCGGCGACCAGCCGGTCCTCGCAGGCGATCTTGTCCCGCGAGTACTGCCAGAACGGGTTGCGCAGCGGCGTCGACTCGGTGATCGGCAGCCGGGCCGGCGGAGTCTGATAGGCCGACGCCGAGGAGATGAAGACGTACTGCCCGGTCCGGTCGCGGAACAGGTCCAAGTCCGCCTGCACGTGCTCGGGCGTGAACGCGACCCACTGCACGACGGAGTCGAACTCGCGATCCTCAAGAGCCGCGCGGACCGCGGCGGCATCCCGCACGTCGGCCCGTAGTTGCGTGACCCCGGCGGGCAGCGGACGGCTGGCCGTCTGCCCCCGGTTCAGCACGGTCAGTTCGATCCCGCTGTCCACGGCGACCTGCGCGCACGCCGACGAGATAAGCCCAGTACCACCAACAAACAAAACCCGAAGCTTGCCCATCCCTCCACCCTAAACCGTCGGTCTGTACGCCGATCGCCGCCCGGCTGGGGAATACTGCCCAGGAAGTTCGTTTTGAGCGCAGCGAGATGAGAGGGCAAGGCGGTGGCCGAGCGACTGGTGTTCCGGGATGCTGCCGGGCGCGAGCTCACGGTCGCGGATCTCAAGGGGTACACCGGGCCGGTGCGCTGGGAGGTCACCGGCGCGGCCGGGGTACCACCGCAGGCCATGCGGTTGCACACCGAAGCCCGGCAGGCCGGCGGGCGGGCTGATTACGCCCGGGCCCTTGACCTTCTCGACCAGGCCCAGGAGCTCGCGCCGGAGTGGCCGTACCCGGTCTACGACTCCGCCTTCACCTACCTGCTCCTGGGCGAGCGCCCAATGGCCAAGGAGCTGTATGAGCGGGTCGACCAGATGGCGCCCCGCGGGTTCTTCACCTGCAAGACCTCCCTTGACACCCTGCGCCGCGAGCTGTCCGGCGAGCTCTTCCCCGGCTTCGCCAGGGCCTATGCCACCACCGAGTGGATGGCCGCCGCTGAGAAGCGGAAGGTCCTGGCCAGCATCACGGCCAGGTTCCCCGGGTTCGCTCCGGCCTGGAAGGACCTGGCGATGCTGCTGGAGGACGACGTGAGCAAGCTGAACGCCCTCGAGCAGGGCCTGCGCGGGCGTCCCGACCCTGAGACGCTCGGCATGCTCCTGCTCAACAAGGCGATCATCATCGCCAGGGGCGGGGACCGCGACACGGCCATCGCCATCCTCGGCGAGCTGGCCCTGTCCCCGGACAGCACGCTCGCCAGCGAGCACCTGGCCAAGGCCACGCTGGCCAGCCTGATCGGCGCGGCCTAGGCCAGGAGCAGAACTAGCGGCCGGTCCAGTTAGGCGGGCGGCGCTCGACGAAGGCCGTAGCCCCCTCCTTGGCGTCGTCGCTGGAGAAGACCGACCCGACCAGCTCCTGGTGCACCGGGCGGACGTCGCCCAGCGGCTCGAAGGCGGCCATGCGGACCAGTCGCTTGGTCGCCGCGACGGCCAGCGGCCCGTTCTCGGCGATCTTGGCCGCCAGCTCCAAGGCCTTGTCCACCACCTGGTCGGCGGGCACGACGGCGTTGACCAGGCCCAGGGACAGCGCCTCGGCCGGGGTGATCGGCTCGCCGGTCATCGTCAGCTCTAGCGCCCTGGCCAGCGGAATGCGGCGGGCCAGGTACATGCCTCCGCCCGCCGCGAACAGGCCCCGCTTGACCTCGGGCAGCCCGAGCTTGGCTGACTCGGCCACGACGATCAGGTCGCAGGCCAGCGCCAGCTCGAAGCCGCCGGCCAGGGCGGTCGCCTGGGCGGCGCAGATCACCGGCTTGGCGCAGCCGCCGCTGCCCGCCGTGAAGGCGCTGAACGTCGCCATCGCCGCCTGGTCGGTGTCGCTGGCGGGCCTGCCGCCGGCCGCGAAGGCCTTCAGGTCCATGCCCGCGCAGAACGCCCGGTCCCCGGTCCCCGTCAAGATGACGGCCCGGATCTCCGGGTCGGCGTCCGCGGTCAGCAGCGCGTTGCCGATGCCGGCCATGACGGCCGCGTTGAACGCGTTGCGGGCCTCGGGGCGGTTAATGCGGACCACAAGGGTGGTGCCCCTGCGCTCGGTGACGACCTCCGGCTCGGCCGGGGTGGCAGGTTCTTGTGCCGACACCTTCATCCTTCCGTTGCTACCTGCGGAACGGCGAGATCGCCCGGTTCCGTGACGGTCCAGCTGGCCAGCAGCGTGCGCAGCGCGGCCACCAGGCTGAGCGGCTCGTCCAGCATGACATGGTGGCCGGCGGCCGGCAGTTCGGCAATAGGCACCGGCCCGCCCAGCCGACTGGCCAGCCGGCCGGCCATGCCCGCGCTCATCAGCCCGTGCTCGGCGCGCAACACCGCCACCTGGCATCGGGCCCGCTCGGCGGGCGACGGCGGCCCGGTCATCTTGGCGAACAGGGAGTGGTCAAACTTCCACCCCCACTGTCCGCCATCGCGGGCGGTCACCGACCAGGCGGCCACGTGCTCGCGGACGTAGGGCAGGACCGGCTGCTCAGGAACGAGCCTGAACCGGGCCAGGATCGCTTCCCTGCTCGGGTAGGTTCGCCCGGTACCGAAGCCCATCTCCGGCGTTGACATCTCCGGAGGCGGCGGCCCCTCGTACACCGGGCTGTCGATGACCACGATCCCGGCCAGGTCGGCGCCATAGTGCGCGGCGGTCCTGATCGCGACGCTGCCGCCGAGGCTGTGGCCGATGATGAACGGCGGCCCGGCGATGCCGGCGTCGGCGGCGACCGCCATGACCTCGGCCGCCCACTGGTCGAGACTGTAGAGATCGCGCCAGTCGCTGTCCCCGTGGCCGGACATCGAGAGGGCCGCGACCCGCAGGCCGTCGGCCTCCAGGAGCGGGCCGATGTGGTCCCACCAGCGGGCGTGCGCGGCGGTGCCGTGGACAAGCACCGCCCCGGGCCGCCCGGCCTGGCCCCAGGCCCGATAGCAGACGCCTGCCCCGGCTACCGCCACGGTGCGGTCGTCAGCCGGGGCAGCCAGGGCGCGGGTGAACCACGATGGTGGCGGTTGCCCCGTCACTTGGGCTGCAGCCGGGCGCCGCCGTCGAGGCGGATGACCTCGGCGTTCATGTAGCTGTTGGCCAGCACCTCGACGGCCAGCGACGCGAACTCGCCCGCGGTCCCCAGCCGCCGGGGGAAGACCACGTCGCGCTTGAGGTTCTCCTTGAACGCTTCAGAGCCGGGTCCCTCGCCGTAGATCGGCGTGTCGATCAGGCCAGGGGCGATGGTGTTGACCCGCACGCCGACGACCGCCAGGTCGCGGGCGATTGGCAGGGTCATGCCGACGATGGCGCCCTTGGAGGCCGAGTAGGAGGCCTGCCCGATCTGGCCGTCGAAGGCGGCCACCGAGGCGGTGTTCAAGATCGCGCCCCGCTCGCCGTCGGCCAGCGGCTCGGTTTGCGCCATCGCGGTGGCGACGATGCGGATGGCGTCGAAGGTGCCGATCGCGTTGACCTCGACCACCCGGCGGAAGGCGCCCAGGTCGTGCGCGGTCTCGTAGCCGCCCTTGCCGACCGTCCGGGACGCCCAGCCGATGCCCGCGCAGTTGACCAGCGCTCGGACCGGCCCGAGCGTCTTGGCCAGCTCGGCGGCGTCGATGATGTCGGCCGTCTGCGTGACGTCCACGTGCGCGAAAGCGCCGCCGACCTCGTCGGCGACGGCCTTGCCCTTGTCGTCAGCGATGTCGGCGACGACCACGTAGGCGCCGCGCCTGGCCAGCTCCCGAACGGTGGCCGCGCCCAGGCCTGACGCCCCGCCGGTCACGATGGCGGCGATCCCCTCAAGTTGCATGGCTCCTCCTCATTAGCTGGCGCTACTTGCCGACCTTCAGCAGGCGGCGGGCGTTTTCTGACAGGAACTTGGGCCACACGTGGTCCTTGAACGGGACGTGCGGCATGTCGGTGAAGATGCGCTCCAGGGTCAGGCCCATGGGGAAGTAGCCGCCGTACACGATCTTGTCCGCGCCGCGGGTGTTGGCGTAGTCGATGATCGCCTTCGGGTAGTACTTCGGGGCGAAGGCTGACGTCGAGTAGTAAAGGTTGGGCCACTTGAGCATGAGCTTGGCCGCCAGTTGCTCCCACGGCTCGCAGCCGTGGCGCGTCACGAAGACAAGCTCAGGGAAGTCGTACATCACCGTGTCAATCCGGGCAACCTCCTGCGGCGCGAACTTCAGCCGCGGGCCGGGCACGCCCGCGCAGCAGAAGATGGGAATGTCCAGGTCAACGCATGTCTGGTAGACCGGGTACATCTTCGGGTCGTCGATGGCGACCTGCGGGAACGTCCCGGAGGGGAACGCCCCGACGGCGCGGATGCCGAACTCCTCGTGCTCGCGGCGCATCTGGCGGACCGTGCCGGTGACGTCGTTGGGGTCGCTGATGTTGCCCGACGGGACAAAACGATCCGGGTGCAGCTTCAGCGCCCGCCGCGACGTCTCGTCGGCCACCGCGATCAGCCCGATCTCGATGCCGTAGCGGTCCATCTCCCGCAAGGTCACCGACACCGGGTCGCTGGTCGGCAGGTCATGAGGGACGTCCTTGAAGATGTACTCCACCGGGAAGCGCATGTCCCTGGACTGGGGGTCCTTGGTCTGCTTGCGGATGAAGCCGTAGATGTCCGCCTCGGAGGGGAAGCTGATCATCGTGTCGATGATCCCGATGCTGGACGGCATGCCCATAAGTCGCGACTCCTTGCCAGGAAAGCTAGCGTGGCAGGCCAAGGACCTGCTCGCCGATGACGTTCAGCTGGATTTCCACCGTGCCCCCGCCGATCAGCTGCGGCGGGACGTTCAGGTAGTCGAGGGCCGGGCCCGCCACCGCGGCGGCCGCGCCGCCGTGCCAGTCAAGGACCGCGCGGCGCAGGTCAGCCAGGTTGGCCGCCGAGATCACCTTCAGCACGCTTGCCCCGGCACCTGGTTGCAGGCCGCTGATCTGGCGCAGCAGCAGCCGCTGGCTCATCGCGGTGAAGGCCAGCACCCGCGCCGTCAGGGCACCCGCCTCGGCCAGCACCTCCTCCGGCACCGGGGCGGGCAGGTCGGCGAGGAAGGCGGACGGCAGCCGGGCGCGCTGCCCATTGCCGGTAGCGATGTTGACCCGCTCGTTGCCGAGCGTTGTGCGGGCCAGCCGCCAGCCGTCGCCAGGCCCGCCCACCAGCCGCGAGTCGGGGACGAAGACGTCGGTCAGGAAGACCTCGTTGAACAGGTAGCCGCCCGCGGCCTCACGCAGCGGGCGCACGTCGATGCCGGGGCTGCGCATGTCGACGAGGAAGTAGCTGATGCCCTTGTGCTTGGGTGCGTCCGGGTCGGTGCGGGCCAGGCAGATCGCCCAGTCGGCCTCCTGCGCCTGCGACGTCCAGACCTTCTGCCCGCTGATCGCCCAGCCGCCGTCGGCCCGCGTCGCGCGGGTGCGCAAGCTGGCCAGGTCCGAGCCCGCGCCGGGCTCGGAGAACAGCTGGCACCAGGTAATGTCGCCGCGCAACGTGGCGGCCACGAAGAACTCCCGCTGCTCGTCGGTTCCGTGCGCCAGGATCGTCGGCAGCGCCCACTCGCCGACGATGGCCGAGGGCTGGCTCAGGCCGGCCCGCTCGAACTCCTGGGCAATGACCACCTGGGCGGCCGGTGTCGCCTCGAGGCCGTAGGGCCGCGGGTAGTGCGGGGCCGCGAGGCCCCGGGCGGCCAGCAGGCGGCGCTGCTCGCCCGGGTCGTCGATGGCCGCGGCCTGGGCCAGTGCCTGCGCGACCGAGGCCCGCAAGCCTGCGGGCTCGTCCGCCAGGGCCAGGTCATGACGGCGGGCGGTGGCCTGCGCGAGCGTGGCGAGCCGCTTGTGCCATGCGCCGGCCGGGCCGCTGATCGCGGCCAGGCTGATGGCCCGCCGCCAGTACAGGTGGGCGTCGTGCTCCCAGGTGTAGCCGATCCCGCCGAGCAGCGTGATCGTGTCCAGGGCGATGTCGACCGCGTCGCGGGCCGCGCAGGCGGCTGTCGCCGCGGCCAGCGCGAACTGCGCGCCGTCCTGCTGGTGGGCGGCGGCGGCGTCCCAGGCCGCGGCGCCTAGCAACTCCGTGCGGGCCAGCAGCCGGGCGCACTTGTGCTTGATCGCCTGGAACGAGCCAATGGTGCGCCCGAACTGCTCGCGCAGCTTCGCGTAGGCCAGGCCGGCCTGCTGGCACCAGCGGGCGACGCCGGCCGCTTCCGCCGCCGCGAGGGTGGCGGTCAGGTCCCGAACCTGGCCGGTAGTGACCGCCAGGACCTGGCCATCAGGGATGAGCACGTCGTCCAGCGCCACCATGGCGATGTCGCGGGTGAGGTCGACCGGCTCGCCTGGGCTGATGACCGCCTCGGCCAGCAGCGCCCCGTCGAGGACGAACCACGGGTCCCCGTCATCACCGCCCGCGGCGCCAAGCACGAGGACCTGTGCGCTGGCGGCGCCGAGGACCGGCCCGGCCTGGCCGGCCACCCGCCAGCCGTCGCCGGCCCTGGTGGCCCGCAGCCCGGCTGTCGTGGCGGCGCTGGCCCCGCTCGCGCCGCTGGCCAGCGCGGGCAGCAGTCGCCGGGCCAGGGCCAGCGGGGCGTGCGAGGCGATCAGCTGGCTGGCCAGCGCGGTCGGCAGCAGCGGTCCCGGTAGCAGCCCGAAGGCCGTTTCCTCAAGGACCACGGCCAGCTCCACCAGGCTCGCGCCGTCGCCGCCGGCCCAGGGCGGCAGGTGGATGGCGGGCAGTCGCTGGTCCACGGCAGCCTGCCAGGACGGCTGGAGGTCGCCGGCGGCGATCTTGTCGAAGGCGGCCCGCGTCCCGGCCAGGCCGGCCTGCCGGGCCGTGAACCGCGCGACGGCCTCCGCAAGATCCTGCTGGTCACTGGTCA
>Ga0335072_10008005_pt1 | contig 15351 bp, 12 predicted proteins | sample Lox_Sample_21_FD_206725 | JGI IMG/M metagenome (GOLD analysis project Ga0335072, IMG submission 206725) | Soil microbial communities from Loxahatchee National Wildlife Refuge, Florida, United States - Lox_Sample_2.1 | ecosystem: Environmental > Terrestrial > Soil > Wetlands | place: USA... | reverse complement strand
CGGGCCGCTTCCATGAGGGGCATCCTGGTCACCCTTGTCCTTGCCCTTGTCCCTGTCCCCGTCCTTGCCCGTCGCGCTCTTCGTCAGCAGCCGAGTAGCGCCGCTGTCCGCTGCGCGGATCGTACAGCACTTCGACCACTTTGCCGGTGTGCGGATCCTCGAAGCGCTCGCCGGTGGGTTCCCAGTGCGCGCCGGCGGGGGACGATGGCCTGTAACGCCAGCGCTCGAACAGCGTGCCGAGCAGAAACAAGAGGCCGATCACCAGCAGCTCGATACCGGGCAGCTTTGGTCCCGCGATCAGCATTGCCACGCCGGCAAGCACCAGGGCGCTCGAAACCGCCAGCAGCAGCGTGCGCAGCCGGCTCACCGTTCAGCCCCGTGCAGCGTGCCGGTTCCGCGCCCATCGCTCCACACCGGTCCGCGTACGTATCCCATCAGCTCTGCTCGATCACCACGGCGGTTCCATACGCGACGATCTCGCTCATCGTCTGACCGATCTCCGCCGAGTCGAAGCGCATCATCACGATGGCGTTGGCGTTCATCAGGGTTGCATTCCTGACCATGCGATCGACGGCGTGGCGGCGCGCCTCCTCGAGCAGCTGCGTGTACTCGGTGATCTCGCCGCCGGCGAGCGAGCGCAGGCCGGCCATGATGTTGCCGCCGAGGCCGCGGCTGCGCACCACGACACCGAATACCTGGCCCTTGGTTTCCTTGATGTGGTAGCCGGAGACGTTTTCGGTCGTGACGACGAGCATGCTCCCCTCCTGGACGCTGCGGCCGCGGGACGGCGGGTACTGTCAGGCATTTTACAGGCAACGCGAGCCTCCCACAGGGCGCTCAATGAAAGTCGCGTGAGCTGCGCTGCAGGCCGCCGAGCCAGGCCGAGCGGTCGTGCAGCCGCTGCGCGATGACGTGCGCCACACGGTCGCGCCGCTGCAGCGTACCGTCCACCACCAGCAGGCTCGCCGCGAGCGCGCAGCGCCGCTGCGTGGCGAACACGTCAGGCCACAGAATGATGTTGAGGATGCCGCCTTCGTCTTCCAGTGAGGCGAACACCACGCCCGAGGCCGTGGCGGGCTGCTGCATGTGAGTGACCAGGCCGCCGACGCGCACCCGGCTGCCATCGGCGAGTCCCCGCAGATCCACACTGCTGCTGAATCCACAGCGCGCCAGCCGCCCGCGCAGCAACGCCAGCGGGTGCCGTCCGGTGGTCAATCCCAGGTGCCGGTAATCCGCCAGGATCTGCTGGCCCTCGGTGGGCGCGGGCAGCTCGAGCGGTGGTTCATCCGCCGACAGCCCCTGTAGCAGTCCGGGCAGCCGCTCGACGCCCAGCGCCCGCCAGCTGGCCTCGTGCCGGTGGCGGCTGAGCGCCGCGAGCGCCCCGGCGGCTGCGAGGCTCTGCAGCGCGCGCTGCGACAGCTGTGCGCGTACCGCGAGCTCGTCGATGGCGGCGAACGGCCCCGCGGCGCGCGCGGCCACGATGCGCTCGCCGTCGGCCTGCACCAGCCCGCGCACCAGCCGCAGCCCCAGCCGCAGTGCCGGCTGATCGGTTCGCGCCGGCGCGTCAGCCGCAGGAGGCGCCGGAGGCGCGCGCGGCGGCGCCTCCAGCGTGCAGTCCCACTCGCTGACCGTCACATCGACCGGCAGCACGCCGATCCCGCTGCGGCGCGCCTCCTGCGTGAGCTGCGCCGGTGCATAGAAACCCATCGGCTGGCTGTTGATCAGCGCCGCGGCGAAGGCCGCCGGCTCGTGACACTTGAGCCAGGAGGACACATAGGTCAGCAGCGCGAAGGAGGCGGCGTGCGAGTTATGCACGATGAGATTGTTGGCCAGGAAGTTGTGATTCCCCTCGATCTGCAGATCATAGGTCGGTTGATTGCCGAGCGGTTCGATGCTCACCACGCGGTCCCAGTCGATAGCCGATTCGGCGCGTCGGGGCGAGCGAGCGGCCGCGACATGATCCTCGATCCGGAGTTGCGCCAGCGTACGCCAGCCGCCCGGTGTCAAGAAGGGATGTTCTGCACTGGCGTCTATCGAATGGCCCAGAGCGGTCCGCAAACGCCACACGGGTCTGGCACCGCTGGCGATGACAGCCATCACCCGGCGCTTACATAGTTTCAGATCCTCGGCACAGGCAAACGTGTGCGTGATCGTGGCTTTGCCGCAGTAGATCTCATCTATCCTGAGCCATCGACCGCAATCCGCATCGACGATGCGCGTATCACCCGCGACACACTCGGGGAAGCCGTATTCCCCGAAGCCGAGGATCTGCTTGTAGATCTGCTCGGCGAACTGCGGGGCGTAGCCGTTGGCGGCCATGCCCGACAGCAGCCGCTCGCGGTAGGGCGTAAGGCCGCCGCGGCGCTTCCAGGCGGCCATCGCGCGCCGCAGCCCATCGGCCTCTCCGGGGGTGAAGCCAGCGGCCACCACGGCGATCTGCATGACCTGCTCCTGGAAGATCGGCACCCCGAGCGTGCGCTCGAGCACCGCCTCGAGCTGCTTGCTCGGATAGTGCACGCTCGTCGGATGCATGCGCCGCTGCAGATAGGGATGCACCATGTCGCCCTGGATCGGCCCCGGCCGCACGATCGCCACCTCGATGACCAGGTCGTAGAAGCTGCGCGGCTGCAGGCGCGGCAGCATGCTCATCTGCGCGCGCGATTCGATCTGGAACACGCCCACGGTCTCGCCGCGACAGATCATGTCGAACGTGGCGGTATCCTTGGGCGGGATGTCCGCCAGCGTCAGCCGCCGGCCGCAGTGACGCTGCAGCAGGGCGAAGCAGCGGCGCAGCGCCGTGAGCATGCCGAGGGCGAGCACGTCGACCTTGAGCAGTCCGAGCGACTCCAGATCGTCCTTGTCCCACTGGATGACGGTGCGCTCGGCCATCGCGGCGTTCTCGATCGGCACCAGCGTCGCGAGCGGCTCGCCGGAGATCACGAAGCCGCCGACGTGCTGCGAGAGATGGCGCGGAAAGCCCACCAGCTCGCGCACCAGGCGCGCGAGCAGCGCCAGGCGCGCGCGGGACAGGGGCAGCTCGCGCGCGGCCGCCTGGCGCTGGATGTCCGCGGGTCGCTCCGACCACAGATGCAGGCGCGTCAGACGGGAGATGTCCGTGGGCTGCGCCCCGAGCGCGCGCGCCAGGTCGCGGATGGCGCTGCGTGTGCGGTAGCAGATCACCGTGGCGGCGAGCGCCGCGCGCTCGCGGCCGTATTTGCGGTAGATGTACTGCATCACCTCCTCACGCCGCTCGTGCTCGAAGTCGACGTCGATGTCCGGCGGCTCGTTGCGCTCGCGGCTGATGAAGCGCTCGAACAGCAGATGCATGCGCGCGGGGTCGATCTCGGTGATGCCGAGCGCGTAGCAGACCGCGGAATTGGCCGCCGAGCCGCGCCCCTGGCAGAGAATGCCGCGCTCGCGCGCGTAGCGCACGATGTCCTCGACGGTCAGAAAGAAATGCTCGTAGCGCAGCTCCGCGATGAGCGCCAGCTCCCGCTCGATCGTCGCGCGCACCGCCGGCGGCACCCCGAGCGGCCAGCGGCGCGTCACGCCCTGCTCGGTCAGCGCGGCCAGGTGCTCACTGGCGCTGCGGCCCTCGGGCACCAGCTCGGCGGGGTACTCGTAGTGCAGCGTCGCGAGCGAGAAGTGGCAGCGCTCGGCGATCGCGACAGTCTCGGCCAGCAGCGCCGGCGGATACAGCGCCGCGAGCTGCCGCAGCGAGCGCAGGTGCCGCTCGCCGTTCGGATAGAGTGCCCAGCCGGCCGCATCGAGGGTGCAGCCGTGGCGGATCGCCGTGAGTGCATCCTGCAGCCTGCGCCGCGCGCGCACGTGCATGTGCACGTCACCGGCCGCCACCGCCGGCAACCCCGCCGCGCGTGCGAGCTCGAGCGTCTGCGCGAGCCGCCGCGCATCATCGGGACCGCGATGCAGCTGCGCGGCCACCCAGCCGCGGCCGGGGAAGAATTCCCGCAGCCACGCCGCCTGTGCGCCCTCGGCATCCACCGACGGCACCCACAGCGCCAGGCAATCCGTCAGGCCGCTCTCGAAATCCGCGCGCAGCAGACGATACTCGCCCTTGGGCGAGCGGCGCCGGCCGAGCGTGATGAGCTGGCAGATCTGCCCGTAGGCGCGCTGCGAGGGCGCGAGCAGCACGAGCGTGAGGCCGCAGGCGGTGTGGAACTCCGCGCCGATGATCAGCTGGAATGACTCTGCCGTGCCCGGGGTCCGTCGGGAGCGGGCCTCCGCGGCCGGCTCGCGCCGCGACAGATCGCCTAGCGCCTCGTGCGCGCGCACCACGCCGGCCAGCGAGCACTCGTCGGTCAGCGCGAGCGCGCGGTAGCCGAGGGCGTGAGCGCGCTCGACGAGCTCGGCCGGGTGCGAGGCGCCGCGCAGGAAGGAAAAGTTGCTCAGCGCATGCAGCTCGGCGTAGCCGATGGCTGCCGGAGGACTCGCCTCAGCGCTGCGGCTCATACCCACAGACCCTGCAGATACCAGGCATCGTCGGCGAGGTCATGGAACATCCATAGCCGCGCGCCATCGGCGGCGCGTGCCACGTAGTAATCGCGTACGACCCCGGCGCCGTCCCACCAGCCGCTCTCGATGCGCTCGGGGCCGGCGAGCAGCGCGCGGGGGGCCTCGATGCGCCGGGGCTGCGGCAGCAGGGCGGCCGGACGCGCGGCCGGGGAGAGGGCCGAAGAAGCCGCGCACGCTGCTGCCACGGCGCGGGTCGTCCCACCGCGTGGCGTGTGCGCCGCACGCTGCTCGCGCTCGGGTCGGGTCTGCTCGGGCGGCACCAGAGCGAAGGCGTGCTCGGGGCGATGATCGGCGCGGCAGTGAAAGCCCTGTACGGCCTGCGTGCCCAGCCGCGCGCGCAGCCGATCCAGCAGCTGCGACAGCTCGCCGAGCCGCTGCGCCCCGCCGCCGAACAGGTCGCCCTGTACGATCGAGGGGGCGGTGAAGGCATCGGCTGTCAGGGTCAACGATCGCACGGGAGCCGCGAGCGCGAGGCTCTGCAGGCGCTCGCGCACCAGCAGCAGAAAGCGCTCCGCCTCGCGCGCCGGCGCCGACAGCCCGAAGGCCACATGGGTGACCGGGGCCGCGGCGGTGAGCGGGGCGGCGGTTTTGGGCGGGGCCGCGGCGGTGAGCGCGGCCGCGGTGAGCGGGGCCGCGCGCGGGTGATGCCCGAGCTCGAGCGCAAAGTGCTGCACCGAGCAGTCGCGCGCCCGCAGATAGCCCTGGAATTCCTGCAGCAGCCGCTGCAGAGGAAACAGCAGCGCGCTGCTCTGCTGCAGCTCATGGTCGAACTCGCAGTGCGCGCGGTAGCTCTCGGGCAGCCGGAAGGCCGGCCGCGGATCGCTCGCCTGCGCGGTCAATCGCGCCAGGTAGTGGCCGCTCTGCGGTCCGAAGCGTCGCGCCAGCGCCGCGCGAGGCAGCGCGAGCACCTCGCCGATGCGCGTCAGACCGGCCGAGCGCAACGCCTGCAGCGTCTCGGCGGGCAGCTCGAGCCACGTCAGCGGCAGCGGGGTGAGCCGCGAGCGCAGCTCGTCGCACGTGAGCGCGCAGCGCCCGGCGGCATCACCGTCTGGCTGCTCGGCATGCGTCAGCAGCGCAGCGGCGGTAGGCGAGGGCGCGATGGCGCAGCTGTGGCTGTAGCCGAGCTGCGCAAGCTCCCGCTCGATGCGCTCGAGCAGTATCGCGGGCTCGCCGAACAACGCGCGGCTCGCGCCCAGCTCGAGCCACAGCAGCGGCGGGGTCGACGCGCCAGTCAGCGGCGCTGCAGCCGCAGGCGCTGCAGCCGCAGCCGCTGCGGCCGCCTCGGCCGCACTGCTGAGCCGATAGCTGACGTGGCTGCTCCACTGATAGGCCCAGGCGGCCAGCCGCTCGAGAGCTGCGCGCTCACTGGCCGCCTGGGTGTCACGCAGCAGCGCCGGCAGACGGATGCACAACCACAGCATCGGGATCTGCGGCCGGTGTCGTCCGGCCGCCGGGGTGCACACCGAGGTGCGCGCTCGTGAGGTGCAGCCGCGCGCCGGCCCGGCCGCCACGGGCTTTCCTGATCTCCAGCATCAGTCCATCGGGTGCGGCGTGCAGCCGCAATCGTAGCGCTGCCGGCGAGGGCTGATCCGCGGCCACTGCCGGACGGTGCAGGATGCCCAGGGAGCCGCCGGCCTCGGCGGCCAGCTGCAGGCGGCGCAGGCTGCGATCGACGATGTGCGTGGACCAGCCCAGCACCGCACCCACCGCCGGGCAGCGCAGCGCCTGCTCGGTGGCCCACAGCGACTCCTGCGGCCGCGTGCAACGGATCATCAGCAGCCGCTCGAGCGGCAGTCCCTGCCGTGCCAGCGCCGGAGCGTACGGCAGGTAGGGCGCGGCGACCCAGACGATGCAGCGGCCGGCGCGCGCCAGCCGTACCAGAGCCGGCCGCAGCAGCTGCAGCTCTCCGATCCCGCTCGTGTCGCACAGCAGCTCGATGAGCGCACCGAGCGGCCAGCCGCCGCCGGCCAGGCTGTCATCGAGCGCCGCATATCCGGATGGCAGTGCGTATGCCCCGCCGTCCGTGCCAGCGTTGCCGCGGTGGCCGAGGTGGCCACCGCCACCACCGGCACCGCTGCCACCGCCGCGCTCGAGCTGCGCGAGCCGCTCGCGCAGCTCGGCTCGGGTGGCGATGGCGGTGGGGTCTTGGGCAAAGGTATCCATCCAGCGGATCCATGAAAGGGTCCAGTACCGGCAAGAGACTGTATGGATATACACTATAGCGCTCTTGGGCGCCTGAGGCTACAGCCGGGGAACCCTGGTGCCGTGCGGTCCCTGGCGCGCCCGGCGGCGCGTCAGGGACCACAGGCTCTTTGCACGCTACTGCACGCTGATGCGCGTTGCGCTGACCGTGCCGACGATCACCTTCAATGTCGTGACGGCATCGGTCGGGTCGATGCCGTCGTACTCGTACTGGGTGAGGCGGAAAGTTCCGGAATACTGATCGCCCGTTCGGTCCAGGGTGATGACTTCCTGGATGTTGGTCGGACCCAGGAACTGAAAGGCCTCATCCTCGGAGGTGGAGCCCGGCGGTGGCGTGGGTAAGCCCGGCGGCGAGGGGGACAGGCCCAGCGGCGGCGGCAAGGACCAGGACTGGGTCAGACCCGGGGTATATCCGGGAACCCAGGAGAGCGCCCAGTGGTTCAGGTGGTAGGTCGATTCACCCACCCGCCGCCACACGCCCAGGCAGAAGCTGCCGGTCACCGGCGCACGTCCGGAGTTCATGATCTCCGTGCCATCGTCGTGCCAGACCACGAAGCCCGCGTCCACCAGCGTGCCGTCGCCCGGGCCGCCGGCGTTACCCTCGGCGGTGAAGGTCCACAGACCGGTGATCGGCGCGGCGCCGAACGGATCACCGGGCTCGGCGAAATGCGTCAGCACCACTGCGCCACCGGCGCCCGGCCGATAGACCGCCGGCTGCATGGCGCCGGGGTCCTGCAGGCCGCCGCAGCCGGCGTAGGCGTGCGGTGCGACCAGCGCCATGGTGGCAAATCCGACCGCGACCGCGGTCGATCTCAACCAGATGTTCATCGTCGTTGCTCCCCGTGAAGTTGATGGGTGGCCAGCGGTGTGTACGGCCGCCGGGCACGCGGTTTCTGAGTCTGCCCAGGCTGCAGCGTCGGGGAACGGCGCGGCGTTCGCGATGACTTTCCGACGAACGGCGCGCTACGGGGAATGAATGCGCCACGGATCGGAACGAACTCGATGATGGGGGTCGGGCAGGGCGTAAATCCGCGGCAGATCCGCTGCATTTGTCTGCGCCGATGCGCGCGTGCGCGGTGACAGCGGCAGGGGCGTTGGCTAGTATCGGCGCGTCACCGGGAATCGCCCGGCGCGCAGCGCGCGGGCACACGTTCCGGTCCGGAGTGCCGCACGGTCTCATGAACACTCCCGCAATCGAGCTGCCGGCCACCGGCCCGCTGTACTGGCCGGATCGCGCGCGCGCACTCTTCAACGGCATCGGCTACGCCACGGCGCTGTCGATCGTCATGGCCTGTCTGGGGGCGATCGTGGGGCTGCCCGATCTGCTGGCCGGTCATGTGCGTTCCGCCCTGCATGCAAGCCTCTCCGCCGTGGGCATGGATCTGATCGAGGTGATCCCCGGTCCGATCCTGATCACGCTTGCGGTGAATCTGGCGCCGCGCTCGGGCCCGAGCCGCGTGGCGTGGCTGTTGGCCGCCGCGGTCCCGATGTGTCTGTGGTGTGAGTATTTCGAAGGTATCAGCTTCGGCTGGAACTGGAGCTCGGTGGGGGCCCTCCTGGAGGGGGTGCTCGAGACCTCCCTGGTGGTAGGCGTATGCGCCTATCACAGCTACTCGCGCGACGCGGGCGACACGCTGCTGCGCGCACAGATCGACCGCGCCGGCCTGGATACGGAGCTGCAGCGTGCACAGCTGCGGCTGCTGCACGCGCAGATCGAGCCGCACTTCCTGTTCAACACCCTGTCGGCGGTGCGCGCCCTGGCGCGCAGCGATCGGGCCGCCACGCTCGCGATGCTGGACAACGTGATCCGCTACTTCGAGGCGGCACTGCCGCGGCTGCGCGAGGATGAGGTGCCGCTGGGGCGCGAGATGCAGCTGGTCGATGCGTATCTGGGCATCTATCAGGTGCGCATGGGCAGCCGGCTCTCGTACCGCATCACGCTGCCGGAGGAGCTGGCGGGTGTGCGGATTCCCGCCATGATGCTGCTGACGCTGGTGGAGAACGCCCTGAAGCATGGCATCAATCCGACGCTGCAGGGCGGCAGCATCGGCGTCTGCGCGCGTCGCGAGCGCGATGCGCTGCTGCTGGAGGTGACCGATTCCGGTCGCGGTCTGAATGCCCGGCTCGGTCATGGCGCGGGACTCGCCAATGTGCGCCAACGGCTGCTGTTGCTGCACGGAGAGGACGCGGTTCTCTCGCTGCGTCCGGCGCTGCCGAGCGGCGTGGTGGCGAGCGTACGCATGCCGATGCGACAGCCCCGGCCATGCCTGACGCGTTAGCGCTTCTCGCCCGACACGCACGCGCGGCCGCGAGCTTCGCACGCGCTACGCTGCGCGCCGTCAGCTGGCGGGTGCTCATCGGCGCGGAGGCTTTTGCCGTCAGCCTGAGCGTGCTCGAGTGGCTGGTCGACCGGGGCCGGGGTGCGCATCCCCAGCTGTTGCTGGCCATGATGAGCCGCGAGATGCTCGCCGCCCCATTCATGATTCTGGCGGCGTTCGCGGGTAATGAAGCGGTGCTGCGTGGCTGGCCGGTACGGCGTGCCTTCGCCGTGGCCCTGCCGTGCGCGACCGCGGCCACGGTGCTCTGCCTGATCCCTTTGCTCGGCTGGAGCGGCTGGTTGGGCTCGATGGGTCTGCGCCCGTCCGATCCGCGCGCCCTGGTGGCGTTCGGCGTGCGCGCCTGCGTCGGGGTCGGTCTGTACTGGGGTCTGGGCATGCTGGTTTATCTCAATCGGCAGAGTGCCGCGCGCATGCTGGCTGGGGTGCGCGTGGCCGAGCTCGCGCGCATGCGGCTGGAGCAGCGTCTGATCGACTCCAGATTGGCGGCCGCGGAGGCGCAGATGGATCCGCGTCTGGTCCTCGAGCGCCTGGCGCACATCCGCGGGCTCTACGATGCGCGGCAGCCGGGCGCCGAGCAGCAGCTCGAATCGTTGATCGAGGACCTGCGCGGCAAGACGGGTCAGCAGCTCGCCGCGGCCGGGGTGCCGGGCCTGAACGGATGAGCGCGTGAGCGCACCGGGTGCCGTGATCGCCGAGGATGAGCCGCTGGTGCGCGGCGAGATTCGCGACACGCTCAGAGGGCTGTGGCCGCAGCTGACGATCCTCGCCGAGGTCGGCGACGGCCTCGAGGCGCTGGCGGCGCTGGAGCGCTGCGCTCCGGACGTATTCTTCCTGGATATCCAGATGCCCGGCCTGAACGGCCTGGAGGTGGCGCAGCGCCTGAGCGGCCGGGCGCACGTCGTGTTCGTCACCGCCTACGACCGCTACGCGATCGCCGCCTTCGAGCAGGGGGCGCTCGATTACGTGCTCAAGCCCATCTCCGTGCCGCGGCTGCAGCGCACGGTCGAGCGCTTGCAGGCGAGGATCGGCAGCGTGCCGGCGGACCTCAGTCACATCCTCGATCTGCTCAAGGAGGTGGTGCCGGCGGAGTCGCGGTATCTGCGCTGGCTGACCGTACCGCACGGCAGGGAGCTGCGGGTGGTGGCCGCCACCGAGATCCGCTACCTGCGCGCCGACGGCAAGTACACCACGCTCGCCACCCCGCACGGCACCTATCTGATGAACGCCTCGCTGCGGCAGATGCGCGAGAAGCTCGACCCCGAGGTCTTCTGGCAGGTGCATCGCAGCGTGATCGTCAACGTCAGCGCCATCGACGTGATCTACCGCTCCTTCCGCGGGGCGCTCGAGATCAAGCTCAAGGATCGCAGCGAGCTGCTGCCGGTGAGCGGCGCGCACGCCCACCTGTTCAAGGACTCGATGCGCTAGCCTGGCGTGCCGGTACCGCCGCGTCCGTCGTGGTCGCCGGCGAGGCCTCGGCGGCGGAAACCTGGCTCTGGGCCGCGGCGAACGCCGAGCCGAGGAACCACTGGTCGATCGCCGCCGGGGCCATGGGCTTGCCGAACAGATACCCCTGAAACAGCCGCGCCCCGAGGGCCGCCAGCTGCCGGCGCGCCGTCTCGGTCTCCACCCCCTCGATCACCACTTTCATGCCGAAGCTGCGACCGATCGACAGCGCCGCCGAGATGATGGTCTCGCCGCCCTGGCCGAGTGTCGTCACGAACGAGCGGTCCACCTTGATGACATCCGCGGGGAAGCGCTGCAGGTAGGCGAGCGAGGAGTAGCCGGTGCCGAAGTCGTCGATCGCCACCGACACGCCCCGGCGCTTGAGCTCACGCACCAGCGCGAGCGAGCGCTCGGCATCGCTCGCCAGCACCGACTCGGTGAGCTCGATCTCCAGCTCCTGCGGATGCAGCCGCGCAAGGCGCAGGGCATCGTCCAGGTGCGTCAGAAATCCCTCGTGCAGCAGCTGCTGTACCGAGACGTTCACCGCGACGCGTGCGCAGTAGCGGCCGGCCAGAGCGCGCGCGTCGCGGCAGGCCCGCCGCAGGATCCAATGCCCCAGCCGCGGCATCTCGCCGCTCTCCTCGGCGAGGCTGATGAATTGCGCCGGCGCTATCGGCCCGAGTGATGGGTGTGTCCAGCGCGCCAGCGCCTCGAGCGTGGTGACGGTGCTGTGCTTCAGATCGATGATCGGCTGGTAATGCAGGTGCAGCGCGTCGTTGTCCAGCGCCTCGCGCAGCGCCACCAGCAGCTGGTGACGGTAGGCGACCCGGTAGGCCCAGTCCGAGCGGAACAGGCAGGCCATGCTGCCGCCCTGCAGCTTCGCCTGCCGCGCGGCGATATCCGCGAACTTCAGCGCGGTGCGCGCATCGCCGGTGTGCACCGGCACTCCCGCGATGCCGATGCAGGCGCGCACCTGGTAGGGAGTGTGCTGCAGATCGATCGGCAGGGTGAATTGCGCGATGAGCGCCTCGGCGGTGGCGAGCACCCGGGTCTCATCGGTGAAGTCGCCCGGCAGCAGCACGGCGAATGCGTCATCGCCCCAGCGCGCCAGGCTCAGAGCCCCCGAGCAGTATTCGCGCAATCGGCGGGCCAGCACCTGCAGCACCTGATCGCCGGCCGCGACGCTCTGCAGCGCATTGATGTCGCGCAGGTTCTCGATGCTGATCATCAGCACCGCGAAGGAGCTGTTGCGGTCCTTGCCGTCCGCCTCCGCGCACACCGCCTCGAGCGTCTCGATGAAGCGGTTGCGGCTGGCCAGGCCGGTCACGGCGTCCTGGCTGTTGATCTGCGCGGTGAGCGTGCGGCGCAGCCCGGTGTTCTCCACGCCCGCGCGCCGATAGTGCTCGATGGCCGCCTCCACCGCCGCGTGCAGCTCGCGGCTCTGATAGGGCTTGCCGAGGAAGCGCAGGATCTGCGCCTCGTTGACCGCGGCGATGGCCGATTGCAGGTCGGCGTGGTCGGTCAGCAGGATGCGGCCGGCATTGGGCGCGAGCGCGCGGGTGCGCGCGAGGAACGTGGCCCCGTCCATTCCCGGCATGCGCATATCGCAGATGATCGCCGCGACGTCGCGATCCTCCGCGAGATGCCGCAGTCCTTCGGCCGCATCGGGCGCCGTGATGAGCTGGTGCTGGCGCTCGAGTTCCCGGCGCAGGTCCTCGAGAACCAGCGGGTCGTCATCGACGCACAGGATCCGCTGGCGCACGCTGTCGAGGCGGTGCCTGCCGGCCGCCTGGCTCACGGCGCCTCCGGCGCGGGCGGCTCCTGCAGTGCCGCCACGCCGGCGCCCACGTCGATGTTCCAGCCGCGCAGCCAGCGTGTCACCTCGCCGCGGGCGACGAAGGCGCCGTCCAGGTAATCGAGCAGCCGCACCGGCCGGTCCGCGGTCGCATCCACGACCGCATCCGCCACGTGCACGGCCGCGAGCACGCAGGTCTGCGCATGCGCCACCGCGCTCGGGTGGTGATGGTGCGCCACCGCCTCGATCAGCTCGAGCGGCAGGCCCCACAGCCCGAGCAGGCACGCCCCCACCTCCGGATGCGCGACGCCGAAGCACTCCGGCTCCACCGCGTGCCAGGGCAGGCCGCGCTCGCGCGCCAGCGCGATCATGCGCGCGAACTGCGCCGGTGCGCCGAGCGCCAGCACCGCCTCGCCCACGTCGAGCAGCAGCGCCGCGGTGAAGGCCTCGTCGGCGCCGTGCTGATGCTCGAGCAGAGCGTGCGCGAAGCGCGCCTTGCGCAGCGAGCGCGACTGCAGGTCGGCGAGCAGCCGGTTGGTGGCGGGCGCGGCGTCCAGCGCATTGAACATGCAGGCCGACAGCGCCAGGGACTTGAGCATCTCCAGTCCGACGTAGTTGATCGCGGCGGAGATCGTGGTGATCGGCGCGCCGCGGCGATACAGCGCGGAGTTCACGATCTGCAGCGTCTTGACGCACAGGGCGCGGTCGTTGCTGACGATCTGATTGATGTCGGCGGTATGGGCGGTCGGGCGGGCGATCGCGGCCGACAGGTCCTGGAAGGTGCGCGGCGTGGCCGGCAGGCCGTGCAGGCGGCTGATCAGCTGCCGGATCGCCGGATCGTGCAGGATCGAGGCGAGCGAGCAGGCGCGCTCCACCACCTCGCGTACCGCCTCGGGATTGCAGGGCTTGCGCAGAAACTGGTGGGTGACCGGAACGGCGCGCAGCAACTGCTCCTCATCGATGGCGTCCGAGAGGCACAGGCGCACGACCTCGGGATGGCGCTCGCGCACCGTCGCCAGCAGCTGTGCTCCGTCCATGCGCGGCATGCCCATGTCGCTGACGATGGCGTCGAAGTGGCCGGTCTGCAGCTGCGCCAGCGCCTCCTCTCCGGAGCCCACGAACACGGCATCCCAGGGCGCATCCGGCTGCAGGAACGCGCCGCGCAGCCTGGCGATGCTCGCCGCATCCTCGTCGACGAACAGCACACGCTTCATGCCGTACTTCCTTGCAATGGCGCTGGCGCGTTCCGCATGACTTCGCTGTCGGTCGGAGGAGCAGGGGGGAAGCTCTGGAGCCTTCGCGGGAGTCTGCGGCGGCGAGCGCCCCCGACTCCTGGATGAGCTGCCGACCTACTGTTTCCTGGCTGGAGGGTTGCGCTAAGATTAAGGTGCCGTTAGGGTGCCGCCGGATTATCGCCCGGCGTGGTAGGCTAAAAGCGTCGACTACATCAGGATTTCGTACCAAATGCCGGCATATGCTTCGATCGCGATCATGAAGGACGTCACGAAGCGGCCCACCTCGAGGCTCCGCCAGCGGACCGCGATGGCAACGCTCCTCCTGGGTGCCGCCAGCCTTGCGCTGCTGGCGTTGCCGGCGGCGCCGGCACGCGCCACCACCTACGAGCTCTCCAGCCCCGATCAGATGGTCGTCGGCCAGGATCAGACGGTGACGACCGTCTACGCGGACACGCTCTACGATCTGGCCGCCAAGTATCGCGTCGACTCGCAGGAGCTGATCCGCGTCAACGCCGGCATCGATCCGTGGCTGCCGGGAGCCGGCAAGAAGGTGCTCATCCCCGGTCGGCTGATTCTGCCGCCCGGACCGCATGTCGGCATCATCGTCAATCTGCCCGAGCACCGGCTCTACTACTTCCCCAGGCCGCGCCGCGGCCACCCGCGTGTGGTCATCACCTATCCGGTGAGCATCGGCAAGATGGACTGGCGCACGCCGATCGGTCTGACGCACGTGATCGCCAAGATCAGAAATCCCGTGTGGTACGTGCCCGCGGGCGTGCGCAAGGAGCATCTGGAAGACGGTGACCCGCTGCCTGCGATCGTGCGGCCGGGGCCCGACGATCCCCTGGGCAAGTTCGCGCTGCGCCTGGCCGCCGGCGGCGGCACTTACCTGATCCACGGCACCAACAATCCGATCGCCGTGGGCATGCCGGTCACGCACGGATGCATCCGGCTCTATCCCGACGACGTCGCGCAGCTGTTCCCGCTGGTGCCGGTCGGCACTCCGGTGCACATCATCAACGATCCCGTCAAGGTGGCCTGGGTGGACGGCGAGCTGCTGCTGGAGGCCCACCCGCCGATAGATGACCAGGGCCAGAGTCTCGAGCCCGACGTGGATGAGTTTTCCGACCTGCTGCGCAAGACCGTCGGAGACAACACCGTCGCGATCAACTGGGAATACGCCCGTGACGTGCTGAAGAAGGCGGATGGAGTGCTGGCCACGGTGGGGCTGCAGGCCGACCTCTCCGGCGCGGGCGACTCGCAAACGCCGGCCGCACCCGCCGCGCCGGCCACACCCGCCGCGCAGGCGGCCGCCGCGCCGGCGCCAGCTGCGCCGCCACCGGCCAGCGCCGCGCCCGCCGGCGCGGCATCCGTGGCCACCTCGGCCTCCGCTTCCGCGTCAACCTCCGTGCCCGTCGGCAAGCCGGATCCGGCCCTGGCGGATGGCCGCCCCCGCTAGGAGACGTACGCCCGCCAAGGCAGCCAGGGCAGCCGGGCCGCTGATCACCCTGACCAGCGACTTCGGTGTGCGTGATCCCTACGCCGGCATCATGAAGAGCCGCATCTTCCTGCGCGCCCCTGGGCTCGCCGTGGTTGATCTGACGCACGCCATCACACCCTTTCGTCCCGAGGAGGCCGGCTACTGGCTGTACTGCTGCCTCGGGCAGTTTCCCGCCGGCACGGTGCACGTCGCGGTCGTGGACCCGGGCGTGGGCGGCGAGCGCGCCATCGTCGTGCTGCGCGCCGCCGGGCAGCTGTTCGTCGCGCCTGACAACGGCCTGCTGGGGCTGGTGGCCCAGACGTG
>Ga0335072_10008004_pt1 | contig 15351 bp, 11 predicted proteins | sample Lox_Sample_21_FD_206725 | JGI IMG/M metagenome (GOLD analysis project Ga0335072, IMG submission 206725) | Soil microbial communities from Loxahatchee National Wildlife Refuge, Florida, United States - Lox_Sample_2.1 | ecosystem: Environmental > Terrestrial > Soil > Wetlands | place: USA... | reverse complement strand
TCAGCGCCGGCGAGGCAATCGAGGCAGTCACGGTCACGGACGTGTGCACCGTTCCGGAGCTCACCACGGTCTGCACGGTACCATCGGCAGCCGAGGTGGCCGTGGCCGGCGAGAGGCTCAGCCCGCCGACCGTGGTGCTCAGCGCGAAACTGACCACCACGCCCTGTTTCGCCGCGCCGGTCGAGTCCAGTACCTTGAAGACCAGCGTCGAGTTGACATCCTTCGTGCCCTTCAGGCCGATCGAAGTCGGCGTAGCCGACTCGAATTGAATGGATCCGGTCGCCGCCGAGGCGACGGTGACCGTTCCGGTGGCGGTGAGGTTGGTGCTGCCTACCGTCGCGCTCGCCGTGATGACATCGGAACCGCTGCAGCCCTTCGCGGTATAGGTCGCATCCGCGGTTCCGGTCGTCGTCACGACCGTATTGGCATTGGTGCCGGCCGAGGTGCTGCCGGAGGCCGTGACGCTCGCAAGCCCCTGGGAAATACAGGTCGAGCTGAACGTAACTGTCACGGAGCCCGCGGTATAGAGCGTTCCCGTCTGGTCGACGATGGCAACCTGCAGGCTCGTCGTACCGCCGGCGGACACATTGGTGCTCGACACGCCGATCATTCCGGACTGGAAGCCGCTGCCGCTGCCATTGCCCATGGAGTAGGTCGTGTTCCCGGTCGTGCCGGTACCCGTCCCGCTGCCGCTGCCGCTGCTGCTCTCCTGCGTCAGCGTGCCGCTGCCGCCGCCGCAGGCGGCCAGTGCGAGCATCGCGGCCGTGACCGCTAATGTTGATGCGAACTTTCTCATGCTACTTTCCACCCTGAATGCCGCATTCGCGGCACGACCCGCCATCTCAGTACACATTTACGCCCTGACGGATGATCTTCGGCGTGACGAAGATCAACAGTTCATCCTTATTGTTGGTGCGATTCGTGTTTTTGAAGAAAGTCCCCAGTATCGGAATGTCACCGAGCAACGGCACCTTGTTCACGACGTTGCTGGCCTGCGTCGTGAGGATGCCGCCGAGCACGACGGTCTGCCCGTCGTTGACCAGCACCTGTGTCGTCACCTCACGCGTGTCGATCGCCGGCACGTTGACGCCGCCCGACTCCACGACCACCTGTCCCACTTCGTCATCGCGGACGTCGAGGTCGAGGATGATGCGGTTGTCGGGAGTGATCTGCGGGGTGACCTGCAGCTGCAGCACCGCGTTCTTGAACGAGATCGAGGTCGCACCGCTGGAAGCCGACTGCTGATAAGGGATCTCGACGCCCTGCATGATCGTCGCCTGCTTCTGGTTGGCGGTGATCACCCGCGGCGAGGAGATGTCCTTGGCCTCGGTCTCGGCCTCCGCGGCGGAGAGCTCGAGGTCGACGAGGCGTGAAGCCGACAGGATGCCCACGGCGATCGTGCCGTCGGGCGTTCCTACGGGCAGGTTGACGTTATATCGCTCAGGCGCGCTCGCCCCCGTCGGAATGGAGACCGGGAACGGCTGCCCCGTGGACTGGTCGTTGGTGAGCGCGGAGCTGACGATGGAGTCCGTGCCCGCGGCAGTTCCCGAGGTCGTCACGAGACCCGTCTGGCCGTTCTTCTGCACGTCTGTGAGCCCCAGCGTCGCGCCCAGCTGCCGATTGAAGTCGTCGTTGACCAGCACCACGCGCGCCTCGATCTCAACCTGGCGCACGGGGACGTCGAGCCGCGCCACCAGACGGTTGATCTCCTCCAGATTCTCCGGCGTGTCCTGCAGCAGCAGGGTGTTGGTACGGTCGTCGACCGCCACGTTGCCGCGCTTCGAAAGCAGTGAATTGCTCTGCGATTTGACGAGAGCGGCGAGATCGGACGCCTTGGCGTAGTTGATCTGCAGGTATTCCGAGCGCAGCGGCTCGAGCTGCTGCACCGAGTTCTGCGCCGACAGATCGGCCCGCTCGCGCGCGGCCAGCTCCGCCTGCGGCGCCACGAGGATCACGTTGCCCTCGCGCCGCTGTCCGAGCCCCTTGGTCTGCAGGATGATGGCCAGCGCCTGGTCCCAAGGCACGTTCTGCAACCGCAGGGTGACGTTGCCGGAGACCGAGTCGCTGACCACGATGTTCTGACCGCTGGCATCGGCCAGCAGCTGCAGCACCGCGCGCACCTCGATGTCCTGGAAGTTCAGGGTCAGGCGCTCGCCGGTGTATTTCGGCCTCATGGCCTGCGCCTCGCCCTTCTTCAGCGGCTGCAGCTCGATGACGTACTCGTCGTTGGACTGGTAGGCCAGCTGATCGTATTCACCCGTGGCGTCGATCGCGATGCGCGAGCCATGGCTGCTGTTGGTCACGTCGAAATCGGTGACCGGGGTGCCGAAATCGCTGGCGTCGTAGCGCCGGACCAGGTCGGAAGGCACTGCCGCGTTGGCGAAGTCCACCACGATCTGGTTGCCGACCTGCTGCAGGTTGATCGGAATGTGCGGGTCGGACAGGTGAACGATCACTCGTCCGGAGCCGTCGGCTCCGCGCCGGAAGTCGATGCTGCGGATCTCCCAGCCCTGGTCGGCCTCGGAAGAGGCCACGGAGCCGCCCGTCGGGGCGGCGCCGCCGTTATCGCTCTGCGCGGCGGCTTCGGTTGCGGACTGCTCGGCCGAATTGGAGGCCGCGCCCAGGGTCACGAGAACCTCATTCCCCTGGCGCTGGATGTCGTAGGGCACGAGGTGGTCGAGGCTGAGGACGAGGCGCGAGCGGTCCTTGCCCTCAGCCGCGACGATGGAGTCGAGGCCGGCCGACTGCACGTCGATGCGGCGCGAAGGCAGCGCGAGCGTGGTGTCGGGAAGATCGATGGCGATGCGTGCCGGGTTGTCGATGGTGAACGAAAGCGGCTGCGGCGCGGGGCCGGAGAGGTGCAGGGTGAGCTGCACGCGCTGGTTCGGCAGCGGTGTCACGTCGATCGACTGCAGCGCGGCGCTGTCCGCCCAGGCGGCACGGCTCGGCAGCGCCGCGAACGCGGCGCAGGCCGCCAGCCACGCTACCGCGCTGAGGATCCGACACATCGGGGAAAGGGATTTCATTGTTCGAGACTCCCTACTGGCTTAGGCCCAGGGCCGCCGGCCGTTTCATATAGCCACCGAGGCCGTCCGGGACGATCTCGGTGATATCGATCTTGGAAGGTGAGATGTCGGTGATGCGGCCGTCGTTCTGGCCCATGTAGTTGCCGACGGTGACCCGGTGAACGATGCCGTCCTTGGTCTGCACCAGACCGTACGTCGACCCCGCGATCCGGATGGTGCCCACCATCTTCAGGGTGTCGAGCGAGAACTGCTCCAGGAACTCGCGCGGGCGCTTCTCGTCGCGGCGCACGGAGTTGAATCCGGTCGCCTGGCTCGGCACGAACGGCGAGCGCAGGCTCTGGTCGTCGTAGACGAAGGTCTCGTAGGGCTTGATCTCCGGCAGCGGGTCGACGTGGCCGCCCGGCTGCTGATTGGTCTGCTGAATGAACTGCTGCAGGTCGCTGTCGGCGCTCGAGCACCCGCTGAGAGCGATGAGCGCGGCGAATGCCACGACGCAGGCGCGAGCGGCGCAGGTACCGGCAGATTTGTGTTGTCGCATGTGAGTGACCACCCCGCTGTTCCCCTCAATGACCCGGCGGATGGACGAACTTGCTGTTGCCGTGCTGCGCCGCCGCCATCTCGTCCTGATCGAGGTAACGGTATGTCTTGGCCGTGAGAGTCAGAGTCAGATCGTCATAACCGCTGTCGCTGCCGGTCGGCTTGATGTCGATGTCGTGCAGCGTCACGATGCGCGGCAGGGCGGCGATGCCGCTCACGAACTGGCCGAACTGGTGGTAGCTGCCGGTGAGCACCATCTTGATGGGCAGCTCCGCGTAGAAGTCCTGCGCCTGCTCGGGCTGCGGCTGGAAGAGCTTCTGCTGCAGGCCGGCCGCGAGCGCCGTCTGCGAAATGTCCACCAGCAGGTTCGGCACCTCGGTCCTGCCCGGCAGCTGGCGCAGCAACGCGCCGAAAGAGCGCTGCAGGTCCTTCAGCTGCTGCTTGTAGACGGCGAGGTTGACCGCCTGCGCGTGCTTCTGCTGGTACTCATGCCGCAGCGTCTGCTCCTGGTCCTCTTTCTGCTGCAGCTCCGGCCGGATGTCGTTCCAGACGAAGAAATACACCAGGAAGATGGTCAGCAGCACGAACGTGGCGGCTACGGCCGCGGCCAGCACGGTCAGCGGCCAGCGCCCCGGATCGCGGGGGTCGAGGTCGCGGATCTCCTCGATGAGCTTCAGGTTCATTTACGGCCTCCCTGCGTTGGCCACGGCCGTGGCATCGTCGCCGCCGCCGGCATCACCCGCGGTCTGATCGGCGTCGAGCGTGAAGCTGGAGCCGAACGCCCCCGGCGCGGACTGGATCACTTCCAGCGTCGGATTCTTCATCCACTGCGACGAATCGATGTTGCGCATGAAAGCCGACACCCGCGTGCTCGATTGCGCCACGCCGGTGAACTTCAGGTGCTCGCCGTTCTGCGTGACGCCGGTGAGATAGACCCCGTCGGGCAGCGTCTTCACGATCTGGTCGAAGAGATGCACGATCTCGGGCCGCGACCGCTGCAGCTTCTCGATGATCTGCATGCGCGCGATGAACTGCGCCTTGGTCTGCTCCAGATCGTTGATCTCCTCGATCTGCCGGTCGAGGATCTTGATCTGCTGGGTCAGCATCTGGTTGCGCGCGTCCTGCGCATCGATCATCGCGTTGTAGAGCAGGTAGACGCCACCCGTCACCACGAAGGCGCAGACGGCCGCGCCGCCCATGGCCACCATGAACTTGAGCTTGCGCTCCTTGCGCTGCGCGTCCCGCCAGGGAAGTAGGTTGATGCGCGGCATCAGTCGAAGCTCCGCAGGGCCAGTCCGCACGCCGTCAGCAGGGCGGTCGCGTCACGCTGTACCGCCTGCGCCTTGGCGCGGGAGGACAGCTTCATTTGTCCGAGCGGCTCGCCCTTCTCGGCGGCGATGCCGACCCGGCTCGAGATCACCTCCGACACGCCCGGAATGTTGGCGCAGCCGCCGCAGATCAGGATCTTCTCCGGCTGCTCGCGGCCGGAGCCCGAGGCGAGATAGAACTGCAGCGAGCGGCTGACCTGTTGGGTCATGTCGTCGATGAAGGGGTCGAGCACTTCCGACTGGTAGTTGCCGGGAAGGCCGCCTTCCTTCTTCGCCCGTCCCGCCTCCTCCATGGAGAGCCCGTAGGTGCGCATGATTTCCTCGGTGAGCTGCTGGCCGCCGAAGGAGAAGTCGCGCGTGTACACGACCTTGAGATTGCGCAGCACGCTGAAGGTGGTGCTGCTGGCGCCGAAGTCGACCACGGCGATGGTCCGGTCGATCCCCCCGTCCGGCATCTGGTGCGTCATCAGCTTGCAGGCGTTCTCCAGTGCGAACGCCTCGACGTCGACTATCTTCGCGGTCAGTCCCGCAGCCTTGACCGCCGCCTGACGCTGATCGACGTTCTCCGTGCGCGTGGCCACGAGCAGGACGTCGTTGGTCTCGGGGTCCTTCTCGGAAGGCCCGAGCACCTCGAAATCGTAGCTGACCTCATCCATCGGGAACGGGATGTACTGGTCGGCCTGCATTTCCACCTGCGCCTCGAGGTCGTTGGCGCGCAGCGCCCGCGGCATCTGGATGACCTTGGTGATGGCGGCATCGCCGCTGATCGCCACGGCCACCTCGGTGCTCTTCGCACCGGAGCGCTTGACCGCCCTGCGGACGGCTTCCCCCACGGCCTCGGCGTCCACGATGGCCTTCTCGTTGATGGCGTTCTGGGGCGTGGGCTCGGCCGCGTAGGCCTCCACCCGGTACTGCCCCCCGGACATGGTAAGCTCGATGAGCTTGACCGAGGAAGTGGTTATGTCAAGTCCCAGGAGGGGCCGGTGCTTGCGCTGAAGGAGGAACATTTTTATTTCCTTTTCAGGTACTTACGCCTGAAAACGACCGCCCCGTGTGAGTGTCCGACGCACTATATATCAGCGCAAAGTTAAATTCGACGTGAGCAGGCTCACGGAACCAGGCGATCGCCTCCTGGAGGGCCCCAATCCGGGCACGCAGAGTGCCGGCGGCGTCACAGAGGGGAAAAGCCATCCCCCCTCGCCCGAAGCAAGTGTGTAGGGTCTGGAACGCGAGATGAGGTGCCTGTGCCGTACCCAAGCAGTCTGGAGACGCGCCTTCGGTCGGACGGCCATGCGCGAAGCGAGGAACGGCCCGGAAACCAGACCGGCAACCCCGCTGTCATAGGCACATGTGTCCCGTAGACCGGAGGCTTTGCGTCCCCACCTTTCGGTGAGTTTGCCCTGAAACGGGCGCTACTATGCATAGCCCTTGCGGGGAGCGCAAGCAGAGAGAGTCGTTTTCTGTGAAATGGGAACAGGTTCGAATTCCGGCGGCCGCTTTGGGCGGTGTGATGTTGATCACACTTCTCGGGCTGTATGTCTACGCCTGCAGCTATGTCTATCTGCAGCCCTCCCTCCCGACCAGCGCGCAGATGCGCAACGTGGCGTTGAAAGTGCCGCTGCGGGTCTACACCTCGGCGGGCGATCTGATCGCCCAGATCGGCGCCCAGCAGCGCACACCCGTCCGCTATGAGCAGATTCCGCCGCTCGTGCGCAATGCGTTCCTCGCGGCGGAGGACCACCGCTTCTTCCAGGAAAGCGGCATCAGCTTCCTCAGCATCGCGCGCGCGGCCATCGTCGACCTGATCGCCGGCAAGAAGATCCAGGGCGGCAGCACCATCACCATGCAGGCCGCCCGCAACTCGTTCCTGACACTCGACAAGACCTTCCGCCGCAAGCTGCAGGAGAGCTTCGTCACCTACGAGATGGATCACGAGTTCAGCAAGCAGGAGATCTTCCAGCTCTACCTCAACGTGATCTTCTTCGGCCAGCGCTCCTACGGCGTCGCCGCGGCGGCGCAGACCTACTTCGGCAAGAGCCTCGATCAGCTGACCGTGGCGGAGGCGGCGACGCTCGCGGGAATTCCCCAGGCGCCGTCGCTCTACAACCCGATCATCCACCCGCATCTCGCGGCAGCACGCCGTTCCTACGTGCTGCAGAGGATGCTCGACCTCGGCTACATAGACGCGTCCACGGCGGAAGTTGCCAACCACACGCCCGTTGACGCTACCGCGCATGCTCCGCACGTGGATGTCAACGCACCGTATGTCGCGGAGATGGTGCGGCAGCAGATGGAGCAGTGGTACGGCCCCGCCGCCGAGACCGCCGGCTATCGGGTCTACACGACCGTGGATGGCCGGCTCCAGGGGCTTGCCAACCGAGCCGTGCAGCTCGGGCTCATCGAGTACGACCGGACACGGGGCTGGCGCGGTCCGATCGGCCGCGCCGTGCTCGCCGCCGGCGCCACGCCGGCGCAGCTCGAGCAGTTGGTGGACGAATACACGCCGATCGGCATGCTCCTGCCGGCCGTCGTGGTGAAGGTGGGGGCCCAGGACGCCGGGATCTATATCCGATCGCGCGGCTTCGCCGACATCGACTGGAACGGACTCTCGTGGGCGCGCAAGTCGCTCAGCGAGGATGCGATGGGGCCGTCGCCAAAAACCGCGGCGGAGGTGGTGTCGCCCGGTGATGTCGTCTACGTGGTCGCCGACAAACAGGGCCATGCGCAGCTTGCGCAGGTGCCGCAGGCGCAGAGCGCCTTCGTCGCGCTCGACCCCAACGACGGCGCGGTCGCCGCGCTGGTCGGCGGCTTCGACTTCTTTTCCAACAAGTTCGATCGCGCGACGCAGGCGGAGCGGCTCCCGGGCTCGGGATTCAAGCCCTTCTTCTACTCCGCGGCGCTGCAGGACGGCTACACGCCCGCGAGCACGATTCTCAACGCGCCGGTGGTGACGGGAGGCGAGGGCCTGGAGACGACCTGGCGCCCGGAGAACGACACCCGCTCGTTCAGCGGGCCCGTGCGCCTGCGCGTGGCGCTTGCCCATTCGCTCAACCTGGTCTCCATCCGCCTGCTGCGCGATATCGGGCTGCCTTACACGACCCAGTATGTCAGCCAGTTCGGCTTCGATCCAAAGAGCCTGCCGCAGAACCTGACTCTGGCGCTGGGCACGCTGCGGGCAACACCGCTGCAGATGGCCAGCGCGTACTCGGTCTTCGCCAACGGCGGCTTCAAGGTCGAGCCGTATTACATCGACCGCGTCGAGGACGCCTCGGGCAAGGTGGTGTGGCAAGCAGCTCCGCGCGTCGCCTGCGCGCTGTGTACCAACCCGGTCCCGCCCAGCGGGCTCAAGCCCGCATCGACCCCGGCGGCGCTGCTCGCGCAGTCCGATACCCTCCAGGGCAACATGAGCTCGCTGCCGCCGAACCGGCTCGCGCCGCAGGTCATCAGCCCGCAGAACGACTACCTCATGACCTCCATGATGAAGGACGTCATCCGCTACGGCACCGCCGTGAAGGCGCTCGCGCTGAATCGCGACGATATCGCCGGCAAGACGGGCACCAGCAACGACTATCGTGACGCGTGGTTCAACGGCTACACGCCGGAGCTCGAGGCCACCGTCTGGGTGGGTTATGACGATGACCGGCCGCTCGGCGCGGGCGACGAGGGCGCGCATACGGCGCTTCCGATCTGGATGCACTTCATGCGCTACGCCCTCGACGGTGTTCCGCAGCGGCAGCGTCCGATGCCGACCGGCATCGTGACCTTGCGCGTCTCCGCGCAGACGGGCGCGTTGGTCAGCGACGAGAATCCGGACGGCATTTCAGAGGTGTTCATGGCCAACCACCTGCCGACAGCGGCCCCGCCTGGGTCGGCTCCCCCAGCGCCGGGCACACAGACTCAATCGGGTGCCGATTCGATATTCTGAGCGCCATGGCCAGAAGACATCCGACACCCCGCGGCGACAATCTGCGGCGGGCGCTGGCGCAGGAAGCCGCGCGCATCATGGCGGAGCACGGCATCCGCGACTTCTTCGTCGCCAAGCGCAAGGCGGCGGAGCGGCTCGGCGTCCAGGACGGAATCGCCGCGCTGCCGAAGAACACGGAGATCGAGACGGCGCTGGCGGAGTACCAGCGCCTCTTCGGCCGCGAGTCGCACGAGGAGTCGCTGCAGGCGCAGCGGCACGCGGCGCTCACCGCCATGCAGCAGCTGCGCGAGTTCGAGCCGCGGCTGGTGGGGCCGGTGCTGAGCGGCACCGCGACGGAGCACTCCGAAGTCCAGCTGCACCTGTTCGCCGACCGCGCCGAATCGGTCGCGCTCAAGCTGATCGATCACGGCATCGCGCACGAGGTGACGGAGCGGCGGGTGCGCATGAGCGCGGAGCGCGTGCTGGCCTACCCCGGGCTGCGCTTCGAGGTCGAGGATCAGGCGATCGACGTCACCGTCTTCCCGACGGACGGGATCCGCCAGGCGCCGGTGAGCCCGGTCGACGGCCGGCCGATGAAGCGGGCCAATGCGATCGAGGTGGAGTCGCTGCTTTCTTAAAGAAGCGCTGGATCCGGGCTCCTGCCCGGCCCAGCGCTGCTTTGGGCAAAAAGCGTGGTTTTTGCCCAAAGCTCCGCCGCCTGCGGCGGCGGGGCACCTCCCTGTGCCTGGACGCAGGATTCTCGGGTAATTACTTCCCTGCGCCCGCGGCCACCCCGTACTTCTTGCGGAACTTGTCGACGCGCCCGGCGGTGTCGACGATCTTCTGCTTGCCCGTGTAGAAGGGATGGCAGCTCGAGCACACTTCCACCTGCAGGTCGTGGCCGAGCGTCGAGCTCGTCTTGAACGAGTTGCCGCAGGTGCAGGTGACCGTAATCTCTTTGTACGCGGGATGGATTTCGGGTTTCATGGCAGGCTCGGTCGTCTCGTGTGGCGGTCCGTCCGTAGATGGGGGCGGCCAGCGCGGTTCAAAGGGCCGGCGAGTTTAGCCGCCGATCTGCGTCGCGACAAGCGTTTTACAGGTCGCGGCCGGGATGGGGGCCGCGAGGGATCTCAGGTCCCCGATCCACGGCTCAGCCCGAGGCTCCCTTATCCACAGAAGCTGTGGATAACTCTGTGAGTGAGCATCCCGGCAAGGGTAAAATTTCCCGGTCATATTGCATTTTTATTGCAATGGCGAAAAAATGACCAGGCATTTTTGTCATGCTTTATCAATAGCTTACGAGCATATCATTGACCTACATGGTCAGTATGACTGCTAATTTGCTCATTTTACGTTACCGCCCCCGGCACCTGTGAATAAACCCTGCTGCGCGAGCGCGGACGCGGGCTGCGGAGCCGTTGACAATTCCGATTGACCGACGGATCCCGGGGTTTCCGTGACAAAACGTAACAGGACGTCATTGAGGAATCGCAGGCCCTGCGGGCTCGCCCGGTAACATGTCCCCGAGGCGACGATCAAGTCCTCGCCGGCAAGCTCGGCCATCGTGCCGGCCACCGCCTCCCAGGGCAACCCGGTCCTCCCGGTGAACGTGCGCACCTCGAATCCTGCCACCAACCGCAGCGCATTCAGCATGAATTCGAACGGCAACTCCCGGGCCGGAACGGGCGTGCGCGTGAACGTGCGAAGTCCCCTCGAAGAGCCGGCCGATGAAAGATAGCGGCGGGGCTCGCGCACCTGCGTGGTGCGAACGACCTGCCCGGCCTGCGGCAGGCTCAGCTTCCCATGCGCCCCGGCGCCGATCCCGAGGTAGTCGCCGAAGGTCCAGTAGTTGAGATTGTGCCGGCAGCGCCGGCCGGCGGCGGCATAGGCGGAGACCTCGTACTGGCCGAAACCCGCCTCATCCAGACGCTCCCGGCAGGCATCCAGCATCCGGTCCGTCGTCTCCTCATCCGGCAGGACCGGCGGCCGGCCGGCGAACACGGTGCCGGCCTCGATCGTGAGCTGGTAATGAGAAAGGTGGCTCGGCCGCAGCGCCAGGGCTTCGTCGAGATCGCGCACCGCGGCGCCGGCGTCCTGCCCCGGCAGCCCATACATCAGGTCGATGTTGAAATTGTCGATGCCCGCGGCGTGCAACTCCGCCGCGGCGCGGCGCGTCTCCTCTGCGCTGTGGATGCGGCCGAGCGCCGCCAGGCGCGCATCGTCGAAGGACTGGGCGCCGAGTGATACCCGGTTGATGCCTGCGGCGCGGTACTCGGCGAAGCGTCCGCGCTCGATGGTGCCGGGATTCGCTTCCAGGGTCACCTCGAGGTCGGCTGCGAGCGCGAGGTGCCGCCGCGCCGCCTGCAGCAGCACCGCCATGGTGCGTGGTGAAAACAGGCTCGGCGTGCCGCCGCCCAGGAAGATGCTGCCGACCTCGCGTCCGTTCATCTCCGGCGCCTGCGTCTCGAGGTCGCGCTGCAACGCATCGAGGTAGCGCTGCTCCTCGAGCGGCCCGTGAAGAGTGTGCGAGTTGAAATCGCAGTACGGGCACTTGCGGACGCACCACGGGAAGTGGACGTAGAGCGCGAGCGGTGGAGTTTCGAGCACGGCGATTGAGCAGTTCGACAGTGCGGGAACGCTGGAGTTCAGCCCCGCGTGAGTGGCACGTTAAGACTCGTTAATCTTACCCGCCGGTAGGCTCGGCGGCAGCAATTGCGCCTTGATTCGGAGCGCGGACCGTGTAACCCTTTCGGTTCTCCCCCGCTGGCGCCGACGGCCCCTAAACGCAAAGCGTCCACCGAATGACAGAGAAGACATTCGAGCTCGTCGATCGAGCCTCCGATCACAAGGTTCCCCTGCCGATCCGTCCCGGCACCATCGGTCCGTCCGTCGTCGATATCGCGGCGATCAACAAGGAGCTCGGGGTCTTCACCTATGACCCCGGATTCGGCGTCACCGCCTCGTGCGAGAGCCGCATCACCTACATCGACGGCGATGCCGGCGTACTCCTCTATCGCGGCTACCCGGTGGAGCAGCTGGCGGAGAAGAGCTCGTTCACGGAAGTCTCCTACCTGCTGCTGCACGGCAGCCTGCCGAGCCGCAAGCAGCTCGAGGAGTTCGAGGGCAGCATCCGTCATCACACGATGATCAACGAGTCGCTGCTGCGCTTCTTCCATGGTTTCCATTACGACGCGCACCCGATGGCGATGGTCTCCGCCGTGGTGGCCTCGATGTCCGCGTTCTATCACGACACGATGGACATCTATAACCCGCGGCAGCGTGAGATCTTCGCGCACCGCATCATCGCCAAGATTCCGACCATTGCCGCGGCCGCGCACAAGCACGCCCTCGGCCAGCCGTACGTCTATCCGCGCAACGACCTCGACTACTGCAGCAACCTGCTGCACATGCTGTATGCCGTCCCGTGCGAGCCCTATCACGTCGACCCGGTAGCGGCGCAGGCGCTGGACCTCCTCTTCATCCTGCACGCCGATCACGAGCAGAACGCCAGCACCTCGACGGTGCGGCTCGCAGGCAGCACCGGCGCCAACCCCTACGCCGCGATCTCCGCCGGCGTTTCAGCGCTCTGGGGCCCCGCGCACGGCGGCGCCAACGAGGCGGTGCTCGCGATGCTGGAGCAGATCGGCACCGCGGACAACATCCCGAAGTACCTCGGCCTCGCCAAGGACAAGTCCAGCCACTTCCGCCTGATGGGCTTCGGCCACCGGGTCTACAAGAACTTCGATCCGCGCGCCAAGATCATCCGCGAGATGTGCCACAAGGTGCTCGCGCGCCTCGGCCGCACCGACACGCCGCTCTTCGAGCTGGCGCTGCGCCTGGAGGAGATCGCGCTCAAGGACGACTACTTCGTGGAGCGCAAGCTCTACCCGAACGTCGACTTCTACTCCGGCATCATCTACAGCGCCATCGGCATCCCGCGCTCGATGTTCACCGTCATGTTCGCGATCGCGCGCACGGTGGGCTGGGTCGCGCACTGGCAGGAAATGATCGCCGACCCGGCGATGCGCATCGGCCGCCCGCGCCAGCTCTATACCGGCCCGGTCCGCCGGGACTACGTCGACATCGGCAAGCGGCCCTGACGCACCGGCCGTACGGTTCCGGTTTTCCTTTCTGTTTCGTTATTCCCGTGGTGACGGGCGTAACTCGTGAGTGGCCCGGGACCCCGGGCCCAAATTAACCGCGAGAGCCGGTGGCGAGTCTCACACCCTGCGGAGATTTCATGGGGTGATGCTCCACTCGCGCGACCGGCGCCATCCCCCGGCCCGATTGGGGCAACGTGTGCAAAATTTGCAGCGGTTGAGGAGGGCCCCGGCTGGGCACATCGGATCGTCCCCGAGTCTCTCCGCCGCGGATACGCGTCGACGCCCCTCGACGCTATTCGGCGTTCTGCACCTGCTCGCGACGAGCGCGGCTATCCCTTTGATCTGAAGAGCAATTAATCGGCCGTCTGGCCGATTAGCTACGAGTCTAGCTACAGCGCCATCCCCGCTGAAGCAGCCTGACGAGCTGCACGTGAACTGCGAAGCTGCTGCGGTGCCGACGGCCTCGCAGTACGTTGCGTAATCCGTTGAGTATTTTTACTCAACGAACTGAGTAGTCGCAAAGCACTGGCAATTACGGCAGCGTTCAGGACAAAGAGTAGACTGCTCCTCGGCGGCGACGGCATATCGCTCCAGGGACTTCGATGGGGACAATGACCACACCAAGCGAGATCGCCAGCGGGCAGATTCTGGTCTATGAAGCGGCGGACGGCTCCGTGCGGGTGGACGTGTGGCTGGAGCGGGATACTGTGTGGCTGACGCAGAGGCAGATGTCCGAGCTATTCGAGTCGTCGACGGACAATATCGGCCTGCACCTGAAAAACATCTTTTCGGACAATGAGTTGCAGGAATCGGCAACTACCGAGGATTTCTCGGTAGTTCAATCCGAAGGGGGTCGCCGCGTCCACCGCCGGGTCAAGCACTACAACCTCGACGCGATCATCTCCGTCGGATACCGCGTCAATTCCCGTCGAGGGATACGCTTCCGCCAGTGGGCAACCGGCACCCTGCGCGAGCACTTGGTCCGCGGCTACACCCTCAATCGACAGCGCCTCGAGCAGAACGCTCGCGAGCTGGAATCTGCGCTCGCTCTGGTGCGCAAAACGGCCTCCGGGGAGGCGCTGACTAGCGACCAGGGCCGCGGCCTGGTGGACATCATCGCGCGGTACACGCAGACGTTCCTGCTGGTGGGTCAACCAGAATCAGACCTTCCGCCAGGAGATCGAGGGCGGTTATCTCTGGTCACCGAAGCCAACAAGAACGGCCACCGGAATCCCTTCTACGAGTTCATGCGCGAGGTCGCTCCGGGCGACATCGTTCTCTCGTTCTGCGACACGCGCATCGCGGCCCTCGGCATCATCAGCGGCTATTGCCACGAGAGCCCCAAGCCTGAGGAATTCGGCACGGCTGGAATCCACTGGAGTCAAGTCGGCTGGCGTGTGGGCGTCCGCTGGCAGCGGCTTTCCAGTCAAATCCGTCCCAAAGATCACATCGCGCGGCTGCGGTCAGAGCTCTCGAGCAAATACGCCCCTTTGACTCCGGAGGGCAACGGTCTGCAGAGCGTCTATCTGACCGAGATAACCCGCGGACTCGCATCGGCGCTCTTCGCACTGATCGGTGCGGAGGCGAACCGGGTCGCCGACGTCGGTCAGGAGGTCGGCCGGATCGAGCGCGAGTCGCCGGCGCCGGAGCGGGATATCGAAGAGTGGGAGCGACGCGTCGAGATCGCAATTACTACCGATGCAGCGATCCCGCAGACCGAAAGGACCGCGCTCGTACAGGCCCGCCGCGGTCAGGGACTCTTTCGCGACAACGTCCGCTCTATCGAGCGTGCATGCCGCATCACGCAGGTCGAGCGAATGGAGCATCTGATTGCGAGTCACATCCAGCCGTGGCGCGACAGCAGCAACGAGCAGCGGCTGGATGGGGAGAACGGCCTGCTGCTGACCCCGACGGTCGATCACCTGTTCGATAAGGGATTCATCTCCTTCGAGAACACTGGACAGCTCATCGTGTCGCCGGTAGCCGATTCCGTATCGCTCAAGCGCATGGGAGTCGACAGTGACGCTCGAGTGAGCGTCGGCGCTTTCTCGCAGGGACAGAGGCGGTATCTAGACTTTCACCGCGACAACGTGCTGCGCATGGCGCGCGGTGTCTCGGTCGCGAACGCATATAATCGCGGTCGTTAGAACACAGCAGGGCCGCACAACGTGTCCAGCGTATTCAGGACGACAGATGTGCATGGAAAGCGACTCCGCTACATCTGCGAGGGCGTCGGCCCGCTTACTGTAGTCATCGACCAAGGGCAGGGTCTTTCGATCGAGCAAGGTTTCGAGCGACCAGAGCCGATGGGCTGGACAAAAGTCTTCAAGGAGATCCAGAACTCCACGCGGATTCTCATGCATGACAGAGCGGGTCTCGGGTCGAGTGATCCTGCCCCCGGTCCACGAACGAGCAGCGAGATGGTGGACGATTTGCGTGCCATCTTGGCGGCG
>Ga0335072_10008003_pt1 | contig 15353 bp, 16 predicted proteins | sample Lox_Sample_21_FD_206725 | JGI IMG/M metagenome (GOLD analysis project Ga0335072, IMG submission 206725) | Soil microbial communities from Loxahatchee National Wildlife Refuge, Florida, United States - Lox_Sample_2.1 | ecosystem: Environmental > Terrestrial > Soil > Wetlands | place: USA... | reverse complement strand
CTCGCCGTTCGCCGCCTCGCCGACCACCTCGATCTCCGGATCGGACTCGAGGATCATCCGAAAGCCGGCGCGAACCATCGCCTGATCATCAGCCAGCAGCACACGGATGCTCACAGCACACCATCCGAGTTGGCAGCGGCGTAGGCGAATGGGTGATGGAAGGCCTCTAGCGCGCGGTCGCGGGCGACAGCAAGGTCGAAGCGGTGGCCGTCCCGCGTGTCGTCGGCCGAGACGGTCACTGCGTCCTGGCGGGAGTGCCCGAGCGGCAGGACATGGATGCCGTCGTTCTCGCGGGTGGCGAAGGCAACTGCCTGAGTCGAGGTGACCGCCTCGGAAGTGCGGAGAAGTTGAACATGGGTGGTGCGGTCATCACTGCTCCTCAGGTGGGTGCAAGTTGCCTGGGGATCAGTCTGGGACCGCCGCTTGCGCGTGTCATCGCCCGCAGGGCGCGTCTGCGCTCCTCCTCAGCGCAGATCTTTGCCGCTCGCTTCTCTGTCGAAGGACAGAGGCGGGTCTAGGCGCCGGGTGTGACCAGCCCGGTCTCGTACGCGAGGACGACGGCCTGCACGCGGTCACGGAGCCCGAGCTTGGCGAGCAGGCTTGAGACGTGGGTCTTGATCGTGCCCTCGCTGACGAACAGCTCGGCGGCCAGTTCGGCGTTGCTCTTACCGTGCGCCAGCATGCTCAGCACCTCGCGCTCGCGGTGCGTTAAGGCGTCCAGCCGCGTGCCGAGCTCGGGCGTGGCCGGCCGGCGTGCGAACTGTTCGATGATGCGCCGCGTGACTGACGGGGCGAGCAGCGCCTCGCCGGCGGTCACGACGTGCACCGCGTGCAGGAGCTCCTCGGGTGGGGCGTTCTTGAGCAGGAAGCCGCTGGCGCCCGACCGCAGCGCCTCGAACACGTACTCGTCACGCTCGAACGTGGTCAGGATCACCACCCGAGTGTGCAGCTCGCCGTCTTCGGTAATCCGCCGCGTGGCCTGGAGTCCGTCACCGTCGGGCATCTGGATGTCCATCAACACGATGTCGGGCCGCAAGCGCCGGGTGCTGTCCGTGGCCTGCTCGCCGTTCGCCGCCTCGCCGACCACCTCGATCTCCGGATCGGACTCGAGGATCATCCGAAAGCCGGCGCGAACCATCGCCTGATCATCAGCCAGCAGCACACGGATGCTCACAGCGCAACGTCCGAGGTGGGCAGCTTGACGCGCACGGCGAACCCGCCGCCGGATGCCGGCCCCGCTGTCAGTTGGCCGCCGTGCAGAGCGGCACGCTCGCGCATGCCGATCAACCCCAGGCCGCCCGGGCTCGTTCCTGATGGCCCCGTCGCGCCGCGCCCGTCGTCGATGATCTCGACCTCGAGCTCCTCAGGCCAGTACCGCACGTGCACGTCGGCGCGCGACGCCGCGGCGTGCTTGAGGGTGTTAGTCAGCGCTTCCTGCACGATGCGGTACGCCGACACGCCGATCATCGGCGGCAACGAGCGTTCCTCCCCTTCGACGCTGACCGCGACAGCGAGCTCGGACTCGCTCATGCTCGCCGCTAGCCGCGGAAGCTGGCTCAGGCCGGGGCGCGGAGCCAGATCGTCCTCGTCGCCGGCCTGCCGCAGGAATCCGAGCAGGCGGTGCAACTCCCCCACCGCCTGTCGGCTCGAGACCTCGATCGCGGTCAACGCCTCCTTCGCCTTGACACGGTCACGGTCGATCACGACCCGGGCGGCGCCGGCCTGGACGCCCATCATGCTCACATGGTGAGCGACGACGTCATGCAGCTCCCGCGCGATCCGTACGCGCTCCTCGAACACGGCGTGCTCGGCCTGTCTCGCACGTGACTCCGCCACCTCGGCCTGCTCGGCCCGCGCGCGGACGGCAAGGCCTGCAACCCAGGCGACGGCGAAGTCGACGGGAACGAAGACGAGCTGGTTGACCGAGTGTCCGGGGATGTTGTAGATGAGGGTCGCGGCAGCGCCGACCACGATCGCCAGTCCGAGGCCGGCCCGCCGGACGTCCCGAAGGTTCCCGAGTAGGAATGCGACCGCCAGCCCGCTCAGGAAGAGGGACTCGGGGTACGGGATCAGCAGCGGGTCGACGAACGAGATTCCCGCGGCCAAAAGCCAGTACGCCGCCGGTCCGGCAAACGGAAACCATCGCCGCGCGAACACCGGTAGCACGAGGATCGCGAGCGCGGGAAGGCAGAACCACAGCGTCGTTGTCGGAGCTCCGGGCGAGCCGCGTCCGAGCGCCACGTCAAGCATCGCCACGATCGCCAGCAGCGCGATCAGCAGGTCGAACCAGTAGGTGCGGGCGAGATGTTCGCCTCGGCTCACGCATCGAACGTACTCCACCAGCTCGCGGACCGCGTCCCACAAGGTCAGACCCGGGATCCCTCTCAAGTACTACCCACGTCCGAACCGGCAGCCTGGCGGCGACGCCGCGCCGGCGACAACTCGCCTGCCGGCCCCCGCACGCGTCGCTGACGACGCCCCCACCGTGCACCACTGGCGCGCGCACGGCGCTGCCGCCACCCGCGCCCGTGCGAGGCGCCGGAACGTACCGGTCAGTCCCCCGCGCTCACGGCCAAGACACCCGCATCGCCGCAGCGGAACTCATCCACAACGACCGCTTCGGATCCGCCAACCGCCAAAGGAGGCCTCGAGCCCGATGCCCGTGCCGACGTCAAACCAGAGCCATTTATTGGTCTCTGGAGCTGACGTGCGTGACGGCGTTACTCCGTCCGCATTTCGTCCATGAGAAGTGACGGCGGGTCCGGGTTTGGGCGGACTTGCCCGCAGTGACCGGCAGTCGTCCGCTGCTTGACCCCGTCCCGTTTCCGTCCGTTAGTTCCAGTGACCCCTTCCGAACGGCAGCGGGTCGGTCACCCAGGTTCTCAGTCAGGCCGCCTGGGCGTTATCGCGAAGCATCGGGCGGGGAACCCGGAGCCGGCGACGGGCTTCGGCCAGGTTGCGATGATCAGCGCTCCGCGCACTGGGACGCGGTGCACATTCGCCATGAGCTCAATCGTGGCCGATCGCGACGGTATCTCGTTGCTCGAACAGCACGCGGAGCGCCGAGACGTCCCATCCGGGCGCACGTGAGTTGCCGTGAGCGTCTCGGTTGTCCATTGCCGCCGGGTCGGGCCAGCGGGCGCCCCAGCCCGTCAACAAAGCGACGAACGCCTGGCCGGGGATCTGTCCGTGTTCGGCTTCGTGCGCTCGAATCGTCGCGTCGGTGGCAGCGAACCCAGGGTCGGAATTGACTTGTGCACGCACGTCGAGCACGACGAGCGGCAGCACCATCTCCTCGACGGGCAGCGCGTCCACCGTGCGTCCTCCCTCGATGAAGTGCGCGGGCGGATCGACATGTGTCCCCCATTGGCCCACGTGGCGGTACTCATGGACCAAGAACCCCGACCCCAGAGTGCCTTGGCTCGGCTTGAAGCCGAACACCACACGGCGCTCCTCATCTGGGAACGGCGCGTAGTGCGGAATCCCTGGTTCGAAGGCGTGAGTAAGGTCGATCCACTCGCAACCGCGCAAATAAACGAGGACATCGTCAAGGTCCACGCCGAGGATTGTGCGCGATCTGCTTAGCAGGCACGCTGTCGCGCCGGCGGGACGAGCGTTGGGAATACCGCGACGATCGAGCACGGCGGCGGTCGATGACGTACGCGTCTCGGGCCTGTCACGCTGCTCCGCTGAGACCCGAGACACGGTCGTCCACCCAGTCCAAGGAGGCGTAGTTCATGCAAATCGGCGCCGTATATCCGCAGATCGAGCTTGGAGGGGACCCGAGCGCGGTGCGACGCGTCGGGGTCGCGGTCGAGGAGCTCGGCTTTGACTACCTGCTCGCGTACGACCACGTGCTCGGTGCCGTCCATGCCGATCGGACACCCCGGCTCACAGGCCCCTATACCGAGCACGACCCGTTCCACGATCCGCTCGTGATGTTCGCCTATCTGGCCGCCATCACCGAACGACTCCAGTTCGCCACCGGCATCCTGATCCTCCCGCAACGCCAGACCGCGCTTGTCGCGCGCCAAGCAGCCGATCTTGATCTGCTTTCGGGCGGTCGACTGCGGCTCGGTGTCGGGATCGGCTGGAACCATGTCGAGTACGAAGCCCTCGGGCAGCAGTTCCGTACCCGCGGGGCCCGCCAGGAGGAACAGATCGGACTGCTCCGCCGGCTCTTCACAGGAGACGTCGTCGACTTCTCAGGCCGGTTTGACCGGATCGACCGCGCCGCGCTCGTCCCCAAACCGACGCGACCTATCCCGATCTGGCTCGGCGGATCGTCCGAGGCGGCCTACGATCGCGCCGCCCGTCTCGCGGACGGCTTCATCTTCATCGGCGGGGACATCGACCACACCATCGGCGCCTGGAAGCAGCTGCGCGATCGCGTCCGAAGCCTCGGCCGGTCCGTCGAGGACTTCGGCGCGGAGTATGTCCTTCGTCCGCAGGGCCCCCCGGGCGATCTCACGGCCGAGATCGACGCCTGGCGCGAGGCAGGCGGCACCCACTTCTCGGTGGTCACCATGGGCCTCGGTTTGGGCGGCGTCGACGGCCACATCGAGTACCTCGCATCGGTCGCCAACGCGCTGAGCCTGTCGTGATGGCTGCCGACGCCGAAACTGCCTGACCGACTCACGGAACTCTTCGGCATCCATACCTGACAGGGTGAAGTGATGCTGACCGAGGTGGCCGACGGTGTCTGGGTCCGACAGAGCGCGTGGGTCTGGACCAATTCCATCGTGCTGCGTGGGGAGAGTGGGTTGATCCTGGTCGATCCCGGCATCGGAGGTTCCGAGTTGAACGAGCTCGCCGATGACGTCGACCGGCTCGGCCTCCCGGTGGTCGCGGGGTTCTCCACGCACCCCCACTGGGACCACCTGCTCTGGCATCCCAGGTTCGGCGCCGTGCCGCGCTACGCCACCGCCGCCGGCGCGCATGCTGCCAGTGAAGCCCGAGAGCGGGCGCAGGCGATGGCGGTGGAGAGCGCGTCGGGTATCCCTCTCCAACTGATCGCGCTCGTCACCCCGCTACCGGCGGACGACAACACCATGCCGGGCGAGATCATCGAGCATCGGGCGCACGCCGTCGGCCATGCCGCGCTCCTCCTGGCGGACCGTGGCGTCCTGCTCGCCGGCGACATGCTTTCCGATGTCGTGATCCCGCTCCTCGACCCTCGGCAGGCCGATCAAGTGTCCGCGTACGAGGCGGCACTCGACCGGCTGGAAGAGGCCGCCGGGCGCGTCGATGTCGTGGTCCCCGGCCACGGCAAGGTTGCCGAGGGTCGCGAGATACCGGCCCGCCTCGCCGCCGATCATGCCTACATCGACGCGCTGCGGCGAGGAGAGGAACCGGTCGACCACCGTCTGGGACCGGGTGCGGACTGGCTCTCCGGGCCCCACCAGTCGAACCTGGAGCAGGCCCGACGGCGGTGATCGTCAGAAGATGTTTGTGCAACGGATTGAGCTGACATACCTGAACGGCCTCGACATAGCGCGGTTGGCCCTCTCGGACGAGGCGATCCTCGCGGCCGTGGAGGAGGGGCTCCGGGCGCAGGGACGGGGTGAGGCGGTGATCGAGCCGCGCGTCCATCTGCGGGGCGATCCGTCGGTCGACGGGCATTTCAACGTGCTTCGCGGATCGATTCCGGCGATCGGGCTGGCGGGGGTTAAGGTCGTCGGCGACTTCGTCGAGAACTACCGGAAGGGGCTTCCGTCGGAGATGGCGGTGCTGGGCTTGTTCGATCCCGCGACCGGTATGCCGAAGGCGGTGGTCGATGCCACCGCGATCACGGAGATGCGTACGGGCGCGGTCACCGCGATCGGCGCGCGATATCTGGCGCGGGGGGACGCACGGGTCCTCGGTCACATCGGGGCGCGCGGCACGGCGTACTGGAACGTGCGGCTCCTGGACCGGCTGTTCGATTTCGCCGAGATCCGGGTCCATTCTCGGCGGCCGGAGAGCAGGGCGGAATTCGCCAGGCGGCTGTCGGAGGATCTAGGCAAGCCGGTCTCGGCGACCGACGACTGGAGAAGCTGCGTTGAGGGAGCGGACATCGTCGTCGAGGCGTCGCGGCTCAGCGAGCCGACCCCACTGCTCAAGACCAGCTGGATATCTCCCGGGGCGCTGGTCGTCCCGTACGGCACGATGAGCGCGGTGGAGTTGTCGCTGACCGACATCATGAGCAAGGTCGTAGTCGATGACTGGGGCCAGTGTGCAACCGGCCAGTTCGGCGCGCTTCGCCGCCACGTCGAAGAGGGAAAGCTGACGCTAGACACTCTCCATGCCGAGCTGTGCGAAATCGTCGTCGGCGCAAAGCCGGGGCGCGAGTCGCCGCAGGAGACGATCTTGTTTTGGCACCGCGGGCTGTCGCTGTCGGACATCGCCCTCGCCCACGCGATGCTCGAACAGGCCGCGGCGGAGGGCATCGGACAGCGGTTGAGGTTCGCGTGAGGAGCGGAGTGCGGCGGGTCCGGCTGTGGGGCTCATGGTCCTAGACGGGCGCAGTCTCAGCCCGGCGGCGGTGGCGGCGGTCGCGCGCGCCGGCGAGCGTATTGCGGTCGCGAGCGACAGTTACGACCGGGTCAGGCGCGACCGAGCGGTGGTGGACGATGCGGTGGCGCGGCGGCTGCCCGTATACGGGGTGACGACCGGTCTCGGGGCGAGGGCCACTTTCAGTCTGCCGGCGGAGGAGCTCGCCGAGTTCAGCGTCAGGACGGTGCGCGGCCGCGCCAACGCGGTCGGGCCGCCGCTTCCGCGCGAAGTGGTCCGGGCCACTTTGGTGGTGCGTTGCAATGGCATCGCACACGGTGGCAGTGGCGTCCAGCCGACCGTGCTCGATCTGCTCGTCGAGATGCTCAATCACGGTCTGCACCCGATCGTCCCCGAGATCGGCTCGATCGGCGCCTCCGACCTGAACCAGATGGCGCACATCGGTCTGGCCGTGATGGGGGAGGGCGAGGCCGAGCTTCGCGGAGAGCGGCTACCGGCGGGACTCGCGCTCGAGCGCGCGGGTCTCGCGCCGGTGGCGCTCGCGCCGAAGGACGGGCTTGCGCTGTGTAACAGCAACGCGCTGAGTGCGGGGAATGCGGCCCTTGCCTACCACGACGCCCGGGGGCTACACGCCGCGGCACAGGTGGTGGCGGCGCTGAGCTTTGAGGGCTTTCGAGGGAACACAACGCCGCTTGACGCGCGCGTGCAAGCCGCTCATCCGATTGCCGAACAGCAGGCATGCGCCGCTGAGCTGCGCGAGTTGCTCGCGGGCGGCCGCCTGCTCGACCCGCGCAATGCCCGGCGCGTGCAGGACCCGATCAGTTTTCGCTCGGTCGCGCACGTGCACGGCGCGCTCCGCGCCGCTATGGGAATGCTCGCGGCGGCTCTAGATGCTGAGCTCAACGGGGCGGGAGACAACCCCGTGGTCCTGGCCGACGCGGGGGAGATCCTGTCCACTGGGAACTTCGCGACGCCGGCACTTGCGCTCGCGCTCGACACGGTGGCGCTTGCCATCTGCCAGAGCGCGAGCATCTCGACGCAACGCACACAGCGGCTGCTCGCGAGTTCGCTGACGGCGCTGCCCGAGAACCTCTCTCCCCACGGAGCCGAGCGCTCGGGTTACGCCCCCTTGGTCAAGACGGCGCAGGCGCTGTTGACGGACTTGCGACACCTGGCCGCGCCGGTGACGATCGATCCGCAGTTCGGCGCCGCCCTCGTCGAGGACGACTCGAGCAACGCCCCGGCAGCGGCCCGCCGGACGGCGCAGATGCTCGAGCGACTTCGTTACGTGCTCGCTATCGAGGCGCTGGTGGCCGCACAGGCGGTCGACCTCGCCAAGCCGGGAACGATCGGGCGAGGGCCGGAAGCTCTGTATCGCGCCGTCCGATCGCACGTGACCCAACTCGACGAGGACCGTTCATCGGCCAGCGACGTCGAATCTCTGGCGACCGATGTGTTCGGCGTCGGTGCCATCCCGGCGCTGCTCGAGGACGTTGGGCTCGGAGTCGACTGGGGGCTTGGGGCTTGAGCGCAGGTTGTTGTCGATTTCGCGTTGCCTCGTTCGACGGGGAGGTAGAACACCCCAATCTCGTAGGAGGTCGTAATGCGTTTCATGGTGTTGGTACCAGGTAGTCCGCAGTCCGAGTCCGGGGAAATGCCGGCGCGCGAGGACCTGGAGGCGATGACGAAGTACAACCAGGAGCTATCCGAGGCCGGTGTGTTGCTGGCCATGGATGGGCTGCGCCCGACGTCGGACGGCGCGAAGGTCCGTTTCGACGGCGAGCGGCCGTCGGTGATCGATGGGCCGTTCACCGAGGCCAAAGAGATCGTCGCGGGCTACTGGATCTGGGAGTGCTCCTCGCAGGAGGAGGCGCTGGAGTGGCTCAAGCGAGCGCCCTTCGGAGGCGGGGTGGAGATCGAGCTGCGGCCGATCTATGAGATGGAGGACTTCGGCGAGGAGGCCACACCGGAGCTACGTGAGGCGAACGGGCGGCTGCGCGAGCAGGCCCTCTCCCGGAATCACTGAAGCGGTGGACGAGCCCGCGCTGCAGCGAACGATCGACGCGGTATGGCGGATGGAGTCGGCCCGGCTGATCGCCGGGCTGACTCGCCAGGTCGGTGAGCTGGCGGTGGCCGAGGACCTCGCGCAGGACGCGCTCGTGGCTGCGCTCGAGCAGTGGCCCCGAGACGGAGTTCCAGAGAACCCCGGCGCTTGGCTGATGGTCACTGCGAGGCGGCGCGGGATCGACGCCCTGCGCCGGCGGATCGCGCTGGAGCGCCGCCACGAGCAGGTGGCGCGCGAACAGGAGGTCCTGCAGCGGCTCGACCCGGCCGATCCCGCGACGCAGATCGACCAGGTCGAGGACGACGTGCTGCGGCTGATGTTCATGACCTGTCATCCCCTGCTGGCGCAGGATATGCGCGTGGCGCTGACGTTGAGGCTGCTGGGCGGGCTCACCACGCCCCAGATCGCACGCGCCCAGCTGGTCTCCGAAGGCGCGGTGGCCCAGCGGATCGTGCGCGCCAAGCGGCTGCTCAGCAGCGCCAGGGTCCCGTTCGAGATCCCCGGAGCCGACGAGCGGCCCGAACGGATGTCGGCCGTCCTCGAGGTGATCTACCTGATCTTCAACGAGGGCCACTCGGCCACGGCCGGCGAGCACTGGACGCGCCCGGAGCTCTGCCGGGAAGCAATGCGCCTGGGGCGCATCCTGGCCGCGCTCGTGCCCCGAGAGGGCGAGGTCCACGGACTGCTCGCGCTGATGGAGCTCCAGGCGTCCCGGCTGCCGGCACGAATCGGCCCCGACGGCCAACCAGTGCTCCTGGCCGATCAGGACCGGGCGCTCTGGGACGGCACACTGGTGCAGCGCGGGCTCGCCTCCCTGTCGCGTGCGGAGACGCTCTCGACTCCTCTCGGCCTATACGCGCTGCAAGCAGCCATCGCCGCGTGTCACGCCCGCTCCCCGCGCTTCGAGGCGACCGACTGGTCGCGGATCGTCGCCCTGTACGACGCGCTGGCCGCGCTCACCGCCTCGCCGGTGGTCGAACTCAACCGCGCGGTCGCGGTCGGCATCGCATACGGGCCCGCGTCGGCGCTCGAGATCATCGACAGCATCATCGATGAGCCGGTACTGCGCGACTATCACCTACTGCCCGCCGTTCAGGGCGAGCTCCTGGCCCGGCTCGGACGCGACGACGAGGCCGCCGCCGCATTTCTGCGCGCCGCCGAGCTATGCGGAAACGAGCCCGAACGCGCGCTCCTGCGAGCCCGGGCCAACCGTAAGTAGCGATCCTCAGCCGCGCCGCAGCAGCCGGCCGACGGCGGCCATCATCTCTTCGGTGCGCTCGTCCTGCTGATCTGGCTCAGCGCCGATCACGCACGTGTGTGCGTGGCCGTCCAGCAGGCCGAGCGCGACCTTGTCGAGCGCGGCCTGGGCGGCCGAGATCTGGGTGAGGATGTCGATGCAGTAACGGTCGTTCTGCACCATGCCCTCGATCCCGCGGATCTGTCCTTCGATGCGCGCCAACCGCGCGAGCAACTGGTCCTTGGTGGCGGTATAGCCCCTCGTAGGTGTCTGCGTCTTAGCCATAACGGCATCATACCATTTACCTCTACCCCCTAGGGGTATCTGGTACAGTCGTCGTATGACCGTCCTCGACGTCATCTGGCACGGCCTCAGGGACTCGGTCTTGATGGCGTGGGAGGTGTGGTGGGCGCTCGTCCTGGGCTTTGCGATCTCGGCGATCGTGCAGGCGTGGGTGCCGCGCGAGCGCGTCGAGAGCCTGCTGAGCGGCTCCGACGCGCGGTCGGTCGGCTGGGCCACCGGGCTGGGCGCCGCGTCGTCGTCGTGCTCCTATGCGGCGATTGCGATATCGAAGTCGCTGTTCCAGAAGGGCGCGTCGGCCGCGAGCGCGCTGGCGTTCCAGCTCGCCTCGACCAACCTGGTGTGGGAGCTGGGGCTGGTGCTGTGGGTCCTGATCGGCTGGCAGTTCACGATCGGCGAGTACATCGGCGGGATCGTGATGATCGTGCTGATGACGCTGCTTTTACGGGTGTTCGTCAGCCGGCGGCTCGAGGAGCAGGCGCGCGAGCACGCGATCGACGCGGACACGGGCCATCAGCATCAGATGGCCGGTGAGCGGCTCTCGTGGCGTGAGCGATTGACGTCGGCGCGGGCATGGTCGGATGTGGCGCACAACTTCCGCGGCGACTGGCAGATGCTGTGGAAGGAGATCGCGCTCGGCTTCCTGCTCGCCGGGTTCATCGCCCAGTTCGGCAACGGCTTCTTCGAGCACCTGTTCATCCGCAACGCCCCGCAGCCGCTGCCGACGATCGAGAACGTGATCATCGGCCCGCTCATCGCGGTCCTCAGCTTCGTCTGCTCGGTCGGGAACGTCCCGCTCGCGGCGGTCCTGTGGTCGGGCGGGATCTCATTCGCGGGCGTCCTGGCTTTCCTGTTCGCCGATTTGCTCGTCGTCCCGATCCTTTTGATCTACCGGAAGTACTACGGCACACGCTTCACGGTCCGGATCACCGCCCTCATGTTCATCACGATGGTGATCGCGGCCTTGATCGTCGATGGGATCTTCAGCGCCCTCGGACTGATCCCGACCGGTTCGCGTCCGACGCGCGCGGACATCTTCAGTCAGGTCGCGGTCAACTACAAGCTTGCGCTGAACGTTCTCGGCCTGGCGATCTTCGCCGCGCTGTTCTGGCTGACGGTGCGGCGCGGAGCGACGGACCCGGTGTGCGGAATGAAGGTCGACCGCGACAAGGCGCTCATCAAGGACGTCGACGGCGAGACCTACTACTTCTGTTCGACCACCTGCCTGCAGGCGTTCGAGGCCCGCGGGGACACGCAGGACGCGGTCCACCAGCCGGAGCTCTCGCAGGCGCGTTGAATCCGCGCTAGCCCGCGTCCCGGCTATGCGGCGGCGACCAGCTTCTCAGCGTATTCGCCCGGGAGGCCGGCCGCGGCGACTTCGACGGCCACGGCCTCGGCGTCGTAGGGGACCCGCTCGATTGACGCGCGAATCTGGCCGGTGGGGTCGAGCTCGAGGATGGCGAACCCCGCGCGCGGGTCGCCGTCTTTGGGCTTCCCGACCGAGCCGCAGTTGACGAACAGGACGCCGCCGTAGGTGTGGATCCAGGGTTTGTGGGTGTGCCCGAAAACGACCGTGCCGGCGGTCTCGGCGGCAGCGAGCCGCTCGTACAGCCGCGCCGGTTTGTCCTCGAACAGGTATTCGTTGACCTTCCGCGGCGAGCCATGCACGAGATGCACCTGTCGGTGGCCGAGCTTGAACCGAAGGTCGAACGGGAGCGTGCGCATGAAGTCCTTAGAGCGCTGATCGGTGTGCGCGAGCGTCCACGCGACGGACTGCTGGCCGAGCTCGCGGTCGTGCTGGGTCACGTAGGCGCAGCCGCAGTCGTCGAGGTCGCGCGCGATCGCGTAGTCGTAGTTGCCGTAGATCGTTGCGATCCGACGATCTTCGATCAGCCGGCACACCTCGTTGGGGTGCGGCCCGTACCCGACCAGGTCCCCACCGCAATAGATGGCGTCGACGCCGATCGCGTCGATCGCCTCGAGCGCGGCGTCGAGCGCTGGGAGGTTGCCGTGGATATCGGTGATGATCGCGGTGCGGTTCAAGGGATGACCGCGTCGAGTGTATAGATTGACAAACGTCAGTTCAATCGATAAAAGTAGATAGATGGCTGTCGATCTGGAACTGACTCCTAAGACCAAGCGCGCGCCCGGCGAGCCGTGTTGCGAGCCGGTCGTGTACCCCGACGTCGAGCGCGATCAGGCCATCCGGATGGCCTCGGTCGCGAAGGCGCTCGCCGACCCGGTTCGGGTGCAGCTCGTCGACGTTTTGCGCAAGCACGCGGGCAAGGTGTGCGTGTGCGAGCTGGTGCCGCTGTTCGACCTGTCGCAGCCCACCGTTTCCCATCACCTCAAGGTCCTGCGGGAGGCCGGCATCGTCGGCTCAGAGCGCCAGGGCTTATGGGCTTACTACTTCGTGATCCCCGACGCGCTCAGGGAGCTGTCCGCATGGCTGAATTGAGCAGCGCCGACATCCGCGAAACGGTACGCGCGAAATACGCCGAGGCAGCCAGGTTGGCCGCCGGTGGCGAGTTCCCCCAGGCCCGGGCGGTGGAGTCCGAGCCGGGGGAGGACAAGGACTTCAATTGCTGCAGCCCGGCCGATCGGACCGGCGCGTTCGGATCGGCGTTGTACGACGAGGCGTACCGCGAAGAAGTGCCGGAGACGTCCGTGATGGCGTCGCTCGGGTGTGGTGTCCCGACGGCGGTGGCCGACCTGCGTCCCGGGGAGGTCGTCCTCGATCTCGGCTCGGGCGCGGGGGCCGACGTCCTGATCTCGGCCCGGCGCGTTGGTCCGACCGGCAGGGCGATCGGGCTGGACATGACCGACGAGATGCTCGAGCTCGCGCGGGGCAACGCCACCGAGGCCGGGGTCGAGAACGTCGAATTCGTCAAGGGCTACCTCGAGGACATGCCGCTCGGCGACGAGACGGTCGACGTGGTCATCTCCAACTGCGTGATCAACCTGTCCGGCGACAAGCCGCAAGTGATCCGCGAAGCCGCGCGTGTACTGCGCTCGGGCGGCCGGTTCGCCGTCTCGGACGTGATCGCCGACCCGGACATGGACGAGCAGACGCGAGCCGACATGGCGGCGTGGACCGGCTGCATCGCCGGAGCGCTGACCGAGACGGAGTTCCGCTCGACTCTGGAGAGCGCCGGGTTCGGAGAGATCGAGATCACCGAGACTCACCGCGTGCACGAGCACGCCGGCGCGGCGATCATCCGGGCTCGCAAACTGTCGCCGTAGCGGTCCCTGGTGGCCCAACTGAGCCCGGTTGTCGTTGGTTCGCAGCCTGGCCGCAGCGATTGGTTGCCGCGCGCACGGCGCTGCTCGAGCTAAGAGTGACGATTGGTGGTCCAACGGGCATAGGCTGGCCGCTGCGATGGAGGAGCGTCCCGAGGCACTCCACGAGCGTCTACCGGTCTCGCTGATCCTTGCGGTCTCGATGGTCGCGGCCGGCGTCGTGTACCCGGTGACCGACTCGGCGCTGACGCAGCCGGTTGCCGCGGACCCGGCGGCTGTGGGGGTGGGCGTTCGCGATCGGGTTTGGCAACACGACACTGACCCAGGTCGGGATCAGCGTTGGTACGGATCGAGCCGGTGCCGCGGTCGCGTCGGTGCTGCTGAACTCCTCGCCGTTCTTTGTGGCGCTACTAGCCCGGTTCTGGCTGCACGAGCCGATCACGCGTCTGCGTGCGATCGGGCTTGTCATCGGGTTCGCCGGGGTGCTGCTGGTCGTGTTCGCCGACCCGGGCAAGATCGCCCACGGCTCCCGACTGGCAATCGGATTCGCGCTCGCGCTGCTCGGCGCCCTCGGCTGGGCCGGTGGCGGATTGGCGATGCGCGTCCTCACCCAGCGCGAGCCCGACCTCGACGTCGCCGGCCACACCGCGGCCCAATTCCTCGCGGGGGGTATCCCGCTAATTCCGCTCGTGTTACTCGACGGCAGCACGACTACCTGGAGTAACCCGACCCTGATCGCGCAGCTCGCCTACCTGGTCGTGGGCGGCCAGGTGCTCGTTTACCTCGGTTTCAACGCGGCGCTCGCCCGCTGGCCGTCCACCCGCGTGTACGCCTGGACGTTCCTCGTCCCCGTGGTGGCCGTGCTCATCGACGCCGCTCAAGGAAAGCTGCCCGGCCCGGCCGCGACCGTCGGCATCGTCGTCGTGATCGCCGGCGTCGCGATCGTCAACCACCCACGTGCAGAAGCGTTAGCCGCACCCGAAGTCGCCAGGTTGTAGCTGCCGCGACGGGTAATACACGGTCGTCCCGGCGATGTCTATTGACCGAATGGTCATACTCGGCGTGGCGATAGTGGAGTCCGTCTCGGCATCGTGGTTGTCTGTGGATTTCTCGTCCTGCGTCGTTGACGCTGGTGTATGTCGAATGTCCGATTTTCTACTCATCGTCTGCGTCACCGATCACGAAGACCTTCAGTTACAGAGGATCCGACTCGGGTAGGACCGGGACGATTCGGCCGGTGTCCCCAGCCGGACGCCGGCCGATCTCCGTTAGCATTGGTTGAGCGTGGCGAGCGGGATGCTGATAGCGGAGAGCCTGCGGGAGAATGCGACGCTCGAGGGGTGGTGGCAGCTCAGGCGGAGATCGAGCGCGTCAGCGTCACCAACCTGACCGTCGAGCAGCGAGCGGCGGGACGAGGTATTGCGCCCTGGCTGGTATGCCGAGTTCAACACCGATGTGGAGACAATGACGGTGTTTGCCGGGCGCATGTTTGGGATCGCCCATGGCGTCCCGGAGGGGCAGATCGCCGCCTGAGGCGCGGGAAGCTGTGGTCGCCGGCGCGAGCGCGCGTACGCTGTCGTGATGCCTCAGGCTGATACTCCTCGAGAGTGGACGACGTGGACGCTGATCAGGCGCTACAAGGTGGCCGCGATCATCGGAGCGCTTCTGCTGGCGATCCTGATCGCGATCATCCTCGGCGGGATACTCACCTCGCGTACGCTCGTGGTCAGCGACTCGACGTCGTGCTCGTCGTGGACTTCAGCGAATCAGACCGAGCAGCGCGATTATGCCGAGCGGTACGTCCGGGAGCACGGGGCGCTCAGCGGCGGCGGCAGTAGCCCCGCCGACGTGGTGGCGGCGATCAACCGCGGTTGCCAGGACGCCTTCACGAACGACGTCGAGGACAGCGTGAACGTCGTCGACGCCATCAAGGAGCAATAGCCTGCTCTAGCGCCTGCTCGATTGGGACCTGGCCGGCGCTGACGTACAGCGTGCGGCCAGCGGCGAGCCTGTCGGTGA
>Ga0335072_10008002_pt1 | contig 15353 bp, 9 predicted proteins | sample Lox_Sample_21_FD_206725 | JGI IMG/M metagenome (GOLD analysis project Ga0335072, IMG submission 206725) | Soil microbial communities from Loxahatchee National Wildlife Refuge, Florida, United States - Lox_Sample_2.1 | ecosystem: Environmental > Terrestrial > Soil > Wetlands | place: USA: Florida... | reverse complement strand
GCGCGGAGCAATTTGGCCGGCTGCCTCGACTGGTTAAGCTTGTAATGATGAATACCCGCCTGAGCAAGCAGCGGTTCGTATTCTCCTCCGTTGGAGGCAACAGCAACCGCGTAGCCTATCCGCGCCTGTTCGAGGGCAATATCGACAGCCGTATTCACGATGCCATTCCCGAGACTGGTTACGTCGTTAAGAATATGTACGACTCTCATGTTTATCTCCTATGCAGCGACACGGTCGTTTGTTTGATATCCCTCTAACTCCTGTGCGCGGGCCGCCTCTTCTGCTAACTCCACACGCGCAAGGCTCATCGAGGCAAATGTCCACACCATGAACCCAAGTATGCCCAGCAGGATGCTGTTCAACAGGCACTGCGCGAATAACCCTGCAAGAATCGCTTTTGAGGAGGTGACGAACGGATCGCCACGGACGGTGTTCATCAGACGCATTGCCAGCAGAACAAGGCCGACCGCATAGATCATGGAGCCCATCCAGCCAAGGGAATAGAGGATCTCGAGCAACGTGCTGTCGTGCGGTCCAATGATGTCGTCGTCGCCTTCGGTGTTATGCAAGGTGTCTGTGCTCCCCAGTCCTTCTCCGAAGGGTTGTTGGGCAATTTCGCGAAAGGCCTTCTCGTGTCCTTGAACGCGGGCAGAGAAGCTCACGTCCTGATTGGGGTCAGAGAATGTGTCGACGCGCTGCCACACCATCTCTTTAATGGGCGGAAGCTGAGCGAGCCCAACGAGGAAGAGGGCACAGACGAACGCGGCCGACGCGAGCCGCAGCCGCTCACGCATGCCCATTCTGAACATCAAATACACGCAACCGACAGCGAGGCTGATCCACGAAGCACGGCTCAGGGTCAGGATCAGCGCGAGAAATCCGCATGCCGCCGACAACAGCCGCAACCTTCCCTTGAGATTCGAGAGAAGCAACAATCCGCAGGCCATGACGGCCGCGAATATAGCAGGTGCATTCATGGTGCTGAACACGCGAATCTTCATGGCCTCGACGGCGCCGAACGAGTTCATTTGAACATTCAGCATCCACATGCGGTCCCACGCCGGGAGGTTGAAGAACTGATAGATGCCGTAGATGCCCGTCACGAGCACTCCGAAAAGGAATGCCCTTTCGATAGCTCGGCGAAACTGCGGATACAGTTCTTTGTTTTTATAGATGAACAAGCCAAAAACAACCGGAACGAACCAATTGAGGGCAGCCCGCAGAACGTTGAAGATAGGGAGGTAGACAAACCCCAGAATCAGCCCATACAAGATCGCCGTCAATGCACAGATAAAGGGAAGGGCTTTACGACTACCCAGCTCGCGCAAGCGGGTCAAAAGCGTGAGCCCCGCGATTGCCGCAGCGAAGTATGGAGCCAACTCTACAGGATTCTCGAGGGTCCAACCGCCCTGGTAATCGGCCATGCGGTCAAGGAAGGGCGTCACAAACCACAACCAGCAAACGAGGCCCACGTAAAGCGGCTTGGACCGCCAAAGCAGGAACCCGCTTACCACCAGACTGAGCGCCGGGAAGACAATCCTTAGCAGGCTGGCCTGATTTCCAGCTATGCAAAGAGCGGGAACCAGGATCATTACAAGCAAAGCAGCCGTGGTCTGCTTCTTGAATTGCGCCGGCGGGGCCGTCTGCTCGCCGGCTTTGGCCCGGAGTTGTTGTGTCGCTGTCATGCAATCCGCTCCCTGCGCAGACCCAGCAGCGCGCTGCCAAGCATTTTCAGATCGTCGGCGCTGGGCAGGAGGCGCGGAGGCCAGGTCTTGAGAAATATCGGAAAACCAGCGCACACGAAGAGAAAACGCGCCGTTGTGGATGCAAGCAGCGAGAATACCGCACCATAAATGCCGTAACGGGGAATCAGCAAAAGCATCATGGGAACACACAACGAGAGGCCAAGCGCCTGGAGCACAGTCACGACTCCTGGCCGATTGAGCGCCATGAACGCCTGCGCAAGCACGAACGTCATGCCCGAGAGAATAGCTTCCAGAACGAGGAAGCGCAGGGCTTCTGCGGCAGCGGCATACTCTGGCCCATAGATGATGCGCAGCAAGTCCGGCCCGGCGAGACACAGCGACGCGCCGCAGACCGCCGTGGCGAGCGCGCTGATGCGAACTGAACTCCCTGTCACGGCGAGCACACACTCTTTGGAACGACCGGCGGCCTTTGGAAACAGGACCATGACAACCGAGGTTTGAAAGACGTTGAGCATACGCGAAATGCTTAGCACCACGACATACGAACCCATGTCCTGAGCTCTCAGAAGGCCAACGACGAGCACCTGATCGACTTGGAGAGCCAGCGTGCCGAGAATGTCAATTCCATAGGACCGGATCCCATAACCGAGAATCCGCTTCAGGACAGCGAGTTGGATGCGTGCGAGTCTCAGCCCTGCGCGCCAGATGCGATTCAGCATAAGCAGGAACGACGGAAAGGACGCGACGATGTAAGCGATGGCGGCGGTGCAGGGATCAAGCGCATGCGCCGCGAAGAACATCAGCAACACGACGAGAGTAGCCAATGGCGTAAGCGTCTGGATAGCATTCGATGCCGCAAAATCGTGAGAACCTTCGAGAGTGGCGCGGCCCGCTAAGGTGATGGAACAGAGCGGCACAGTGAACAGAAAGTATTCCGCGTAGCGAATGACCGTTGCTGAGTATTGGTGCAGCCACCATGGCAGAATCATCGCGGCCACCGCGGCGGCCGCGAGTCCCAGCAATGTGGCGAGGAAAAAGCCGTTAGTAGCGAGCCTATCCCGTTCCTTTGGGTGGCAGCGCATGTGATAGATCAAAGAACTGGGCACACCGAACGTGGTGGTATTCGCGATGAACAGCGGCCAGAGGATCATCGCAGCCAACTCTCCGCGCCCCGAAGGCCCTAAGATACGGGCGGTAAGAACTCCCGTTCCAGCCTGAAGAACCAGAATGACGGACTTGCTCGCGATGGATTGAAGCACGGCACGAAAGCCGTGTCGGGCCGAAGGGGCGGCCGCAGTTGGCGTAGACGGATCAAGCGCCGCCGATGTCATCCGGCCCTCCGGCGCAGCATTTGAAGATTTCGAGCCGCCGGCGACACGCAGGCAAGAAAGTCGAGGATTCGCTCCTGAAAAACGTGTATGTCATAGCGTTGAGCATTTCTACGGATTGCCATGGGATCCCACGAGCGGTTTTCGAACCGGTCGAGAGCATCGATCAGGCATTCCACCGTTTGCTCGCGGAACAACAATCCGTTCATTCCTTCGATGACCGTTTCCGTGGCGCCACCGGCACCAAAGGCCACCACGGGCCGTCCCGCCGAATTGATTTCGAGCGGAGTCATGCCGAAGTCCTCTTCACCCGGAAAGAGAAGAGCGCGGCATCGATTTGCGTAGCGATTAACAACTTCGTCAGGCTGGCGGCCCAGAAACGAAACGGCGGGCCCGGCAATCGATTTGAGCCGTTCGCGGTCGGAGCCATCTCCAATTACGATCAACCTGCGATGCGTTCGCGAGCATGCTTCAACGGCCAAATCGATCCGTTTGTAGGGAACGAGGCGGGAAAGGACGAGATAGTAATCCGCGGTCTTGGCACTTATCCAAAAGCGAGATGTATCGATGGGCGGCTCAATAACGGTAGATTCGACTCCGAAGGCTTCTCTCAGACGTCTGGCTACAATATGTGAGTTTGCTATGTAGTAATCCGGTCTCGCCGCCGCTCGAATCTCCCATTGCTTTAGCCCCTCCACCATGGAACGAAGCGCGATTTTCGTGAGGCCGCCGAATTTGTCGCGGGCGACGTACTCTGAAAAACGCCAGACCCATCGCATCGGGTTGTGGCAATAACAAACGTGGACTGCGTTCGAACCGCGCTTCACGCCTTTGGCGTATCCGCAGCAACTGCTGACGATCAAATCAAAGTCCTGCATCGGTGCCGATTCCACCGCGAAGGGATAGAGCAGGAAGTAATGCCGATAGAGCTTCGCCTTCGCAGGCAACCTCTGCATCCAAGTCGTCTTGGGACGGAGATTTCTTAGGTAAGGCGAGATGCGTTCCGGAACCGCTAAAGTGGTGTATAAGTCCGCCTGTGGAATGGCTTGATGAATGGCCTCGGTTACACGCTCGGCGCCGCCGTTCTGTGCAAGATAGTCTTGAAACAACGCAATTCTGTCCATAGTCATTTCCTCAACGGCTGCCGCAGTTGGCAATCGCAAGTGTTTCGCGCGAATCGTACTCCGGCTGGAGCGTCAATTCCATCTCCAGGTACAGCCTGCGCAGGTCACGGTGAAAACGCTGGAATGAGAATTGGGGAGAAGTGGTACGGTGAGCAACATCCGCGACCTGCCGGCGAGAGCTGTCGGCGAAGGAAAGTTCAAGCAGCTTTGCGGACAATCCGATGGTATCCCCGGGTTCGATCAGCCAGCCGTTGCTCCCATCCGTGACGATCTCCGGAACGCCGCCGACGCGCGTTGCCAGGACCGGCGTGCCGCAGGACATCGCTTCAATCAGAACCAGACCGAACGGTTCCTCGCTCGAATTGAGCACCAGAAGATCCGAAGCCTGTAGCGCGGGCGCAACGTTCTTGAGTTGGCCCGTAAAATGAACTCGCTCGGCAAGGCCTGAGTGGCATACCGCGAGTAACAGAGAATCGCGATACTCCTCCTCGTGCGCGAAGACCGCATTGCCGACGATAGCAAGATGCATGCCTGGGTTGCGTCTTCGAATCCTCTCGATAGCGTAGATCACCTCCTTAACTCCTTTGCGCGCGCAGATCTGTCCGACTGCGCAAATCAGGAAGCTCTCTTCCGGAATGCCCATCTCCTTCCGAAACGATGAAGCACCGGTTTGCTTGAGAGGAAAACGTGTCAGATCGATGCCATTGTGGATCGTTCGCACCTTGCGTTGCAGTGGAAATTGCCCGCAAAACTCGCGCGCCGTTGCATGGGAGACCGCGATAATCTGGGTCCGGCGCGAAAGGCACGCGAGCAAGCGTACGACTGAACTGACCGGGTGGTGCGGAAGGCTGTCGTGGACGTGCCATAGAACCGCCCTTCCGAGTCCCGCAGCGCCGAGCGTGGCAACAATTCCTGCGCGCACTGTATTTGCATGAATGAAGTCGGGGTTGAGACTTATCAGATATCTGCGCAGAGCACGCACAACGTGCCAAAGTTGATTGAGCGACTGCAGAATTGTTTCTGGCCGCATGGTAAAGCGGGCATTTATGGGCGGAAGAGGTAACCAGAGCGCACCTTCTTCACAGGCTGCCTCGGCCAGGCCGCCCTCGGCCGGGCAAAGTACCCATGCCTCATACCGCGAGGGGTCCAGTCCCCGCAGGATATTCAAAAGCACATACTCCGCACCACTAATCCGACCCGTGTGATTAACATAGAGAACGCGAGTTTTTGAGGTATGAGTCATGCTGCACCGGTTCCCTTCACAACAGCAGGAATTGTCTTTGCGAGGATCATCCAATCCATGAGCAGCGACCAGTGGTCAATGTAATGCAGGTCGAGCGCGATCCAACGATCGAAGGAAACGTTACTTCTGCCGCTTATCTGCCATAAGCAGGTAAGTCCCGGCTTCATGCTGAATCGGCGCATCAACCAAGCTTCGGAAAAGCGGCCTACGTCCCGCAAATTAAGCGGCCGCGGTCCTACCAGGGACATTTCGCCCTTGAGGACGTTGAAAAGCTGTGGGAGCTCATCGATCGATGTGCGGCGGAGGAACCTCCCGACCTTGGTGACGCGCGGGTCCTTGAAAATCTTGAATACGGGTCCGCTGTTTTGATTCAAGTGTTCCAGAGAAGTCTGGGCCGCTTCCGCATCCTCAACCATGGTTCGAAACTTGATGATGCGGAAAATACGCCTACCCAGCCCGTAGCGCTCCTGGCAAAAGAAGACCGGCCCCTTGCTGGTTGCTTTAATGACAATGGCGACGACCACAAATAATGGGGCGAACAGAATCAGGCCAGTAAGCGCGCCCGCAATATCTAATGCCCTTTTGATCCGTGAGCGATAGTCCTGCTGGACCATCCGAACTACGATGTTGCGCCGTTCTTCTGGCAGGCAGCGAACCTGCTGCGGCCTAGGCACATCAAATAGTTCCTCCGGATACTGCACCTCGACGCCAATGCGCGCGCATACGGCGATGACACGCTCGATGGTCGCATAATTGGACTTAACGGGAAGCGCAACAATGACCTCATCGACCACCTGCCGCATTAAGATGCCCTCAAGGTCCGCGATTCTGCCCAAATCAGAAGCGTCCGAATCTGATGTTTTAATGGCGTCCTGATGAAGATGACCCAGGATTTCATATTTCCAATCCGGATGGGTCGTCAGTTCATCCCGGATGCGATCTGCGCGTGGGCCGAGACCGACGATGACGGCAATTCTTTTGCGCCGAAGATGCGGGCGGGCATAAATGGAGAAGGCGCCGACCGCAATGCGCAATAACAGCACGCAAAGCAGACTGGCGAGCCAGCAATCAAAAAAGACCGGGAGGAAACGACCGTGGTGCCACTGGAATGCAATCGTTTCGCCGGCGACCAACCCTGATAGGCCGGTTGCCAGTGCCAGGCGTCCGAAAACCCCTTGCGCCGACTTGATGTGCTGGCGGGTGTACAAACCACAATAGGTAAAGAACGTCCCCCATAACACCCAACAGAAGGCGAGAAGAACGAAATGACCGATGGTCATTTTCATGGACAGGAGCTTCCAAAGTCCGCCACGAGGTTGTGCGGGCCCCGCGCAGAGGGCAAAGTACACCAAAGTGAGGCTAAGCAAAACAAGGTCTGCGACACCAACGGCTCGCCCGACGATTCCACGTGCAACGGCCCGATGTAAGCTCGACCTCTCCGCTTTTGCGGATGGTGGAGGCGCAATGAGTTGCAGACTTCCAATTTCCGCTTGCAAATCAGATCGCATGGTAAACTCCGTAGTTTGCGAAAGACCGACACGCCTGCTTCCGCTGGATTGAATGACAATTCTCTTCCCGTCACCACCTAACCTGCGAATCACGGAATGGCGGGAAATGGATTGAAATACACTCCCAGATTTGTCGCCTTAACAAAGTGAGACAAGTGCGCGAGTTTGTTTCGAGTTACCAGCAGCATGTCGCCCGGCTCCAACTCGATGTCGCGTTCAAGATCCGATTGTTTTTTGATGTTATGCAGATCGAGACGGCGAACCTCAGCCATGTCCCCGTTGATGTGTCGGAAGAGGATGACTTGGGTATCACGCGCAGAGGTTGTGAACCCTCCTGCGAGTAATACGGCCTGAAGCGCTGTTATATTCTGCCGCAGTTCGATTTTTCCAGGCTTGGCCACTTCACCAGCGACCACAACGTACGGCTCCTGAAACTGCTTCAGAGTGACAGCCAATTCCGGATGGTTGAGTTGGGTCGAGGCGAGCTTCACAACGTCATCGTGAAACTGATCAAGCGTAAGTCCAGCCGCTTGAAGGGTGCCGACGATATTCAGATCGACGTGACCATCTGGTTGGACTGTGACCGTCTGATCAAACTCGGGCGTAAACCGATAATGAAGCGCAATCACATCGCCGATGTGAAGCTTGTAGACAGGCCTTTCGTGGAGCTGAACATCGGCGTGCGCGCATAACGAGAGCGACCCAAAGACCGCTGCGATCAAGGCGAGCGATGCTTTCATGGTTTTCCTCTCTCCTTCCGTGCGACGTTACATAGCTAGAGTCTGCGATATAGCCACTCCGGCACGTCGTACCTTCGCTTATTCAGGATGTAACCAAGGACCGTGCCGCCAGCGTCTGTGATTCTGCGCCTCGCCAGGCAGGGCTCTTCTCTGTGGGTTCGATTAGCTTCAATAACCAGAATGACGCCGTCGACGAAGGGCGCTACGCTCAGAACGTCACCGGAAATCTTGAGAGATGGGCAATCGATAACGGTGTAGTCGAACTCCGAACGCAAAAGATCCATGCAGTCCCGGCGATACTGCCAACTACCTTCCCAGAGGCTGGAGGCGCGACGATCCACCGAAAGGGCGGAGTATTGCGCTCCAGCGGTACCAGAGCTGGCGGCGACGAGACTCGGTGGGGGACCGTTCAACGACTTCCGGATCGCCTCCAGAGTGGGCTCGTGCAGCTTTCGAAGAAAATTGACGCTCAGCCCGGCAACTGAAGTAAACTCACAGCGTCCCAATTCGTGGATCAGCGCCTTGGTGACATAGGTGACGCCTTCGCCAGGATTGGCCGAACTAAGTGCCACCACGATCCCACCCGACGCGCCCTCACGAGGCTTTTGAAAGATCGTGTAAAGCAACGTGTGAAATACCGAGTCCTGCTTGACCGCACCACGGGACATTGCGATGCTAACCTGTGAATCGTCGAACACTTCTCTCATACGACGTGGGGCTCCTTTCGATATCTCAGCTGGGCCGGGCTCCGGCCCGGGCTTTCAGCTGGCGCAGCCGGCGCCGCGGCCATCCCGATAAAGATCGGCGCAAATTCTGCACGCTTAATGCCGCAGGCCCGGTCGAGCGGCACGGTTGCCAAGACGGGAAGGCGAGAGTAACGCTCAACTTCGGTGGATGTTGCGAAGGTACTCCGTCCCATCTCGGCGAAAAATACCATGAAACTTGCGAGAAAAACGGCTGTAAAGGAGCCTAGAATCATGTCAACGACAGGTTTCGGACGAAAAGCCGTAACGCTGTAAGTTGGATTTTCCGCAACAGCGACGTTGAGCAGCCGGTTTTCGTTCATTGCATCGGCCATCTTTGCTTCGTCGCTTTTCTGCGTATAGAGCTGATAGTTGTTTTCAAGTTCGCTCACTTTCTGGCGCAATGTGGAGAACGCAACCGTCGACCCTTCTACGGTTGAAAGCTGGCCCTGTAGCTCTCCGATCTGTGCAGCGATAGCACGATGCTTGGCCCGAAGAGCCTCACGCTCGGTTTCGTTCTGAATGATCGATCCGGTTTCCGACTGCCACACGGGGTTGATGTCTGTGTCATGTTCCTGTGAGGTCATGTGCTCGGCATTAACTAGGGCGGCCTTTGTGTTCTCTATCTGATGGTCAATCTGTTGGACCAGACGGTCGCTTGCCGTGAATTTCGTGAGCAAGGCAGTTCGCTGGTTCTCGAGCTGAGCAATCATCGTATTCAGGCGCTCAATCGAATAATCGTTGGGAATCGTGCGCACTTGCGTCATCTGTCTGGGCTGAATGCCCCTGAGCTGATAGGTTTGCGTTGTGAGTTCCTGGCTGATTGCACCAATTTGCGCGTCTGTAGCTCGCAGTTCCGTTTTTGCGTCGTTGATTTCGCTATCGAGCGCCTGCTCGGAGTTGGAAAGAGATACAACACCTTGCTGCTGCTGGTATTGCGCGAGCTGCTGTTGAGCCTGATCGAGTTGCTGCTTGTAATAGGCGGCCTGAGATGCAAAGAATTGCGCCGTTCCGGGTGGTTGGGCGATCTGACGCTGCTTCATCAAAAATCCGTTCAGCAGCCGGTGAAGAGTGTCGGTAGCGACTCTTGGATCATGAGCGACATATGCGACATGGATGACATTGGATTTTCGCACCATGCTAACGGAAAGATGCTTCTCGAGGTCCGCGATGGCCTTGTCGTGCGCCTTGAGCTGCATACGCGTCAGCGTATGATCGGAGCGATTATTCCACTGTGGATCAACGACCTCGTTCGCGAGGCCGTCACTCCGCAGCAGTTGAATCTCCGAATTGATCTGCTCTTCAGTGACTCCATTTACAGTGATTTCGCCCGTAATACGATCCGGCGTGATCTGTTCATCACCACGCTTGTTCTGGACCAGGAGATCCATTTCGGATCGGTATTCTTTGGGGGCGAAAAACGCATATGCGGCGGTAAGAGCGATGATGGCGAGAACGACCAGAAACCACATTCGGTGATATCGAAATGCCGATTCCGCAATGGGCCTGAGCGAATTGGTTTCCTGGGGGGCGAGAGCTTCACTTTGCATGGGCTATGGATTACTCCTTAGCATTAGCGTTTGAAGTCATGTTTAGCCGAACGTGCGGTGCACTCTCACGGTAAGTATTTCCGTTCAATCGAGCGCTTTTCCTGAAACTTGCGCTCACGATCATGAATACCGCGGTTAGCTGTGGGTTCGCATCGTCAGAAGTTGCCTTTATATGTGGGAAGTTGTGCTAATGGTCATTGGAGGTTTTTTGCTGGGTGCAGTGGGAGAACTTTGCCTCTTCATCACTACGGCACGGTGAGACTGTCGTGCCCTCGATTCGATGGCCGGCTTTGACCTGATCACGTATAGGCGGATTTTCAATGCGGTCACCGAGGCCTTGTGTGGCTAGACGGTCCTTGCGGTTTTGATCGGGAAACCAAGCGATCACCGACTCCAGTCCATCTCATTGCCAGGGAATTGGCGCCCGTTATGATTTGTGGACACCTTGAATCCGTTGACAGGTTGATATGACATCGCCGCAACCGCATTAATGCCGGTGCATGGCCGAGGACTCTCATGCTAGGTTTGTCCAGGATACTTTTATTGAAAACCTGGAGGCGCGGCACGACGCCGTTTTCCCAGCCTTAGATCTCTTTTGTGTCATGCTCAATTGCTGCGCGTATCTTAAATATAGGGGCATCCCCTTCCGGCCTTGTAGACAGATGCTCTTCCAAAGGTATCGGGTCTCGGTTACTTCTGCTTTGCCCTTGGAGGAGACCTCTCGATCCAGAAGTCCCTCATTTCTTTACAAAGATCACTGAAGGTCACTTCAGAAACTGAATCTTGCTTGAAGCGATATAGTTCGTGCTCCGAGAGCCGACTGAGCCTGGCCGAAGTTCGCTGCACTAATGTTGTTCGAGATGCTTTCCGGGTTGAAGTTGAGGTTGTTGAAGAGGTTGTAGAAGTCTGCCCTAAACTCGAAATTTGCATTTTCACCGAGCACTGGCAGGGTTGGCAGTCCGAAGCTTTTGGTGAGCGAAGCGTCAACATCTCTATAACCCGGTCCGGTCCACGAGTTGCGCGCGACTCCGGGCCTTTCCGGAACCATGCCGTCGGTGGCTGGAAATGTCGGGCCTGGAGTGTAGGTGGGCGGAGCGAAATATACCTCGGCGGCATTCGGCGATGTGGCGGCAAGCGGAAAATTCTCATTAACTCCATTTCCTACGCCCGTTCCCGACTTATATGCGTCATTACTCGTGTCATGGCCAGCTCTCCCCAGATAGGCGCCCGGCAGCAACTCGCTATAGCCGCAGGTACTGCAATAGAGGCTCCCGCCTACGGTAGAAAAGACGGGGTTCCATGGAAAGCCCGTGTGCCAGTTGAGCATACCGCTCACAGACCATCCGCCCGCGACCTTTTCAAGCCAGCCATACCGGCCATGAAAGATGACCGGCTCCCACATTCCATATAACTTGAAGGCCCTGCCAATGTCGTAGTCAGATCGGCCATAAGAAAGTCCTGGATCGTAAGGGTAGTACTGATACGTGTATGGATCGGAACTGTCATCCATGCTCTTACCCCAGGTAAACTGCGCGTCAACCAAGAACTGGCGGGAAAAGTCGTGGCGCACTCCTGTGAGCAAGGCGTTGTAGTTGGCGCTGCCGCCGTTACCATAAAAGTTGACGCTGTTTACCTGCGGATTGAGTGCAACGCCTTGGACGGACGCCACAGCATTCTCCTCGTAATGGAAGAAAGTGTGCCGGGATTGGCTGCCTTCATACCCGAGCGAGGCTACAAATTGTCGTCCCACATCGTACTCCGTATCGAGCGAGTAGTGTTCGGTATACATCGTGGGCAGGGTTGTATCAAAGGCCGATACGGACACTTGTCCGGTGGTGGGCAGGCCGTTGACGCCGAAGGTGACGATGGTATTTGGGTTCGGCGGATAGCCAAACAGCGAATGCACGTCGCCAGGCACCGCATAGACAATTCCCGGATTCGGTGACGAGGGCAGATTCATCGTGAAGTTGGGTGAGACCGTAAGGCCGGGATTGGCGTAAACGCTGGCAGAAATGGCGATCTCTTCCTGGTTGTAGTTCAGCCCATACCCGCCGCGAACGACCATCCTGCTCTCGAGCGCCTTAGGGCTCCAGGCGAATCCGAACTCCGGGCCAAAGTTGCCCTTCTGTGCCTGCCAGAGATTGCCGCCCTTCCGAATCGTCATGCTACTCAGCAAATCCGGTCCGGAACCTAAAGAAACGGAATAGAGGTCACCTTCCTTAGAGGAAAGCGGGCCGAAGTAAGAGTAGCGAAGCCCCAGATTAAAGGTCAGATTAGGCTGGACCTTCCAGTCGTCCTGGACGAAAAACCCCCACAGGTCTTCGCGATTGTCCTGCCGTCCCGCAGTCGGCGTGCCTAATGTCGGATTAAAGGTACCCGATTCGGACATAGGAGCGTCATTGAGAAAATCCCAGAGGTTGAAGAACCCGAAGGTGGGCCGAGCGGCACCGGGCGCCTCGTTCAAGTAATAGAGGCGGGTCAGTTCCCCGCCGAACTTAATGGAGTGCCTTCCGGCAGTCTTAATCGCAACGTCTTTGTAGCTATACGTCCACTGATCGAGGACGCTCGGTCCGGGCGCGCCGAAATAGTTGAGGGTTTGGCTTCCCGGGCCGCTGCTATTCAGATCGCCGATCTGACCAATATTGTCCTGCGGCAATCCGAATGGCTCCTGGGGATTGTCGGCGATCTCATTCCAGCGCCATCCTGCAGCGTTGGCACGAGCCTCATTGAGGAGCGATGGAGAAAAAGTGTGATTCCAGATCGCTGACAAGGCGTCATTCGTCGCCGAGTGATGCCAAAGGTTGTATGCCCGGACGGGCCCGTTATAGTAGGTCTGGCTGATCGGAATCCAATAGATGGCGAAAGCGGCATGATCTTTGCTTGTAACATCGGCGTCCAGGCGGCCGTTATATTGGCCTTCCACAACCGAGGTTGGGTCAATTGTGGTGTAGTCGGCAATGTCGGCAACGCTAGGATCGAGGCCGTTGCCCACCCCCGGCGAAAATGGACTCGTCCAGGTCGTGTCCTGCTTCCCCAGGCCGCTGGTTAATGGAGAACCGAGGTTTAATCCCTGGCCGGGAATCGTAATGCAATTCGTCCCCTCGCTGAGCCCAATATTGGCACATCTTTGATCGATCATCCCTTCTGCATTTACCCCTGCGCCGGAGATAGAAAGAAACTGCGATGCTATGCTTCCGGAGGGACCCAACTTATCGAACTCAGACGTGTCATACCACCCGGTGCCTGTTACTTGCGAGTTGTTTCGCTCTGTCTCGTACGCGAAGAACGCGAAAATTCTGTTCTTCCAGATTGGCCCGCCCACGCTGCCTCCGTATTGATTGAACTGTTGCGTGTCCTTCAGCAATCCGCGGGCCGCAGGTGTACCGGAGTTGTAGAACCCGGGACCGTTGTAACGCTGATAGGCATTCAATCCCGGTCGATGCGCCTGAAAGAAAGCGCTGCCGTGAAAGTTGTTGCTGCCACTTTTGGTAGTTACCTCGATTTGTGCCCCACTAAAGCGGCCGTTCTCCGCATCGTAGTCATTGGCAACAATTTTTACGTCGCCTACCGATTCCTCCGTTGGTGTAACAACAGAGGTTCCGCCCCAGACGGCGCTTGCTGTACTGATGCCGTCGATGGAGATGCCGTTGTTCTCGTATTGCTCACCGTTCGCCAGTGTCTGAGGTCCGTTTTCGGTGGCGAAAATGCCGGTATTTGCTGCGGGTCCCCCCGGACCCTTGGTGGCGGGCAGGCTGTATGTTCCGCCGCCTGCACTCTGCGAGGCATCGCCAAAGGTGCCCGGGGCCAGCTGGGTAAGTTGAAAGACATCGCGGCCAAACGAGGGGAGGTGTTGGATTTCATTTGCGCTGACTGTTCCGCCAATCGCGGCGTTTTGAGTATCAATCAACGGAGCCTGCGCTGCATTCACAGTCACTGATTGCGCGACTGCACCGACGGCGAGTTGAATATTCAGGGCATTTGCCTGCTCCGGAATGATCTGCACGTTATCCAGGGTCTTAGTTTGGAAGCCATCCTTCTTGATCACGAGGGTAAAGTGATCTGGGGGCAGGGCAGTGAAGTTATACACTCCTTCCTGATTACTCGTACTTAACTTTTTTTCGCCGGTTCCTGCATCGGTCAAGAGCAGGGTTGCGCCGGGAATCACCGCTCCTCTCGGATCGGTCACTACGCCCTGAATCGAGCCACGAAATTGCCCCTGGGCCGGCAATACAAGCAATAGAGTTGTAACCGCAACACATAAAGGAGTGACTGTAATCGGGAGGGCACAGATACTGTGGAGTGTCCGGAGTCGGACATTGGGGGGGAGCGCCATGTCACTTCTCCTTGTTAACTGCTAGCCGGCAGTAACTTGTCAGTCTGTATTTCCGGGGAGTTCCCGAGGTCTGGAACGCGGGAGCGACCCGAAGATTTTAGAGTGCCTGCAACTGAACAGAGCACAACTTTACGGCTCGGATGCAGGTTTATGAATCGGAGATGTACCGGGATCTCGGGACGACGTGCAACCGTTTTTTTCATCAATCAGTCGTTTCTCCTGTATCTATTTCGCGGCTCGCCTGCTTGAGTGCGTATAGATTGAACTGGTCTCGACGCATGCGTTCAAAGAAGCCGCAATACGGCTGGCGGTCGAGTTAGACCATTTGGTGCGGGATGGCCTTACCTTGCCTGGCTGACGAGAGCGATTTCCGGTTTGTCAGGGCCGATGTGCGCCCGGTCGTCAGAATTCGCTAAGATAAGAAAGGCCCATTTCGCCACCGTATTGCCGAGCAGCCCGAGTCGACTACGTGCAAAGCGCAGCATCTGGCGATTCACTTACAGACGATGTACCGACGCGAGACGTCAGATGCGGCGGCACAGGACCGGCAGCAATCGTCCAGAGTGGCATCAAATTGAAGGCCAAAAAGTACCACATGTTCACCTATCTCGTGCGGTACCCCCAGATGGCGAACGCGCACGAAGTCTGCGGGGTCGCAGCTTGGGACGCCGCTCGCCCGGATCTGCAGGACCGGTGCTGGTCCGTCGCCAATTGCTGTCTGTGGCGGAGATTGCGAACGACCTCAGCGGAAGCCCTTCTAGTGGGAGAATCTGCTGCAGCGCTTACGATGGCCAAGGCGTCACCCAGGAATTCGACAGATCACCCGAAACCGATGAGAAGGAAGGCCGAGGCTTAGAACTACGTGTCTAGCTTTTCCAGCGCAATTCCAGATTTGCTGTATTTCACCATTCGCGGGCCGGGATCGGCGAGCGGTGTTTCGATTTTGAGTTTCCAGTGTGAACTGCGGCCATGCAATTGCATTTTTCAGGTGTACCCCTCCTCCCCCTATCTCCACATTTTGAAGGGAATCTCTTTCTTTTCAAAAAGTTACAGTACATGCACCGCTCTAAAATATTCA
>Ga0335072_10007999_pt1 | contig 15358 bp, 14 predicted proteins | sample Lox_Sample_21_FD_206725 | JGI IMG/M metagenome (GOLD analysis project Ga0335072, IMG submission 206725) | Soil microbial communities from Loxahatchee National Wildlife Refuge, Florida, United States - Lox_Sample_2.1 | ecosystem: Environmental > Terrestrial > Soil > Wetlands | place: USA... | reverse complement strand
GCAATTGAAAATAGAAACAAAACGTCCTCTCTCATTCAAAATTACTCCAATCAAAGAACTTATCGCTATCGAGGTCGGTTTGAAAGGCGCCGCTGAAATCAAGATTCATCTCCTCAAAATCGTTCTCTCCACCCATGCTAGCCAAGAACCAATTGTCTACTGGTTCCACAGGCTCATCCCCCAAATTCTATCTATCTGCTCGACGTGGTCATTGAGCATAGAATCATGGAGAAGCCCTCTAGAAATCCCCGCTGAGTTGCTATTTTCACAATCCATGTTTTCCAGCACAGCTGCGAAAGACTCCTCAGAATCACACTCCATATGCTCAGCACCTTCATCTTCCTCATCGCTGTCATCTTCCTCATCGCTTTCTTCTTCCTCATCACTGTCTTCCCCTTCATCGCTGTCTTCTTCCTCATCACTGTCTTCCCCTTCATCGCTGTCTTCTTCCTCATCACTGTCTTCCCCTTCATCACTATACTCGTCTTCCTCCTCACTCTCCACTTCCTCAAACCTACATTTCTCTTTCATCTTCTTTCTTTTCTCTCGTTGCTGACAATATTCTTCGAAGGATAATTTGGAAGTTTGAGGCAGTCTCGTGCGTTCCTCACAATTGTGAGATAGTTGTTTCATAACCTCTTTGGAATCATAGCCGCAAAACTCAAGCGCTTCAAGCCATTCTTTCTCTCGGCCGCAAGCCCTGGCAGTTATGGATGGCGTATGCCCAGCTTCATTCCTCGCGTATACATCAGCACCAGCCGTGATGAAAGCTATCAGGAGCTCTCTTGGTTCTGTGCGCGAGAGACGACATCTGTCAGCATCCAATCTTCGTTGCTTCCGTGGAAGCCTCTCATGAAAGCGATCACATTTCAGAATCGTGTGTAGAACTGTATCGCCATCGGGAAGTCGGCATGAGATATCGACACGCCATTTGAGAAGAAGAATTGCTTTCTCAACAATATGAATAGTCTGGCCAAACCAGTAACCACAGTCGACTGCGAGTAGTATCAAAGGGGAGCACAGATTGCCCTGGTAGTCCTTGACAATACTCCTCGAGTTGATGAATGGTTCTCCATAACTTATGACGTGCTTTAATGTTGCCTGAACAAGATTAGCATAAGATCCTAAACACCACCCCAGGAGATCTAGACGTACAGAGCAACGTTCACTAATGGCATTACAAAAGCAGCTACGCCATATACCATCTCCCATGTGACTTTCAAGCGAACAATCTGCGCCCGCTTCTAGCATGAGCTTGTAACATTCGGATATTCTATTGAGCATTTCCTCTTCCCCTTGCATTTCTAGCTCAGAGTCCAGTGTAAGACACATCTCATATACAGGACTGTATTCTATTAATATAGGGCTTATAAGCGTTGAAGTAACTTAGGAAATATTGAGAAGGAGGTCTACCTAATAAAGCCATCATGGTCAAGCTCAATTGCATTGGGATCTACCTTCCTATCAAGCAAGAATCTGCACATATCTACACGCGCAAAAGTAATTGCATACTACTCAGGGGTCAGCATACTTAAAAGGCCTACTCCAGGACTACCCACATTAAGAAGTGAGCGTCCTTCCTCATCGCGATCAGTCAAACTGGCGGTCTTGTTATCAAGGGCTTCAAGCAGCTCTTCAACTTCGCCGGACTCGATGATTTTGAAAATTTCAGAATCATTTGGGATCATTGCCTGGTATGTTACCGTTGCTGACGGATTGAGGCGTGGATCGAAGTCAAAGACCACTCGAAAGGAAGATACCACACTACCCTTTGGGTGTATCGCAATTCTTGCAGCAATTGAGTTTTGTTCAGAGATATCTTCTTCAGTACCAGTGTGCTCGAAAGCAGTTGGGACTTGCCAGAAGGAAGCTTGCACTCTTCCATAAGGCGTTCTCCAGGATGCATGCCTGTAACCAACTCGTGACGAAATTTCCTTTAACGTCCAATTCAAACTGAAGAGTCTACGTTCATTTGACTCTGTGCAATTTCCTTAGCGTCTCCTTATAAATCTTTGATGTAGCTACGTACCTTGCGATTCTTTTTCGAACGAAAGCACGCGAGTGAGGTTTATCAGATTTCGGACCTTGACAATGTCTTCCTCTATTGCAGGACTCCATACATCACAGTTTGGACATTTCGGGAAGTTGTGCCCAGAGTTGAGAATGAGCTGAAGATCGTTGAATACGGCGCCAGTCTGTTCAGATTCTATAATCGTATTTGGAGTATGTGCATAGGTGAGAAGTCTGTGTATGGCTGTATCCGTTGTTTTGTTCGGGGTGATTGATTCAACTACTGGTAATTGGTGTACACGAATGGGGGATGCTAGCAAGGTTGGAGACCCAAGACGAGACTTGGTACGGATGCTTATTTCACTTGGAATTGCTAAAAACATCAGTCTATGCTCCTAAGAATGCATTCGAGTATAAGATTACGCGAAAGGGGGCGGCCGTGGATGGGCTGATTCATCATAGAGGCCTCCTTCATCCACCGGTGTAGCTTTTCCGCATTTATCCTGTGGCCCCTGACTCGAACAAATGTACTCTCCTTTCCGATCGTGTGTTTTCGGTGGTGGATGTGCCGGACAATAGCTCTTCGTTCCTGTGCTTTCACATTCCGTTCGAGCTTCATTTTTTGGATCTTGACTTTGTATTGGCGCTCACTATTTCCAGAATTAGCTTGGAGTACAGATGGGCATGATTCAATTAGATGCAGCCGCTGGCGTCTTTGTTGCTCTCTGTATTCAATAGCATATGACTTACGTGGCTGTAAAACCAAACTCCTTATTGATGATCTCCATCAAGTCCTTGATAGTCTTCTCCTCGTTTGTATAGAGCTGCCTGATCCGACCTTCGGCAGGTTTCCATTTCTCTGCAGACATGGTTGGGGCCTTCGGAGCGCGCTTTTGCCCTGGCAGCTGAACGGGTTCCGGCAAGCACTGTGGTTGATACCCCACCGGCAGGTGACTTTGTATCTGGAAAAGGGCGCTAGTTTGGTTAAGGGATGTCCAGTTCTGGGCAGACCACCAGTCTGGTAAGACAGCGGTGCCGGCCGTTGGCAAAGCTGGAGGCCCAAATGGTAGTTGTTGCAGCCCTGGTGAGGGCATTACATGTAGTTCTCTTTTCGTGAAGGACATGGTGTTTCCGAAGTTCTCTACCGCCAGATACTCGTCTGCACGGGGAAATGATTGGAGGATTTGGTCGTTGGTGGTATAGTCCGCATGGAATGGAGAAGGCTGAGACGCTGATCGTGGATTAGAAATTAAAAGCTCCTCTGCCATCTCAAAGGATGTGGTATCCAAGAAGTGTCCCATTGTTGCTTGAGCATTGTGAACTGCAAAACTTGGAAATCCGAGCTGATGGATGAGTCTTATGAGGTCAACACGAACAGGAGTCGTCGGCTTTCAGCAGCGCAGAAAACAAACAAACCATGACAGCCACCCAGCCACAGCCACATAAAGTGCGAGATTCCCGGGAGCTAGGTCCTCCAATCACCAAAAAGTACTGTCTTACACAGCCTATGAGCGTGCTTCACTTGTTCCCCAGTGAATCTAGGTAACCATCCCTTTCGCTTGAGAACAAAAGTACTATCTTTTGGTCCAACTACTGTGCGACAACAAAATGCGCTAAAGTAGAAGACGTAACATGACTGGCTCATGATCCTAGTGAAACCGGCATTGTACTTTTTAAAGATTTCCTCGCTCGTGCATGATCCCTAGTGAATGTGATATTGTATTTTTTGAAGTCTTCGTGTCTTGGTCACAGACTGCGGCCAGGAGAGAATATAGCCTTTTCTCGACTTAATACTTTTGTCCTATGACCGAGAAAGCAGCGAGGCGACCATGGCACTACGCACCTCGATTCTCTCTGTGTAAGGTGCGTCCTCCACAAGACAGATCCCCAACAACACATGCGAGAGTTTTCTAACACATCGTAGACATACAGATCTATACTTGTCATCCAGATTTGCGACATTTTCTCCGCGATTGATTCGAATTTCGACTCGTGCGCAAATTGCATGCAAGCAGCTTTTACTAGGAAAATGGCGACAGTGGTTAGGGGCACAATGGGTGAGACGTCTTTGCACATGCTCTAGGAGAGCTGATTGCTGACTCGCACGTACAGGGGGATGAAGGAAAAGTATGCGCTTCTCTGACTAAAGGACATAATGGCATGGATTGACTAATGGATTGATCAGGGCAAATTAGTCGATATTCTATGCCCTATGCAGAAGCTTGTTTGTCGAGCTCAAGGGGGAAACAATGCTGGGTAAATATATGGATGGTTGCTTCTAGGAACTCCTATCATTGACATAATCAGACACACTATTTATGGCGAATGGCAAGACTGTACGTATACCCTTTGAGGAATACTCCCAAATCGCGTCTCGTAACTCTCTCGATCAAGTACTGATTTAAATTCTTCCAGTACGATTTCCGTGCGTCTCAAAATCTCCCCACAATGCATACCACAACTTTTTAATACATCATAGACATACTGCCAAGCGGCCTGCTGAACCAGAACGCTCACAACCTCATCGGCTCTGGAAGGAGCTTGCGAACCTTGAGGCGAAGGACCTTCCAAACGCAAGAGAGAGGCTTTTCATCAGCGACAGAGCTCAGTGAGTCTTATTAGTCCAAGAAAAAGTCGCCGATGCAGATACTAATAGGCGCAGTGTTGTTCTCGATCTTCACCAAAAAGTAGACGGACTCGAAGAAGCAGAGCTCGGAGAGGGCAAGATTGGAACGACTGGCCCTGGCATTGGACCTTGCTACAGCACCAAATCTTTCGAGGAGTGGTATAAGAATTGCGGATATATTCCAAGAAGATTTATTCGAGAACAAAGTGAGGAAGCTTGCGTAAGTATATTTTCAGATTGAATATTTCCTTTTGGCCTGATTCTAGAGTATGGCTACATGCATCTGCAAATGCCTCTAGTCATGAATCATGTTATGTTCACTGCTTAATCATAATTGGCGACTCTCAAACCATCTTAATCAGGCAAAATTAACTCTAAAAACTTGCAGTATGGGCTTTAAGAAACGGTTTGGAGATCTACTAGAGTATGACCCTGAGGAAGAGATTGCTAGGTTTAAGGTAAGCACGAATCCGGAAATCTTCCTCTAGACATTTCTAAAATCCATCTAGGATTATCGTGCACAACTAGCCCCTCTAGTGATAGGCCAACTCCCCCTACTTATAAGTATATTGCAGTCGAGGATGCTAATGCTCATTGAAGGTGCTAATGGAATCATGATTCGTCACTTGTGTCATATAAAACAAAACTGTTATTCTTGCTTACTGCGAAGTAGCTTGATATTGATGCCGGCACATTCCCGTACGCCACTTCAAGCCTGGACTTGGAGGCGTCTTCACAGGCCTTAGTGGTCTGAATCCGAAAAGTGAGTATATTTGGGAAGTAGATCATTCCAACGCTGACTCTTGGGTCTTTAGATATAGAGTCAGTTATTGGAGTAGTCAAGGCCTATACAACTAGGTATACTATGCTTTTCTGAGCTTTGCTTTGCTTAAACTGACCATCATCGCAGAGTGGGTGGTGATCCGTTTCCAAGTGAATTGCTTGACGAATGGGGAGTGAAACTTCGCACAATCGGGAAAGAATTTGAAACTACCACTGGTCGAGTGAGACGTTGTGGATGGCTAGACCTTAACGTTTTAAAATACAGTGTAGATGTCACTTCTTCCACCGCGATCAACCTCACGAAGCTTGATATTCTTGATACCTTTCCCGAAATCAAGGTAGCTGTCGCATATCGCCATCCTGTGACCAAAGAGAAGATTGAGGGTTTCCCAGCAGACTTAGACTTGCTAGAGAAGGTTGAGGTTGAGTATGTGGTATTAAAGGGTTGGCTCAAGCCGATTGGACAATGTCGATCTTTCTATGATTTACCGCTTGCTGTAAGTAATTTTGGCAATTTTTATTTCCTTTATACTAACCCGATCATCCAGTGTCGTGAATACGTCGACTTTATTGAGAAGTTTGTCGGTGAGTATCAAATACATTGGAATCGGTAAGCCATCCGTAACCTCGCCTGTTATAGTAGAGCGTTACTAACATCTAATATAGGGCCAAAAAGAGAGGAAATGATCATGAAATAGAGGATGTTTCTGTCATCTGACCAATGCTAGGTATTTTATACGAAAAAAATGTCTTAGATACTCAACAAAATAAACTTTAAACACAATAGAACTGCTTTTTTAAAATTTGTTATCCTTCTGTACTCTTGATTTCTCTGTATTCGTGTCCCTTGTGGAATTGGGTCTCATTTTGAATCATTGATCAAAGACACGGCTTTACTGATTTGTTTGACTTAGTACTTAGAGAAAGTTCATTAGACTGAGTAGACGCCCTAGTCATCTACCCCAAATAGCTTGTTGGAGGGCGTGCACGAGCTTCTGCCTGGGCTATATCCCCACCTGAAGGTTTGGAGTGGACCAAAACTTTTGCGAGTATGCTACTGGCGTAGAGTCCGCTTGATACCGCTGAGGCTAGGGAGCTTGTTAGACTAAGCAGTGCTACATCAGCGGGACCCAAAGAAACTGTTGCGAAGGTATTGAGGGCCGGTCTGAAGGGACTCTCCGCCGAAGCTTGTCGACCATAAAGAAGCTAGGATAAATGATCTAGTGACGGCGTCAGATATTTGAAGTATGGTACTTATGATCCTTCCAGTTTATAATTATCTGCTAATTCTGCTAAGGCACGCATGATATATGCATGATATCTAGGCAAGATGATGGCCCGATAGCGCTCTTCAGGGCGCGATTAGTAGTCTGATTAACAGGGAGAAATCTCACGGCTTGCCGAACAAACACAAGTGCTTCAACGCCCCAAATGGCCAGTGGCTCAATTTATCTTAAGGATTAATGATCTGCAGCAGCAATGCGGTGTTCTTGTCGCGGCCCTGAACGGGGAAATGAGAATCACGAAAATTCTGAGCAGTCACTCACTTCGTTGGTAGAGACCTGTATATATAAGGAAAGTTCTGAGATTTATTACAGAAATTTGGGAGATTTAGCGATACATAAGGTCATCGCATCTCTGTGTATTGCAGAGAACGTGTGTCCAAACGAGAAGAAGAGGCTATGCCTATGAACTGTGGCACTGACCACCCTGTGGCGCTTTGAGAACGCCATCGTGATACCAGTCAGTACTATTTATCCACATCTATTCAAAAGCCCGTGTAGGAATGAGAATCTTCCTCGTCTTCTCACTCCTGATCCAGATTCATTGCTAGGTCCGCATCAAAATCGGAATCCTCTTCGTCTTTTCTCTTCTTATCCAGATCCAATGCCAGATTTGCATTGAGGTAGTACTCGTCCTCCTCAATCTCATTCCTATCAGACTTGCTCACCTCGTCTTTATTCTCCATAGCTTCATCATTAATGGCTTTATGATCCACAGCTTCACCATCCTCCGCGTTATCCTTAGCGTTAAGTCGGGTACCTCTGCGTCGTTTTACCGAGTCTTCAAATTTGATGAATTCAACCATAGTTATTGTGGGTCTTTTCCTCGAACTTTACTCGGTTCTGGCTAGTCTCCCTTACATCTCAGCCACATTCCATATACAGTTCCAGAGAGTAGTCCAGCAATATACCGCAGACGTGGACCCCCGTAGTCATCGAACTTTTCGGCGTTTACCTTATTTCACGGGTTTGAACGGTTGTATAGTTACTCCTGGGACTAGGAGAAACAATTTAGCATACGACTTAGGGTTCACATAGAATTCGATGGGGCTAGATGGCAAGGCAGCCGAGGAGGCGGGTGACCATGTCGAGAAGTAGTTTTTAGCTTGACGGATGAGTGGGCTTCTGGTGTGTGGTGCTAGACACAAGGTGAGGTAAGTCAATATACATTCTTTCAAGTCCAAGTACGCGGCATTCGACTTTATTTTACTTGATGAATTCTACTGTGCATTTCTAAGTATAACTTCGTTCATTTAACTCCATAAATTTGTCACGGACATGATTCTTTCTGCTGAGAGGTTTTCGTTTTGACGAATGAAAGTAAGGTTTTATCATACCAACCTAACTTTTGGGTATTGTTACAAGAGTTGACTAGGACAATATGAATGGAAATCTCGAGAAATTAACTTACAATACCTTAGTATGCGTCATAAGCCACACATTCATTTGCAGGGAAATCGTAAAATTGAAGTTATTTACACTTCTAGGTATCCCAATGCTGTCTCAACCTGGCCTACTTCCGACAACGGGCAAATACGACAATCTGCTCCAAATAAAGCAGGGTTTACAGGCCTACGCCTCGCCGGAATCAGCATGCCATCATCGTTCAAAACTTAACTCCGAAAAGCGGTTCTTGGATCTGTTCCAAAGGTGAAAGTGTGACAATAAGGGCAAGTCAAGTGCCGTGCATCAATCCAAAAGGTAAGAAATCCGAATATATGGCACACACAAACCACATCTACGAAGCGAGGATTAGACGTAGTAAAAGTAGGATTAGATTCAACAAAGCTCTTAGTATATAGGGTGAATTAGCGTTTATGGTAGGCATGTGTCAACTCATTGAGATATGGGGCCGATTGATAAACGGGATTCACAGTTCAATAGCTTAATGTCGATTTTATTCGGTCAGATCTGAAAGAGACCAAAAAAAGTACAACACACCTACTTACACTTAGAACTCCACCTTGGCTATTACTTATTAAGCAACCACATATTTCCTCACTAAAATCGTCAAAACACCTTATGTTTCAAGAGCTATAAGGTAGCTTTGCATGCTTTCAAATCTGAGATTCTAACAGACATTAACCTACATGGCAAATGTCTAACCTACCACTCAAGTTTTTTCGTATTTACAAAATTTACCACCCTCGGGTTTCAAAATTATCCAATACTGCTCTGCCCCAACGTCAATCTTCTTGAAATGCACATTCTCTAGTCGTCTAACTAGCTATGATAACTTTCATGCAATCGTTTATTTCTTACAGCTGCGTGTGTTATAAGCCGTAGAATGTGCTAAGAGATAATGTAGCTTAGTCGTTACAACGCATTTATTAGTGGCAACCGATGTTACAATTATGCTAGAAAGCTCACAACATTCTGATTCCTCTAGCGTGTGCTTAGCTATCGTTGTATATGCACACCTCTAATATTTGGTAGAATTTATATAATAGAGGGTCTATCATAAGCGCATTAGATGTAAGTTACGAATATACCGATGCACAAACTAAATCAAGGGGAATCTCTAAATACAAAAGACACTAAATGCTTGGTAGGTTGGATATTATACGAAAATAAGGGTGGTATTTAAATATTAGAAACCAGTGGTAAATTTGTAAATACGATAAATTTGGGTGATATGTTAGATATTTGTCATATATTAAAAGGAGAGATTAGACACCTAAGATCGCATGAAACTATGATATTCTACCAACATTCATAAGTGCCTTGACGTCCATATGTTGAGTCTATTATATTACGGAAAATGTCTTGGATTTGATGAGTGAATTTAAATGTTTGCATCCTTCAAACAGCATTCTTCATCCAGGATTCATATCTTCATCTCGGGGCTGCCGCCATTTGATTCTCACTGTCAACCATTTTCAGTGGATCGAGTCCAATGTCCAGCGTCTCTGGTGACCCGGCGGGGCATCAAGTACTGTCGTGTATTCAGCAAGCAGCTGATCTACCTTTTGTTCAGCACTTTGGAACTCGATGCTAGCTTCGCTGAATCCCCGCTTCCGCTCTACCGGTTCCATTTGATGATTAAACACTGCATTAGTACGATTAAGTGGTCCAAAAGTACCGAGAACACGCATCGCCGAGTCATTGTCACCGGTATGGCGTGTGGCAAAGCTACCACGCTTGATCATCAAGCCCCAGTACTCATCTCGGGTTTGGAGTTCCTGCTCATGCAGCAGTGCTGCTTCTTGATCTCCAAGAAAACCCCAGTTTGTAGTCACTAGAATGACTGAATGAATGGAATCGGCGCCGCAGAGCTTCTCGAACATGCGAAGATTGCGATGCGCAGAGGATTGCATCGTTAAATCCTGCACATACCAACACATTAGTGAATGGCTTCTTTATTGAGGTAGTCAGCCTACGGATATCTTGTGGAAGTATAGGATTCCGGTCAGTCGAGTCGATTCTCCATGTGATTGGCTCATCCATTCTTCCAAATCCGTAAGTATTTCTCTCTCACTGCGGTGGGCATGATCGAAACCGGGTGTGTCGATAAGGTGAACTCTGATCTCTGGGGTGTACATAAAATGGTACTCTCCAATGCTCTCGGTACCTAAGTCAACAAACAATTTAGTGGTTAGATGCGGGTCTTAAGAACAAATTTTGGTTTCCTACAGTGTCCGGGGCCTTGAGAGATTGGGGCGAGATTCTCCCCACAGCACACGTTTACGAATGTGCTTTTTCCAACCCCAACGGCTCCCATAAGAGCAATATAGACGTCTGTCATTATAGCCCTAATTTACTTAGCTTACCACCTCTCATATGGGTATCTGTTTCATACTTGGGTCCCATTGGATGCTGCTGGGTTGTAAAGCCTCGTACTCTTTCTACCCCAGGCATCTGAGGGTGTCTCGTGATGGCCGTATGTCGAAAATGATGACCGCCAGTTCCAACAAAGGTTTCCCAGATACCAGGATGCTCAGTGATCTGTGTGATATTGCTTTGAGTGTCCTCAACTTCATTGATAAGTTGACTAATGGTCTCGAGTTTCTGAGCCAGGTCATTACCCAGAGACTGTGCCGATATCATCATCCCGTTCTTGTCAACGACAGCATATTGTTGGCTATTGCTTTCGGATGCTTCGGAATAGAGGGTTGAGGTTTCGAGCCTCGAGAACTGATATTCTATGCTACTTCCATTGCTTTCTATAGCTCTCAGAAGCCTTCGGTACCTCACTGTCGCATCCTCATTTGCCTTCTGCAATGCAATCTAAAAAGAAGTAATGTTAGGACAGGCTATAGCAGACATAGGAAGGGTATGTAAAAGAGAAAGAAGTCTAACTAGGATTTCACGGTCTCTCTCTTTATGGTTGTTTTCATGACTAAATCTTGTCAACCGAAGCAGGATAAAACGGATCATAGGAGACAAACTTTATGATGCCCCTTGCATATTTGATAACTTCCAGCATCAGAATGAGCGTCGATTTCAGACGATCCAAGTTAGCTCGAAGTAGATTAATTTTCTTCTCAACGTGAAACCTCTTTAGCCGATCCAACAAGCTTATTTTCTTGTCCTCGAAATAGTGGCGAATGAGATCCTCAACATCTGTCAAAGCCTTCTTACACGCCTCGGTGATCTCTTCGGTCGTTTTAAGTGTTTCGATCTTACACAAGCGTACATTGTCGTCATCCCTTAGGCTAGATTCGAGCTGTTTCAAGACTGCAGAAATTAAAGAGACCTCTGGTTGAATGCTTATAGTATTGTTAGTAGTTCATATCTTCCTTCGATGTGGTCATACCTTTCTATCACTTTATCAGGGCATGCTACAGCATGGCTATATTTATATAGCAATATTGAGACTTTGCATCCTACCTCTGCGACTCCGGCTAATCATAAAAAGTATTAGTTCTGTTTCGACCAACCAACTGGCAAGAAAAGGCTCTGGGAGAAAGGGTACTTGCCGATAGCGGCAATAGTGCCTAGAACTTCAGCCATTGCCTATACGGTGCATAGAGAGGATTGGAACGTATGTTTTACCCTCTCGCTCACTCTACTCGTGTCACTGCTTTCTAGGCGACACCAAGCAAGCAGGCTTTCTCAGCCGCACCTACGTCCACGATGAGAGCCCGTTGGTATCAGTGATTGCTAAAGCGTCTTGAATAGGGGACTGCTTGGCAACCGTAGGCATGCCCTTGAGAACTAGGGTAAACACTTTGCCCAAGCTGTAGTGCTTTGCCTTCTGAATTTATGATTTTCAGCTGTAATTGATGGGGTGTGTCAGTTATTTATAGGGCCAGTTCGGTCGGCTAATTTTCGGAGTAAAGGCTGGACTTCTGTTCAATTTGCTTTTGGTTACATCGTACCAGCTACGGCTGCCTAAGGCGTACGTAAAACTGACGGCGGCAGGGGGTCACGTGATGTATATAAGTGAAGCTCACAAATCCATGGGTCGGATCAGGGAGATATAGCTACATCCTGGAACAGCATAAGAGACTATATTGTAAGGGCTTTGCCTACATAGTGTGGTGGGTTTAGGCTCATTGCAAAGGGTGCGGTCAGGTGACATGTAATGCAAGACTCTAGGATATCACGACACTATGATGGACAGAGTATGAGGCTTAGAGGTTTACTGGAGCTTCGCTATGGGAATTAATCCACTAGGGGGGGGGGATAGTCGTCTATTCCCAAACAGCATAAAAAGGAGCGCTCGTGCTGTAAGCTCCCGCTTATCATTATAAGTGCTCGTCCCTCGCCCATCTCAGAACCTCTTTCCATCTCCAACCCTTATAGCACTGAAAGATCAAAACATAGCTGTTCTGAGGCCTACAAGTCTCAAACTCACTGCGGGTCATTTCAACCTCCTCCCCTTCATTAGACTGTATGGTCGCAATATGTTCCCCGCTATATAATTCATATCGTGGGTGCATTTCACTATATAATTCCTGTTGTGGCTGTGTATCCTGCAGCTCTTGTATCTCAGCATCCTTAGCATGAGTTGCCTGTCTTTCGTCCTTAGATTATGTACTTGCTCGCCGTCAACTTTGGAAAGCAAAGTATGCTATCGCTGCTATTGCTACTACGAAAACTGCGATGCTAATTCTAATTCCTACCTTTGCTCCTGAATATAGAGCGTCATGGTTTAAAGTCATGTTAGACGTCGACGTAGGAGTTGCAGCGAAAGCTGAGAAAGCGCTTGCAGAAGTTGTAGAAGAGCTAGAAGAGCTAGTCGTCGTTGGGAAATCCGAAAAACGAATAGAGACGCCATAAGCATTTACGCCGCAACCACGGCATAGTGTGTAAGGGTAAATCAAAGTAGTTGAGGTGACCGCGGGCAAACCTCGGCTACCTCAACGTTGTATGCGCTATGGTCTTATGTAGAAGGGTAAATCCTTTAAGTTCAACTATATATCTCATCAACAGATCAGGCAAGCAGTACGCCCAAAATAAGATTTGGGGCAGGGTTTCCAAACCAATTAGCATGCCGAAAGGGAGCGCGATGCAAATGCGTGTTCTTGATTGGTCAGAACGACACTTTCCCCGATCCGGAATAATCCGACTCGTATCTACAAGTATCTCGCCCCAGTTTCAAATTCTTCTTTGTTCATCTCTGTCTTTAACGCAATAATGGATTTGCCGTGGAGAGTCGGACTATACAATCCTTCTTCTGCTTGTGAAGTTGCCCCCTTTGAGCGTTTAGATCCCGATGTATGTCTTATCTCATATCCCTCTTTGAGTGGAAGGCATTTGTGTCTTGATATGGACAGTGGTAAGTATTCCACTGAAATGCTGTAATCGCAGCGCTTGGGAGTTAAAATCAATGAGCTGTCAAGGCTCACCAAGGAAATCGCGGATCTGCCATATGATCCTGAACCGTGGCTCCATCGTGGCCAATGTCTACGTCTCCTTGGATATCCAGAGCTTGCGCTCGGAGACGTCTATAAAGCCCGTCTCCTGACCGAAGCAGCCTTGGCAAATACCAGGGCCCTTAGCACTACCACTACTGGAGACAATGCACTGCTTACCTTCGGGATGAAGATTTGGTGGCTTCACACGACAGACCCGGCCTGGGAGAAATGGAAATCTATGATCACCACTCCAGAGCTACTGAGAAGCCGAGTGACGGATATCTTGAACAAGCTCGAGCTCCAGGTCTGGACTGAGCTTATGGAGGGCTTGATCGCGTTGAATGCCTGTCATGATTACGTTCAGCTCAGCCGAGAGGCGGTGGCCAAGTTCCCCTCTGATGAAATCTTTCCATCGGAATTAATCAACGCCGAGTCCTGGTTCAAACAGCGACAAGAAATTCTCCAAACTCAATACAATGAGGGTGAGATAAGTGCCAATCTGATGCATTCGACTCTTTACAATGGAGGCGTGTTTCCGGTGGCATATCCCTGGATGACCGAGGATCTTATCACTCGGGAGAACACTTGCTTTGAACAGATGCAGAATGAATTTAAGCGGGAGTCGACAAACTGTACTGTTTCTCGGAGTGCCATCCGCAATGTTCACGATGATGAAGAATCATTATCACAAAATGATGTATTCGGAGTTGTTGCAACAAGGAACATTGCCTTGGCAGAGACTGTCCTCATAGATAGGACAGTTGCAGGAGTTATATGCAGCATCGGTCGATGTGCAACATGCTGCAGTAACCTCTCGGGCAGCATCGCTAACTCTTGCTGCACTGTGGAATACTGCAGTAACGCTTGCGCGAAGACTGCACTAGAAACTTTTCATCCTCCACTCTGCCGTAAGGATTTCACATATCTCTTCGATGCAGCAGAGTCCGCAGAACTCAGCAGTGACATTTCTCTCGACTCATTACTGCTTCTCCGCGTCCTCGCCCTTGCAATCCATGAGGGAGCCGCGCATCCACTCAACACTTCTCTCCTAGCGCGCCTTACACCGGCATATCAGATCGACAACCTCATCATCTTCAATTTTCCAGATCATATTGTCACTCCCATTCGTATCCTACAGGAACTTGGGATTGACGTCTTCACAAATTCTGCTTACGATACATGGGTGATCCATACAATGCGCTGTCGTCTGCAGAACAACAAGCATGGCCAAACACTTGATGAGCTTCATGGCACAGCTGTGAATCCGTTATATTCGATGTTCAACCACAGCTGTGCGCCCAGCATTGGCTGGGAGCATGAGGGGAACAGTAGCACGCTGAGGCTGTTTGCTGAACGACCGATTATGGAAGGAGAGGAGCTTTTCATCTCCTACATTAAGCCGCTGGATATGGAGTGGGCTGAGCGGCAGCAGGCTCTGATGGCATGGTTGGGGATGGACTGCGAATGCGTAAGATGTAAGGAAGAGAGACCGAGTGGTAACGCCAGGCGAACTCTTGAGACTTCTGTTTGACTACAAGCGTAGCACTTTCCTGATATGTAAGACTGGTTAGCGTTAGATATTTAACTTTAAACATTTATGAAGAATAATACCGAACCATTAGTTAAGACGAACACTACCTACCGTAGATAAGCAGCAATGACCAAAGGCAAGCCAAAGAGCGAGAAGTTTAGATGACGCGATAATATAACAGGGCGAAGACGAGACGCGACAAGAACACCATATTGGATAATAGATTGACGTCTCATTATGTATCCGCAGGCGTACCCAGACTTACAGTATGTGGCAAAGATTGAATTGTAGAGATCATGCATTATCAGATTGTGAATGTTTG
>Ga0335072_10007998_pt1 | contig 15358 bp, 11 predicted proteins | sample Lox_Sample_21_FD_206725 | JGI IMG/M metagenome (GOLD analysis project Ga0335072, IMG submission 206725) | Soil microbial communities from Loxahatchee National Wildlife Refuge, Florida, United States - Lox_Sample_2.1 | ecosystem: Environmental > Terrestrial > Soil > Wetlands | place: USA... | reverse complement strand
TCGGGGCAGTCTGGGTACGCACGTAGTTTTTGGTGGCGCACCCCGTCACTCCCAACATCACCAAAGCCGCCGATCCCATCCACGTGCCAAATCGATGCAATGCCATACCGTCTTTCCTCCTTATCGGCCCTCTGCAGGGACACGGAGGGCAGATAACATCATTCGTGTCGATGACGTTGGATGCACCTGGAATACCAAAGGTTGGGACACACACAAATAATTGATAACAATCGAGTTAATGCATCACCTGCGCCGGTTTATGCACAACAGGCCCATGTAATTTTTACTCGGCGACGGTAACTTTGCGCTACCTCTTTTCTTTCAACGCATTGCGTCCCCCCCGGACTCATGTATTGAATTGGCCGCCGCCATTCGGGTTTCTATGACCCTCGTATCGTGTCGGCAAGAGCGGGGACGCCGATCGGGTTGCGAGGGTGCGGGGCTCCCAGCCCGCCCGTAGAAAGCCGGAATGACACCCAGGGCTTTCGCCTCTGGGATCGTTTGAGCCCGAATACTCGCTCCTGTTGAGCTTTCAGGATCGATCCCGAAGGGCTTGTGAATCGCGCGGTGCATTCTCGTTATCCTAGAAACAGCGCGCCCGAATCTCCTGCCGGCATGGATCTCTACGAGAAAATTCGGAATCTGCCCACCAAGCCCGGCGTGTACCTCTACAAGAACGCTGACGGAGTGGTCATCTACGTGGGCAAAGCAAAGAGCCTGCGCTCCCGGGTACGCTCTTACCTGCTCGAGGCTTCGCAGGCCAACGCCAAAACCGGCTCGCTCATGCGCGAGGCGGTCGACATCGACTACATCCTCGTTGCCAACGAGCACGAGGCCCTCGCCCTCGAAAACAACCTTATCAAGCAGCGCAAGCCGCGCTTCAACATCCTTTTGCGCGACGATAAGACCTATCCCTACGTCAAGCTCACGCTGGCCGACCGCTTCCCCAAGGTCTTCGTCACGCGCCGCCTGCGGAAGGATGGCTCGGCCTATTACGGGCCCTATTTCCCCGGCAACCTCGCCTACCGCGTCGTCGAGCTCATCCATCGCAGCTTTCTGCTGCCCAGCTGCAAGGTCGATCTCTCGCGTTATCATCCCCGCGCCTGCCTCCAGTACTACATCCATCGCTGCCTTGGTCCCTGCGTCGAGGGATTCACCACGCCCGAGGCCTACGCGCAGGCAGTCCGTGATGCGCAGCTCTTTCTTGAAGGGCGCCACACCGAGCTCGAGCGCTCGCTTACCGCGCGCATGATGGCCACGGCCGAATCTGAGCACTTCGAAGCCGCCGCCCGACTGCGCGATCAGCTCTCCACTGTCCACCAGCTACAGGAAAAACAGCGCATCGCCACCTCTGAGACCAGCGACGATGCCGATGTCTTCGGCTACCACTTTGAAGACGGCAGCCTGGCAGTGAACCTGTTTCACATGCGCGCAGGCAAGATAGTCGACCGCCGCGAATTCTTCTGGGAAGACCTGCCGAGCCTGATGGACGCGATCGGCGACAGGGATCAGGGATCAGGGATCAGGGATCAGGAAAAAACGGAGAACGAACCTGTCACCCAGAGCGATCGCACCCTGCGCGAAGCGAAGGGACCAGAAGTCGAAAAATCTGCGGTGGCATCTGCATTGGAAGGGCACGGCTCCAGTCGTGCCAATGAGGACAAAGAGAACGCAGCGGCTTTAGTACCTGTGGAACACACTCCCCAATCGAACCAGCCAGCCTTCGACGCAGGAACGGTTTTCTCCGCGCTCCTCAAGCAGCTCTATATCGACCAGCAATACGTCCCCCGCTCCATCCTCGTTCCCGTGGATTTCGATGACCGCGAGTCGCTGGCCGCGCTTCTCACCGAACGCACCGGCCATCGCATCGAGATTGCGGTTCCGCAGCGCGGCGAAAAACGCTCCCTCGTCGATCTTGCCGGCCAAAACGCCAAACAGTCTTTCGTGCAGCGCTTTCGCGTCCTCGATCCCTCGCGCAAGGCTATCCAGGAATCCCTCGCCGACGCACTCATGCTTCCCGAGTTGCCGCGCCGCATCGAGTGCTTCGACATCTCGCACATTCAGGGCGCGGAAACCGTGGCCTCGCTTGTCGTGTGGCAGGACGGCAAGATGAACAAGTCCGCCTACCGAAAATTCAAGGTCAACAGCGTCGCCGGCGTCGATGACTTTGCATCGATGCGCGAAGTCGTGTTCCGGCGATACCGCCGAATCCGCGACGGCGCCGCACTCGTCCAGCTTGAAACCGCGGGTGCCCCTGGTCCCTCGGCTTTGCGGAACAGGGACACCAACGAGGCTGGAGACCTACATGTTTTGCAAGAGCACGAACCCGGCGGTGCGGGCACAGACGCGAACGGCGAAGGGGCTTTAGCAGGCAAGCCTTCTAAAGAGCCCACCACCATGCCCTCTCTTGTCCTCATTGACGGCGGACTCGGCCAGCTCCGCGCCGCCGCCGAGGCCCTCCAATCCCTCGGCTTCACCTCGCAGCCCCTGGCCTCCATCGCCAAAAAGGAAGAAGTGATCTACCTTCACGGCAACGAGGATGAGCCCATTGTCCTCGACCGCCGCTCGCCGGTCCTGCATCTCATCCAGCTCATTCGCGACGCGAGCCATCGCTTCGCCGTCGGCTACCATCGCCAGCGCCGCACCATGCGCGACCGCAGTTCCGAGCTGCTCAATATCCCCGGTGTTGGCGCGCAAACCCGCCAGCGCCTGCTCACTCACTTCGGCAGCCTGCGCGATGTGCAGCAGGCAACCGCCGAGTCCCTCGCCGCCGTCGTCCCCCGCAAAACCGCCGAGTCCATCTGGCAGCACTTTCATGCAGTTCAACCGGCATCAGATCGAGTCCCTCACAACCCGGGGTGACGCGCCTGCCCATTGCGCGACTGATCCGCATCATGCGGCTTATCGCTCAAATGCACTGGTTCTCCGCGCTGGCACCTGCCGGGCATCCGCCCTTCCCGCTCGGCTGCGTGGGCCCTCGGGCATGTGCGGCCGCGACCATGCGCTGAATCACCTTGCTCACGTATCCGTCCCCGCTGAACGCATCCGCGGGCAGCATCCCAATGAACCGGATCAAGCCGTTGCGATCCACGACCACCGCCGTCGGGTAGTCCAGAATCCCGAACGTCTGCGCAGTTGTTTCTGGAACCACGAATGTCTCCGTTCCCTGCAACTCCTTGAAAGTCGGTGCATGCGGCGCCTGTCCCCCCGTGTCTTCGTCTTCGTGGAACATCAAGCCGTACGCGTGCAGCGGCGTCGTCGCATTTACCTTCCCGAATTCCGTCAGCGTCTTCATCAGGTTTCGGCACTGCGCGCACCAGTCCGGAAACACCACCAGCACGGTCCCTTCGCCAAATCCCGGCGGCAGCTGGGGCTTTGCCGCCGCTGACAAAAGAGATCGCGTTACAGCTACCTCGGGCAGCTTCGTCCCCAGCAATCGAAACTGCAGTCGAACGCTGTCGATGCGCTGCCGGTCCTCTGCGGTCAGCGCGGTTGCGCTTCGCACGGCATCATCGCACTCCGCTGCTGTTGCCGCCGCCTCTTCATCCATTCCGGCAAACTTCTCAAAAAACGCCAGCTCCATTGCCGAGTCGTACAGCAGCCCGTACCCCATCACGGCATCGCCGTACGCCGCCTTAAGCGCCGTACCTTGCTGCAGCGCGTGCACGATCTTCTCGTGTTCGTCCTCGGCCAGCTTGCGGGCCATCTGATTCCCTGCCTGTTCGAGATAATCCTTCATGTAGCGGATCGCGTACGCGACTTCCGCGTCATAGGGCATCGACTGCAACAGCAGTTGCGAGGTCTGGATGGCAAGATCCACTCCATTCAGGTGCACCAGCGCATTGATGCTCAATGCAAATGCCTGCGCCCGATGCGGCTCGGCACGTGAGTCCATGTAGCGCGTGGCCGCACTGTTCGCGTCATTCCAGTCCTGCCCGAACGAACACAGCTTGGCCAGGTCGTACAGCTCATCGTCCGAAAAGTTCTCCGCCTTCAACTCCGTACACGATTCGCGCGCCTTGTGCATCCCGACTGCCAACGCACCCAACTCCGGCTCCGACCAGTTCTCCATCGAGCCCCGCACCACCTCCAGTGGATGCATTGCAGCCTTGTAAATCTCGCCGGGAGACGCCGCCGGAGGGTCGGTGCTCGAGGCTGCAGCAGGTACCGCCGGGGCTTGCGCGCTGGGCACAGGGGGCGTCGCACTTTGCCCTGCCGGCGCAGTCGGCGCCGCATCCTGCTGACCCCAAACCGCGCATTGCGCGAGCGTTGCCAACAGCAGCACGCCCAGACACACCAGACTCTGCCTGTACGATTCGATCACTGATTTTCCCTTCGCAATGTTCTGTGAAATGACCCGCTGCAAATGTCGGCGCAAAAATGCGAACGCGCCGTTCAGGAAGCCGCACCTTATTTTAGACACCGTCGTCCCGCCGGATGTTCCTGGCCTGCCTTCAGTTCCCGATCGGCCGCCGCCCATCGTGAGTTGCCGAGGCTCGCCGGCTAGACCGTCGGCAAGCCCGGCCAAATTCCCGCAAAGTAAACCGCCCCTCCCTCGCTGCACAGAGAATCACGAAAAGCGCCGCCGGTCCCGTTCACACACTTGCCCGGAAATGCTCGCGCCCGACCTATCTACGACGAACCACTCTACTTCCGCACGAACAACCGAGTTCCGGCGTCGCGCATCACTCACTAGGGGAACGTTGAGAACGATCAATATCATCGGGGGTTCTTGAGGATGAAAATACATGGTACTTACATGCCGGGAGCAGCAGCACTGCTGGCCGCGACGCTGGTGATTGCAGGCTGCGCGACCCATCCCGACGACAAAATGGCGATCTATAACAACCTCGACAAAGGCAATCTACGAAGCGTAACCGTATCGCAGGATCGGCACTCTGGCCAGATCACGCTCCGCGGAATCGTTGGCAGCGATCACGAAAAAGCGCAGGCGCTCACGCTGGCACAGCAGGCGGCGCCGGGTTACACCATCTACAACAAGGTCCAGGTTGACCTGTCCGGTCTCCATGTGAATGCGCCACAGCCGCCCGCTAAGAGCCCCAAAGACCTCGCCATTGAGCACCATTACCAGGCGTCGATCGATCAGCACAAGAACCTCAAATCGCAACACATTTCTTGCTCGGCAAGCAACGGCACCCTGATTCTGAAAGGCACGGTCAAAACTCGATCCGAAGCAGAAGAAGCCGCCAAGCTCGCCAGGAAGGTTCCTGACGTACAAAAAGTTGTGAACCAGATCGCCGTCCAATCAACCAAGGCATCTACCGCGAACGGCGTCTGATCTTTGCCGTAGCTCTTCGCAGGTTGACTATGGAGCGGAGGCAGGCCTGATCCTGCCTCCTATTGTTTTCAGCACGTCCACGTAGAAAGCGTTGTTCCCGGTCCGCAAATCCCGCCCATACGAGAACACAACGCCGCTGCCCAGAACGCGCAGCTTCAACTGCGCTCCTGTATCAAACAGCCATTCTTGCGAACCGAGCGCAGCCGATGAATCGGTGATCCTGCCGATATCCAGCAGCGGCCCCAGCTTCACCGAGACAATTCCGTTCCCGTACAGATTCTTGTCCATCTCCCAGTTCGACAGGAAATAGTTCCGTCCCAACGGCGCGCTACCCTTGCGTCCATCGCGCGTGCCGATGTGCGCATGCAGAGGAAGATCGTTATCCCGTTCCAATCCCAGCATCCAAAGCTCGTCAAAAGGAATCTTCCCGAACGTCTTCCCCACGCGTACCTCGTGCTCCATCTCGTAGTCGTCGCCGTTCGCCTGCGGCAGCCAGTGCCAGCCGGCCGCTCCCTGCAGCTTTTCAAATGACTCGCCGTTCGATGACCACAAGCGCCCCGCTTGCGAAGAGACACCCGCATCCAGTTCAAATCGGCGCTCCGGCTTGCGCAGCAGCGTGGCGTCCACTTCGGCGTTCTGCTTCAATGCATAGCCGCTCGCTAGCATGTCCGGCGTCAGCACCGCGCCCGGAACCACACTGCGAAAATTCCGGTGCGAAACCTCGCCCCCGGCATTCCAACTCCACCACCCGTTCGCAAGCGAGGCCAGCGCAGAATCAACCCGCTCCGTTCGCAGATTCAGGCTGGCGAGCACGGGCGCCGTTCCCGTGAAGGAATTGCGGATGTCCCAGTTCTCATCGCGCAGGTCCGCGCTCGCGGCGATCCGGGTCCTCGCGCTGCCCTCGAATGGCCCCGACACCTCCGCGAGCACCCGCCGTTTCTGTGCATCCCAGCGATACATCGAAGTAAAATTGATGGCCTCACGGTGAATGTTGAAGTACTCCGGATCGACGCTCTGGAACGGCAGACCCTGGAACAGCAGGAACAGCGCCGCAAGCTTCGAGCCACCGAACCCATCCAGTTCGCGGCCACGAAACACCACGTTGAACTTGCCATCGTCGCGCGCATTCAGGTCGACGTGATATTGGGGAAAAACTCCGAGCCCGCGAATCCGCTCATCCGTTTCTATCCATTGCGGCAGTTTCAGGGTTGCGGCCGGTGCAAAAGCGAAAGCCCTGTCCAGCAAAGCCGGCGCAACGTGTGGTTCCGGCTCTGCTCTCACCTGGGCGACTTGTGGCTTTCCAATCCGGTTCCAGTACTTCAGCGCCGCCTCATCGTTTCCTTCAAGAAAATACACCGTCCCGAGAAAATCATTCGCATAGGCGTCCTTCGGCTTGAGCCGAACTGCCCGCCGCAGCAACCGCGCCGCCCCCGGGTACTGCTTGTGAGTGAATGCGATTCCAGCTAGCTCGATGGGAAATCGCGCATCCCGCGGAGCCAGCCTCGCCCCCGCATCAAACGCACGCTGCGCTTCATCCCAGCGCTTCACCCGCGCCAGCGCCGTCCCGTAGTCAAAGTCTTCATCGGCAGAGCGGTCCCGCACCGGCGCCAGCAGATCGACCACGGCCTGCCATTCGTGCTGGGCGAGCAGCCGATCCGCACGCCGCGCACGGGAAGACAAATCCGCCTGCGCGGCCCAAGCCTGCGGCCCGTGCAGCAGACCCAACAGAATTGTCAGAAATCCAATCGCGCGCATGAACCATCGCGAAGCGCGTCCGGGAATCAGTGTGAGCTACCCTCGGGAACAGCCAGCAGCGTCCAGTTTCCGGTGGCCTTCCATTCCTTCTCGAACGTGGACTCGTCCTGCTTCAGCAGCTTGCGCTGTGCAGGATCGTTCAGCAGCACCACGCGTTCTCCCTCGTCCACTCCCGCCACCACGACATAGTGCAATGGCACATGCGCGCGCGGGCGCAATGCCACAATCAGCGGACGTCCTTCGTGCAGATGATGCTCAAGCAGGCTCACATCGCCCGTAAAGGTGAACGCGGCGTAGCCATGCTGGAGAAAATAATCGGTCATGTCCGATGCAAAAATGCCGTTCTCTCCGCCGAACAGCAGGGCACGCTCGATATGCGCGTATTCCGTGTCGGCGCTCGCAGCCACCGATTTCTGGTGCCGCTGCCAGTACTGCATCACCATCGCAATACTGGCCGCGCCGCAACCGTCTTTGTCCTGTTTTACAAAAGGAACGTCGAGCCATACACCCGAAACTCCAGCTGCGGCAACGACGCCGCAGCACGAAGCCGCAAGCAAGACACCGGTGATGGCACGACGGAACTGCAAATTCATCATTAACGCACCGCAACAATAATCAGAATGAGGGCGGCGATTGCCACCAGGATAATCAGCAGGTCGCGATCGCTCATCGTGCCTGCCTTGAAGTCGTTTTGCGCCTTGGTCGCGCGGGCCGCAAGCTGGGCAAGTTCCTCATCGTTCAGGCCCGCCACCGCGGTCTTCACCTGCTGAGGATCCATGCGCGCTTCCTTGAGTGCTTTCTGCGCCTGCTCCGAGCCAAAAAACTGGTTCAGGGTGTCCAGATTCCGTTGCCTCACCTGGCTTGCGTCGACAGTCGCCTTCTGAAGCTCCGAGGGACTGACAACGTGCTCCGGTGCCTGGGCAAACATGCTCGGAGGAACCGCAATCAGTGGAACCAGCGCTGCGGCGGCCATGGCACGGATTAACTGCTTTTGATCCAAATGCATTCTTCAACTCCTGGGGGGAAATTTGAGGACCAGTTCTCAAAATTGTACACGGGCACAAGGCCCTTTCAGAGTGCCCGAAGTCACTTGAGTTGACCCGGTTTTCGCTTGCATTTACTCGATCAAAGTCCTCTGCGATCAACGCCCCGCGCCATGCTACCCTCACATCACCGCATGAGCCAGCTCCACTCCGCGCCCGCCGGCAAGGCCCCACCCGCATTGCACGACCTGCCCCGCGTGCTGGGCGCAAGCCAGGCCACCGCCATCGTGGTCGGCACCATCATTGGCAGCGGCATCTTCCTCGTGCCCCGCGAAATGATGCAGGACACCGGCTCCTCCACGCTCGTCTACCTGGCCTGGATCGTCGGCGGCCTGCTTTCGCTCTTCGGCGCCATGACCTACGCGGAACTCGGCGCGATGCTGCCCTACGCCGGCGGCGAGTACGTCTACCTGCGCGGAGCCTATGGCGATGTCCCGGCCTTCCTCTATATGTGGACCTGGTTCGCCGTCGCCAAACCCGCTTCCATCGCCGCGGTCACCATCGGCCTCGCCCGCACGCTTGAATTCTTCCCCGCCCTCGGCTTCCTCACGAGGCACGTCGCCGGCACGCCCCTTTTGTGGTCGCAAGTCTTCGCCATCGCGGTCACCTGGTTCATGACCGGCCTCAATTACCTCGGCATCAAGAGAGCAGGCGACTTCCAGCTCGTCTTCACTATCCTCAAGGGAGTTTTGATTCTCATCGTCGTTGGTTTCTGCTTCGCAGCCTCCACCGGCACGTGGTCCAACTTCGCAACATCGCTCCCGCATGCCATCGGCGGCTTCGGCGGCTTCATGCTGGCCCTCATCGCCACGCTCTGGGCCTACGACGGCTGGAACGATCTCACCATGGTCGCCGGCGAGGTACGCCGTCCCGAGCGCAGCCTGCCGGTCGCCCTCATCGGCGGACTCTTCCTCGTCGGCATCCTCTTCATGGCCACCAACGCAGCCATTCAATACATTTTGCCCGCATCCCAAATCGCCGCCAGCGAACGTCCCGCCGTCGCTGCCCTGTCCGTCGTCGCAGGCTCACGCGGCGCGGGATTCGTCGCCGCCGCGATGGCGCTTTCCATCTTTGTCGCTCTTAACGGCACGGTCATGTCGGGCGCGCGCATCCCCTTCGCCGCCGCGCGCGACCGCCTTTTCTTCCGCCAGTTCGCGCACGTGCATCCGCGTTTCCAGTCGCCATCGACATCCCTCATCATCCAGGGAACGCTCTCGACAGTCCTGTTGCTTTTCCTCTCGCAGTTCCAGCAGCACTTTGAACTCGCCATCTTCGCCGAGTGGCTCTTCTACATGCTCACCACGACCACGGTCTTCGTGTACCGGCGTCGCCGGCCCGATCTTCCGCGCCCTTACCGTGTGTGGGGATACCCCATTCTGCCCGGCATCTTCGTCGTCTGCGCCGCCGCCGTCCTCGTCTGGAGCTACGCCGGGAACCTCGAAGGCTCGCTCATCGGCACCGTCCTCATCCTCCTGGGTCTTCCTGTGCTCTGGATCATCCGCCGCCGCTACGGTCCATCGCTGCCGGGCGAAGAGCACGGGGATTAGCCAATTCCTTCCATCGGCTATACTTGACAGTCGCTCCAGTTCCTTTTGGGAGGCGCATTGCGAGTCGGCCTGTTCACCCGTGAGTATCCACCGCAGGTCTACGGCGGCGCAGGCGTGCACGTCGATTACCTCAGCCGCGAGCTAGCCAGGCAAATCGAGGTCGAAGTCCACTGCTGGGGACCGCAGCACTCCGACAACGGCAAACTCCACGTGCGCGGCGCCGAGCCCTGGCCCGAAATCAGCAACGGTACGGAGGCAAAATTCAAGGGCGCACTCGAAGCCTTCAGCCTGAATCTGACCCAGATCAAGGCCCTCGAAAACATCGATGTCGTCCATACCCACACCTGGTACGTCTCGATGGCCGGCTACCTGGCCAAAAAACTCTACGGCATGCCGTTCGTCCTCACCACGCATTCGCTGGAGCCCCTGCGCGCGTGGAAAGCCGAACAGCTCGGTAGCGGCTATGCAATGAGCTCCTGGATGGAACGCACCGCGATCCTCGACGCGGACGCCATCATCGCCGTTTCGGCCGGTACCAGGGCCGACATCCTGCGTGCCTATCCCGACGTCGATCCCGGCCGTGTTCACGTCATCTACAACGGGATCGATCTCGACGAGTACCAGCAGACCGAGGACACGCAGGCCCTCACCGACTACGGCGTCGATCTCAGTCGTCCCTACGTTCTCTTCGTAGGCCGCATCACGCGCCAGAAAGGCGTGACGCACCTCGTCGACGCCATCCGCTATCTGCCGCCCGAAACGCAGGTCGTGCTCTGCGCGGGAGCGCCCGACACGCCCGAGATCGCCACCGAGCTCCGCGAAAAAGTCGAGGCCGCGCGCCGCAACCATCCTCACATTGTCTGGATCGAAAAGATGGTCACACGCCGCGAAACCATCCAGTTCTACAGCCATGCGCGCCTCTTCTGCTGCCCGTCGGTCTACGAGCCTTTCGGCATCATCAACCTCGAAGCCATGGCCTGCCGCGCGCCCGTGGTTGCCAGCGCCACGGGCGGCATCAAAGAAGTAGTGGTCGAGGGAGAGACCGGCTATCTGGTTCCCTTCGACCAGGACCCGGTCACCAGCTTTCCGCGCGATCCGGAAAAGTTTGCCAGAGACCTTGCGGCCCGCATCCGCCAGCTCCTCGATGATCCGGCGCTATGCAAGCGCTTCGGAGATGCCGGCCGCCGCCGCGTCGAAGACATCTTCAGCTGGACCGCCATCGCCCATCAGACCATCGAGCTCTACCGCCAGCTCATCGAACAACGAAAGGCGTCGCACGCAAAATGACTCCGACACCCACTCCGAAGAGCTCGCGTCCAACGACCGAAGTTCGCGAACAGCCGAAGACCGCCCCAGCGCAGCAAGACAACTCCGGACGTCGCCGCGTCGTCATCGAGGGCATCTCGCCCGAGGTCGACGGCGGCCGATTCCCCGCCAAGCGCACCATCGGCGATCTCGTTCGCGTCGAAGCTGATGTCTTCACCGACGGCCACGATGCCATCGCCGCTTCGGTACTCGCGCACAAAGTCGGCTCCGATGGCTGGACCGAGATTCCCATGCGTCCGCTCGTCAACGATCGCTGGGAAGCCGCATTTCGCGTCGGCGAACTCGGCCGCTATGCGTTCAAGGTGCAGGGTTGGGTCGATCATTTCGAAACCTGGCGGCGCGATTTGCTCAAGCGCATCCAAGCTGAGAACGACACGCTGGTCGACTATCTCATCGGCGCCGACCTCATCGAGCAGGCCTCTCTGCGCGCCACGGGAGCAGACTCCGGTTGGCTCCGCGACCGAGCCGCTGTACTCCGCGCCGGCAAAGAGCCCGCGGCCCTGCGCACGCACGCCACCGATCCCATGCTGCACGAGCTCGCGCTGCGTTATCCCGACAAGCGCTTCGCCACCGACTCCGACCGCGAGCTGATCATCGTGGTCGATCCGGTTCGCGCCCGCTTCAGTTCCTGGTACGAAATGTTTCCCCGCTCCGCCGCCGCCGAACCCGGCCGCCACGGCACCTTTGTTGACTGCGAAGCGCGCCTGCCCTACGTGGCTGCCATGGGGTTCAACGTGCTCTACCTGCCGCCCATCCATCCCATCGGCGCCACCTTCCGCAAAGGGAGAAACAACGCGCCGGAAGCGCAACCCGATGATTGCGGAAGTCCCTGGGCGATTGGCTCGTCCGAAGGCGGGCACAAATCCATTCATCCGGAGCTCGGTACCGAGGCCGACTTCCGCCGCCTCGTCGCCAAGGCCGCCGAACACAATCTTTCCATTGCGCTCGACATCGCCTTCCAGGCCGCTCCCGATCACCCCTATGTGCGCGAACACGAATCCTGGTTTCGCAAGCGCCCCGACGGCACCATCCAGTACGCCGAAAATCCGCCCAAGAAATACCAGGACATCTACCCCTTCGACTTCGAAAGCGAAGACTGGCGCGGCATGGCAAACGAACTCAAGAGCGTCTTCGATCATTGGATCGGTCTCGGCGTCACCATCTTCCGCGTCGACAATCCGCACACCAAGGCATTTCCCTTCTGGGAGTGGGCGATCAACGAGATCAAGCGCGAGCATCCTGAAGTGATCTTTCTAGCCGAAGCCTTCACGCGTCCCAAGATCATGTACCGCCTGGCCAAGCTCGGCTTCAGCCAGTCCTACACTTACTTCCCCTGGCGCAACGCGAAGCAGGAGATCACCACGTATCTCACCGAGCTCTCGCAGACACCCGTGCGCGAATTCTTCCGCCCCAACCAGTGGACTAACACACCCGACATCCTCACTGAGTTCCTGCAGATCGACGGACGCGCCGCCTTCGCCATCCGCCTGCTGCTCGCCGCCACGCTCGGCGCAAACTACGGCATCTACGGTCCCGCTTTCGAGCTGCTCGAGAACCGCCCCGTGCGCCATGGCAGCGAAGAATACCTCGACTCAGAAAAGTACGAAATCCGCCACTGGGATCTGGATCGGCCTGACAGCATGCGGCCACTTATTACGCGCATCAACGAGATCCGCAGCACCAACGCGGCCCTGCAAAACGACTGGTCGCTGCGCTTCCACTCCATCGAGAACGAACAGCTCCTCTGCTACAGCAAAGAATCGGACGATCGCGACAACCTCATCCTCGTTATCGTCAATCTTGATCCGCATCACACCCAGAGCGGCCTCGTGAACCTGCCCCTGCAAGAATTGGAGATTCCTGCTGACCGCGGCTTCGAGGCAGAGGACCTGCTTACCGGCGCTCGCTACCTGTGGAACGGCCCGCGCAACTACGTCGAGCTGAATCCCTCGCGCATCCCCGGCCACATTCTGCGCATTCGCCGCCGCATCAAGATCGAAACCGACTTCGATTATTTTCTGTAAATTTCCGCGGAGGCCACCTGCCGGGCACCGTTTTGCCCGCTTTTGTTACATTTCGCAACGACTTCGCGTCCAGCGTCATCCCATAAGCAATGCACGGCACGCATCTGCTCGACAATCCCATCTGGAATTCGCTCAATACCGAGCACAGTGTTCTTGCGCTTGGCAACGGTCTTGCCCGCCGCTATCCGCCCTCAATAGGCCCCCTGAGTGGAACCGCCGACCAGACCGAGGCAAGCTATGAAGCTCTCCGCGCTCTCGCCGGTCCCAAGGGCATCGTCGCCCTGTTTCTCACCGAACCATCGATTCCCCGCGCCGGCTGGACCGAGATCCGCAGCGGCGAACTCGTCCAGATGATTTGCGTCGACGCATCTGCCTCTGCCCCAGCTCTCCTGCCCAAGAGCGCAACCATGCGGTTGCTTGCGCGCGAGGATGTGTCCTCAATGGTCGCCCTTGCCGAGCTCACCGAACCCGGCCCGTTCCGCGAGCGCACCAGCGAACTCGGTGTCTTTTACGGGATCTTCGAAGACGCTCGCCTCGTCGCCATGGCCGGGCAGCGCATGCACGTTCCCGGATACGTTGAAGTCAGCGCCGTCTGTACCCATCCCGACGCACGCGGACGTGGCTATGCCCGCGCCCTCATGACCGGGGTGATGGCGGATATTGCCCGGCGCGGCGAAACTCCGTTTCTCCACGTTCTGCCCGACAATCCAGCCATCCGAGTCTACGAAGGCCTCGGCTACGAGCGCCGGCGCACATTGCATCTCTCCGTCATCCGCAACGACGGCTGATCGCGCTTCGCTCGCCAGATAGGCACCCGTCATCCTGAAGTCGTCACAGCAAGCGAAGGATCTGCGGCCGCATTGATCTGCACAGGCCGCGGATTTCTTCCTGCCGGAACCCTTCCGCGCACCGAGTCGTCTTGTGTCTGTCTTTTGTCGTTGAGGGATGGGCCGCAGCGGTCTCCATTTCACCGTGTACTCTAGCTCACCAGTTCGAAGGCACGAATGGCTTCCTTGCGCACCGTGAGCCGCTCAATTAAATCCATCCGCACTTCATATCCGCGGCCCGGCGTGTCGGGAATCGCGATCTCGCCCTTCGCGGAAACCGTCACTTCCGGCTCGATGATGTCTTCGCGCCAGTAGCGGGCCGAAGCCGATACATCGCCCGGCAGCGAGAAGTTTTCCAGCGTCGACAGCGCAATGTTATGGCTGCGTCCGATGCCCGCCTCGAGCATGCCCCCGCACCATACCGGAATTCCCCGCTCCTGCGCGGCGTTGTGCACCGCGATCGCCTCCGAGAATCCGCTCACGCGTCCCAGCTTGATGTTAATGATCTTGCACGACTCCATCTCGATCGCCGCCAACGCATCCCGCCGGTTGCGAATCGACTCATCCAGGCAGATCGCCGTGTTCAGCCGCTTTTGCAGCATCGAGTGGTAGTAAAAATCATCGTGCCACAGCGGCTGCTCGATCATCAGCAGATCGAACTGATCGAACGTCACAATGTGGTCGGCATCGCGCAGCTTGTAGGCCGAGTTCGCGTCGCAGCTCAGCAGAATACCGGGCCAGCGATTACGCACCTTCTCGAAAACCTGAACATCCCAACCCGGCTTGCACTTCAGCTTGATGCGCTGATATCCCGCCGCCAGCTCCCTCTCAATGATGCTCATCAGTTCCGGAATCGAGGCCTGGATGCCCAGCGACACCCCGCACGGAATCGTATCGCGAACGCCCCCGAGCAGTTGCGAAAGTGAAACACCCTCGCGCTGCGCCTCGAGATCCCAGATCGCATTCTCCAGCGTCGCCTTCGCCATCGGGTTGCCGCGGACCTGCTTGAAGATGCGCGGGCATTCGCCGCCATGTTCCGGATTCTCGGCTGCCAGCATCGGCCCGAGTTCGTTCATCAAAACCTGCCACGCCGTGTCTGTCGACTCGCCTGAAAAGTACGGACGCTCGCCGGCCGTGCACTCGCCCCAACCGGTCAGGCCCTCGGAGCGGACTTCGGCAAGCAGAATTCTGCGATCGCGTGTCACGCCGAAGCTGGTTTCAAAAGGTCGAACAAGGGGGAGATGAAGTTCGCGGAGAATGATCCCGTCAATTTTCATTGCGCCTGTTTTCCTCGAATGATGAGCCTATACAAAGATGGTGCCGGGTTTCCGTACAGTGCCTGAACTGATCCGTGCTCCTTCAAGCAAACTCCGCCTGGGTAAGGGTTCCCAGTTCGAAGATCCCGTTGCCTTGCTCATCGCGTGTGAATCCAATCACGGTGAGCCCCCGGGAAAAGGCCTTCTGAAACTTGATCCGATTCTCTAACTGAATCTCGAGTGCGCGCTCCCGGCCTTCTTCACTTGCCTTCCACTCATAG
>Ga0335072_10007997_pt1 | contig 15360 bp, 15 predicted proteins | sample Lox_Sample_21_FD_206725 | JGI IMG/M metagenome (GOLD analysis project Ga0335072, IMG submission 206725) | Soil microbial communities from Loxahatchee National Wildlife Refuge, Florida, United States - Lox_Sample_2.1 | ecosystem: Environmental > Terrestrial > Soil > Wetlands | place: USA... | reverse complement strand
GGGCCGCCGGCCTTCCCCTGGGGGTCGTTGCCGCCCTCTTCCCAGAAGATCCGGTTCACGTCCGTCGGGCCCATGACGGAGCAGTGGTAGTTGTCAGCCAGGGTGAAGGCCCTGGCCAGGGCCCAGTGGAAGGGGATGTCTTCCTCGGTGTAGTAGCCCATGGTGAACGAGCCGTTGGTCTCACCGTCGGAGGCGATGTGGGTGAGCAGCCAGCCGTCCATGGCGCCCTGGTTCCAGGAGGCGTGCTGGTCGCGCCAGTCGTGCGAGAGCGACGGGACGGCGGCGGCGCCGGTGGTGATGGTGGACATGTGCCAGGGCTCGAGGTAGCCGTCGGGGTTGGCCGGGTCGGGCTGCTGGAAGACCGAGCGGCCGTTCGGCAGCCGGATCGCGGTGGGGTCGTTGAACCCGCGGGCGCGGGGGAAGGTGCCGAAGTAGTGGTCGAAGGACCGGTTCTCCTGCATCTGGAAGACCAGGTGCTTGACCTGGGACAGGTCGAACTCGCGGGGGCTGCGGGCGGCGGCCCTGGCGAGATTGGCGGGCAGGACGCCGGCCAGGCCGGCGGCGCCGGCCACGGCGGCCGCGCTGCCGACGAAGGTGCGGCGGCCTATCCCGGGGACGGACGGGCGCTTGGCGTTGTCAGTCATGAACGTCTCTTCTTCGTCTCGTGGCGGCGTCAGGAGCGGGCGGGGGCAACGGGGCCGGCAGCGTCGCCGGACTCAGCGAGGCCCGTGACTTCGGCGATCTTGCTGTTGTTGGTGTCGGCGATGTAGAGGTCGCCCGTGGAGGGGTCAATGGCGACGCCGTAGGGGGTGTTGAGCTTGGAGGCGGTGGCGGCGGCGCCGTTGCTCTCGCCGCCGGGCTGGGCCGAGGCGTTGACCACGGTGGTGATGGTGCCGGCCGGCGTGACCTCGCGGATCGCGTTGTTGAAGGTGTCGGCGATGAACAGGTCGCCGGCCCCGTCAATGGCGACGCCCTGGGGGGCGTTGAGCCGGGCGCTGGTGGCCGGGCCGCCGTCGCCGGAGAAGCCGCCGAGGCCGCCGTCGGCCTGGTCGGCGGCGTAGTCGCCGGCGACCGTGGTGATGATGCCGGTCTTGGCGTCGACGCGGCGGATGACGTTGTTGGCTGAGTCGGCGATGTACAGGTTGCCCAGGGCGTCGACGGCGACGCCGGTCGGCTCGTTCAGCTCGGCGAACGTGGCGAGGCGGCCGTCGCCGGAGTAGCCGGCGGTGCCGTCGCCAGCGACGGCGGTGACCTGGCCGGCGGGGGTGACCTTCAGGACGCGGTTGTTGTAGGTGTCGGCGACGTACACGTCGCCGGCGGCGTTGACGGCCACGTCCTGCGGATGGTCGAGGGAGCTGAGGGTGGCGGGGTAGCCGAACGGGCTGGCGTAGCCGAGGCCCGCGATGCCGGTGCCGGCGAACCGCTTGATGATGCCAGCCGGGGTGACCTCACGGATGACGTTGTCGCCGCTATCGGCGATGAAGACGTCGCCGCCCGAGTCGACGGCGCTGCCGCCGGGGTGGTAGAGGGAGGCGGCGGAGGCCTGGCCACCGTCGCCGTGCTCGCCGTAAGCCGACAAGGACCCGGCGAACGCGGTGGTGGTGCCGCCAGAGATCGCGGCGATGATGTTGGCGCCGGAGTTCGAGACGTACACCTTGCCGCCGGCGGCCGAAACGCCGACGGGGTGGTAGAGGCCGCCACCGGGGCCGGTGGCGGTGTAGGTCAGGGTCTGCAGGTCCGGGGTGGTCGCGGCGAACGCGCCCGCGGCGGCGGAGCCGGCCAGCCCGGCCGCGGCCATCGCGGCGGCGGCTACAGCCGCGCCGATCAGCCGGCGGTGGGTGAGCTTCTGGAATTCCAAGGTCTGTCTCTCCCGCATGACGGAGTTTTGCCTGACCGGACGAGGGGCCAGGCCGCGGCGGCCAGGCATTGACAGACGTGGAGCATCCCGGTTCACAATGAACAACGGGCGACGAGGGCGAGAATGACAAGAGCGGCGCACCACGATTAATGCACAGGTATTAGCCCGCCGGGACCAATGCGTTAAGCGGTCACGAGGCGAAAGGCCGCCGCCCTCGATGCCATGAAGATTTAATTTAATGGATGGCTCTTAAACCGCTTCAGCGGGCAGGATCGGGCGGGCACGGTCCGCGCGGCTTTAAGCATCCTTTGAGCGGACGCTCATCTTACCCTGGAGTACATCGCGTGCGCTTCTCCGTACTCCGCCGTCGCGCAGATTTAACCTCACATAAAGGTATTTGTTGAATATTGAGCGTAATGTTAGAATATGTGACTGACGTCTCGCTGAGTGCTGCCCGCTCGCCCCGCGGTACCGGCCCCGGGCGGCCCGCCGAAGGGCGGCTGCGCCTGCTGGCCGCGGCCGAGGCGCTGTTCGCCACCCGGGGCCTCGAGGTGCCCAATCGCGAGATAGTCGCCGCCGCCGGCCAGCACAACCGGTCGGCGATCACCTACCACTTCGCGTCCCGCGCCGGGCTGATCGACGCGGTCTGCGAACGGCACAAGACCCTGGTCGCACAGCACCGCCAGCACCTCGTGGCCAGGTTGCCGGGCCCGGGGGAACGCACCACCCGCCAGCTGGTCGAGGCCCATATCCAGCCGCTCGCGGCCGAGATGCTGCGCTGCTCCCCGTCGTACTGGGCACGCCTGTCCGAGATGCTGCTAGCGGACCAGCCGCCGACGGAGCTGCTCGATCTCATGGTGGCGCACCTGCGCCACCTGCCAGAGCCGGAGGCGGCCGGCCGCGTCGCGCTGACGGTGCGGTTCCTTAACAGCGGCCTGGCCCGCTGGGAGCGCGACAGCCAGGCCGGGGACGGCGCCGCTGACGGCCTCGTGCCGCTGGCGCCGTTCACCCTGATCCTCACCGACCTCGCGGTCGCCATGCTCGACGCGCCGAGCTCCGTTCCGGCCCAGGCCGACGCCCGCCCTCCCTTTCAGGACGCGGTGCGATAAAACTCGGCCGCCGTGACGGTCGCGGGCACGCCGAGCTCAGCGGCCACCGCGGTGATAGCGCGCTCGCCGATAGCGAGGTCGGCCTGGCCGTCGGTGGTGTAATGCGGTGCGATGAACTTCTCGTAGTAGGCCCTGATCTCGTCCGTGGTGTGCTGGCCGAGGAACGCCCGCAGGTGGCGCACCGTGGTGTCGGGATCGTGGTGCACCACCTGCAGGGCGCGCCGCTGGGCGCGGACGACGGCCTGCACCGCCGGGTCATCCGGGCTGATGTGGGTGGGGTCGACGACCACGCCCACCGTGGGGATCTGGAAGTGGTCACCGACCCAGGCCAGCACCTGCCAGCCATGCTCGGCGGCCACTGCCTCCGGTGCCATGGTGCTGCCGACGTAGGCGGCGTCGATCTCGCCCTTTCGCAACTGGCGCAGGTACAGGCCGTAGTCGCCGGGCGGCTGGACGACAAGCTGGACGTCGCGGTCCGGGTCCAGGCCGGCCTGGCGCAGCACGATGCGGGCGAAGCACCCGGGCGGGGTGTGCCCCGGATGCACGGCAAGCCGCTTGCCGGCCAGGTCGGCCAGGGAGCTCAGGCCGGGGCCGCCGAGGAACCAGAACAGCGGGCTTTGGGTGTTGGCGGTGAGCGCGACCCAGGGGATGCCGCTGGTCAGCCGGGACAGCAGGGTGCGGCCGAGCCCGACGACAGCGCAGCGGCGTATCCGCTCATCGTCCCAGTCGCAGCCGTCGCGCAGGTCGACGTGGACGCCCTCGTCGGCGTAGAAGTCCTCCTGGTCGGCGATATAGGCGATCAGCTCCTCGTGCATTCCCCGGCCGACATAGGCAAGGTCAATGGTGAGCATGAGCATTCTCCTTGTTAGTACATGGACATTCCGCCGTTGACCGCGGCGGTGGTACCGGTCATGAAGACGTTGTCCTCGCTGGCGTAGAAGGCCACCACCTGGGCGACATCGGCCGGGCTGGCCAGCCGGCCCACGGGGGTGGCGGCCACCTGCTGCCGCGCGCGCTCCCCCTCCATCACGTGGGAAATGCCGGTATCGGTCACCGGGCCGGGCTCGACCACGTTGACGGTGACCCCGTGAGGGCCCAGTTCCTGGGCCAGGAACCGGGCGAACTGCACCAGCGCGGCCTTCGACGTGCCCAGGGTGATGAAGCCCGGCCGCGGCTGGCGGCTCAGAACGGCGCTGAGGTAGATGAGCCGTCCCCAGTCCTGCCCCGTCATGGCGGGCAGGACGGCCTTGGTCACCACGAACGCGGCCCGCATCTCCTCGGCGACCTTGCCGCCCAGCTCTTCCCAGGTCATGTCCTGGAACGGCTTGATCACGTACGGGATGAGCGCGTTGTGCACGAGCACGTCAATGCCACCCCACTGCGTCCCTACCCGCTCGACCATGTCCCGGACCGCCGCCGCGTCACGGACGTCGGCCTGCACCGCCATGGCCTGGCCGCCCGCCGCCCTGATGCCGGCCGCGACGTCCTGCGCCTCCTCGGCGCTGCGGAGGTAGTTGACTACCACCCGCATCCCGCGCATGGCCAGCAGGCGCGCGCTTGCCGCGCCGATTCCCCGGCTGGCCCCGGTCACCAAAGCCACTCTGCTAGGCGACCCAGTCGTAGTGTGCGTCATCTCATTAACAATCACGCCACTGGCCACATTTGCCAAGCTGCTAGTGTCAATGAAAGGTATTGATGGCAGCTATTAATAGAGTTCGGAAGCATCGCTCAGGGTGGCGGCGACCTCGCCGATCTTCGCCCGGATCCACGCGAGCGCCGGGTCCGTCGTGCGGTGCGGGCTCCACCACAGCTTCTGGATGATCGGCGGTAGCGGCAGCGGAGGGTCGAGCACGCGGATCGCCGCGGTACGGCGCAGCAGCGGGACCGCTCTCTCGAGTACCAAGGTGATGAGGTCGGTGCCTTCAAGCAGCGCGGGCGCGAGCAGGAAGCTCTCCACGACGAACTCGACCCGGCGTGGCAGCGCGGACTGGGCCAGGTAGGTGTCCACGGCGGCGGCCGGCAGGCCAGCCCCCATCGAGTAGACAACATGACCGAGCTGCAGGTACATCTCCATGCTCAGCTCGTCACCGACCCGGCCGTTGCCCTCCCAGACACAGCACAGCCAGCGGTCGGTGAACAGCCGCCGCGCGGGCAGGGAGGCATCCGCCATGATCGCCGCGGGCTCGATGACGAGGTCCGCCGCGCCGTCGCGCAGCATCCGCGCGGGATCGGGGGAGCGGGGCCGGATCTGGATCGTGACCCCGGGCGCCTCGGCGGCCAGGCGGCGCACCAGCGGCCTGATCAGCAGCAGGACGCTGTAATCGGAACAGCTCACCGTGACCGTGCACTCGGCCGAGCCTGGATCGAAGTCAAGCCGGGCGTCCAGCGCGCGCTGGATGATGCCGAGGGCCTCCCTGACCGGCTGCACGAGCGCCTCCGCGCGGGCCGTCGCGACAAGCGCCGTGCCCTCACGCACGAGCAGCGGGTCATCGAACAGCTTCCGCAACCGGGCCAGGGCGCTGCTCATGCCGGGCTGGCTGAGCCCCACGCGGCTCGCCGCGCGGGTGACGTTCTTCTCCGTGAGCAGGGCGTCCAGCGCGACGAGCAGGTTGAGGTCGACGCTTCCCAGGTTCATGAACTGTAACAATAACTCTGATCAATATGCCTCATTGACACTAGCAGCTTGGCAAATGGCGGCGCGCGGTCCGATGGTTAGTCGCGTGACACACAGCATGATCACGGGCGAGGTTCCCGTCTTGATCGTCGGCGGCAGTCTCGTCGGACTGTCCACGGCGCTGTTCCTCGCCGGGCAGGGCGTCGACGTCCTTACTGTCGAGCGCCACCCGGGCACCGCCATCCACCCCCGGGCGGGGCACCTCCACCTGCGCACCCTCGAGCTGATGCGCTCCGTCGGGCTCCAGCCGCTCCTGGAGCGGCTGTCGGCGCAGCGGTACTTCCCCAACGGTGGCGTCAACGAGGTCCGCACCCTGGCCGAAGGCGAGGTCGCCGCCTATATCGCGGACCTCAACCAGGGGGTGGCGCAGTTCAGCCCCTCCCGCCGGATGTTCATCGCCCAGGACGCGCTGGAGCCACTGCTGCACCAGCGGGCCGAGGGCCTCGGGGCGACCCTGCGCTACAACGCCGAAGTCGTGTCCCTGGAGCAGGACGACGACGGCGTCACCGCCGTCGTCGTCGACGGCAAGACCGGCGCGGTCGACCGGATCCGCAGCCGGTACGTCGTCGCGGCCGACGGCAACCGCAGCCAGATCCGCGGGCAGTGCGGGATCCCGATGGGCGGCTATGGCCAGCTCTCGCGCAGCGCGACCATCTACTTCCGCGCCGACTGCCGTCAGTTCCTCACGGGGACCGAGCTCGGGGTCATCTACGTCAACAACCCGGTCCTGCGCGGCTTCTTCCGGTTCGAGCGAACGGGGACGTCGGGATTCCTCGTCGTCAACACGCTTGGTGATCCCACCGTTCCCGGCAACCTGGACGTCACGACGGGGCTTACGAACGAACGGGCCGCCCGGATCGTCCGGGCCGCGATCGGAGTGCCGGATTTTCCGGTCGAGATCGACGACGTCGCGGAATGGGTGGCCACCGCTGAAGTCGCCCGCAGCTACCGGGCAGGCCGGATCTTCCTGGCCGGGGACGCGGCCCACGTGGTGCCGCCCAACGGCGGGTTCGGCGGCAACACCGGCATACACGACGCGCACAATCTCGCCTGGAAGCTCGCGCTGGTCGTGCAAGGGGTGGCCGGCCCGGCGCTGCTGGACAGCTACGACGCCGAGCGCCGCCCGGTCGGTGAGCTGACGATCGACCAGGCCTACGCCCGGTGGCTGCAACGAGCCACGCCCGAGTTGAGGCCCGAGGGGGCGCCGGGACTTATCGACGAGTTCAGCATGGAAATCGGGTACCGGTACCACTCCGGCGCGATCGTGCCCGATCCGGGCTCGGCCGGTGACGGCACGCTGGTCGAGCACCCGCGCAAGGCACTCGGGCAGCCAGGCAGCCGCGCGCCGCACGTCGAGCTCGCTCCCGGCCGATCGACCCTCGACCTGTTCGGAGCCAGCTTCGTCCTGCTGACCGGCGACAGCGGCGGCCAGTGGAAGGAGGCAGCCGCGGTCGTGGCCCGCGGCGGCCTGCCGGTGACCGCGCCGCTGGCTGGCCTGCCAGCCGACGACATCGCGGCGGCCTACGGGATCGGCCCGGCCGGCGCCTCCCTCGTCCGCCCGGACGGCTTCATCGGCTGGCGTAGCCGCGGCGCGGTGGCCGATCCCGCGGCCGAGCTCAGCCGGGCGCTGACCACGCTCCTCGCGCGCTAAGACAGGATGACCCGTGAACCACAGCTTCAGCGAGGCCCGCTCGGCCGACATTGTCCGGGCCAGCTTCGCGAACACCGCTGATCCGCGGCTGCGGCGGGTGCTCACCGCGCTGGTGGCGCACCTGCACGCATTCGTCAAGGACGTGGAGCTGACCGTGGAGGAATGGGCCACCGCGATCAGCTTCCTCACCGAGACCGGCCACACGTGCACGGACACCCGGCAGGAGTTCATCCTGCTCTCGGACGTGCTTGGGATCTCGATGCTGGTCGAGACAATCAGCAACCGCGCGGACGGCATCCTCACCGAGTCGACCGTCGAGGGGCCGTTCCACATGACCACCTCCCCGGCCCGGGAACTTGGCGCCACGATCGCCGGGGCAGGACAGGGCGAGCCATGCCTGGTGACCGGCAGCGTCGCCGGGCCGGATGGCCGTCCGGTGCCAGGAGCGAGGATCGACGTATGGCAGGCCAGCGCCGAGGGCTTCTACGACGTGCAGCAGCCGGGCGTGCAGCCGGAGGGGAACCTGCGCGGCTTGTTCACCGCGGACGACGCTGGCCGCTTCTGGTTCCGTACCATCGTCCCTGGCTACTACCCGATCCCCGTCGACGGGCCGGTGGGCAAGCTGCTCGCGGCCACGTCCCGGCATCCGAACCGGCCGGCGCACATCCACTTCGAGGTGTCCGCGCCGGGAATGCGTACCGTCACCACGCACCTGTTCGTGGCGGGCTCGGCGTACATTGACAGCGACGCGGTGTTCGGGGTGAAACCGTCCCTCGTCCGGGAATTCCCGCTGGCCGACGACCCGGCCCGGGCAGCCCAGGCCGGACTAAGTAATCCGTTCCGCACGGTGGACTTCGCCGTGGTCCTGCCGGCCGCCGGGCCGCCGGCCCGATGACGGCGAGGCAGGCCGATATCGCCGTGATCGCCGACCAGGTGGTGGTGAGTCCCTACGCTAACCCGGTTCCGGTCACCCGGGACGGCGTCGTCCGGCTGCTGCGGGCGGCGTGGGCCGGTGAGGCCCCCGCCGTCCCGTAGCGAGGCAAGCCGGTCAGACAGTCCCGGACTGGGCTATCTTGATCGATGCCTTGGGCTTGCCGCTCTGCGTGCCGTACGACTCGATCGTCTTCACGAGGTCGAGGCCCTCGACGACCTCGCCGAACACGACGTGCTTGCCGTCGAGCCAGCCGGTCTTGACGGTGGTGATGAAGAACTGGGAGCCGTTGGTGTTGGCGCCGGCGTTGGCCATGGACAGCAGGCCTGGCCCGGTGTGCTTGCGCTGGAAGTTCTCGTCCGCGAACTTCTCGCCGTAGATGCTCTTGCCGCCGGTTCCGTCCCCCCTGGTGAAGTCACCGCCCTGGAGCATGAAGTCCGGGATGATGCGGTGGAACGTGGAGCCCGCGTAGCCGAAGCCGTGCTCGCCGGTGGCGAGCTCCCGGAAGTTGCGGGCGGTCTTGGGCACCTCTTCGTCGAAGAGGCGGAAGACGATCCTGCCCGCGTCCTGGTCGTTGATCTGGATGTCGAAGTAGACGTTGTCTGCCACGAGACGATCATGGCAGACAACGCTGGCCGCCGCTCACCAGCCCCGCAGGTCAACGGGCCACGCTTCCAGGACCCGGTCGCCCTCCACCAGGTACAGGCGCTCGTGGTAGGCCACCGTGGGGTCGACGTGCGCCGGAATGACCCGGACCTGGTCGCCCACCTTCGGCAGGGACCCGCCGTCCGGCGGGGAGAAGATCACGTGCTCGTCGGAGCAGAACAACACGACCGAGCCGTCGGACAGCGATGGGTTGCCGTGGTCCATGCCGAGTGCCTTCAGCCCGCAGTCGGCGACCGCCCAGCCGCCCGGGTTGACCGACACCACGGTGGCCAGGATGCTCAGGGCCTGCCCGAAGGGCAAGCCGATGGCGGCGTACGCCGTGTCCATCAGGGCGTAGGAGCCGGCCTGCAGTTCGGTGGCGAAGGCGTTGAGGTCCCAGCTACCGGTCCCCCCGGCCGAGCGCACCGGGCCGCCCACCGCCTCATGGGCCTGCTTCAGCAGGGCCATGCTGTCGGCTACCTGGCGGGCCCGGTCGGTCCGGTCGGCCACCATCATGGTGTGCCCCTCATAGCCCATCACTCCGCGCACCTCCAGGCCGGCCCCGCGAGCCAGGTCGGCCAGGGAGCCCGCGTCGTCGGGTGAGCAGCCGCAGCGGGGCAGGCCGACGTTGACGTCGATCAGGACCTCGCGCAATCCGGCCTGCTGGGCGGCGTGCACGGTGGCCGGCGAGTCCACCGCCACCGTCACCCGGGCCCCGGCCGCCACCAGGGCGCCCAGCCGGGACGCGTTGATCACCTCGTTGGCCAGCAGGAGATCCTGGCCCAGGCCGGCCGCCGCCATCCCTTCCACCTCCCGGATAGTGGCACAGGTGAACCCCTGGTGGCCGTGGTGGCGCTGGTGGCGGGCAAGCTCAGTGCACTTGTGCGCCTTGACGTGCGGTCGCAGGCGGTCGCCGGGCCGGGCCTGCGCCATGCGGGCCAGGTTGGCCGTCACGATGTCGGCGTCCACGAGCGGTGCCGGGGTCGGCAGTTCGGCCAGGTTGCGGGGGGCAGTTGCGATGGTCACCGTGCCAGCATGCTTGGTGCGGGCGCCGCCGCGCTAGTACGGGACCCACGCCCCGTAACGGCGGCCAGCCGCCGGCGCGCGGATATCGTGTTAGGCGGCCGTGCGGATCGAGGGAAGGCTGGGCGATGATCACGACGCCATCGAATTCGTCGGAGGCCATCACGCTGGCCGCCGCGGGCAACCGGGCGCTGGCCGCGGCAGGCCAGTCGGACATGGTCTGGGGGCACGCGAGCGTGCGGGACCCGCAGGGGCGGGGCGCGTGGATGAAGAGCTCGGGCTGGGGGTTCGAGGAGATCGACGAGGACAAGATCGTCCTGGTTTCACCGGGGGGAGAGGTGCTGCACGGCACGGGCCGGCGGCACATCGAGTACCCGATCCACACCGAGATCATGGCGCGCCGCGACGACGTGGGCGCGGTCGTGCACACTCATCCGGATGCGGCGAACGCGTTCGCGGCGCTGGACGTGCCGATCCGGCCGCTGAACCACGCCGGGAGCCTGTTCAGCTACCCGGACGTGCCGCGGTTCACGCTAACTGGCGGGCTGATCAGCTCCCGCGAGCTTGGCCAGGCGCTCGCTGACGCGCTCGGCAGCGCTCGCGCCTGCCTGATGCCGCAGCACGGGATCGTCGCGGTGGGCAAGGACCTGCCGTCGGCCGTTATGATCGCGGTCTTGCTGGACAAGGCCTGCCGGGTCCAGCTCGAGGCGATGGCCGCGGGCCCGCTGCGCCGGTGGGGCTCGCAGGACGACACGGTCGCCAAGCGGGCCGACGTGTGGTCGGACAGCCAGCTCCTGGCTGGCTGGGAATACCTGGTCCGGACGGCGTTAGCGCGGCCGGGCGGTGACGGTCACCAGGTCTCCCGCAGCGCCCGCACGATGTTGCCGCCGATGACGGCGCGGATATCGGCGTCCGTGTAGCCGTGCTTGACGAGCCACCCGACGATGTTGCGGAAGTTCTCGGTCGGGCTCTCCAGGCCGGCGACGTAGGGGACATGCTCGAACGCGGGTCCCGCGGCCGCCCGCTCGCCGAGCCCGAGGAGCCCCGCGAAGACGCCGTGCAGGCCGACGTGGTCGACGTAGAGGGTGTCGGGGCCGAAGGCGACATGCTCGATGCCGGCGACGTCGGCGCAGTGCGTGAAATGGTCCATCACCGACTCGATGCTGTGCACCGGGTGCTGGGGCGAGATGGTGGTATGCGGCGCCGCCGACATGCCGAACACCCCGCCAGTGGCGGCGATCGCCCGCAGCAGGTCGTCGGTCTTCATCCGGGAGGTGTCCCAGACGGCCCGCGCGCCGGCATGCGTGACGAACACGGGCTTCTCGCTGGCCTCGCACGCGTCGAGTCCCGTCCTGTCCGATGAGTGCGAGACGTCGATCGCGATGCCCAGCCGGTTCATGCGCTCGACGGCACGCCGGCCGAAGGCCGTCAGGCCGCCATCGCGCGACTCGCGCAGTCCGGACCCGAGCGCGTTCGAGTCTGAGTACGCGATCCCCATCTGCCGGATGCCGAGCCCGTAGAGGATGTCGAGCCTGTCGAGCTCGTTCTCGATGGGGGTGGCGGCTTCAAGCCCGAGCACCAGCGCCAGCCGTCCGGTCTCGTGGGCGCCGAGGATGTCCTCGAGCGTCCGGGCAACGATGACGAAGTCCTGGTGGGCGATATCGGCCTGCCGCATCCCCAGGTCCGCGATGATGTCGTTCCACTTCCACGGCGCGTTTCCGGTGACGCAGGCCGTGCCGTCCATCATGTTGTCAAAGACGGCCGTCATGCCGGACCTGGCCAGTCCCTCGAACGCGGTGTGCTGGCGCGCGGTCCTGTTGTAGGCGGGAATCTCCTCGACGCGCTTGGGGAACAGCACCGGATGGTCATGGAGGCTGATCACGACGCTCGTGTCGATGAGGCGCCCGGCCCGCTCGGCCTGATCCGGCGTCAGTCCCAGGTCATAGGGCGGGACGCGGTCAACCTCGGCATCCAGTTCGAAGGCCTCGAAGTCCTCGCCCGGCCTGAGGTAGGAATATGAGCGGTATCCGGCGTACCGGGACGCTGGCATGTGGTCTCCTTCTCACGAATCGGCTAACTCGCCGGCGGACAGGTGCCCGAGTATGTCCAGCAACGCGTCGCGGCCGTGCTCCAAGATGTCAACGGCGGCCTGCCTGGCCTCCGGCGCGGCCCGCGCGCGGATCGCCGCGTGCAGGGCCTCGTTGCGGGCCAGCGACTGCGCCGGGTAGTCGCCCGATCCTCGAACGAGCAGGTCCCAGTACCGCAGTGCGCTGCGCCAGGAACTTTGCGCGTAGTCGCTCAGTATGCGGTTAGGGCAGGCGGCCAGCACGGTCCCGTTGTAGTCCCTGAGCGCGTCCACGTACTCCATCGAGTCGCGGGCGGCCACCGCCGCGGCCATGCGCTGGAACGTGTTCTCCAGCACCGTCGCGGTGGCGTCGGTCAGCGCCGCGGCCGCCTGGGCGGTGCACGGCGGCTCCAGCAGGAGCCGGCACGCGTACAGGTCGGCCGCGTCCTGGGCGTCGAGCCGGCTGACCCGGGCGCCACGGCGCGGTTCGACGGTGATGAGCCCGTCCCGGGACAGCGCCTGCAGCGCCTCGCGGACCGGCGAGCGGCTGATCCCCATCCGTTCGGCCAGGCTAGTCTCGGTCAGCTTCTCGCCGGGCCTGATATCGCCGGAGATGATGTGCGCGGCTATCCAGTCGGCCGCGCTGCGCGCGAGCGAGTCGTGCCGTAGTGCCTCGCCAGCGGTCGCGCCCGGAGTCCCGGGCATTGCCATGGCGTTCTCCCTCCTGCTCTCCACCAGCCAGCGCGCTTACCCTAGGGCGCTCGAGCCGGCCAGCGCCGTGACCCTGGCCATTTCGTTGCCCACGAGCATCAGGCCCTCGTCCACGCCCATCCCCGGCTTGGCCAGCACCTGGTCGGCGCCGCAGGCCATCGCGATGTGAGTGCACACGCGGGCCGAGAGGTCAGTCTCGTTGCACGTGCCGCCACAATAGGCGGCCAGGCCCTGCCGCCGGACGTAGAGCAGGGCGTCGATGGTGTTGTTGACGCCGCCCAGGTCAGGCGTCTTGACGTGGATGACGTCGGCCGCCTGGGCGTCGGTGAACACGCGGATGTCATCCATCGTGTTGCACCACTCGTCGATGACGATCTCGACGGCCGGGCCCCGCTCACGGAGCACGGCCCGCAGCTTGCCCATCGCCTCCACCTGCGGCTCGCGGCGGCCGGCGTCCAGCGGTTGCTCCACTCGCAGCCGGAACGGCGCCGCCAGGTCGCCGAGCCGGCTCAGGTAGTCGGCCATCCGCGTGGTGTCCATGGCGAACGCCTGCCCGATCGTGCCGTAGGTGTCGAAGTGCAGCACCGGCGCGTAGTCATCGCGCGCCCGCAGGGCCAGGATCCGGTCGCGGACCCAGCGCAGGTACGCCTCGAACAGCTCGCCGTCGGCTCCCAGCTTTTCCGCCACATTGTTGATCAGCCCGTGCGGCAGGGCGTCGGCCTCCTTGAGGATCATCTTGTCCACATTGTGGTACCGCTCGTCACCGCATTGCGCGAAAACCGGCACCGGTGCCAGCGTCACTCCCGTGTCGTACTCATCACGCACCACTTCGGCCATGGTGACCTGGCGCTGGTGGGCCACCGCGGCCAGCACCGCCTGGGTGATCCCGTAGCGGACCGCGGCATGCACCGGGAGCGCGTCCAGGACCGGGGCCATGTCGCGGAACGTGGTCAGTTCCCGGCCTGCCAGCGCCGGCCTGACCTGCTCGGCGATCATCTGCTGGCCGGCCTGCGCGCGGAACAGCACGTCTCGTCCGCCCACGCCGGAATACTGCACGGCGGCGCAGTCCCCGTGGGCGACGAAACCGTCATCGAGGACGAGCATCACCGACACGGCCTCGCCGGCCTGGCGCACCGCGGCGAAGCCGGGCGTAACGGGCGGGCCGGCGTAGGTGAAGCCGTCCGCCGGCACCCCGAGCCGGATGGCCGCCTGGTCGTCGGTGAAGAACCCGGTGCGCACGGGCACGGACAAGACCCTGGCGATCCTCATCGGGCCGCTCCCGCCGTCGCCGCGGCGGAGGCCGCCATGGCCCCGGGCGGCTGCTGGGCCAGCTGCCGCCACAGCAGGGACCAGGCCCGCATCCCTTCGCCGAGGCGGCGCACCCGCAGGAACTCGTTCGGGGCGTGCAGGAACTCATCAGCGATGGAGAAGGAGAAGAACAGCGTCTTGGCGTCGAGGACCTCCTCGAACAGCACTGTTGCCGGCAGGGTGCCGCCGATGCGGGCGTGAATGACGTCCTGGCCGGGGTAGACGGCGGCGAGGGCGTCGCGGGCCGCGGCCACGGCCGGGTGCCGCGGGTCGATCTGGTAGGCCGTGGCACCGCCCTTCTCGGCGGTGACCTCGACCGTCACGCCTGGCGCTGGCACGCTGTCCAGGTGGGCCTTGATCGCCGCGAGCACGGCGGCGGGCTGCTGGCCAGGCGCCAGCCTGCAGGTGACGTGGGCCGACGCCACGTGCGGTATCACCGTGTAGGGGCCGCCGCCGGCAATGCCGTTGACCTCCAGGGTGGGCCGCATGAACAGCCGCTCCAGGGTGCTGTGGCCCGGCTCGCCGAACAGCCCCGGGACGCCCAGCTCGGCCGCGTAGGCGTCGTCGTCCCAGGCGATCGCGGCGATCTCGGCGCGCTCGGCGCCGGTCAGGCCGGCCACTCCGTCGTAGAAGCCCGGCACGGCGACCCGCCCGTCGGGCGAGTGCAGCCCGGCCAGCAACTGGGCCAGCACGTGGACCGGATTCTGAACGGTCCCGCCATAACGCCCAGAGTGCAGGTCCCGGCTGGCCCCGGTTACCCGGATACCGAGCGCGAGCAAGCCCTTGGAGGCGATAGACACCGACGGCTCGGTCGGCCGCCACTGCGCGCCGTCGGCCGAGATGACCAGGTCGGCCGCGAACCGCCCGGCGTTCTCGCGCAAGAACCCGGGCAAGTTGGGGCTGCCGATCTCCTCCTCGCCCTCGAAGAGGAACTTCACGTTCAGCGGCAGCCCGCCGAATTGCTCCATGAAGGCGTGCGCGGTCTTCAGGACCACCAGGATGGGGCCCTTGTCGTCGGTGGCGCCGCGTCCGTAGGCCTTGCCGTCGGCGACGGTCAGCTCGAACGGCGGAGTGCGCCACTCGTCCAGCGCGCCGGTGGGCTGCACGTCGTAGTGCCCGTAGACCAGCACGGTCGGCGCGCCTGGAGCGCCCAGCCACTCGCCGGCCACCACCGGGTTGCCGTTGGTCTCCTCCAGGTGCCCGCCGGCGAAGGAGACCTGGTCAGCCAGCCACTGAGCGGCGGCCCGCATGTCCGGGGGGTTGGACTCGCGGCTGACGCTCGGGATCGCGACGAATTCCGCCAGCTCTGGCAGGTAGTCCTCGGAGGACTTAAAAGATGGCATGCCCGCCGTCAATGGAGATCACCTGCCCCGTTATCCAGGAAG
>Ga0335072_10007996_pt1 | contig 15360 bp, 13 predicted proteins | sample Lox_Sample_21_FD_206725 | JGI IMG/M metagenome (GOLD analysis project Ga0335072, IMG submission 206725) | Soil microbial communities from Loxahatchee National Wildlife Refuge, Florida, United States - Lox_Sample_2.1 | ecosystem: Environmental > Terrestrial > Soil > Wetlands | place: USA... | reverse complement strand
GGGAAGCACGGGAACATGACGCAAGCCGCCATTACCACTGCAGCAAGCGATGAAAGCGCAGAACAAACGGCCGTCTAAACGTCCAAACGTCAGCGAAGGATCTGCAGATAATGACGCACGGTATTGGCGAGCCCTTCATACAAGGCCTCGCCAATCAGCGCATGGCCTATCGACACCTCTGCCAAGCCGGGAATGGCCGCGCGCAGGGTCCCCAAATTCGCCTGGCTGAGATCATGCCCCGCATTCACCGCCAGCCCGGCCTGCTGCGCGCGGCGAGCCGTATCCACGCAAAGTTCCAGCTGCTTCTTTGCATCGCCTTCCGCGAAGGCATGGGCATAAGGACCGGTGTAGATCTCCACCCGCTGCACGCCAAGTGCCACAGCATGCTCGAAACCCGTGGCGCCAGGATCAACGAATAGGCTCACCCTGCAGCCCAGCTCGTGCAGTTGAGCGACGAGCGGACGTAGACGTTCCGCATCCTGTGCCAGGTCAAAACCGTGGTCGGAGGTGATTTGCCCGTCGCTATCGGGCACCAGGGTGACCTGGGTCGGACGGACTTCGCGAGCTAGCGCAATCAGCCCTGGATACTCGCCGCGTGGCGCCGCAAAGGGATTGCCTTCGATGTTGTACTCGACGCGTCCGCGTAAGATGTTGGCCAGCAAGCGGACATCGTCAGGACGCACATGCCGCTGATCCGGTCGTGGATGCACCGTGATGCCACCGCAGCCCGCTTCGATGCAGGTTACCGCCGCGCGAGCGATATCGGGTTCGTTGCCGCCGCGCGAATTGCGCAGCACGGCGATCTTGTTGAGATTGACGCTGAGCAGGGTCATGGAAACCGGAGAAAAAATCGTGGGCCGGAAACAGTGCTCCGATCAGTCGCCATCGGCAAGTGTCCAGTACCCGATCTCTCGTGTGAGCCCCCGCCAAGCCGCGCTGGCGACATAGCCCTCGCTCGCCGCTAGCGCATGGACCTGCCACAACGAGGCATCATCGCCGTCCAACCAGAGCAGACGCGACGGAGCAGGCGGCACCGTCAACCGTAGTCGGTCCAGGCCGAATGCGATGCCGCGACCCATGGCCTTGAGCACGGCCTCTTTGGACGTCCAAAGTCGCAGAAATGCCTGCTGCTGAGCCGATGCGTCCAACGCCTTCAAGGCAGCCACTTCTTCCGGATGAAAAAAGCGCCCCGCAAGCTGCATGGCTCGTGGGCGAGCGCGGAGCTGTTCGATATCGATGCCGGGTGCACAGCCGCGCGCGACCGCGATAAGCGCCGTGTCCCCGCTGTGAGACCAGTTGAACTGCAGCGAACGATCCAAGGGTTCCGCCAGTTCCGGCCGCCCGTGCTCGCCTTCCGCCAAGATCACGGCATCGCCTGGCATACCCAGGTAAACGCCTAACAAAGCGCGCAACGGCGCCCGCCGCCACGCCCGGTCATAGCGAAGCCGCCAAACATGAAGCTGGTCTTGGCCCAATCCGGCCGCGATGCCGGCGACATCCTGGCCCAGGTTCGTTTGCATGCGCGCATGCTGCCGGAACGCCATGGCGCGAGACAAGCCGTTTCCTCTCTCCTGGGGAAGAGAGGAACATAGCCATCGCTCAGCGAATCAGCCGCTCCTCGACCAGATTCTTCACCACGGCAGGATCGGCAAGTGTGGAGATATCGCCCAACTGATCCGGCTGGTTCTCGCCGATCTTGCGCAGAATGCGGCGCATGATCTTGCCGGAGCGCGTCTTCGGCAAACCCGGCGCCCACTGGATGTAATCAGGCGTGGCGATCGGGCCGATTTCCTTGCGCACCCAGGCCACCAGTTCCTTACGCAAGGCTTCGCTGCCCTGCTCGCCGGCGATGAGCGTGATGTAGGCGTAGATGCCTTGCCCCTTGATCTCGTGCGGACAGCCCACCACCGCGGCCTCGGCGACCTTGGGATGCGACACCAACGCGCTCTCCACCTCTGCCGTGCCGATGCGATGGCCGGAAACGTTGATCACGTCGTCCACGCGGCCGGTAATCCAGTAGTAACCGTCTTCGTCGCGGCGCACGCCGTCGCCGGTGAAGTAATTGCCGGGATAGGCCTTGAAGTAGGTATCGATGAAACGCTGATGGTCGCCATACACCGTGCGCATCTGGCCCGGCCAGGAATCGGTGATCAGCAGGTTGCCTTCGGCGGCGCCTTCCAGCACCACGCCGTTTGCATCCACCACCGCAGGTTTGATGCCGAAGAACGGCAGTGTGGCCGAGCCAGGCTTGGTGTCGATGGCGCCGGCCAATGGCGTAATCAAAATGCCGCCGGTTTCCGTTTGCCACCAGGTGTCCACGATCGGGCAGCGCTCGTCACCCACCACGCGGTGATACCACTCCCAGGCTTCCGGATTGATCGGTTCGCCCACCGAACCCAGCAGCCGCAAGCTGGCGCGCGAACATTTCTTGACCGGACCTTCGCCCTCGCGCATCAAGGCGCGAATGGCCGTCGGTGCGGTGTAGAACAGTGACACCTTATGCTTGTCCACCACCTGCCAGAAACGGCTGAAGTCCGGATAGTTGGGTACGCCATCGAACATCACGGTGGTCACACCGTTGGCCAGCGGGCCATAAACCACATAACTGTGCCCGGTCACCCAACCCACGTCGGCCGTACACCAGTAAACGTCATCCTCGCGCACGTCGAACACCATTTCATGCGTAAGGCTCGCGTACACCAGATAGCCGCCGGATGTATGCAATACACCCTTTGGCTTGCCGGTGGAGCCGGAGGTATAGAGGATGAACAGCGGATGCTCCGCTTCCATCGGTTCGGCCGGGCAATTCGCCGATTGTCCTTCCATCAACACGTGGTAATAGCGGTCGCGTGGCGATTGCATCGGCACGGCCGAACCCGTGCGGCGCACCACGATCACTGTTTCCACACTGTTGGTGCCGGGGCGTTCCAGCGCCGCATCGACGTTCGCCTTGAGCGGAATCTTCTTGCCGCCACGCACGCCTTCGTCCGCGGTCACCACCACTCGCGCCGTCGAATCTGCGATGCGGCCGGCCAGCGAATCGGGTGAGAAACCGCCAAACACCACCGAGTGGACCGCACCAATGCGCGCGCAAGCCAACATCGCCACCGCCGCTTCCGGAATCATCGGCATGTAGATCGCCACGCGATCGCCCTTGGTGACGCCAAGATGTTTCAGCGTGTTGGCGAACTTGCATACCTCCGCATGCAGCTCGCGATAACTGATGCGCCGCGACTCGGACGGATCGTCGCCCTCGAAGATGATGGCGGTCTTGTCGCCGCGGGTGGCGAGGTGGCGATCCAGGCAGTTGGCCGACACATTGAGTTGGCCGTCGTCATACCAGCGAATATGCAGGTTCTGCGGATCGAAGGAAACGTCACGAATGCGCGTAGGCTTCTTCGCCCACTCGAGCCTTTCGGCGATGCGGCCCCAAAAGCCTTCCGGATCCTGCACGGACTCGGTATACAGTTTTTCGTAATCCGCTTTGCGGATGCGCGCCTTGGCGGCAAAAGCGGGATCGACCGGATAAACCTTTGACATATCAGCCTCCTGCTCACCGGTCGGCCGGGAGCGCACTCAGTGGGTGACGGCTTGACACCATCGAGCCGTGTCAACCGCCCGAGTGTAGCGTTTGGACGGCTGAACCGCCAAAGTTGCGGTGCAGCAATCACGCTTGCGGAGGCGTGTCCCGATCCTTTCGCAGATAGCTCATATCGAGCATCGTTTCCGGACGCGCGTTCGCTTCGATGCGCGCCTGTGCAAAGCCGAGCGCCGTAGCGATGGCGCCGACGATGCCGGCGAACAGCCACACACCCATGGCGCCTGGACTGTGCCGCGTAAAGCACAGCCCCCACGACAGCAGCGTCACCAACAGCAATAACCAGCGCATAACGAGCCCATGCAACGATCCCTTGAACTGCCGCCATCATACTTCCGGCGCCGTGCGCGAACTGCGATCCCATCCACCGGCCGGACACGCTTTCAGCCCGTAACATGAGGGCCTATCGGACAGGGCTACGACAAGGGAAACGATGGCTGAGCCGACTCCATCCCCATCCGGGCCGCAACCTGGGTCGTTGGCCTGGGCCGGCATCGTCGACTGGCTTGGCATCGGCCTGGATCATTGCAAGCCGATCCGCGTTTCCCTGCTGGTGCTGATCCTGGCTGCCGTTGTCATCACCAACGTGGACCAGGCCACGGAGCTGTTCCTGATCGCCCTTTGGGTGGACCCCAGCAACACGCGCTACATCTTTCTGCTTGCGACCAGCGCACTGGCCGGCCTGGCCATCTGGTACATCACGTATAACGCCTACCGCCTGATCTACCCGCGCTGGCCATCGTTGGAAGACCCGCGCGCCGCAGGATTGCGGCGATGGATACCGCGGTTGCTCGGGATCGTCGTACCGCTGCTGGTGCTGTACGGCTATCTGATGGCGCTGCGTACGCCGCATCCTGCATGCACCATGCATGGGGACTGCATGCGACGCGATCTGCGCAGCGCCGGCTTGTTGATCATTGCGGCAGCGATGATCGCGTTCTTCATCGGCCGCCAGCGCGTGCTGCAAGCCGCCGCCGAGCGCACCGCCAACGCGATTGAACCACGCGTGGCCACGGTCACCGCATTGGGCACAATGCCGTTGAGCATCTTCCTGGCCGCACTGATCCTGAATGTGCTGCTTACCGTATGGGTGGCGTTCCAGCCACGCCAATTCGATGGCATGGGTTCATTGGCGGTGGCGCTGATCGCCGCCAGCTTCTTCTGCATGAGCGGCGGGTTCCTATGCATGCTCGCAGATCGGCGCGGCGTGCCACTGCTGAGCGTGCTGGTGGCGATGTCACTGACGCTGCACGCCTTGCACCTCAACGACAACCATCGCGTGCGCCAATACCCGGGTATGAGCACCCATCAGCGGCCCGAGGCGCCGCCCGCCGACCACCGGCCCAGCTTCGAGGCCTACGCCAGGGCTTGGCTGCAAAGCCGCTGTCGCCCACAGCGCGCCTGCCCGGTGATCCTGGTGTCCGCCGAAGGCGGTGGTTTGCGCAGCGCGGCCTGGACGGCGATGGTGCTGAGCGAATTCACTGCACGCGTCGATCAAGTCTTGCCGCCGAATGGCAGCGAACCCCAATTCGAACGCTATCTGTTCGCAGGCAGCGGCGTTTCGGGTGGCAGCCTTGGGCTGGCCACTTATGTCGCGGCGCTGCGCGTGGCGCCTGGTACCGGCGAGACTGCACAAGCGCGTAGCGAGCGGATACTCGATCACGACTTTCTGGCGCCGATCATGGCCAATGCGTGGTTTATCGATTTCACGCAGCGCTGGCTACCCGGTGCCTTGTTCGACGATCGCGGCCGCGCACTCACCCGCGCGTGGGAACAGGCCGCGCGGGAACAAGGCGTCGACACGCTGGCGCAACCCTTCGCCCAGCTATACGAAAACGAAACTGGCGAGGTCATCACGAGCACGCCAGCGCTGTTCTTCAACAGCACGACGGTAGGCCAAGGTTGGCGCTTTATCCAGGACCCGTTCCGGCCGTTCGCGCACAGCCCGTGGACCACCGCTTATGACGGCTCGAAATGGTTGGACCCACGCATCCCGCTCAGCGAGGTTGTGCTCAACAGCGCGCGTTTTACCTATCTGAGTCCTGCCGGCACGCTGCAGACGGCGGGTACCAAGCCATTGCCGTCGCCCGCGGGATTTCAGCTGGTAGACGGTGGCTACTTCGAGAACTCGGGCGCCACTACGCTGCTGGAAGTAACGCAGCGCTTGCGCGCGATCGCGGCCTCCGTCGCGCAGCCGATCCATGTGATTGTCCTGCACATCAGCAACGATCCGAGCCTGCACGACTTCGTCGAGGCGCATGATCCCAGCCATCCCGTACCGCTCTACTCGGCGGCCTGTCCCCGCACGCCGAGTGCGACCGAACTGAGCAGCTATGGCGAAGCCACCGCTCCGCTGGTGGCGTTGCTGGATACGCGCGACGCGCGTGGCGAATATGCCAGGTCGGCCTTGCTGGGATCCTTGAACATCGATGCGGCAAAACCCGACGATGGCGACGTGCTGTGGCACCTGCGGCTGTGCCCAGGCAATTATCCGCTACCGTTGGGCTGGACCATTTCCTCGCCAGTGTTCGACGAAATGCACCGCCAGCTTGAACAAAACTATCCGCTGGCAAGCATGGGCGCGTGGCTGGCCCAGCAGATCAAGATTGCCAAGTAAGTGTCGCGCTGGCTGAGATGGTCGAGGGGCATGATGTAGCGATGGCAGATCATCATCCCCACGCATTCAAAGGCCGTGGTGCCGCTTCCAATCCGGAAGGACGCTTCGAAAGCATCCGGCACCACACCGAAGACGATGGTTGGCAGCACGTCCTGCTGGATGAAGAGCAACCACGCCCGCGCACCGACGTCACTGAGGAACGCGCACGCAGCGTCATCACGCGCAACGACTCGCCAGACCTTTCCTTCAGCTTGGCCATGAACCCTTACCGGGGCTGCGAGCACGGGTGCATATACTGTTATGCACGACCCAGCCACAGCTATCTCAATCTGTCGCCGGGTCTCGATTTTGAGACCAAGCTGCGTGCCAAGCGCAATCTTGCCGAGGTACTGCGCTGGGAACTGGCCAAGCCCGGCTATGTCCCCAGCCCGATCAATATCGGCAGCAACACCGATCCCTATCAGCCGATCGAAAAGACATGGCGCATCACGCGTGCCGCATTGGAGGTGCTGGCCGAATGCCATCATCCCTGCACCATCGTGACCAAGAACGCCATGGTCGAACGCGACCTGGATATTCTGGTGCCGATGGCGCGCGAACGGCTGGTGCAGGTTTTCCTCTCGGTGAATTCGCTGGACAACCATCTGGCCGCCAAGCTGGAACCACGCGCAAGCGCACCGCACCGCCGCCTGAAAGCAGTGCGCGCGCTCGCGGAAGCTGGCGTCCCGGTCGGCGTGCTAGTGGCGCCGATCATTCCTGCCCTGAACGATTGCGACATGGAAGCCGTGCTCGAACAGGCTGCCGCGGCCGGCGCGAGTTGCGCCGGCTATACCGTGCTGCGACTGCCTTACGAGTTGAAAACCTTGTTCCGCCAATGGCTTGAGCTGCATGCGCCGCAACGTGCGCAGCACGTGATGAGCCTGGTGCAGCAGCTCAACGGCGGCATGGATTACGACAGCAACTTCGCCACGCGCATGCGCGGCCAGGGCGTGTTCGCCGACCTGCTACGCCGCCGCTTCGACGTAGCGTGCAAGCGCCACGGTTTTGCCCGTGCGCGCGAATTGCAGCTGGACACGTCGCACTTCGTGCCACCACGCAAGCCGTCGCCACAGGGCGAACTGTTTTGACCTGCGTGATGGCATCCCTGCCGTTCACTGCGGCGGCAGATATTTCTCAAACCAGTTCAAGGCCCGCTGCAACACGTCCCGCTGGTGTTCCGGCTGATAGAAGTGATGTCCTTCACCCGGATACACCACCAGCGACGTCGGTACGCCAAGCGTACGCAAGGCGTGCCAGTACTCGAACGATTGCGGCGCGGGGCATTCCGCGTCACGTTCGCCCACGACGATCAGCGTGGGTGTCTTCACCTTCTTGATGAAGTTGATCGCCGAGCTCTTCGCATACACCGCCGGGTCGTCATACACGGATGCGCCGAAGAACGGAATCATCCACTTGTCGATCTCATTCTCGCCGTAATAACTCTGCCAGTTGGCAATGCCGGCACCCGCAACCACGGCGCGGAAACGCTGCGTCTGCGTGGGCGCGAACATGCTCATGAAGCCGCCGTAGCTCCAACCCGTAAGGCCCAGGCGGTGGTCGTCGACTGGGACTTTTTTCTCCACCGCATCCACGCCGGCGAGTGTGTCGCGCAGGTCGCCATAGCCGAAGTCCTTGCGGTTGGCCTGCACGAACGCCTCACCCTGCCCGTAACTGCCGCGCGGGTTGGGCATGAACACGAAATAGCCCAGGGTGGAGAACGGCACCGCGCCGTAGCCCACCGAAGGCCAGCGCGGCAGCACCGCCGCCGACGGACCGCCATGGATGTTGACGATCATCGGATAGCGCTTGCTGGGATCGTAATGGGCCGGATACAGCAACCAGCCCTGCACGTGGAAACCTTCGTTGTCCCACTCCACCGACTCGGCCTTGCCCCAGCTCGGCTTGAGCTCCGCGTTGATCGCGGTCACGGCAGCCGGCATGCCGTTGCTGAGCGCGCCTGCATACACTTCCGGCGCCGCGTCGAATGAGGTCTGCATGAAAGCAAGCTGGCGATGGTCGGCGGAAAAAGAGAGCCCGAGCACCGCCGTGCCGTCGTCGATATAGCCGGCGGCGGTGAACAGAACGCGCTGTTGCTGTGCGTGCTTGGCGTCAATCGCATACTCGGCCAGTTGCGCCTGGCCGTTGCTGATCTGGTCGACCAGCAGGGATTGCGGCGACTGCCAGGTGAACCAGGAGGGCGTCACGTGGATGCCCGGCGTGAGATCGACCGGCGCGCCGCCCGCGGCGGCCACCGCGTAGAGATCGCCCCCGGTAAAGCCCTGGTCGCTCATCAGGCCGCCGATGAAGGCGATCCGCGAACCGTCCGGTGACCAGCGCGGCAACGCGATCTGCAGGCCGTGCAGCGATCCGCTCACCGTGTTCGGATCGACCACCGCCGTGCGGGCGGTATTCGGCTGCGCGGCTTGCACGTAAAGCTGGGCGATCCACCAGTTGTTGTCGCCTGGCGGCGGCGCCGCCACGTAGGCGATGCGTGTGCTGTCCGGCGCCCAGGCAAACTCGTAGACATGGCTGTCTGCGGGCGTGATCGCTTGGGGCGCGCCGCCTTGTGCGGGCACCGTCGCGACGCGCTGCACTTCAATGCCTTCCACCCCGATTTCGCCTACGGCGCGCTTCGATGCAGCAAGCGCGCTGGCGCGCCGCGTCGCGCCTTCTACATAGAGGAACGCCAGCGTCTTGCCGTCTGGAGACCAGCTCAGCGCGTCCGCATAGCCGTTGAGCGAGGCCAGATGTACCGGTTGGTCCTGGGATGACACGTCGAGTACATAGATATCCGGCTGCTTGCTGCCGCCCATGCCGGCGCGGTTGCTGGCGCAATTGGAAAGAAAGGCCAGGTGCCGCGAATCCGGCGCCCAGGCCAGGCCGCTTTCGCTGCATATGCCAGGTTTGGCGGCCAGGCCGACGCTGTGCGCATGCTTGCCATCCGCATCCGCCAGCATGATGCCGGGCTTATCCTGGGTTTCCACCACCCAGGCCAGATGCCGTCCATCCGGCGACAGCGCCACCTCGTGGATCGCGCGCACCTTACCTAGTTGGGTAAGCAGCGCCTCGATGCGTGGATCGGCGGCATGGCGCGTGTCGGCCAACGCGAGCGGGGCAATGAACGCCGCCAGCAAGGGCAGCAGCAGACGGCAAGGTTTCAGCATGAGGCAGCTTCCCCAACGGCACAGGAAAACCCCAACGCTAGCAGCTATGCCCCACCCTCCCCATGTGCATGAAGACACTGCCCGGTACCCGCACCGTGCGCGCCATCGTCCATCCCGTACAATCCGGCCCCATGAAAATCGCCTCATGGAACGTGAATTCACTGAAGGTGCGTATTCCGCACCTCACCCAGTGGCTGTCCGACGCGCATCCGGACGTGGTGGCGCTGCAGGAAACCAAGCTGGAAGACGCCAAGTTTCCCGTCGACGAGCTGGCCGCTGCCGGCTACCAGGCGATCTACGCCGGGCAGAAAACCTATAACGGCGTGGCGATCCTGGCGCGCAATGACAAGGGTTTCCGCTTCGCGGACGTGCTCACCGATATCCCGGGCCTGGACGATCCCCAGCGACGCATCCTTGCCGCCACCGTCGGCGGCGTGCGCGTGGTCGATCTCTACGTCGTCAACGGCAAGGCCGTCGGTGACGAGAAATACAGCTACAAATTGCACTGGCTGGAGCGTGTGCGGGATTTCCTGGCCGAGGAAATCAAGCGCCACCCCAGGCTGGTGGTGCTGGGCGACTTCAACATCGCGCCCGATGACCGCGACGTCTACGACCCGATCGCCTGGGGCGAGGACGTGTTGTGTTCGCCGCCCGAGCGCGCCGCATTGAAAGCCATGACAGACATAGGCCTGCATGACAGCTTCCGGCTGTTTGAGCAGGCCGGCGGCCATTTCAGCTGGTGGGACTACCGGCAGGGCGCATTCCGGCGCAACATGGGGTTACGCATCGACTTGATCCTGCTTGGCGATGCCCTGAAATCATCGGCCAGGGCTGCCACTATCGACCGCGAACCGCGGCGCTGGGAGCGGCCCTCCGACCACACTCCAGTCACGGTAGAACTGGATATTGAATGACGATGAGCGATACCAAAACCAACTGGCCCAGCTCGCTGGACGATAGCGAGCTGGACGAACTGGACGCCTACCTGCGCGCGCACGCCCAGGAAAGCGAAGGCCATTTGCTGCTCGACGGCGTGCACGGCCTGCTGAGCGCCCTTGCCGTCGGGCCCGCGCGGGTGCTGCCCGACGAATGGCTGCCCGAAGTGCTGCACGAGCCGTTTGCCGATGAAGACGAAGGCAATCGCGTGCTGGCCCTGCTGGCCAAGCTCAATGATTCGATCAGCGCCGAATTGGACGTGGATGCCTACGAACCGATTCTCGGTGAAGTGGATACCGAAGCCGGCCCTGCATTGTCGGCCGCCGGCTGGTGCGAGGGCTTCAGCCGTGGCATCGACCTGCGTGCCTCGCTGTGGGAAAAGCGCCTGGCCGACGATCCGACCTTGATGGAAATACTCGGACCGGTGATGGCCTTGGCGGTGGACGAAGGCATCCTGAGCGCCGAAGCCGAATTCGAAAAGCTCACCGAAGACGAATACGACGATTGCCTGGCACAGCTTCCCGCGGTCCTGGCGTCGGTCAACCATTACTGGTTCGAACATCCCGCTACCGAGGCGGAACTCGATGCGCTGCATCGTGCGAGCGAGGTCAAGACTGAACAACCGGCGCCACCCCGGCATCGCAGCGGCCATTGGGTGCACTGAATCGCTTTATCCCCGCTCCCCGCGTGGGCGGAAACGTGCAGCCATGCATTCCTGAAACAGTCCGTTCGCGTCGCCCCCTCTTGGGCTCGTGCTTCGGCACAACCATCATGTGCGTCAGATCCTTCTGACAGGAGCACGCCGTGACCGAACGCCATATTCTCCGCCGCATCCGCGGCACCGATACGTCCGATGGCGCAGGGGTGAAACTCAAGCGCATCATCGGCCAGCCGGGATTGGACATGCTCGATCCGTTCCTGCTGCTGGACGAATTCCGCTCCGACGAAGCCAACGACTACCTCGCCGGCTTTCCGGAACATCCGCATCGCGGCTTCGAGACTGTCACTTACATGCTGGCCGGCCACATGCAGCATGGCGACAATCACGGCAACCGCGGCGATCTCAAGCCCGGCAGCGTGCAGTGGATGACGGCCGGCCGCGGCATCCTGCATTCGGAGATGCCACAGCAGGAAAACGGCCTGATGTGGGGATTCCAGCTGTGGGTGAACCTGCCGGCCAAAGACAAGATGACCGAGCCGCGCTACCAGGACATTGATCCGCAACACATTCCGGTTGTGAAGCCGGTCGATGGAGTGACGCTCAAGGTCATTGCCGGCCAATTCGGTGACGCAACCGGTCCGGTGTCGGGAATTGTCACGGCCCCGGTGTACCTGGACATCGCATTGGAGCCCGGCGCCGCCATCGCCATCCCGCTGCCGGAAGGCCACCATGCGTTCGCCTACGTTTTCGACGGCAAGGATGCTCAGGTGGCGGGCGAGACGCTTTCCCGCAGTGAACTGGCGGTGCTGTCCGAAGGCGGCCTCGTACGGCTCGCCGGCCGCGAAGCCCCATCCCGTGTGCTTTTGGTGGCTGGTCAGCCACTACAGGAGCCGGTCGCCCGCTATGGCCCGTTCGTGATGAACACCCCCGAGCAGATCCACCAGGCCATTGCCGATTTCCGCGCCGGCAAGTTCTAAGTCACCCCAGGCATTTCAGCGATACCCGCGCCCTGCCGATAGAGATATCGGCGGGGCGTTGCGTATTGGGTCACAGCACGGATGGATGGGGCCGGTGGCGATGCCTTCCGGCATGGACGATGCATCGTATCTGGCACCGGGACGTTAAAGATTCGCCAGCAAAAAGGGTTGCGGAGACAAAAAGCAGCGCGTTAAATTAGAATTAATCTAGCGCACTACATATGACTGTAGAATGTTGCTCCGTAAAGATTTTAGAAACTACGCTTAACTCATTGTTTCAAAAGACCATGACCGTCCTAACCTTCACTCTCATCGTCGTACTCGCACTGGCCGCCGTGGCCGTGAAGCGTGTACCGGCAGGTCAGGTCTACAGTCTGTACCGCAACGGCAAGCCGGTGCGTCTGCTGCAGCCGGGCACTCACGTCGTACTGCCGCTGGTCGACCGGGTTGGCCATCGCATCGATCTCAGTGGCCGCGTCATGCGCTTCGATGCCTCGTTTGCCGAAGCCACGCCGGTGCAGGGCACGGTTTACTGGCAAGTGCTGGAACCGGAGCGCGTCGATGCCGTGATCGAAAGCGCCGACCAGCTGATCCGCAGCCGGGTACTGCAGGCGCTGGAGACGGAAACCGACACCGACCAGCAGCAGCGCCGCGAAGTCGCCTGCCGCCTAAAGACGAGCCTCAACCAGCAGCTGCGCGAGCGCGGCGTGATGGTCACCCGGGTGGAACTGGACGCCGCCGCCTAAGCAAAACCGATCTGGCCAGGTCGCCCAAGAAGCACCGGCTCAGGGGAATCTGAAAAGCTCGACCCGCTACGGCGGGTCTTCTTTTTTTACGCGTTTCGCGTCGCCTGTTTAAAGCCACAGACATGGCGGCTTTGGGGTTCGCGTACGCTCACCGCCAACCGGCCTCGCACGCCTGCCTTTGAGGAACCGCCATGACTGACCGCTCCGCCCTGCAAGCCCAGCTCGAGCTGGGCATCGCCGCGCTCGGCCTCAGCTTGCCGGCAGACGCCGTGCCGCGCCTGCTCGACTACCTCGTCCTGCTGGAACGCTGGAATGGCGCATACAATCTCACGGCCATCCGCGATCCGGCAGAAATGGTGACCCGGCACCTGCTGGATTCGCTGGCGATCCTCCCCTACGTACAGGGCGAATCGCTGGCCGACCTCGGTACCGGCCCCGGCCTGCCGGGCATCCCCCTGGCGATTGCCGCGCCTGGGCGGCAGGTATTGCTGGTGGATTCCAACGGCAAGAAAGTGCGCTTCCTGCGCGAGGCGATCCGCGCGTTGAAACTGGACGGCGTGCGCGCCCTGCAGTCGCGCGTGGAGGACGTGCAAGGCCAGTTCGATTGCATTACCGCCCGCGCCTTTGCCAGCCTGGCGGACATGCTGTCCTGGGGCGGCCACCTGTTGGCGCCGGGCGGGGTGTGGCTGGCGATGAAGGGCAAGGCGCCGGATGACGAGCTGGCCGCCGTGCCGCCCGGCTTTGCCGTGCATGGCATGCACACGCTGGCGGTGCCCGGACTCGGCGCAGCCGAGCGCCACCTGGTGCTGCTGGAGCGCGCAAGCACCTGAAAACATCAGGCTTTAGCGCCCCCTTCCTGCTAATCTAGCCGTCCTTTCGCATACGCCCTCGGTACCGGACAAGACATGGCCCGTATCATCGCTGTCGCCAACCAGAAAGGTGGCGTCGGCAAAACCACTACCGCTGTCAATCTCGCCGCAGCGCTCGCTGCGGCGAAGCGCAAGGTGCTGCTGATCGATCTCGATCCGCAGGGCAACGCGACCATGGCATCCGGCGTGGACAAGCACCAGGCCTCGCCCAGCGGCTGTGAGGTGCTGCTGGCCGAAGCGCCGATCGATACGGCCATCGTCACTACCGAAGCGCACTACGACCTGCTGCCGGGCAACGGCGACCTCACCGCCGCCGAACTCAAGTTGATGGACGCATTGGCGCGCGAGAACCGGCTCAAGGAGCAACTCGCGAAAGTCGCCGGTGAATACGACATCATCCTGATCGATTGCCCGCCTACGCTGCATCTGCTCACTGTCAACGCACTCACCGCGGCCACCAGCCTGCTTATTCCGGTGCAATGCGAATACTTTGCGCTGGAAGGTCTTTCCAGCCTGCTCGATACGGTGAAGGCGGTGCGCCAGCACTTGAACCCGCAGCTGGAAATCGAAGGCCTGCTGCGCACCATGTACGACGTGCGCAACAACCTGGGCAATGAAGTTTCCGCGCAGCTCACCCAGCATTTCGGCGACAAGGTGCTGCGCTCGATCATTCCGCGCAACGTGCGCCTCGCCGAAGCGCCCAGCCACGGCCAGCCCATCCATCTTTACGATCGCAGTTCGCGCGGCGCGATCGCGTACATCGGCCTGGCCGGCGAAATCATCCGGCGCGAACGCGGTTCGCAGGCGGCGATCGCGGCGTTGCACGCCATGCATGGCGATTCGGCCGAAGAATCGTCGGTCGAAGCGTCGGCCCATCTGGATCAGGAGTAACACCTAAGCATGTCTGCCGCGAAGAAACGTGGACTGGGGCGCGGGCTCGATGCCCTGCTTGGCGGCGGCGATACCGGCGCACCCTCGGTGGTCGAGCAGGAAGGCGAACTGCGCACCCTGCCCATCCAATACATCCAGCCCGGCAAATACCAGCCGCGCCGCCATTGGAACGACGAAGCGCTGGACGAACTGGCCGCTTCCATTCGCGCGCAAGGTTTGATCCAGCCGGTGGTGGTGCGCGCCATCGGCAAGAACAGCTACGAGCTGATCGCCGGCGAGCGCCGCTGGCGTGCCGCGCAACGCGCACAACTCAGCGAAATCCCCGCGTTGGTGAAGGACGTGCCCGAGGTCGCCGTCCCGGCGATGGCGCTGATCGAAAACATCCAGCGCCAGGACCTGACCCCGCTGGAAGAAGCTGATGCGATCAAGCGGCTGATCGACGATTTCGATCTCACCCATCAGCAGGCCGCCGATGCCGTAGGCCGCTCGCGCGCCGCGGTGTCGAACATGCTGCGCCTGATCGATCTGCCGGCCTCCATCAAGCGCCTGCTGGACGACGGCAAACTGGAAATGGGCCACGCGCGCTGCCTGCTCACGCTACCCGAATACCAGGCCGAAGCGCTGGCGCTGGAAGCGGCGCGCAACAACTGGAGCGTGCGCGAACTCGAAGACGCCGCCCGCAAGGCGCAGACCGCGCCCAAGGGCAAGGCCAAGAGCGCACCGGCGCGTGATCCGAACATCGACGCATTGGAGCGCGAACTGGCCGAGCGTTTCGCCACCAAGGTGGAAGTGGCGCATGGCCGCGGCGGGCGCGGCAAGTTGGTGATCCATTACCACAGCAATGACGAGCTGGACGGGATTC